>Ga0207671_10004001_pt1 | contig 14319 bp, 8 predicted proteins | sample KBSC24metaG_FD_184352 | JGI IMG/M metagenome (GOLD analysis project Ga0207671, IMG submission 184352) | Corn rhizosphere microbial communities from Kellogg Biological Station, Michigan, USA - KBS C2-4 metaG (SPAdes) (version 2) | ecosystem: Host-associated > Plants > Roots > Rhizosphere > Soil... | reverse complement strand
GTGTAAACGGTCGGCCACAAAAAGGGCGGCTATGGTACGATGATCGCCATCAATACGATGATTGAAAATATCCCTTATCATTTTGCCCGGAGGAGCGTCGGTAGGTTCGCAGGTGGTATAAACTTTATGACCGGCGGCTTCAAGTTTTTCCTTCAGTAATTTTACCTGGGTGCTTTTTCCGCTGCCATCAATTCCCTCAAAGGCAATAAAAAGGTTTTTCTTCATTAAATATCGTGTATTCGCCAAATATACAGCGCCAGACGCAAAATATTGCGTCTCTACTTTAATGAAACACAGATTTTATTTGCCGAATCCAGGTGCATTTTAATAACCGGAAGATTGTCGGAAGCTATCTTTTTTATTTTCCCGTCTGAATTGGTGCTGGCCGTAGTAAACAACTTTACAGCCTGCTCGTGGTCGTTTACCATCAGCTGCAAGTACAGTTTATCAAATGCCGGGCCTGATTTTTTTGACAAATCGGTTATCGCAGCTACATGAGCGCTGCTGATGGTAACGGAATCTGTTATTTTTTTGTCGGCCTTCAGCTGTTTTAACGCACTGTCAACTTTGGTGTGGTCTTCTATCAGCATTTTAGCCAGGCCGATTACCTTTTGATTATTGGAGTTGGTGATAGCGAGCCCCGAGGCCTTTATCTCAGCCATACCGCCCTCTAGGCCATCTTTTATAAATTTAGCGCCGTCAATCTGCTCATTTTCCTTGTTGTAATTTTTGCCTTGCCTGTCCTGGCAGCTTTCAGAAAATACAAGAAATAAAAGTGCGACAGAAATATATACCAGCTTGTTCATCAAAGGGAGTTAAGTTTATACATAAATGTAACAACTTAAATCGAATCTGGTTTGCCGCGAGGATCAGACTTACGAAGTTTTAGAAACTTCGTAAGTCTTTTGGCAGTAAGTTTTTAGAAGGAGGGGCTTACGCCAAATTCCGCCCTGCATTCACAATACCGTAAACCGTACGGATTACCAGCTTATTATAAATTTTAATCAATTCCTCGTCGTTGCAGGTGTTGAGGCATTGCAGCGCATAGTGTTGCATAATAACCAGCGGCAATACAATTTTCTCGCGTATCGCTATCGATTTACGCTCGACAGGGTATTCCTCCATTATTTTTTGACTGCCGGTAAGCTCAAGCAGCATGGCTTTGGTAAGCTCAAACTCGTCATGCAGCGTTTTCCAGAAAGCGCCGAATTTCTCGTCGTCTTCCAGGTAAGCGGTAACCCTGAAATCCGATTTCGACATCGACATCTCACAATTATCCAGCATGGTTTTAAAGAACCCCGATTTTTTGTAGAGTTCTTTTATTTCGTCCCAATGGCCGTTTTCTTTCATCTTATTCAACGCAGTGCCAACACCATAAAAGCCTGGTATGCTTTGCTTAAGCTGGCTCCAGGAGGTTACGAAGCTGATGGCGCGTAAGTCTTCCAGGCGTAGTGCCGCATCGGCATTGCGCTTGGTTGGCCGGCTGCTGATGTTGATATGCGATAATAGCTTAATAGGACTGAATTTTTCAAGATATTCTACAAACAGCGGATGCTGCCGAAGGTCAAGAAACATCTTGTAGCTTTCATCGGCCATTTTTGAAATAAGTTCCTTATGGCGGGCGTCAAGCAGGTCGTTACGATTGGGATGCAGGGCAGAGATAACCCCGGCATTGATTAGTTGCTCCATGTTGAAGCGCGCCGTTTCTACCGAACCATACTGCGAGCTTACGGTTTGGCCCTGTATGGTTAGCTGTATATGCCGGTTGGCAATTTCTTCGCCCATTGAAGCGTAGAATTTATGTGTTTTACCACCGCCACGGGCAGGAGGGCCGCCACGACCGTCAAAAAACGACAAGTCGATATTATACTTGCGTGCCATAGCTGTAAGCTCAACTTTTGCCTGGTATATAGACCAGTTAGCCATCAGGTAGCCGCCATCCTTCGTGCTGTCGCTAAAGCCCAGCATAATGGTTTGCTGGTTGTTGCGTTTTTGAAGGTGTTCTTTGTAAAAAGGGTGCGTGTAAAGGCTTTCCATCACGCCTGCCGCATGCTGCAGATCATTCACGGTTTCAAACAACGGCATAAAGTCTACGCTAAGGTTTTCTTTATCCCATCCACTCCATAAAAACAAATCTATCAGCTGCAAAATATCCGAAGCCTGCTGACAATTGCTGATGATAAAGCGCTGGCAGGCTTTTTCACCATTGGTAAACTGAATGTCTTTCAACAACCGGATGGTATCCAGCGTATCGCAAGTCAGCTTATCTGCACTATCTGGACAGTAAAAATCGACCTGGTTAAATGTTAGTTTCTTAAGCTTTTGTGCCTCATCAAGTTCCTCATATCCTTCGGTTATACCTGTTTCAGCAGGTTTACTATCGGTAACAAACTGGAAAACCTTGCGCAAAACGCGGCTGTCCTGGCGTATATCCAGCGTGGCAAAATAGCAGCCAAACAGGCTTACTTTGCGCGCCAGGTCGTCAACTATGTTTACAAACAGGCTGTTGTGGTTGGCCACCAGCGTTTGCTTCATCGATTTGAGCAGGCTCAATATCTCCGGCGCTACGTTGCGCGGCTTTTGCTCCGAGTATGCGTTTCCATAAATCAGCTGTTCCAGCTTAGCCATCGGCTCTTCTACGCCGCGAAAGGTTATGCGCCGTTTAAGTACCCTGAAATCGCGGTAATAGGCCCTGAAAAGGCGCTGGCGTAAAAATTTCGCAACCGCTTTGGTACTGTCTGTCGATACATTCGGATTGCCGTCCCTGTCGCCACCGGGCCAAAAGCCAAGCTCCAGTATCTGGCCAATGCGGTTGCTGTCCAAATCAAACTCATCTTCCAGCTTGGTTTCAATAGCCGAAATGGCGTGATAAAAAATATTTTCGAGGAACCAGGCCAGGTTAATGGCTTCATCAACCGGCGTAGGCGACGTTTTATTAAAGAAAGGCGTTTTACCTAATTGCTGCAATAAAACGTCAATAGTGTTGATGTCGTTCGTTTTTAAAGCCTCTATCAGGTCGGTCATAATGCCAAGCACCGATCCGGGATAAAATTGAGTAGGGTGGGCTGTCAAGACTAATCGGAGCGAAAACTCATCCAGCTTTTTACCGATATTGACACGTTGCTGCTCATTTAATGAAGCATGCTGCAACAGGCTTTGCATGGTACCGGTTTCGTCTTCGCGGCCTATTTTGCTGAACGATGAATCCTCTATCGCATCGAACAAAACCACCTGCCGCTCGATGTATTGTATAAAGCGGAACATGCGGTTAATTTGTTCGCGGTGGTCGATGCCCGGAACGTATTTTTGAAAGAATGATTCAATGATTTCCGACGGCGGCAACTTTTTATTCACCTCCTTATCGCAATGTGAACTGAAAAATGGGAGCAGGATACCGGTATCTTTAACCTGGTAAAATGGCAGCGTTTGAAAAAGACTGTTGTATAGCTCAAAGCGGGTTACAACTTCATTATTAAACGCTGTTTCTCTTTGACTCAGTTTTGCGGTAGATGGCATGGTGCTACGGGAAATTAATGCAGATAATCGGTTACTCAACAAATAATGCAGATAAAGGTTCAACCCCGTTTTTGACGGTTGAATTTTAATATCGGCGCTTAAAATTAGTAAATGATGATTAATTAATAATGGTACGGGTATATTAATGCAATATTTATTAGAATAAGCCTTTAATATTTAATTTTTGTAAATTTGTATGCTCAAATAGGCCCAAAAAAAACATTTATGAAAATCGACGCCAGGGAAATAAAAAGCTTTTTTTACAGCCAGTATTTTTCCGACGGTATCCGCATGAGTTTCGGCATCCTGTTCCCGTCACTTTTACTGATGCAGTTTAACCATTTCGATACGGGTATCACCATGTCGCTTGGCGCGCTGTGTATTTGTACCATCGATAGCCCGGGTCCTCTTTACCATAAGCGTAACGGCATGGCTATCGGTAACCTCTTCATGTTTGTTGTGGCAGTAATAACAGGCTTTGCACGTCTTAATGTATTTGCCTTAGGTGTAGAAATTACGGTGCTGTCTTTTTTCTTTTCCATGTTTATCGTTTATGGCAATCGTGCGTCGTCTATCGGCACCTGCGCATTGCTGATAATGATATTTATGATGGATAAAGAGGCGAAGCCAAACCAGGTTTTAACACTTAGTCTTACGGTTTTGGGCGGTGGGGTATGGTACCTGTTATTCAGCCTGGTATTTTTTGGCATACGCCCATATCGCGCAGCACAGCAAACTCTGGGCGAAAGCATTGCCGATATTGCCAAATTTATCAGGATAAAAGCCGGTTTCTATCTTTCAGATACTGATATCGAGGAGAATTACCGCAAGCTGGTTTCGCAGCAAATAAAAGTTAGTGAGCACCAGGATGCTGTTCGCGAGATATTGTTTAAGAGCCGGGTAATGGTAAAGGAGTCTACCGATGCCAGCCGTGTATTGGTGCTTACCTTTATCGACCTGGTTGACATGTATGAGCAGATTATGGCTACGCATTACGACTACGGCTCTATTCGCGAGAAATTCGGACCTTCCGGTGTGCTTAAACAAATCGCTGACCTGCTTAACCAGATGGGTGATGAGCTGGATAACATCGCTTACATGGTGCTCTCAAATACCCGGAACAAATACAAGCCCAATTTTCAAACCGACCTGGAAAAACTAAAGCTTCGCATCGACGAAATAGGAGCGAACGACCAGGGCATCAGTAACTTTGCTTTAAGAAAAATATTGGTAAACCTGCGCGATTTAAATGAGCGAATCAAAAGTATTTATGGCTATTACAGCTCAAAATCGTCGGAAACACTGTTAGATAAAGCACCCGACTACGAGTATTCTAAATTTGTAACCCGGCAGGACTATGCTGCGCATATATTTTTCGATAACTTGTCTTTCAACTCCGGCACCTTTAAACATGCGCTTCGGGTAGCGCTGGTTTGTTTGATAGGTTTCGTTACGGCAAAGTTCATAGCGTTTGGTCACCACAGCTATTGGGTGCTGCTAACCATCATTGTTATTTTAAAGCCGGGGTTCAGCCTGTCCAAACAGCGAAACTACCAGCGCTTAATCGGTACCATTGCAGGAGGGATAGCAGGCATAATTATCCTGTTATACATACCTAATAAAGATGTGCAATTTGCTTTATTGGTGGTTTTAATGATTGGTACTTATAGCTTCCTGCGGTTAAACTACGTGGTTAGTGTACTGTTTATGACGCCTTACGTACTCATACTATTTAAATTCCTGGGCGTAGGTATGGTGGTGCAGGAACGTATTATCGATACGGTTATCGGCTCAACAATTGCCTTTATTGCCAGCTACCTGATATTCCCGAGCTGGGAGTTTGAGCAGATACAGCATAACCTTGCAGATGTTATTAATGCCAATGCCTGCTATTTGAATAAAATAGCCGAAAGTATTTTAGGCCGCGAGGTAACATCAATGGAATATAAGCTGGCCCGTAAGGATGTTTACGTAAAGTCGGCCAACCTTTCAGCAGCTTTTGAACGGATGACCTCGGAGCCGAAAAGCAAGCAGCGTAAGGTTAAGGATGTACACAAATTTGTGGTGCTTAATCATATCCTGTCGTCGTACATTGCGACCATTGCTTCGTCTGTCGCTTCACGGGTAATCCATAAATCCGCACCCGAGAATCTGAAGCTCGTTAAAAAAACCATAGCTGTATTGAATGATATCAATAAAAAGCTTGGCGGGAACGTAGTAGAAGGAAGCTCATCCAAAACACTTAATGCGGAAACGGTACAAAACACGCCTACCTCTGACGACTTGCTGTTAAAAGAGCAGCTTGGGTTTATAAATAAGATAAGCTACGATATTGCCAGGGTAACGGATAATATTGTGAGCTAATGCCGCAGTTATTTTCTGTGAACAAATTAATGGGGAAACTACAAAATAGTTATATTTAGTTCATGTATTGAACTATGGTTTTACCTTCAAAAACTTGTATACGCTTTTACATTTTAGCACTAGCCCTTCTTGGCCCTTTCTCTAAAATATCGGGACAAGTTTTAGTTCCCTATCGTGCCGACACTTTGTGGGGCCTAGCTGATACAACAGGCAGGATCTTGGTACGGCCGATTTACCAGGACGTGGATAAGGTGCGTTTTAGAAGTGGTAACGACCGCTTATTGCATGCAATTCCTGGCGGATTTTTTATAAAAACAAATAACAAGTTTGGCTTTATGCAGCGCTCACATATTATTATTCCACCTGTACACGAATACCTGCGTTGTATTGATTCGCTATTTATAATAGCTTATTGCAGAGACTCCGTGAACCGGGACAGTCGTTATATAGCATTTAATCTAAGGGGAGAGCAGGTTATAAAAGATACGTTAGTTTCATTAGAAATGGTTCCTCACAATACAGATAATAATCTGTTATATCATGTTAAAACAATACATGGAAAATCGTTTTTAATGTGGTATGACGAACAGCAACAAAAGTTTAATCAATTAATTGCCGATAATATTGAATGGATTGAAGACCGTGATAAGCTAGAGCGCCCCCGTCGTTATTTTTTTACCTATAAAACAAACGCAGGCATTCAACAAGCAGACCTTGTTTTCAATAAACAGGCAGGCATGTACCACGTAATCCCGGTAACACGTAGTGATCGTCCTCTAATAAGTTGGGATGATTATTTAATATTTCTCGTTTATCCACCCATCAAAAATAATTTTGTTTTGTCGAATTTCGAATCAACTGTAAAAAACGGCAAGGTGGTGGTTGCTATTACAACAAGCCGCAATCATGGTGGAAAAATAAAAGAAAAATACTTGTCTTTTAACTTGACTGGAACTGAAGCAGTTATAAAAAAGTTTTGGTATCGCAATAACGTTGATTCCTATTGGTATAGCACCAAACCTGAAAACCTAGCGGAAGCAGAAAAGATTGATACTGTTTTAGAATATCAGAATTATATACTATTGAAGAAAAAAGGTAAATTCGGATTAATCTGTGGCACCAACATAGTTGAGCCTATTTATGATAGCATTCATACTATTGAATGCCTTAAGCAAAATATCCCGTATTTTATAGTTGGAAAAAAGTCATCGGTAGATAATTCACTTAAATGGGGCGTAATAAGCGCCGATAATAAAATAGTAATCCCATGCTTGTATGATGAACTTATTCCTAAGCGAAAAAGTATTGTGTGGGCAGTCAAAAAAGATAGCAGATATGGAGCAATAAACGTCCTGACAGGTGAGATCGAATTACTTCCAGAGTACGATCTGATAAAGTCGACCGGAGAAGCAAGAACCGGTTTTATAATTACAAATAGCGGTAAACATGGTTTTATAGACGATACTTTCGTTTGTAGGCCAATTTTCGATTTCGAAATAAACGGCTGTGAAGAGTTTCAGAATTACAAAGTCCTATTGAAGCCCTACAGGGATCATCATCAAGGCGGCTATGCAGATAAAAAGGGTTTCACTTATTTTAAAGACTAACCTTTTTTCATTGCGCAATCCCCGACGCGAATTCATGACACCGACGACTTACAACAACTCCGTCGCCAAATTAGCCAACTCACTTCTTTCCCCTTTTTGCAGCGTAATATGCGCATAAAGCGGGTGCCCTTTTGCCTTATCAATGAGGTAGGAGAGGCCATTACTTTCGGCATCCAGGTAAGGGGTATCTATCTGGTATATATCGCCTGTAAATACAAACTTGCTGTTTTCGCCGGCGCGGGAAATAATGGTTTTTACCTCGTGCGGCGTGAGATTTTGGGCTTCATCCACAATAAAGAATATTTTAGCCAACGTGCGCCCGCGAATGAAGGCCAGCGGCGCGATGGATATTTTATCATTGGCTACCAGCTCATCAATTTTAGCCTGCATCTTCTCGTCGTCGCCAAACTGGTCCTTAATAAATTTCAGGTTATCCCATATCGGCGCCATATAGGGGTCTATCTTGGACTTTATGTCGCCCGGCAAAAAGCCGATATCTTTATTGCTTAGCGGCACAATCGGGCGGGTAACATAAATCTGCCGGTAATATTTACGCTGTTCCAGGGCGCTGGCCAGTGCAAGTAGCGTTTTGCCTGTACCCGCATTACCCTGTATGGTTACCAGCTTAATATCCGGGTGCAGCAAAGCATGTATCGCAAACGATTGCTCGATATTTCTCGGCGAAATGTTAAACACCGGCTGCTCGGTTATTTTTTCGAGCTGATTAGTTTGCGAATTATAAAAGCCCGGCGTTGCTCCTTTTTTGCCATTCAATATATAAAAGTGGTTGATAGTATGGCGCTGAAGAGAAAAATCGGTTGCCGACAAGCTTTCGGCTTTATTTAATTGGTTGATAAGTTTTTCCGGGACTTTATCGAGGATGGTTTCGCCGGTATAGAGCTCATCCAGGTTTTTAATCTTGCCGGTTTCGTAATCCTCGGCATGCAGGTTCAGCGCTTTTGCTTTTAGGCGGAGGCAGATATCTTTTGATACCAGTACGACTTTCTTATCCGGATTTTCATCCTGCAGACCCAGTGCTGCATTTAGAATGTGATTATCCGTTTTATCTGAGCCATAGACCGCGATAGCATCCACAGGCCCTGAGGCAGAATCCATAATTACCTTAAAACTGCCTTTGCTGCTTTTTCCGTTGATGGGACGCCATTCATTGATGAGGTGTTTACGGGATATGTCGTCCATCAGCCTGATAAAGCTGCGGGCCTCGAAGTTGCGGGTATCATTCCCGCTTTTCATATTGTCGAGTTCTTCCAGCACCTGTATCGGGATAGCTACATCGTGCTCCTGGAAATTTTCGAAGGCGTTATGGTCGTATAAGATAACCGAGGTATCTAAGACAAATATTTTTGGCCTGCCATTGCTCTTACTTTTGCCGTCCTTGCTCATGTGGCGCTAAATTAGCCATTTTGAATGATGCGGGAGAAATGCATTTTCGCATCAACTCAAAAAAATCTTATAAAAAGCGAAAACGGAGCCGTCCTCTTGCGATTCTGTCTCCGTTTTCAAACCCTGCGCCCGACCGTAGTCGCTCGCCTGGCATCAAGTTTTGTGTATATCAACCGACTGCTATTCTGTTACCCTTGCGGGTATTGATACTTTCAGTTCACCAGCGGTTTATGCTTTTCTCCGTAAAAAATCGCAATCCTCTCTGGTACTCTCTTTAATTATCCCTCATTTTACGTGGCTTGCGCCGTTTGCTTTTCGGGTAATTTCAGTGACTTCCGATGTTCTTTAGTTTCCCCGGAGGGTAGCCCGATACATGTTAGTTTCCTGAAGAGTTGTCAAAGTACGTCGTTCTTGATGATTCTAAGATAGTAGCCTGCGTAACATTTGTCAAGGTTTTTTTTTAGTTTTTCTTAACATCTTCTTAACAATTTTATACCATCCCCATGCTAGTTAATACATAGATATTTCAGTCAGTTTTTTTGATGTTTTTGATGGTTGTTAACATCGGAGTTATTCACATAAATGCCTAAAACCTGTAATTTTTACGACTCGTAAAATTCTTAAAAATAGATTTTTGTCGATTTTTCTTAAAAAAACTTGACAAAATAAACGGCAAAAAACGACGATTTAACCACAGAGATACAGAGGTAAAACACGGTGAACACAGAGAAAAAAAGAAATTTATATTATAGCTGAATTTCGCTTATTGCATAAATGTAAAATGCGGCTGATAATTATAAGCTTAATCTGCTCATATCTTTAATCTTTTTCCTCCGTATTCTATGTGTCTTCTCCGTATCTCTGCGGTTAACTCTACTACAAACACCCCACAAACTTTTTAAATTCATTTAATAACTTGTAAATACTAAACATTTGCGCTAAATATGTAACGCAATCAATCTTACCCCAATTCAAAACCAATTCATGAAACGCAGTTATTACATCGTAGGGCTTATAATGCTAACGTTTTTTGTTATATCGTTTATAACAAATATTATCGGTCCGCTGTCGCCGGCTTTCATCACCGATTTTAAGTTGAGCGATTTCATGGCAGGGGTGTTGCCCTTTGCTTTCTTTATCGCTTACGGGGTTATGTCGATACCGTCGAGCATCCTGGTGCAAAAGTATAACGAGAAAACAATTATGGTTACGGCCTTCGTAGTAGCATTTGGCGGCTCGCTGCTTTTGGCTGCCCAGCCTAATTACCTCACGGCTGTATTGTCGTTGTTTCTAATCGGCTGTGGTATGGCCATGTTGCAGGTAGTTATTAACCCGCTGCTTCGTACCGCAGGAGGCGAAGAAAACTACGCTTTTACATCAGTTTTGGCCCAGTTGATATTCGGAGGGGCCTCGTTCCTTAGTCCGCTAGTCTATTCGTATATGGTATTAAACCTCGGAAATAAAAATCACAGCGGGATATTTTCAGTCCTGTCGCCGTTAGTGCCCGCAGGGATGCCGTGGATATCGCTCTACTGGCTTTTTGTAGTTATATGTCTGTTGATGGTTGTGCTGATGCTGCTTTCGAGGTTTCCGAAGGTTGAATTGGCTGACGATGAAAAAGCCGGGGCCTGGGAAACGCATGTAATGCTGTTTAAAAAACCGATAGTTATTTTATACTTTATTGCATTGTTTTGTTACGTAGGCACCGAACAGGGTGTATCCTATTGGATGTCGGAGTTTTTGAAAAGATACCACCATGTGGACCCGGAAGTAGCCGGAGCTCATGCCGTTGCATGGTTTTGGGGACTAATGACCGCTGGCGGAGTATTAGGCTTGTTTTTGTTAAAGCTGATGGATAGCCGTAAGCTGTTGGTGATTTTTACCATTTTCGCTTTGATATTTTTATCGCTCGGCTTGTTTGGCGGTGCCGAGGTATCGTTATACTCATTTTCCATCGTAGGCTTTTTTATGTCGGTAATGTACCCGATAATTTTCTCGCTGGCATTAAGTTCTGTCGACGAGCATCACGGTTCATTTGCCGGGATATTGGTAACAGGTATAATTGGTGGGGCGGTAGTACAGCTGCTAATTGGAGGCCTGGGTAATGTAATAGGTTTGCGGGCAGCCATGTGTTTTCTTTATATCACCTTCGGCTACATGCTTGCTATAGGCTTTTGGGCCAAACCATTAATCACCAACAAAACTATTTTTGATAAACCGACAGAAGCGTAATTGATGAATAACGAAAAAGTAATAGGCATTGATTTAGGTGCCACCAATATCCGTGGCGCAGTTGTCAGCAACGGTAATCTTTCTGAAATTATATCCCGTCGTATACATACCAACGGCACAGAAGAACAGGTGCTGGAAGATGTTTATTTTGTGGTAGATAAATTGATTGACAGCGAAGTAAAGGCCATCGGCATAGGCGTACCCAGCGTTGTTGATGTTGAAAAAGGTATTGTTTATGACGTGGTGCATATCCCATCCTGGAAAGAGGTTCACCTAAAAGAAATACTGGAGAAGAAATATAACGTACAGGTATTTGTAAATAACGATGCCAATTGTTTTGCTTTAGGCGAGCTTTACTTCGGCAAGGGGCAGGGTGCTAAAAATATGGTAGGACTTACTATCGGCACCGGCCTGGGGGCGGGCATAATTATTAACCGGCAACTATATGCAGGCCCAAACTGCGGGGCAGGGGAGTTCGGCTGCGTGGATTACCTGGATAATAATTACGAGTTTTATTGCAGCGGATCATTTTTTAATAATGTGTATGGCCTGGACGGTCAGCAGGTTTTTAAAGATGCCCAACAGGGTGATGCCCGCGCATTACAGCTTTACGCCGAAATGGGAACCCACCTCGGTAACGCCATTAAGCTGGTAATGTACACCTACGACCCCGACCTCATCATCTTAGGCGGCTCTGTACAACTGGCGTACGACTATTTTGAAAAAAACATGTGGGAACGCATCAACACGCTGGTATATCCCAAAAGCGTAGCGAGATTAAAGATTGAACGCTCCGAGTTGGCTAATAGCGGCATATTAGGCGCGGCCGGGTTATACTTCGACGCAGTATAAACAAAAAGACTTCCGAAGTTTTTAAAACTTCGGAAGTCTGACGTATTCTAACTAATCTCTAGCCTCTAATTAACTAATCTCTACCGTGTATAATTCGGCGATTCCTTAGTTATCGTTATATCATGCGGATGGCTTTCTTTCATACCTGCTGCGGTGATACGTACAAATTTCGCTTTTTGCAGGTCTTCGATAGTTGCTGCGCCGCAGTAGTGCATCCCTGCGCGTAAACCGCCCACATATTGATAAACCACTTCGGCGAGGTTGCCTTTGTATGGTACACGGCCTACGATACCTTCCGGCACCAGCTTGGTAACCACATCGGTTTCATCCTGGAAATAACGGTCTTTCGAGCCTTTGTCCATGGCGTCAACCGAGCCCATGCCACGGTAAGATTTAAACTTACGGCCTTCGTATATAATGGTTTCACCCGGAGATTCTTCAACACCGGCAAACAGCGAGCCTGCCATAATAGAGCTTGCACCGGCTGCAATGGCTTTTACAATGTCACCGGTTTGTTTAATGCCGCCATCGGCTATAACCGGTATATCACGGCCTCTAAGGGCTTTCGCACACTCATAAACTGCAAACAGCTGTGGTACGCCTACACCGGCGACGATACGGGTAGTACAGATAGAACCTGGACCGATACCTACTTTAACCGCGTCTGCGCCCGCATCAGCCAATGCTATAGCAGCTTCGCCGGTTGCTATGTTGCCGGCTATAACCTGTAAATCAGGATATAAAGCTTTTACGCTTTTAACCATATCGATAACTCCTTTCGAATGGCCATGAGCGGTATCAACGGTAATTACATCCACGCCTGCCGCAACTAATGCCTTTACACGGTCGATGTTATCGGCAGCTACTCCAACAGCTGCACCTACGCGCAAGCGACCGAATTCGTCTTTACATGCGCTTGGGAAGTTTTTGAATTTTTGAATATCTTTAAAGGTAATCAGGCCGCGCAGCACACCATGGTTATCCACAACCGGCAGCTTTTCAATTTTGTGGTTTTGTAAAATTTCTTCTGCCTGTACCAGGTTGGTGCCTTGCGGGGCTATAACCAGGTTTTCTTTGGTCATCACATCGCTTACAGGCAAATGCATTTCCTTTTGGAAACGCAGATCGCGGTTGGTAATGATGCCTTTTAGCTTGTGCTCCGCGTCAACAATTGGTATGCCGCCGATACGGTATTCCCGCATAATTTTTACAGCATCAGCGATGGTGGCCGATTCGTGTAACGTTACCGGGTCCTGTATCATGCCGCTTTCGGAGCGTTTTACTTTGCGCACTTCATCAGCCTGCTCGCGAATGCTCATGTTTTTATGCAGGATGCCGATGCCGCCGGCCTGTGCAATGGCAATTGCCAGTGACGATTCAGTAACCGTGTCCATCGCAGCGGAAATAACAGGGATGTTCAGCCTGATTTTTTTTGTAAGCCAGGTGCTGGTGTCAACATCGCGCGGTAGAACTTCAGAATAAGCGGGGAGGAGCAAAACATCGTCGTAAGTTAATCCTTCGGCGACAAATTTTTCGGGGTCTAATTGCATAGCAAATAATGTGTTTGGAGTTATTATTTGCCGGGCAAAGCTACTATTTTATTTCGGATTTCGGAAGTGGGATTTCGGAATTGTTGGATGCGATGCGAAAAATGGCAATAAAATGATTTGAAGATTTGATGATGTGTTGATTTGAAGATTATAACTTTTACTTCCATAAATCTTCTGCGGCAATTTTAATACCCTTGCCGTTTTTGATGTCCACACGCCCTTGATGAATTTTTTCAACGAAGTTAGGGTCGTAAGGGCCTTCTGTCCTGAATTTAACTTTACGTTTTTTAACAATTATTTTTCTCATAGCCACATCATCTTCAAATTTTCAAATCGCCAAATCTTCAAATCAAAAAATTAGTATTTCCCTACTATCACTTTATAAAACCCGTCAAAATCCAAATATTGATTTGCCAAATCTTTTAGTCTTTCCGCGCTAACGGTTTTCACTGCATCCACATAGCGGTCATAATAATCATAGCCTAAACCGGCAAAGTACAGGTTCTTAAATTTATCGGCGTGTGAGAATACATTTTCGAGACTGCCCAGCAGGGAGCCCATCATGTAATTGCGTACCAGCGAAAGTTCTTCTTCCGATATCAATTCCGTTTTTAACAGATTAATTTCCTTTTCAATTTCGGTAAGTGTGGCTTTGCAAACGTCAGCACCTACTTCTGTGGCTATAAACCAGGCACCCGAATGTTTAAGCGAGCTCATACCCGAGCCAATGCCATAAGTGTAGCCTTTATCCTCGCGGATATTTGCCATCAGTCTTGAACCAAAATAGCCGCCCA
>Ga0207671_10004000_pt1 | contig 14322 bp, 7 predicted proteins | sample KBSC24metaG_FD_184352 | JGI IMG/M metagenome (GOLD analysis project Ga0207671, IMG submission 184352) | Corn rhizosphere microbial communities from Kellogg Biological Station, Michigan, USA - KBS C2-4 metaG (SPAdes) (version 2) | ecosystem: Host-associated > Plants > Roots > Rhizosphere > Soil... | reverse complement strand
GGCGGCCTCCCTGGGCTTGCCGGTGGCGGGGTCGACGGTGATCGCGCCGCCGGTGCGATAGGCCATGTTGCCGAGGTGGCAGAGCGTGGTGCTGATATGCCCCTCCTGGATCGGCGAGTGCAGCGCGGCTTCGGTGCCGCGGACCACGCCGAGGAAGTTGGCGGCATGGTAGACGTCCAGCGCGCCTTCGCCGACGGTGCCGGTCGTCTCCGATTCCGCCGGCGCCTTCACTTCGCGGATACGCTTGCCGGCGAGGTCGTACAGCTCGAAGCCATTGCGATCGACTACCGCCGAGCCCTTGGTGCCGAGGAGCAACGTACCGCGGCCACGACCATAGCGGAGCATGCCGTTGCAGCTCTCGCCGTCCCAGCGGATCGTGCGGCCGCCGTCGAAGCCGAGGTTCAGCGCGAGCGAATCGTACATCTCCCAGTCGTCGCCCTGGTAGAAGCGGCGGGCGCCGCGCGCGGTGACGGTGCTGGGGTAGGTGACGCCCATCAGCCAGCGGGCGATGTCGAGCTCGTGCATCGCGTTGTTGCAGATCTCGCCGGTGCCGTATTTCCAGAACCAGTGCCAGTTATAGTGGACGAGGTTCGAGCGATACGGCCCGCGCGGGCGCGGCCCCTGCCACATATTCCAGTCGAGATTGGCGGGCGGCGGCACGATCTGGCCCCTGCCGATCGACTTGCGGTTGTTGGCGTACCAGGTCTGCGCCTCGTACACGTCGCCCAGTTCGCCGGCGCGGATCAGGTCGAGCAGCTGGCGGGTCTCGACGCTCGATCGCTGCTGGTTGCCGACCTGGAGCACGCGGCCGGTGCGCTTCTGCGCGGCGATCAGCGCTTCGCCCTCCGCCGGGGCGATGCCGATCGGCTTTTCGATATAGACGTTGCGGCCGGCGTTCATCGCATCGATCGCGACCTTGGCGTGCCAATGGTCCGGCGTGGCGACGGTGATGACGTCCACGGCCTTGGTATCGAGCAGCTTGCGATAGTCGCCGGTGGTCTCGACCTTGTTGCCGTGGCGCTGGGCGAACTCGCCGGCGCGCTTGGCGAGCACCGCGGCATCGACGTCGGCGAAATGGGTAACCTGGACATTGGGCTGTTTGGCGAAGGCGCTCATATGCGCCTGGCCGCGGCCGTTGACGCCGACGATGCCGACGCGGACGCGGTCGTTCGCCCCCAGGATGCGCGCATAGCTGCTCGCGCTGATTGCCAGTGCGCCGGTGGCGGCGGCGCCCTTCATCATCGTTCGACGGTCGAACATGGCAGTGCTTCCCCTCGGTTCTTTATAGTCGTGATTGCAACGATGGAGCGAGCGTTCCTCAGAAACGGCGGAGCTTGATCGAGCGGAAGTCGACGCGGTCGCCATGGTCCTGCAACAGGATCGCGCCCTCGGCGGTGGTGCCGAAGCCGGCGATCTTGGCGAACTTGCTCTCGGCGATCGTTGCCTTGAGCGCGTCCGATCCGCGCTCATATTCGACGACCTTGAAGCCGTTCAGCCAATGCTCGACATGGTTCCCGCGGACCAGGATCGTCGCGCGGTTCCATTCGCCCGGCGGGTTGCCGCGCTTGCCGGGGCTGGACGGGTCGGAAAGGTTGCGCGCCGGGATCAGGTCGTAGAGCGAGGCCAGCGTGCGGTTGCCGTCGCGGCCCATCTTGGCATCGGGATGGCGGGCATCGTCGAGCAGCTGATATTCGAAGCCGACGTTCGACACGCCGCCATTCTGCAGCCGCGGGAGCAGGTATTTGATGCCGCTATTGGCGCCCTCGCTCAGCCGGAAATCGACCGAGAGTTCGAAATTGCGGTAGTTGGCCGCCGTGGCGATGTCGCCGCCGCCGCCATTCTTTTCGACCGTCAGGATTCCGTCGGCGATGCTCCAGCCCTTGGCCGGGAAGCCGCCGCCCTTGGCCGAGCGCCAGCCCTTCGACGTGCGGCCGTCCCACAGCAAGGTCCAGCCCGCGCGGCGTTCGGCGGCGGTCAGCTGGTTCGGCTGCCAGCCCTGCTGCTCGACCTTGGTCTCGGGCAGCGCATAGCGGGCAGGGGAGTCGGTGAGGATGCGCAGGCCCTTGAAGCGCACCTCGGGTCCCTTGGCTGCCACCGCGTCGGGCAGGGCATGGACCTGGAAGGCGAGGAAGCCGCGCGCATCCGTATCGTCGACGATGTCGGCGGCGGGCACGCCGTTGAGGAAGGTGCGGATGCGGTTGCCGATCGCCTCGACGCGGTAGTGGTTCCAGTCGCCGGGCTTGAAGGCCTTGCGCGCCGCGTCGTTGCGGCCGAGCGTGAACAACCACTGGCGGCGCTGCTCGTCATAGATGCCCGCGCTCCACGCGCGCGGCGACGGGTCGATCTCCGCCTGGTAGCCAAACACGACGCCGTTCCGATAGTCGGGTCGGCTCTGGCCGCGGATCATCATACCCGAATTGAGCGACGGATCGGTTTTGGCGTCGAACTCGACGATGAAGTCGCCGTACAGCTGGTCCGAGACCAGCCAGCTATTACCCTTGCCGATCACCGCGCGGCCGACCAGTTCGTCGCCCACCACTTCGTAGGTCGCGTTGCCGCCGGTGCGGTGCCAGCCGGAGAGGTCCGCCTTCGGCATGAGATCGCGCCAGGGGGCAGCGGCGGGGGCGGGGCCGGCGGGCGGGGCCGCGGCGAGGGGAAGCGTGCTTGCCGGCAGGACGGCAAATGCCAACAGTGCGAGTGTGCGAACCACAGTCTCTCCCCTCATCCATGAAGTGGCCCCGTCCGCTTCCCAAAGGCTTGCGGCGAAAAGCTCTTGATGGACTAGGCGTAAAACGTGGTCGGGCCACTTGCAAGCACCTTGTCTGGCACGAAATCGGCCTGACAACGCTATCTGGCAAATTGGTCAGGCACAGTTGCCAGACACGACATCGCCTGTTACGCATTGTTGCAGGTCGTACACCCGAAGATGGGGGCGACACCACCCGCGCATCAAAAAGCTCAGACACAGGTGCGCGCGAAATGGGAGAGGGGATATGGACACCGTTCGTGGCCACAAACGCGCCTTGTTCGCATCGTGCAGCGTCCTTGCCGCGCTGATCGCAACGTCCGCCGCCGCACAGACCGCGCAGGAACAACCCGCGCCGGCGCAGGCAGACGACTCACAGAACAACGAAATCGTCGTCACTGGCTTCCGCGCCTCGCTCAACAGCGCGCTCAACCTCAAGCGCTCCGAAACCGCCGCGGTCGACAGCATCGTTGCAGAAGATATCGGCAAGTTTCCAGATTCGAACCTCGCCGAGTCGATGCAGCGCATCCCCGGCGTGGCACTCTCCCGCGGCGACGGCGGTGAGGGCCGCAACATCTCGGTCCGCGGCCTTGGTGCGCAGTTCACGCGGGTGCGAATCAACGGCATGGAAGGCGTGTCGCAGGTCAGCGGGAGCGACATCCGCGGCGGCGTCGCAACCGGCCGTTCGTTCGACTTCGTGACCTTCCCCACCGAGATTTTCTCGTCGCTTTCCGTGCGCAAGACGACCTCGGCCGATGTCGAGGAGGGCTCGCTCGGCGCGACGGTCGACCTGCGCGCGCCCAAGCCGTTCGACCAGAAGAAGGATTTCGTCCTCTCCGCCACCGCGCGCGGCATCTACAACGATATCCGCAAGGACGTCGATCCGCGCCTCTCCGCGCTGGTCTCCAAGAAGTTCGGCGACAGCTTCGGCATCCTCGGCAGCATCGCCTATTCGAAGCGCCACATCGACGAATATGCCTATTCGGCCGCGGACGTCGTGCCGACCACCGTCTATGGTCTGGCGCAGCCCGCCGGCTCTGCCAATGCGGGCGTGATCTTCCCGTTCTGCACCCCCGTCGGCTATATCTACAAGGGCGCGCCGGTGAACAGCCCCACCATCGGCTACACCCAGCCGAGCGGGGCCTCGATCGGCGCCGATGCGAACAATTGCAGCACCAACAATCCGCGCACCGGCAACCAGGCGGCCTATGACTATATCATGAGCCGCACCGGGGTGAACGGAAAGCCCGGCGGCGGCGTGTACCTGCCGCGCCTGCCGCGCCCGGTGAAGAGCAGCCAGAACCAGGAACGCCTTGCCGGCTCGCTGACCTTCCAGTGGAAGCCCGACGACAATACCGACATCTCGCTCGACGGCCTCTATTCGCGCTTCAAGGTCAAGCGGCTCGACACGATGATGGACGCGCGTTCGTTCGGCCGCGCGATTTCGAACAACGGCCAGCCGCTCACCTCGGTCCGCGAGATCGAAGTCGACAGCAACGGCTCGCTGATCCACGGCCTGTTCGACGGCGTCGACCTGCGCTCGGAAATGCAGGACGAGCGCTTCACCTCCGAATACAAGCAGGCGAACCTCAACTTCGACCATCGCTTTTCGGACCATTTCCGGCTGTTCGGCCTGGCCGGCATCAACCAGTCGCAGCTCGACGTGAACCGCCTGCAGGTGGCGATCGACTCCAACGATACGCGCAACTGGTCGATCGATTTCCGCGACAATCCGAACATCCCGAAGATCGGCTACGGGATCGACACGACCAATCCCGCGCTGTTCCAGTACGGCCCGCCGCTCGCCAATGGCGACCAGCGCGGCCAGCTCTCCAACTTCATCCGCCGCAACACGATCACCAGCAAGACCTTCGAGCTCAACGCCGACTGGATGGTGACGCCGGGCTTCACGATCCAGGCGGGCGGCCAGTACCGCACCAACAAATACACCGCGCGCGAGCGCCAGCTCGCCACCAACACCCCGCTGACGCTGCCGGCGGGTGCCTCGATCGCCAATTTCAGTTTCGTGACCACCGGAATCGGCAAGAATCTCGGCGGCAACCTGCAGGACTTCGTCTCGATCGATCCGGACAAGTTCCGCCAGGTCACCGGGCTCGACAACTATGTCTATTGCAGCGTCGAATGCGCCAAGGGTACCTATGGCGGCGTCGACGAGAAATACGCCTCGGGCTATCTGATGGCCAAGTTCGACACGTCGAACGTCCTGCCCTTCGCGCTGCGCGGTGACGCCGGCGTCCGCTATGTCCGCACCAGCCTCGACACCTATGGCCCGATCACCACCGCATCGCCGGCAGGATCGCTCTACCCGTCGCGCTTCGTCATCTCCAATGTCAGCCGCTCCTATGAGGACTGGCTGCCGTCGATCAACCTCGCGCTCGACATCACCCCCAGCCTGATCGCGCGCGTCTCGGCGGCGCGGGTGATGTCGCGGCCTGCCTATGGCCAGCTGATCCCGGCGGGTTCGGCCAACCTGGTGATCCAGACCGCCTCGTTCAGCAATCCGTTCCTCGATCCGATCCGCGCCAATACCTTCGATGCCGCCCTCGAATGGTATTTCCGCCCTGGTTCGCTGCTCTCGGTCGCCTATTTCCACAAGAATATCGAGACCTATATCCAGACGACCAGCCAGAGCCTGGCCTTCCAGGACATCGGCCTGCCGCTGTCGCTGCTCAACGGCACCCAGCTGCGCCCGACCGACCAGTTCACCGTCCAGCGGAGCAACAACACCCCGGGCGGCCCGCTGCGCGGCTTCGAAGTGAACGTGCAACTGCCCTTCACCTTCCTGCCGGGTATCCTCAAGAACTTCGGCGCGCTGGGCAATTTCACGCGCGTGCGCTCGAACATCAACTACATCATCTCGCCGACGCTCTCGCGCACCGCACCGCTGGTCGGCCTGTCGCCGGAGACGGCGAGCGGCACGCTTTACTATGAAGACAGCAAGTTCAGCATCCGCTCGACGGTCAACTACCGCTCGTCCTTCCTCACCGCGGTGCCGAGCGGCTCGGTCGACGCGGACTCGACCGCCAATGCCCGCTCGATCTTCGTCGATGCCTCGGCTTCGTACAATCTCAGCGAGCATATCAAGCTGATCGCCGAGGTGCAGAACATCACCAACGAAACCAACCGGCTGACGGTGGACACGGTTCGCAAGGACCCGCTCTACACCGCCTATTTCGGCCGGACCTACGCACTCGCGGTGAACTTCGTGTTCTAAGCTGCTGATGGGGCAGGCGGCGCGCCTGTCCCATCCTGTCCGTCAGGACTATTGCTCTCCTATCGCAGCGCGGTATGCGGATCCCGGGGCCTTTTCTGGGATCGAGTGCATGAAGCGTCGGAATTTGTTGCGCGACTCCGGCGGCCGTTCCGCCTGGACGGCGGTGGGCCTTGTCGTCGGCCTCGCCTTCTTCCTGATCAGCGGTGCACTCGCCTATCGCAACGTGGTCGCGCTCGGCCAAAGCGACGCGGCGATCCGGCACAGCCACACGGTGCTGATCGCGCTCGACGAGCTGCTCTCCACCGTCCAGGATGCCGAAACCGGCCAGCGCGGCTATCTGTTGACCGGCGGGCAAGGGTATCTCGAGCCCTATACCAAGGCGACCGAAACGCTCGACGGGCGGCTGGACCATCTCCAGAACCTGGTCAGCGACAACGACGTCCAGCAGAGCAATATCGTGCAGCTGCGCCGCCAGGTCGGCGCCAAGCTCGCCGAGCTGCGCGAAACGATCGAGGCACGGCGCAAGCAGGGCCTGGCGGAGGCGCTGGCGATCGTCGAGACCGATCGTGGCAAGAACAGCATGGATGCAATCCGTGCCCAGCTGGCGGCGATGGCCCGCGAGGAAGGCCGCCTTCGCCAGGAGCGGCTCGACGACATGGCGGCAGCATCGCAGGCAGCCATCGCCAGCGGGCTCGTCTCCAGCCTGATCGGCGCGGCGCTGACGCTGCTGATCTTCGTGCTGGTCCGCCGCAACCTGCAGGCGCGCGCCAAGGAGGAATGGCTCCAGAACGGCTTGCTCGGCATTTCGGCGGCGGTGCGCGGCGACCGATCCGTGGAGGAGATCGCCGAGGCGGTGCTCGGCTATCTGGCGGACAAGCTCGACTTCCAGGCGGGCGCACTGTTCAAGGGCGAGGCCGGGGTGTTCCGCCGCGTGGCCACGCTGGGGGTGCCCGGCGATGCCGATGTGCCCGAGGCGTTCGGGCTTCGCGAAGGACTGCTCGGCCGCGTCGCCGCCGAGGGTAAGCCGATCCTGCTGGACGACGTGCCCGACCATTATCTCGAGATCGGCTCGGCCTTTGGCAGCGACAAGCCGCGCCACCTGATCATCGTCCCCGCCAAGGCCGACGAGATCGTCAACGCGGTGCTGGAGCTCGGCTTCTTCTACCCGACCGACCCGATGATGGTGGAGCTGCTCGAACGGGCGTCGCCGGTGATCGGCGTGGCGCTCCGCTCCGCCCGCTTCCGCGCACAGCTGCAGGACGCACTGGAGGAAACCCAGCGCCAGGCCGCCGAGCTGCAGACCCAGAGCGAGGAGCTCCAGGTCAACAACGAGGAGCTGGAGGAACAGGGCCGGGCGCTGCGCGAGTCGCAGGGGATGCTGGAGCAGCAGCAAGTCGAGCTGGAGCAGACCAACAGCCAGCTCGAGGAACAGGCGCAGGCACTGGAAAACCAGCGCGACGAGCTCGAACGCGGCAGCGCCGCGCTGCTGGTCAAGACGCGCGAGCTGGAGCAGGCCAGCCAGTACAAGAGCGATTTCCTCGCGAACATGAGCCACGAGCTGCGCACGCCGCTCAACTCGCTGCTGATCCTCGCCAAGCTGCTCGGCGACAACGGCCCCGCCACGCTCACTGCCGAGCAGGTGAAGTTCGCGCGCACGATCGAATCCTCGGGCAACGACCTGCTCACCCTGATCAACGACATCCTCGACCTGTCGAAGATCGAGGCGGGCCATGTCGATATCCGCCCCGAGCCGGTAAGCCTGGTGCGGCTCGGCACCGATCTGCGCCAGGTGTTCCAGCCGGTGGCGGAGCAGCGCGGGCTCGCCCTGGAGATCGTGTTCGACGAGGACGCGCCCAAGGGCATCGAGACCGATCGGATGCGGCTGGAGCAGGTGCTCAAGAACTTGCTGTCGAACGCGCTCAAGTTCACCGAGAAGGGCTCGGTGCAGCTGCAGGTGCGCGCTGGGGGCGACCGGATCGCCTTCGCGGTGCGCGATACCGGCATCGGCATTTCGCCCGAGCAGCAGAAGATGATCTTCGAGGCCTTCCACCAGGCCGACGGCACGATCAACCGCCGCTATGGCGGCACCGGGCTCGGCCTGTCGATCTCGCGCGAGCTGGCGCGGCTGCTCGGCGGCGGTATCACGCTGGAGAGCCGGGCAGGCGAGGGCAGCACCTTCACGCTGACGCTGCCGCTCGGCTACGACGCCGAGGCGGTTGCCCCGCGTGCGCTTCCCGCGGTGCCGGCCGCTCCGGCCAAGTCGGTGGCCGAGCCTGTGCCGGCTCCGCCCCGTCGCGCCGCCGCCGCGGCCGACTGGGTGCTGGAGGACGATCGCGATCGGCTGGTGCCGGGTGGGCGTCACCTGCTGGTGATCGAGGACGATCCGGTCTTCGCCTCGATCGTCTGCGACCTGTCGCGCGAGCTCGGCTTCCAGTGCCTGGTCGCCAGCACCGCGGACGAGGCGCTGCAGCTGGCGCGTGCCTATCGGCCGAGCGCGGTGGTGCTCGATCTGGGCCTGCCGGACCAGTCCGGGCTGATCGTCCTCGACCAGCTGAAGCAGGAAGACAGCACCCGCCACATCCCTATTCACGTGATCTCGGCCGCGGACCAGAGCCAGACCGCGCTGTCGCTGGGCGCGGTCGGCTATCACATCAAGCCGATCAAGCGCGAGCTGCTGGCGGAAGTGCTGCAGAACCTGCAGGAACGCACCGCCAGCCGCGTCCGCCGCGTGCTGATCGTGGAAGACGACGACGTCCAGCGCGACGCCGTCGCCCGGCTGCTGCAGACCGACGATGTCGAGACGGTCGGCGTCCGCACCGCCGCCGAATGCCTGGAAATGCTGCGCAGCCAGACCTTCGACTGCATGGTGCTCGACCTGTCGCTGCCCGATGCCTCGGGCTATTCGCTGCTCGAGACGCTGAGCGCGGAGGACGGGTCGCACAGCTTCCCGCCGGTGATCGTCTATACCGGCCACGACCTCAGCGCCGACGACGAGCAGAAGCTGCGCCGCTATTCGAGCTCGATCATCATCAAGGGCGCCAAGTCGCCCGAGCGGCTGCTCGATGAGGTCTCGCTGTTCCTCCACCAGGTCGTGGCCGAACTGCCCAGCGAGCAGCAGGAGATGATCCAGGCCGCCCGCCGCCGCGACGCGGTTCTGGAGGGGCGGCGCGTGCTGATCGTCGAGGACGATGTCCGCAACGTCTATTCGCTGACCAGCGTGCTGGAGCCGCGCGGCGTGCTCGTCCGCATCGCCCGCAACGGCCAGGAGGCGCTCGACGCGCTGGCAGAGGCAGCCGCCGATCCCGATCAGGCGATCGATCTCGCGCTGATGGACGTGATGATGCCGGTGATGGATGGCCTCACCGCCACCCGCGCGATCCGCCAGGATCCGCGCTGGGCGAAGCTGCCGATCATCATGCTCACCGCCAAGGCGATGCCCGATGACCAGGAACGCTGCATCGAGGCGGGCGCCAGCGATTACATGGCGAAACCGATCGACGTCGATAAACTCTTGTCGCTCGTCCGCGTTTGGATGCCGCGATGAACGACGAAACCCCGGAACCCGATATCGACGATATCGAGATCGAACTGCTGCTCGAGGCGCTCTACCGGCGCTACCATTACGACTTCCGGCACTATGCCCGCGCCTCGATCAAGCGGCGGCTGCTCCAGGCGCGCGGTCGGCTGGGGATGACGAGCTTCTCCGCGCTGCAGGAACGGCTGCTGCGCGATCCGGACATGCTGGCCAGGCTGCTCAACTACCTCACCGTCCAGGTGAGCGAGATGTTCCGCGACCCCAGCTATTTCCGGGCGCTGCGCGAGAAGGTGATCCCGCACCTGCGCACCTATCCCTCGCTCAAGGTGTGGATCGCCGGCTGCAGCAACGGCGAGGAAGTCTATTCGCTCGCCATGCTGTTCCGCGAGGAGGGGCTGGAGCAGCGCACGATCTTCTACGCCACCGACATCAACCCCAGGGCGCTCAAGGCGGCGGAGGCGGGGGTCTATCCGCTCGACCAGATCCGCAAGTTCACCGAGAACCACCAGAAGTCGGGCGCACGCACCTCGCTCTCCGACTATTATGTCGCCGATTACGACCGTGCGATCTTCGACAGCAGCCTGCGCGCCAATGTCGTCTTCTCCGATCACAGCCTGGCGACCGACTCGGTGTTCGCCGAGATGCACCTGATCTCGTGCCGCAACGTGCTGATCTATTTCGATCGGGCGCTGCAGGAACGCGCCGTCGGGCTGTTCGAGGAGTCGCTGGTGCGTCGCGGTTTCCTGGGTCTCGGCCGCAAGGAAAGCCTGCGCTTCTCCGACCATGCCGCCGGCTTCGCCGACTTCGTCCGCGAGGAGAAGATCTACCAGCGGCGCGAGCGATGAGCGGCATGGTCGTGATCGGCGCCTCGGCGGGGGGCGTCCAGGCGCTGCTCACGCTGTTGCCGGCGCTGCCCGCGGACTTCCCGCGGCCGGTGTTGATCGTCGTCCATGTGCCGCCCGATCACGACCACGGCCTGGCGGCGCTGTTCGAATCGCGCTGCGCGATGCAGGTGTGCGAGGCCGAGGACAAGCAGGTCCCCGAGCCCGGCACCATCTATTTCGCCCCGGCCAATTACCATCTGCTCGTCGAGCCCGACGGCAGCATGGCGCTCTCCGCCGACGATCCGGTCAACCACAGCCGTCCCTCGATCGACCTGCTGCTCGAAAGCGCCGCCGATGCGCTGCGCAGCCGGCTGATCGCGGTGCTGCTCACCGGCGCAAACCAGGACGGCGCCGATGGTCTGCGCGCCGTCGCCCGCACGGGCGGCACCGCGATCGTCGAGGATCCGGCGACCGCGCGCGTACCGACCATGCCCGCCGCGGGCCTCGCCGCGAACCCCGGCGCAACCCGTCTGGCGATCGACGCGATCGCTCCACACCTCTTGCGATTGGCCTGAGCCACATGTCCGCCCCCCAACCGGTGAAGTTCCTGCTCGTCGACGATCTCGACGAGAACCTGCTGGCGCTGGAAGCGCTGCTGCGGCGCGACGGCCTGGAGTGCCTCAAGGCGCGTTCGGGCGACGAGGCGCTCGAGTTGCTGCTCGTCCACGACGTCGCGCTGGCGCTGCTCGACGTGCAGATGCCCGGCATGGACGGCTTCGAGCTGGCCGAGTTCCTGCGCGGCAACGAGCGCACCCGCCACGTGCCGATCATCTTCCTGACGGCGGGCAGCGCCGACGCGCAGCGCCGCTTCCGCGGCTACGAGGCGGGCGCGGTCGATTTCCTCCAGAAGCCGATCGACGCGGGGATCCTGCGCTCGAAGAGCAACGTCTTCTTCGATCTCTACGAGCAACGCCGCCAGATCATCGCGCAGCGCGACGAGCTGGCACGGCTGACCCAGAGCCTGCAGCTTGCCGACCAGCGCAAGAACGCGTTCCTGGGAATGGTCGGCCACGAATTGCGCAACCCGATCATGGCCTTCGGCGCCGGGCTCCATCTGCTCAAGCGCCGCGCCGGCGAAGAAGCCGGCGAATTGGTGCGCGAGCGGATGGAACGGCAGGTCGGGCATATGACCCGGCTGATCGAGGATCTGCTCGACGTCGCCCGCATCGACCAGGGCAAGATCGTGCTGCGCACCGAGCGCATGAATCTGGCCGACGCGGTCGCGCTGGCCGTGGAGCTCAGCCGGCCGCAGATCGATGCGCGCGGCCATCGCCTGTCGGTCGACCTGCCCGAGGCCCCGGTCTGGCTCCAGGCGGACCAGGCCCGCATCGCGCAGGTGGTGAGCAACCTGCTCTCCAATGCGGCGAAATACACCCCCGAGGGCGGCGCGATCGATCTGCGCGTGCGGCGCGAGGCCGAGCAGGTGGCGATCGAGGTCGCCGATACCGGGCTCGGCATTCCTCCGGCGATGCAGGGGCAGGTGTTCGACCTGTTCGCCCAGGTAGAGCGGAGCGGCGAGCAGTCCGACGGCCTCGGCATCGGCCTCGCGCTGGTCCGCCAGCTGGTGACGCTGCACGGCGGATCGATCGCGCTGAAGGAAAGCGTGGTCGGAAAGGGCTCCACCTTCCGCGTCCTGCTGCCCTGCACGGATTGAGGGCAGCACCGGGCGCTCGACACGGCGCTGGAGCAGGCGGAAAATCTGGTGGTGGAGGCACGCCACCGCGTGCGCGATTTGCGCGTGCCGTCCGAGAACGATCCGCCGGCGGGACCCGGGTCCGCCTGCTCGTGCCGGGGCGGCGTGCCTATGGCGAAGGGCTGCTGCGCCGGATGTTCCGCGCCGGGGCGCCGCGCCACGAAGGGCCGTCCGCGCACTGATCGCACACGCATCGCGGTCGTCGCGCGTACACCCGCTCGGATGTACCGGGCTGTACGTCCGTATGATCGTCAGCGCGTCGCGGGCGCGGGTACGCTCCCGTTCCAAGCGGCCTGAGGGACGCCGCCCTTGCGAGGAACATTCTATGCGCGACGACGATCAGCGGATGACGCACGCCACCGGTGCGCCGGTAGCCGACAATCTCAACATCCTGACCGCCGGCCCGCGCGGCCCGGCGCTGCTCCAGGATATCTGGCTGCTGGAAAAGCTGGCCCATTTCGACCGCGAGGTGATCCCCGAGCGCCGCATGCACGCCAAGGGGTGGGGCGCCTATGGCACCTTCACGGTGACGCACGACATCCGCCGCTACAGCGCGGCCAGCATCTTTTCGGAGATCGGCAAGCAGACGCCGATGTTCGCGCGCTTCTCCACCGTCGCCGGGGAGCGTGGCGCGGCCGATGCCGAGCGCGACATCCGCGGCTTCGCGCTGAAATTCTACACCGAGGACGGCAACTGGGACCTGGTCGGCAACAACACGCCGGTCTTCTTCTTCCGCGATCCGCTGCGCTTCCCGGACCTGAACCACGCCATCAAGCGCGATCCGCGCACGGGGCTGCGCTCGGCGGACAATAACTGGGATTTCTGGACGCTGCTGCCCGAGGCGCTGCACCAGGTGACGATCGTGATGTCGGAACGCGGCATTCCGCGCAGCTTCCGCCACATGCATGGCTTCGGCAGCCATACCTATTCGATGATCAACGCGGACCGCGAGCGGGTGTGGGTGAAGTTTCACTGGCGCACGCAGCAGGGCATCGCCAACCTCAGTGACGCCGAGGCGGCGGCACTGGTCGCCGGCGATCGCGAGAGCCATGGCCGCGACCTGCTGACGGCGATCGACGGCGGCGATTTTCCCAAATGGACGCTGCTGATCCAGGTGATGACCGAGGATCAGGCCAAGGCGCATCGCCACAACCCCTTTGATCTCACCAAGGTCTGGCCCAAGGCGGACTATCCGCTGATCGAGGTGGGCGAGATCGAGCTCAATCGCTACCCTGACAATTATTTCGCCGAGGTGGAGCAGGCCGCCTTCTCGCCGGCGAATATCGTGCCGGGCATCGGGTTTTCGCCGGACAAGATGCTGCAGGCGCGGCTGTTCTCCTATGGCGATGCGCAGCGCTATCGCCTGGGCGTCAACTTCAACCATATTCCGGTCAACGCGCCGAAATGTCCGTTCCACAGCTATCACCGCGACGGCGCGATGCGGACCGACGGCAATCTGGGCGGTACGCCCAGCTACTGGCCGAACAGCAAGGGCACGTGGCTGGGCAGCGATCCCGCCCATGCCGAGCTGCCGCTGGCCCTCGACGGCGCTGCCGATCACTGGGATCACCGCGTCGACGAGGACCATTATGAGCAGCCGGGCAACCTGTTTCGATTGATGGATGCCGGCCAGCGCCAGCGGCTGTTCGACAACACCGCCGCCGCGCTGGCCGACGCCCGCGACGCGGTGAAGCTGCGCCACATCGCCAACTGCGCCAAGGCCGATCCGGCCTATGGCGCGGGCGTGGCGGCCGCCCTGGGTCTGGACCTGGCGCTCGCGGCGGAGTGACGGGGCCGAGACGCCCCCGCATGGGGGCGTCTCAGCGACACGCTACCTGACCTGGCAGGCCGGATCGGGCGAGGCAGGCCCCCGCGACGTTGATCGCCAGCGCAACGACGGCAATGGCGGTCCACCCGAAATTCGTCCAGATCAGTGGCGTGGCGAGCGAGAGCGCCGCGCCGCCTGCGAACGTCCCGGTCGAATAGAAGGCGTTGAGCCGCATCCGGATGTCCGGCGCCAGGCCGTAGAGCGCGGCCCGCAGCGCGATGTCGGTCGTCAGCGCGCCGATGCTGACGGCGACCATCCCGATGACGACACCCGGATAGCCGGACGGCATCGCCAGCAGGGCGATCCAGCCGAGCGCAGTGGTGCCGAAGCCCAGGATCGTGGTCCATCGCACGCTGTGGCGATCCACCAGGCGCCCAAGCTTGGGTGCGGCGATTGCCGCC
>Ga0207671_10003999_pt1 | contig 14330 bp, 11 predicted proteins | sample KBSC24metaG_FD_184352 | JGI IMG/M metagenome (GOLD analysis project Ga0207671, IMG submission 184352) | Corn rhizosphere microbial communities from Kellogg Biological Station, Michigan, USA - KBS C2-4 metaG (SPAdes) (version 2) | ecosystem: Host-associated > Plants > Roots > Rhizosphere > Soil... | reverse complement strand
GCGTGTGGCATAAAATATCACATCACCATTATTTAAGCGCTGTTTACGAAAAAGATTGTCTAAAGTTTGCTCATTGGTAATAATGAACGAACCCATTTCTACCCTTTTGCGGTGCAGCTCGGTAGCGATCGCGGTAATTTTGATTACCTGGTTCGGGCTCAATCCCAACTCTTTTTTAAATTTGATCACCTGGTCGGGCATGGGATAATGATTGATCTCGGCCGGCAATGCCATATTGTTATACACATTCTCACCATTCAATAAAGCGGTGTATTGTTTATCGGTTAACGTTTTTACCGGCGATTTTTTCAGCGTGCTATCCGCCTGCTGCGCCTGAGCGATACTACAAAAGAACAAAATGGTAATAAGTGAAAGTATTGATCTTAGCATGTGGCATTTTACGAAAAAACCTCAACTATTATACCATCAGTTGTTAAAAGTTAACCAAAATTTAATTTCACTCCACTTTGACTACTCGGGATCGCCGTGAAATCCCGTTTTCATTAAACGATTCGATCCGGAAGTAATAAGGCAGTTTTTTATCCATCCCGTTAAAATAATACTCGTTTTTACCATACACCAGCATATTGTTGTACAGTTTATCGGGCGCAATGCCCATATAAATGGTGTAGCCGATGGCATTATCAACCGGTTTCCATTTTAGCCAGGAATTACGACGCTCGCTATCGCCCCGCAATACGATGAAATTCTGAACAGTATCTGGCTTAGTGCCCGCACCCTTGCCAAATACCCGGAAGCCGGATAGCGCGAACTTTCCGGTGGGCATATGCAGATTTACCATTTTGAGGTAACGTGCTTTGGCCGGGGTTTTTAATCCTACATAGTCATGCGGTACATCGGTTTTATTTTTGCTTTTGTCGATCAACAGTTTCCAGGTTTTTCCATCCAACGAGGAATAAACCATGTACTGGTGAAACACATCTAATGATTTACCCATAAAAGTAGCATCCTGATCGGCATAGTTGATCTGTACAGCGTTCACCGTGCTCACTCCGCCCAGGTCGGTTTTAAACCATTCGCCTTTATTGGCGGTTTTGGCGCTCCAATAGGTTTTGATATCCTCGTCGACCGCGTAGTTTGGTTCGTACCCGCCCAGGGTCGAGGAAACCTCTACGGGTTTATTATAGTTGAGGATCATCCAACCGGTAAAATTACTTTTCAGGTGATCTTCGGGGCCGGTCGACAGATAATGCGGATAATCGCCGTAAGCCGTATTGGTATATAACACGCCATCTTGATCAAAACCGGCCGGCCAGAAACCGATCCTGCGTTCAAAGTTATTTTTTACCGAGATCCCCATGGTAGAGATGTGCCAGTAGTTGCTATACTTGTCCTGCCAGGTAGCCCCATGCCCTGCCCCTTTGGCAAAGCCGCCTGGCTTGTACGAAAAGGGGTTATGCTTTTGATAAGTAAACGGCCCCAATGGCTTATCGCCTATAAAAACACCGTCGGCATAGCCGCTTTGCTCGGTTCCTGGGGCACCGAATTGCAGGTAGTACTTACCATTATGCTTGTTCATCCAGGAGCCTTCGATAAAAGGCAGCAGGAAAACATTATCGTTATGCTCGCCAAAACGCTCCCAGCCGTGTATTTCGGGGTTTAGCTTAACCAGTTCTTTTTTGGGGCCGATGGGTTCAAACGTTTTACGGTCGATCTCCTGGCCATAAAGCGGCAGCGTGTTGCTGGAGCCATGATAAATGTAAACACGACCGTCATCATCGGCGAACATACCCGGATCCCAGGCACCTACTTTGAAGTAGTCTTTGGCGGCCTTCCAGTCGTCATGTGTGGGATTGGTGCTCATCCACAGGGTAAAATCCTTATTATAGGTTGATCCTATAACCAACAGGGTATCACCCAGAACCAGGGTTGCCGGGGCGCAAAGCTCGTCGCCCTTTACCTGGTTGTAGGGCCGCACAAACTTGCGATACACGAATTTCCAGTTCAGCATATCATCGCTCCACCAGTAGCCAAACTGATTGGTACTAAACAGGTAATATTTCCCCTTGAACAGGGTAATGGTCGGGTCGGCGGTGGCGCGGTGCTTGCCCCAGGCGGCAAAATCGGCAAAGGGCGTATAGCCATAGTCCAGGTTGAGCGGATTGCAATAGGTAAGCCTTTTATTTTGTGCCTGTGCCGGTAGCAGAGCAAAGCCGCACAACATCAGGAGTAAAACGCGGGTTAATATTTTCATTTTTGTAAACTTATAAAATTCAAACAGCCTAAAACTTCTTAAACCTTAAATTTTAACATTTTTCTGTTCAAAAACGGGGTAAAAACATTCAAAAATTCATTTAAAACCATCCATTTTAACACTTTTTAACAAATTTTAACACAGTTTTGAGCAGTTTTAAAAACTTTAAAAAGTGTTAATTTATTGATATTCAAATAACTAAATACAAAACAGTCTATTTTTGGCCTGTTTTATCCCTTTAACCAAACAGCCCTGCTTACAATTTTCAAAGTAAGCAGGGCTGGCCCGTGGTATACTTAAAGATACAAAAAATGTTTGGGATATGCAATGGGATCGACTCGCCCGATCCGCGCTGCGCTGGATCACCCTCTCTTCGCCTGCGGCGGAAAGAGGGTTGGGAGAATAAGATTCCTTTATTACTTCTTCTTCCCGTCAGCAGAACAGCTTCGGACGAAAGCAGGCAGAATATGTTGGCCTGTGTGGTTGCTGGGGCATTAGCAAACCTTGCCGAAGTGTGGGGTTGAGCGAACGAAGTAGGGGTAAGGTTTAGCAGCCCGTGGTTCTGCCTGATTTGCGGGGTGAAGGCCTCGTGTGGCAAAGAAGCATTTCTGCTGACTTGATGTTATTCGTTGTTGTTTGTTTTTTTATTTGTACTCATTATCTCGCTTTGCTCGGTCTGGTTACTTTTGTATCAAGACAAAAGTAACAGCCTTAGCGGCAATTGAGCACTCTACGACACGTCTCTCCGTTCTGTATAGCTACGAGATTGCTTCGTCGTTCCTCCTCGCAATGACATGTTTTTTATACCCTCGCGACCGGGTGAGTCGTCTGCGTTCAACTCTCACACCCTTCTAAAAAAACATTTTTTATTATTGTGTGTTAAAAACACAATTAATTTGTACATTCATCTCCTGAAACCCTTTTCCCTAAGAAAGCTATTCATGAAGAAGAAATACCTGCTGCTTTTGCTGCTGCAATTGTGTCTTTGCGGACATACGTTTGCCCAGTACCCAAAAATGACCAAGCTCTTGTACGGCGTGGCTTATTATGATGAGTACATGCCCTACGAAAGGCTGGACAAAGATGTGCAGATGATGAAGGATTGCGGCATCAACGTGGTGCGCATAGCCGAATCGACCTGGAGCACGGTGGAGCCGCAGGATGGTATTTTTGATTTCACCCACATCGATAGGGTATTGAATGCCATGCACAAAGGTGGCATCAGCGTAATTATTGGGACGCCTACCTATGCCGTACCTACCTGGATGGTAAAAAAACACCCGGAAATACTGGCTATTACCCCATCGGGCCAAAACCAGTACGGGGCAAGGCAAAACATGGACATCAGCAATGTTGATTTTAAGTTTTATGCCAACCGGGTGATCCGAAAGATCATGGAGCATGTGAAAGATAACCCAGCTGTGATCGGTTACCAGGTAGATAACGAAACCAAATCATACGGTACATCAGGCCCAAATGTGCAGGCTTTGTTTGTAAAATACATGCAGGCCAAATACAAAACGCTGGATAATATCAATAAAATATTCGGCCTGGATTACTGGAGCAACCGCATCAACAACTGGGCCGATTTCCCGTCGATGAACGGAACCATTAACGGCAGCCTGGCTGCTGAGTTTGCCAAATTTCAGCGACAGTTGGTTACCGATTATATGGCCTGGCAGGCGGCTATCATCAGGGAATATAAACGCCCCGACCAGTTTATCACCCATAATTTTGATTTTGAATGGCGTGGCTACTCCTTTGGTATACAACCCGATGTTGATCATTTTGCCGCCGCAAAAGCATTGGACATTGCCGGGGTTGATATTTATCACTCCAGCCAGGATAAGCTAACCGGCGCCGAAATTTCCTTTGGGGGCGATGTGGCGCGCTCCATGAAAGGCAATAAAAATTACCTCGTGATAGAAACTGAAGCACAAGGCTTCCCACAATGGACACCTTACCCCGGTCAGCTCCGTTTGCAGGCTTTTAGTCACCTCGCATCGGGCGCCAACATGGTAGAGTACTGGCCATGGCATTCTATTCACAACTCGGCCGAAACCTATTGGAAAGGTTTGCTGAGCCATGATTTTGAACCCAACCCGGTTTATGATGAAGCCAAAACCATCGGTAAGGATTTTGCCCGGCTAAGCCCGCAGCTCATCAACCTCAAAAAGAAAAGCGATGTAGCTATCCTGTTCAGCAACGAGGCACTGAGCGGTTTTAAAGCCTTTGGTTTTGGATGGGGCGTACGCACCGGTTATAATGATGTATTGCGGCAATTTTACGATGGTCTTTACCACATGAACATCTCCTGCGATTTTGTTGACCCCAGCAGCTCAAGCATCGAAAATTATAAAGTGCTCATCGTGCCCCTGCTGTATGCTGCTCCGGATAGTTTGCTGCAGCGTTTAAATCGTTTTGTAAAAAACGGTGGTCACATTATTCATACTTTCAAAAGTGGTTTCTCTGATGAAAATGTAAAGGTTCGTACCACGCACCAGCCCGGTATTATTGAGGAGGCATGCGGCATTTACTACAGTCAGTTCACCGTACCCGAAAATGTATCGCTTAAAGGCGACCTGGGATTGAGCGCGGCCGATAAAAAGATCAATACCTGGATGGAGCTGATCACCCCTACCACAGCCAAAGTGCTGGCCTATTATGACCACCCCGTGTGGGGCAAATACGCGGCTATTACCGAAAACAATTATGGCAAAGGGATAGCCACTTATATAGGCTGCCTTACCACCAGCGCGGTGACCGATAAGATCCTGGCCGACGCGGTTAAAAAAGCAGGCTTATGGAATGAGGATCAACAGCTTTCGTTCCCTATCATTACCAAATCGGGTGTTAATCAAAAAGGGAAAACCGTTCATTATTATTTCAACTATTCTGATCAGCAAACCAGTTTCACGTATCCGTATAACAACAGTAAGGAACTGTTATCCGGGAATAGTGTAAGCAAGAATACTGCTATAACATTAATGCCCTGGGATATGAAGATCATCGAGGTTGATTAGAAGGCTGTCACCCTGAGCTCCGTCGAAGGGTCGAGCGCAGAGGTCTGCCCACCATGCTTCGACGGAGCTCAGCATGACACCCTTTTTAGACAAATGTCTAATGATGGTCTATTACTCTCAAGAGAGGAGAGGGAACTGAAAAATATCAAGTCTAAGCTTCAGGTCCTCTTTTAATATTTTGTGGATCCTTTAGCTGATATAATTTCCTGAAAACCGCAGCATGTAAAAATAAAATGGTCGCTGGCGCAAAAGCGGGAAACCAAACAAACGGAAATACAGCCATTTCCCGGAGATTTCCATTCGCGCCGGTGATAACCGCGATCACGAGCAGATCAATAATATCCATTATACCAAAGATGTTCCAGGTATAAAGGGCAATTTTCCACCCTGGTTTTTTATTGGAAACCATTTTTGCTACCGGCCATGCCAAAATTGCGGTTATGATATCTCCCAGCCCTGCGAAAAAAGCAAATTTTGCCGGTAGCAGGTGATAGCCATAAATAATGATAAAAAATACACCAAGGAGCCGGAATACGTGTACAGCGATCAGCGATTCCAGTGTAATAGCCCTGAGCAGTTTTTTAAATAAGCTGGTATTGCCAATCAAGCCGAATAAGATCACCAATAAAGGCAGGCCACCCCATACCATTGTTTTAGGCGGCAAGGAATCGACATCGAGTACGCCTTTTAAAGCCAGCACCGAAACATAAGCGAGATAAGCAAGGTAAAACCCCAGAATACCAAGCTGGATATTTCTTGACCTCTGCAAGGTCATGCCGGCGTTGAGCGCTGCCTGTTTTACCGGTTTGGTAATGAAAAAAATAGAATAAAGAAAAGTCGGAATAAATAGCACTATAGCCCAAAGGGGCATGCCTGATATATAATTTGCCATTGGATATTTTGTTTAATAAAAACAAAGGACGACCAAATAGCGCAGCCTCCACTTAGCAAATGGCAAGAAATGAACGGCAGCTTATTTTCTGATAAACTCTTTTCTTATTCTGCTTAGCGAAGTATCTGTTATACCCAGGTAGGAGGCGATGTATTTTAAAGGTACGTGTTGAAAGATCTCCGGACTTGAACTGATCAGATCGCTGTAGCGTTGTTCTGCTGTTTCCTGCAACATGGATAGCATTCTCTCTTTAAGGATACCATAACTATTGACCAGTTTGAGGCGGCCAAATTCACGAAAATCGGGCATGGCATGAAAACTTTCCTGCATATCATCGTAGGTGATAGACCAGGTTTCACAATCCGTTATAGCCTGGATGTATTCTCTGGAAGGACTCCGGTTAAAGAATGACAGCAGATCACTTGCGAAGGATTTTTCTGAATAGAAGGCGGTTGTAACCTCATTACCTTCCAGATCATAAGTATACGACCTCATGATACCTTTTTCGATAAAATAATAGGCATTACAAACCACGCCTGCTTTTAAAGCATAGCTGTTTTTGTCAATTTTCAACGGATTAAACTTAGCTACCAATTGCTCCGCCCTGGCCGGGCTCATGGGCAATACCTGTTGAACAAATTGAATTAAACTATCTTTATTCATACCTGGCTGTTTTGGGGTTTCTATAAGGCCTGATACAAATATATGTCTTTGCAAGGACAGCTAATTCGGGGTTGTCATGCTGAGCTCCGTCGAAGCATGGTGGGCAGGCATCTGCGCCCGACTCTTCGACGGAGCTCAGAGTGACAGCCCCCTTTGGGTATTAGGGCATTAAGCTACTCTTTTCAAAGTAAAGGCAAACCTGCTGCCTGCGCCTAATTCACTGTCTACGGCTATCTTGCCTGATTGCGCTTCGATAAAATCTTTGGCAATGGCCAGACCCAGGCCGGTGCCAGTCTGATCGGCAGTGGCGTTGGGGACCTTGAAATAGCGTTCAAACAGGCGCGACAGGTACTGCTCTTCGATCCCTTTGCCGTGATCCTGTACAGAAAATTCGATCTCGTCGGTATGGCGTTTTTTCACCACCAATTCTACTGTCGATTTTTCGTGGCTGTATTTGATGGCGTTTGATAACAGGTTAATAAGCACCCAAGTGGTTTTATCCAGATCGGCATGTACATCGGGCAGGTTTTCATCACAGTCTACTTTAATATTCACCTGTTTCTGGTCGGCTATAAATTTGATGGCCTTTACCGCGTAATCCACAATATTTCTAGGATGGGTTTTTCCAAAGTTAAGCTGCAGTTTACCGGTTTCTACCTGTGCCATATCCAGCAGCTCGCCGGTTATTTGCAGCAGACGGCGGGCATCTTCCTCAATGTTTTCCAACAGTTGCCTTTGCTCTGGATTTACATCACCAATACGTACATCCTCTAATAATTTGAGGCTCATTTTGATAGACGATATCGGAGTTTTTAACTCATGCGATATAGTGGCAATGAAATTGGTTTTAGCCTCATCCAACTGCTGGTATTCGGTAATGTTTTTCAGGATGATCACCTTGCCAATTACCCTGTCCTTGCTGCTTACCGATAGCGACTCGCGCGAATAAAAACTCTCCCGGTTATCGGCAAATATTTTCAGCCTGGCCTGGTCATTCATCAGCAGGTTACGCAGCAAGTCGTTTTCAACAGCCACATCGGGCGCATAGCGGCCATTCAACTGATCGGCACTCATACCGATCAATGAGCAGGCTACTTCATTGGCAAATATGATGATCATCTTTTCATCCAGGCCCAAAATAGCATCGTGCATGGAGTTGATGATGGTCTCGATCCGTTTTTTCTCAAAAAGGATACTGGCCAGGTTACTGTTCTCAAATTCGTCCAGCTTGCGGGTCATGTTGTTAAAGGCCTGCCCCAACTCGCCAAATTCATCATCCGATTTAAAATGGATCTGCTGATGATAGTTTCGGTTGGATACTTCTTTGATGCGGGCGGTAAGTTCCTTCAAGGGGTTGGCTATATAGCCCGGGAAATTAACCGCGAAACTAAAAGCCACCAGGAATAAAAACGCCCCGCAAAAAGCAACCAATATGGTGGCACGGTTGGCCGTACCTTTGGCAATATCATTTTTATGAGAAATGGCGGTCATGTTTAATTGCATAAACCCGTAAACCAATTGCCTTGCCTGCACGCGTAGCGCGGGTAGTTTGGCAGCATCGTTGTTTTGCAGCCTGATCTTTTCAAAAACGTTGCGCAGCGAATCGGCCAGTTTACCTTCGCCGGGTTCGGTAATGTTATGCTCTTCCTGCACCAGGTTGGTTTCAATTGTTTTTAATTGTGCCGGGCTAAGGGGCCCTCCATTGGCATCTACCGCCGACAATATTTGCTGACCGTACTGCAATGATTTATAGTTATCTTTAAGAATAGCACCTGCATCCGCCGACAAACGGTTGAGGAAATATACCGACAACGCGCAGCAGATGAATGACAGTACAAACAAAAAACCTATGCCTGTACGTAGTTTATTTTTAATGGTCATGTTATGATAGTATTACAAGGTCGATATCTGTTTTAGACATTTTATTAAGCAATTGGGTAAACACCGCCGTTTTCATGATCACCTGGTAAAATTTAAACCTGGGTTTACCAATACAAATGGTCGTGATGTCATATTTTTCGGCCGTTTCCCAAATGGCTTTAGCTATGTGGTCGTTTTTTACTTTGAGTACCTCGCCGCCCAACTGCGTGGCCAGTTTCATATTGTTGATCAAATGGCGCTGCGATGCCAGGTTTATTTTATCGCTGCTTTCGCGCGAGGTTTGTACATACAGCACATACCATTTGGAACGATAGTAGGACGACAGCCTGGCGGTTTTACGTATAATTATTTTGGCCGATGCATCATTGGTACTGATGCAGGCCAAAAAAAGCTCGGGCCGCAGTTTGATATTTTTGGGTATCTCGATATCAATTTTCCGTTCTACCTGGTGGGCCACCTCGCGCAGGGCCAGCTCCCGCAGCTGCAAGATCCGCTCGGCCTGGAAAAAGTTATTGAGCGCCAGCGGTACTTTCTTTTCATCATATATCTTGCCCTCCTTTAAACGATCAATCAGCTCATCGGCAGTCAAGTCGATATTCACTACCTCATCGGCCATTTGCAAAACCTTGTCGGGGATGCGTTCGCCGATGGTTGCCCCGGTAATGCGCTGCACTTCCTCGTTCAGGCTTTCCATATGCTGGATGTTCACCGCGCTGATCACGTTGATACCCGCGTTCAGGATCTGCATTACATCCTGCCAGCGTTTTTCGTTACTGCTGCCTTCAATATTGGTATGGGCCAGCTCATCAACTATCACCACTTCGGGGCGCAGGCTGATGATGGCTTTAAGGTCCATCTCTTCCAGCTCTTTCCCTTTATAAAACAACTTACGGCGGGGAATTACGGGCAAGCCTTCCAGCTGTGCCACGGTTTCCTTACGGCCATGGGTTTCAATATAACCTATTTTAACATCGATACCATTACGCAGCAGGGCCTGGGCCTCCAGCAGCATGCGGTAGGTTTTACCCACACCCGCGCTCATGCCTATGTAAACCTTAAATTTACCCCTCCTCGAACGCTTGATCAGTTCCAGGAAATGTTCAACCGACTGCTCTTTATTTTCTTCGCTCATTTAAGTTTCTGTTATAAAGTGGTGTCGACTCACCCCGACATCGCTACGCTTGTCACCCCTCTCTCCGCTTCGCGCATAGAGGGTATTTTTTTTCCTCTACACCCTATACGGCTATGCCGTAAAGAGAGCGGAGAAAGTTTTATTTTTTTCAACATTCAATTCCCTCTTTACGCCGTAGGCGAAGAGAGGGATGTCGGGCGTAGCGATGACAGGGTGAGTCGATTGTGCGACATTTAACCGCACGGCCCTACCTATATCTAAACTTAGCATTTTCATTGCTAATAATTTTTTATAAAACTAATAAAAGGAGATCCCGAAAAATCCCCTTTTATAGTATGAATGTTCGTCAACCAAACTTATAATTAACAACCAAACATTAATTATAAAAAACAATCATACATATCTTCAGCCTCACCTAAAAAGGCTGTCATGTTGAGCCCCGTCGAAGCATGGTGGGCAGGCCTCTGCGCTCTACCCTTCGACGGAGCTCAGGGTGACACCCCACTATGTTTAAACGCCCCGTCGACTCACCCCGACGTCGCTGCGCTTGTCACCCCTCTCTCCGCTTCGCGCATAGAGGGTATTTTTCTTTCTTTTTCACCCTCTTTGCGACTTGTCGCAGAGAGGGTGGTCCAGCGAAGCGTAGACCGGGTGAGTCAATTCTGCGACTCAACTACCCGGGTGAGGTCCTTAAAACGCATACACCGCTGCCAAAACAAATTGCGAGGCAGTTTTTGTAGGGTCGCCTGATCGGTTTGTAAATCCTTCGGCCGATCCGCCGTCAAGCCTCACTTCCGGTATTAACGATAGCGGACCTGCTTTAATATTAGCGGTAAACGTTACCGCGGTAACATGTTCTCCAGGCGCGGGACCAGCTAAGGTCAGGTCGCCGGTTTTTGTTTTAAAATATTCGCCTCGCAAACCCAGGGTTACATTTTTGGCCACCGCGTATTGCGGGTACAGCGCCACACCGGTAAAGCCACCGGTTATCCCGTTATTGGCTTTATAATCCGCGGCGTTCAGTCCCAGTTTAAAAGCATCCGTGATCTGGTAAGCTGTGGTCAGGTCGAACTCCGTTCCAGAGGTTTTACCGGTGATCACGTTTAAATAAGCAGTCCAGCCTTTTACGGGCACTATGGTTAACTGCGCGCCAAAGTTGTTTACACTATTGGCCGATTTATAAGCATTCCACTGATCATTAAATACACCTGCCATCAGGCTCACTTTATCGGTGAATGCATAAGTGGCTTTAAAGCCGGCATTCTGAAAAGGGCCGTTGGTGAATAGGTATGAGGTAGAATAATTGAAATTCCCCGTAGGGCTGATCACTTCATAACCAATAAAGGTAGCCATATAACCACCGGTTAGTACCAGTTTATCGGTTACGTCATAAGCTATATAAAGGTTTTGGATATGGAACGAATTATTATTTGCTCCGGCGTTAGGGATGGATTGTTCCTGACCCCGCGGACCAAAAGAAAGCTCGCCCACAAATGCCGCTTTCCCCACTTTTTTCTTTAGTCCCAGGTCTATCATGCCAATGGATACAGAGTTTTGATCGGTTGCGAAGCTGGTTGGTATATTGTTTTTCCGGCCGGAGAAATCGTATTTATAATAAGTATCTACCGAGCCGGATATAATTAGTGGTGGATCTGTTTTAGTACTGTCCTGGGCTTTTGCCGCCAGGCCGGTTATCAAAATAATTGCAGGTATGAATAGTAAGGGTTTCATTTTTAAGATATAATTTGGTTCTGGTTGGGTTGTGCAATGGCGGGGATGTGTTTGTTGCAGTAAACACACCCCTCCACCCCTCTCCAAAGAGGAATCGCACCGTCCCGGTTATTTTTTAAGCTCTTCTAAAGCTATATTCAGTTTAAGCACATTTACTTTGCTTGGACCAAACAGGCCAAACATTGGTTTTTCGATATGCTCATCAACCAGTTTGGTTAATTGGTCGGCAGATAAACCGCGTACTTTGGCCACACGGGCTACCTGTACCTGAGCACCTGCAGGTGAAATATCAGGATCTAAACCACTACCCGATGCGGTAACCATTTCGACAGGGATCTGCGCGCGGGTTACGCCCGGGTTATGTTTTAAGAAATCCTCAATACGTTTTTCAACGTCTTTCAGGTAATCAGGATTTGAGGGACCTTTGTTTGAACCGCCTGATCCGGCAGCATTATAATCAACCGCTGATGGACGGCCCCAGAAGTATTCATCCTTAGTGAATTTCTGGCCTTCCAAAGCGTAGCCTACTACACGGCCTTTGTAGGTTAAAGTTTCGCCATCACCATGACCGGGAGTTAATTTACCTACACCGGCAATTGCCAATGGATATATGCCTGCAGTTATCACGATCAAAATGAGCGTTAACTTTAATGAGGGCAACAAATATGTTTTCATCGTTTTAAAATTAGATTTGAGATATGAGATTTGAGACGTGAGATTTTTAATTTGAGAAGTGGGATTCTGAGTTTTTATTTTTGTCTCATATCTCACATCTCACATCTGTTTATAAAAATACGCCTACTGCCAGGTCTATCAGTTTGATACCAACAAATGGTATCAGTACACCGCCCAAACCATATATCAACAGGTTACGACGCAACAGCGCGCTTGCACCAATTGGTTTATATTCCACACCACGTAATGCCAATGGTATAAGCAATGGTATAATGATGGCGTTAAATATTACGGCTGATAATATGGCCGATTCCGGACTGTGCAGGTCCATGATGTTCAGGGCTTTTAATGATGGGATAGATACCATGAAAAGCGCCGGAACAATGGCAAAATACTTGGCCACATCATTAGCTATACTGAAAGTGGTTAGCGTACCGCGGGTCATCAATAACTGTTTACCTATCTCTACGATCTCGATCAGCTTGGTTGGGTCGTTATCCAGATCCACCATGTTACCGGCTTCTTTAGCAGCCTGGGTACCACTGTTCATAGCCACACCTACGTCTGCCTGTGCCAGGGCCGGGGCATCGTTTGTGCCATCGCCCATCATGGCTACCAATTTACCACCTTGTTGTTCTTTTTTAATGTAGTTCATTTTATCCTCAGGCTTAGCCTCTGCAATAAAATCATCCACACCGGCCTTTTCGGCAATAAATTTGGCGGTAAGCGGGTTGTCGCCAGTAACCATTACGGTTTTAACACCCATTTTGCGCAGTCGGTCAAAACGTTCGGCAATGCCGGGTTTAATGATATCCTGTAGCTCAATCACACCCATGATCTTTTCGTTCTGCGATACCACCAATGGGGTACCACCGTTTGAGGAGATCTTTTTCACATGATCTTCTACCTCAGTTGGGAACGGATTTCCAGCCTTCAAAGCTATATTGCGAATAGAGTCAAACGCGCCCTTACGGATACGCAAACCTTCGGGAGTATCTAAACCGCTTGAGCGGGTTTCCGCGGTGAATTTGATGAATACCGCATCTTTAGGAGCAACCACTTTAGGCATGGTTTTATCCTCATGGGCCAGCTCAACAATTGATTTACCTTCGGGGGTTTCGTCAGCCAGGGAGCTCAGCACGCAGGCGGCCACAAAGTTTTCATTTGTAATACCTGTAGCCGGATAAAAATTGGTTGCTTTACGGTTACCTATGGTAATGGTACCGGTTTTATCCAGCAGCAAAGTGTCCAGGTCACCGGCAGTTTCTACCGCTTTACCAGATTTGGTGATCACATTAGCCCTTAAAGCCCTGTCCATCCCCGCGATACCGATGGCTGATAACAGACCGCCGATAGTGGTAGGAATTAAACACACGAACAGGGAGATAAAGGCAGCTATAGTTATAGGGGTATTGGCATAATCTCCAAAAGGTTTCAGGGTAACGCACACGATAACGAAGATCAATGTGAAACCTGCCAGCAGGATAGTTAAGGCTATCTCGTTTGGTGTTTTCTGGCGCGATGCACCTTCAACCAGGGCAATCATCTTATCCAGGAAGCTTTCGCCCGGCTGGGTGGTCACCATTACCTTGATCTTGTCTGACAGTACTTTGGTACCACCGGTAACAGATGATTTATCACCACCGGATTCGCGGATAACCGGGGCAGATTCACCGGTAATAGCCGACTCATCAATGGTAGCGATACCTTCAATGATCTCGCCATCGGTAGGGATGTTATCGCCTGTTTCGCAAATGAACACATCGCCTTTTTTTAATTGGGACGACATGACCATTTGCTCTTTGCCGTTCACCAGCAAACGGGCAGGTGTTTCTTCACGGGTTTTGCGCAGGCTTTCGGCTTGTGCTTTACCGCGTGCTTCGGCAATGGCTTCGGCAAAATTGGCAAACAGTACGGTTAAAAATAAAACAACGAATACGGTAAAGTTATAGGCAAAGCTACCCTGGCCCTTATTGGCAAAAGAGTAGATGCTAACAATAAGCATCACAAACGTACCGATCTCTACAGTGAACATCACCGGGTTACGGAACAGGATGCGTGGGTTTAGTTTGATGAATGATTGCTTAAAAGCCTCTTTCATCTGGTCGCCCTGGAATA
>Ga0207671_10003981_pt1 | contig 14359 bp, 9 predicted proteins | sample KBSC24metaG_FD_184352 | JGI IMG/M metagenome (GOLD analysis project Ga0207671, IMG submission 184352) | Corn rhizosphere microbial communities from Kellogg Biological Station, Michigan, USA - KBS C2-4 metaG (SPAdes) (version 2) | ecosystem: Host-associated > Plants > Roots > Rhizosphere > Soil... | reverse complement strand
AACGCCACCTACGGCGTGGCGGCGGGCGCCCCCCCCGAGCCGGGCTGGCGCCTCTCCGGCAACCTGGTGTTCCAGCACGACGACCGCGACTACTTCATCGATCCCTGGCACGCCCTGGGACTGGAGATGGACGCCGGCTACACGCTGACCGCGCTGGGGACCGGCGAGCGCTATTCGCAGCTCTTCGCCGGGGCCGAGCTGAAGCGCCTGCTGGAGCTGGCCCCCGGCCACGTGCTGGCCTTCGACTTCAAGCTGAACGGCACGGTGGGGGACATCCGCAAGCGATCGCAGCTGTACGTCCTGGGCGGCGCCGCCGGGCTGCGCGGGTTCGGCGTGGACGAGCTGCCCGGTCGGGCCCGCGGCGTGGCCCGCGTCGAGCTGCGCGATCAGTACGCCTCGGATCTGGACTGGGACCTGGGCCACTTCACCTCGGTGCGCGGCCTGGGCGGCAACCTGTTCTTCGAGGCGGGCGCGGTCTCGTCCTGCGACGGCTTCAGCGTCACCAGGGACGACGTCTTTTACGACGTCGGCTACACCTTCCGCGTGCTGCACGACGCGTTCGGCGTGTACCAGCAGCTGCTGGCCATCGACGTCGCCGTACCGCTGAACCGCCACGATCGCGTCTGCCTGGGGCAGCACGCGCTGGGCTCGCCCGCGGCTGGCCAGGCGACCATCACGCGACCGTCCTTCGTGGTGCTGCTGTCGTTCTTGCCCAACTTCTGACATGAGCGCCTCGCCCCTGCCTCGCGAACACCCGCTGCGACGGCATGCGGTGTGGGTGCTGGTGTCGCTGGCCTATCTCGCGCTCGCGCCCTACTTCCCTCGCATCAACAACCCGAACGAGAACGTGCGCGTCTGGATGACGCGGGCGATCGTGGAGGACGGGACGTTGAACATCGACGCCCCGGTGCGGGCCTGGGGCTTCGTGGACGACAAGGCGGCGAGCGGGGGGCACCTGTACTCGAGCAAGGCGCCGGGGACCTCGTTCCTGGGCGTGCCCGTGCTGTGGGCGCAGACGCGGCTGTGGCACGCCGCAGGCTGGCCCTCACCCTCGCCGCGCGCGGCCACGCTGGCCCTGCGCTTTCTGTCCGTGATGCCCTGCCTGATGCTGTTTCTGTTCGCCTTCGCACGCTGGGTCGAGCGGCGCACCGGCGATCCGGCGGCGCGGGATCTGCTGGTCACGGCGCTGGGCCTGGGCTCGATCGTCTACCCCTACGGCGTGCTGTTCGTGGGCCACGCCCAGGGCGCCAGCGCGGCGTTCGGCGCCTTCATGGCGCTGACCTGGGACGACGGGGGCCCGGACCACCGGGCCCCGCCCCGCCGCCTGGTCCTGGCGGGGGCGCTGGCCGGCGCCGCGGTCCTGTTCGAATATCAGCTGCTGCTGGTGGCGCTGGTGCTGGCCGGCTTCGTGGCCTGGCGACACCGCGCCGGCTTCCGCTGGTTCGCGCTGGGGGCCCTGCCCATGGCGCTGGCGCTCGGTGCCTATCACACGGCGCTGTTCGGCCGGCCCTGGACCTTCCCCTACGGCCACCTCGAGAACCAGACCTACGCCCACGTCGATCATGGCAGCGGCTTCTTCGGCCTGTCGCGGCCGCATGCGGCCGCCCTGGGGTCGTCCCTGTTCTCGATCAGCTATGGCCTGTTCGCGTTCTCGCCGTTTCTGTTGCTGGGCCTGGCGGGCGCGGCCTACCGGGCCGGGCAGCGCCAGGCGGACGGCCTGATCTGCCTGCTGGTCAGCGGCGTGCTGGCGCTGTTCCTGGCCGGCATGACCCACTGGCGCGCCGGCTGGTGCGTCGGGCCGCGCTACATCGCCGGCGTGGCGCCGTTTCTCGCCGCCGGCATCGCCCTGGCCTGGCGTGACGTGCACCGGCGCCGTCTGGCGGGCGCCTTGCGGGTGACGCTGGGGGCGCTGGTGGTGGTGTCGGTCTTCCTGAATGGCCTGTCCGCGGCCACCTATCCCCACTATCCCGAGGTGTTCGACAACCCGGTGTTCGATCTGACGCTGCCGCTGTGGCGTGACGGTTATGTTCCCGGCGGGCTGGGGCACGCGCTGGGGCTGCCGGGCGCCTTCGCGCTGGTGCCGGTGGCGGCGCTGTGGGCCGCGGCGCTGGGCATCGCCGTGGGGACGACGGCGGACGGCGCACGGCGGGGCCTGGCACGCGCCGGCGCTTCGGCGCTGCTGGGCGTGTTGCTGTTGCTGGCGCTCTCCCGCTACGGTCGCGGCCCGTCGGCCGCCGAGGCCCACGCCACGGCGGTGGTGCGGTCCTCGTGGGATCCGCCCCTCCCCCCGCGTCGCTGACGTCAGGGCAAGCGGCCGTCCGTCAACCCGGCGGGTGCGCCGGCGCCGCAGCGTGCGCCGATGGTCCCACCAGCGCCTCGGCCGGCCGGTTCACCAGCGCGGTCACCGTCCAGCTCATGCGGTTGTGCCAGCGCAGGGACACGTCGCGGAACATGTCACCGGTGAACCACGACTCGACCTGGTGTCGCGGCAGGTACGACGCCACGGGCGTGACCAGCTGGTCGAACACGATCGAGTGGACCTCGTCGAAGGGGAAGGTGTACATCGACGAGAAGTACTGGCCGTAGGGCAGATGCGCCGGCCCCCGTCCGTCGGGCCCGGGGGCGTACAGCAATTTGATGGCGGCCCAGATGCCCACGGCAGGGATCGCCGACATCGCCCGCAGAGGGGCGTACGGAATCTTCGAGGTCACCGCCTTGCGGACGGGATCCACGAAGCGGATGATCCACTCGTTGTTCTCCAGGCCGTAGACCCAGTAGACGATGCGGCCGCCGTCGCGGACCACCGAGGCCACCGAGACCGCCGCCGCCCCCGGATCGGGGAGGTGGTGCAGCACGCCCACCGAGAAGGCCAGATCGAACACCGGCCGCACCGGCGGGTGCATCAGGTCGCCGATGACCACGTGCGCGTTGGGCAGCTGGCGGGTGTTCCGGAAGGCGATAAGCGCGCTCTCGCCCAGGTCGATGGCCACCACCGTCTTGGCGCCGAACCGCGCCACCAGGTCGGTGTGGCGGCCCTTCCCGCAGCCCCCCTCGAAGACCAGCTTCCCGGCGAAGTCCTCCTTGGACACGGGACCGACCCATCCCAGGAACTGCTGCTCGTAGTAGTAGCGAAGGTCGGTCCAGCGCGTCCACTCCTCGGCGAAGCGGGCCGCCGTCTCGGTCTTCAGCGCGTCCACGTGACCGCGCACCAGCACCGGCACGCCGTCGGTGATCTCGAAGCGGCAGGTGCCCCGGGCGCACACCAGCTGGCCGGTGATGACGTGACCATCCGATTCTTCCAGGGCCACGGAGCCCAGGGTCAGGTCGGACGAACAGTTCGGGCAGGACAGGTAAGTCAGAACTTCGCGACGCATGAACGCATTTCCTTACAAGAGGTGTCTCGCGGAATCCACCGCGGCGCGCACGGGAAGGTCGGTGCACGCGCAGCGCGGCGGGCGAGCCCCCGGTCACCGGCGCGCTGACTTGCGGGTGCCCAGCCGCTCTTCCAGGCGGTCCAGCTCGCCCTGGAACAGGTGCGCCGGGAAAGGAAACAGGCCCACGTTGGCGGCGCCCGCCATGACGCCGGACTTCTCGATCCCGTCGGTCACGTTCGAGGTGCCGGCGATGACACGGCAGCGGCGCCCAGCCCGCGACGACAACGAGGAGAGCGTCCTGATCGCGTCGAAGGCGTGGGCGTTGGCCAGTCCCAGATCCAGGAACAGCAACTCGGGGCGATAGCGCTCGGCCAGGGAGATGGCCGCGGGAAGGCTGGTCGCCACCAGCCCGCCCATGTCCGGGTGGCGCGCCATGGCCTCGGCGAAGTCGGGGCGCCCCTCCCCGTTGGCCGCCGCCAGCAACACGATGCCGCGAGCGGCCCCGGCCAGCTGCCCCGGGTTGGTGGCGAACTGCGCGGCGTCGGCCGCCAGGTCGGCCTCGGTGACGCGTGGCACGCCGTTCGCCGAGGGGGCGCTGCCCTTCTTCTTCTTGCCGTCCCGGCCGTCGTGGCGCGTGTCCTCGGCGCGCGACGCCCGCTGCACCATCTTCTGCGCCTGCTCGACGGTCAGCGACCCCGAGACCAGCTGCACCAGCAGCATGGTGTCGACCTCCAGCGCGTCGGCGAGCCGAACCAGGTACTCGGCGCGGTCGACGTACATCTGGCCTTCCTTCCAGCGCACGGCGCGCGAGTGCTCGAAGCCCAGAATGTTCGCCAGATCTCGTTCGCGGGTGTCCGCTCCCCGCAGTTCGCGAAGCCGCTCCATGCAGAACTTCCACAGCGCTCCGGAGGGCGCGTGACGGGGCAAGTTGCGAGACGACGGCTTCATGCGTTTGCGAGTTAATCCAGCGATGATCGGATTGCAACACGAATAGCAATCGCACAATGTCGATTTTGTTTGATGATTTTCGACCTGGCGGCGATCGGCATTTCGGCTGGCGTGAGTTCCCGATGCGAAGGGGGATTTCGTGCTTGTTTACAACACCGGTTCAGCGCACGTATGTTCGCGACGAGATGGATCTTCGTCACGAAAACGCCGAAATCGGAAGCGCTCGTTCGCGCGAGCGCCGCTGGGTGAAGCCGTCTGTCCGCCCGGCGATCGGCCGGGGGGCCGTTTGCCGATTGAAAAATGTGATCATCATCGCGCTGGGGGCGCCGCTGCTCGGCTGCGGCGGCCCCGCGGTGAAGCGCGACCTGTCGGCCATCCCGGTGGGCCAGGTCGGCTTCGACGACATGTGCGGCCTGCAGGAATACTTCGACGAGATCGCGCTGAAGATGGTAGCCCCGCCCGATCTGGTGGATGGGGCGGACATCGAGCACGTGTCTAAGTCCAGCACCGCGCGGGGCGGTCGCGCCCGCTACGCGTTCCAGACTCCCGTTCAGCTGGCCACCGCGCGCCGGGTGCTGGAGCAGAACTGGAAGAACCTGCCGCCCAAGCTGAGCACCGCCAGGCGCATCGATCTGGCCGTGAACTGGAGCGAGCGGGCCGGGCTGCAGCGGGTCGCAAACGATTCGAAGCCGGAGCTGTTCGTGGACGGCGTCGCGACGCCGTTGCCTTACCACGTCTGCCTGTCCGAGCTGCTGTTCGGCGAGCCGCTGTACCGCCAGCGGCGGACGCTGCTGGGGCTGCCCCCCACGCCGCCGCCGGCCAACCCGCCCCTGGCGCTGCCGCCGCCCCCCAGCCCGATACCGGCGCCCGACGCGGGCGCGGCCGCCCCCGTCCCCGTATCATCACCTGCAGCGCCCCCACCGCCCGCCCACTGACCCGCCCCACGGACCACCGATGCCCTTCGACCACCGTTCCATCGAGACCAAATGGCAAGAGCGCTGGCGCGAAGCCGGCGTCCATCGCACCACCTTCGATCCCAAGCGCCCCAAGTACTACGCGCTGGACATGTTCCCCTACCCGTCCGGGGCCGGCCTGCACGTCGGGCACTGCGAGGGCTACACCGCCACCGACGTGATCACGCGCTGGAAGCGGATGCAGGGCTTCAACGTGCTGCACCCCATGGGCTGGGACGCCTTCGGTCTGCCGGCCGAGAACTACGCCATCAAGCACGGCATCCACCCCCGGATCGTGACCGAGCAGGCGATCGCCAACTTCAAGCGCCAGACGAACGCGGTCGGCTTCGCGTACGACTGGAGCCGGGAGATCAACACCACCGATCCCGGCTACATGAAGTGGACGCAGTGGATCTTCCTGCAGCTGTGGAAGCGGGACCTGGCCTACGAGGGCACCATCCCCATCAACTGGTGCCCCTCGTGCAAGACGGGCCTGGCGAACGAGGAGGTCAGCCAGGGCCGCTGCGAGCGGTGCGGCTCGGCCGTCGAGCGGAAGGACATGCGCCAGTGGGCGCTGCGCATCACCCGCTACGCCGACCGGCTGCTGCAGGATCTGACCACCGTCGACTGGCCCGATTCCACCGTGGCGATGCAGCGCAACTGGATCGGGCGCAGCGAGGGCGCCGAGGTGGTGTTCGTCGGCAAGCGGCCGGGCGCGGACGGCGCGGGCCAGCCCATCCGCGTGTTCACCACCCGGCCGGACACGCTGTTCGGCGCCACCTACCTGGTGCTGTCACCCGAGCACCCGCTGGTCGACCAGCTGACGGCGCCCGAGCGGCGGGCCGACGTCGAGGCGTACCAGAAGCAGGCGCGCTTCAAGAGTGACCTGGAACGCACGGATCTGGCCAAGGACAAGACGGGCGTCCCCATCGGCGCCACCGCCCTGAATCCGGTCACCGGCCGCGAGATCCCCGTCTGGATCGCCGACTACGTGCTGTCGAACTACGGCACGGGCGCCATCATGGCCGTGCCGGCGCACGACGAGCGCGACTTCGCGTTCGCGACGAAGTTCGGCATCCCCATCGTCCAGGTGGTGGCGCCCCCGGCGGGCGTCACGGTCCCCGAGGGCGAGCCCTTCACCGGCGAGGGCGTGGCCATGAATTCGGGTTTCCTGGACGGGCTGCCGACCGCCGAGGCCAAGAAGAAGATGGTGGCCGAGCTGGAGGCCAAGGGGACCGGGAAGGGCACCGTCAGCTATCGCCTGCGCGACTGGGTGTTCTCGCGCCAGCGCTACTGGGGCGAGCCGATCCCCATCATTCACTGCCCCACCCACGGCGCGGTGGCGGTGCCGGACGCCGATCTGCCGGTGCGCCTGCCGGACGTCGAGCGCTACGCCCCCACCGGCACGGGCGAGTCGCCGCTGGCGGCCATCGACAGCTTCGTCAACGTGGCCTGCCCCACCTGCGGCGCGCCGGCCCGGCGCGAGACGAACACCATGCCCCAGTGGGCCGGGTCGTGCTGGTACTACCTGCGCTACCTGGATCCGAAGAACCCCGACCAGATCTTCGACCCGACCTTCGAGAAGCAGTGGATGCCGGTCGATCTGTACGTGGGCGGTGGCGAGCACGCCGTGCTGCACCTGCTGTACGCGCGGTTCTGGCACAAGGTGCTGTTCGACATCGGCCTGGTCTCGACGATCGAGCCGTTCCAGAAGCTGCGCCATCAGGGAACGGTGCTGGCGTTCACCTATCAGGACGAGCTGGGCCGCTATCACGAGCCCGGCGAGGTGCAGTGGCGCGGCACCACGCCCGTGCTGGCCGCGAACGGCGAGGCGCTGAAGCAGTCGGTCGAGAAGATGGCCAAGTCGAAGCTGAACGGCGTCAACCCGGACGACGTCATCACCGAGTACGGCGCCGACGTCATGCGCCTGTACGAGCTGTTCATGGGCGAGTTCGAGCTGCCCAAGCCCTGGGACCCGCGCGCCATCGAGGGGTGCAACCGCTTCCTGAAGCGGGTGTTCCGCCTGGTGGAGGAGTTCGATCCCGCCCGGGCGCCCGCCGACGATCCGCACAAGGCGCTGCGCCATCGCACCATCAAGCGCGTCAGCAACGACCTGGAGCGCATGCAGTTCAACACGGCCATCGCCGGCATGATGGAGTTCCTGAACGAGCTGGGCGGCGGCGCCTCGCGGGAGGATCTCGAGGTGCTGGTCAAGCTGGTGGGCCCGTTCGCCCCCCACCTGGGCGACGAGGCGTGGGAGAGGCTGGGCGGCAAGGGGTTCCTGATCGAGGCCGCCTGGCCGACCTACGACAGCGCGCTGACCGAGGACACCACCGCCACCATGGCGGTGCAGGTGGACGGCAAGGTGCGGGGCACGGTCGTCCTGGCCAAGGACGCCAGCGAAGAGGACGCGCGGGCCGCGGCCCTGGTCATCCCGAACGTGGCCAAGTTCCTGGAAGGCCGCGCCGTGGCGAAGTTCATCTACAAGCCCGGCCGCATTCTGGGCTTCGTGACCCGCCCGGCCTGATCCGGACTGCGCGAGCGGTCGGTGGAGAAAGGGGCGCGCGCGCGGGCGCCTGATCCGTCGCGTTCTGTCGCGGCTTTGCGGAGGTCAGCGCGCATAACCCAGCATGAAAGCCCCGCCCGGATAGAACGGCCCTTTTCCGGTGTTCGTGACGGTCGTTGCGCCCGGTTCGTACACGGCTGACAGCTCTGCGGCCACCATGATGCCGCTGTCGGCGCGGAACTCGACGCCCAGCGCGCCCAGCGCGCCCACCGCCGCCGCGGCGCTGGTCCGCAACGCCATCTCGGTGGCGCGCGAGATGCCGGTCGTCATGTGCAAACCGGTGGAGAGGTAGAGAGCGCTGCGGTGAGCGGCCAGCAGGTCCCCGCGAATTCGCGCCGACGCTTCGGCGCCGCCCCCATCGCCGTCGAGGCCTTGCAGCGCCACCGCGACGCGGTCGGACAGCTGGAACCCCAGGTCGAGCCCGGCGCCCCCCAGGGTGTTACCGCCGAACAGCAGACAGAGTGACAGCTTGCGTGCCACCCGCGTGCTGGCCCCAGGCAACCGGGCGTCGTCGTCGGAGACCAGGTTGTAGCCGACCACCGCGCCCAGGGGGACCCCCAGCAGGACCAGCGCGCTCGATGGCGTCGGCGAGGTGGTCCCCACCGCGGAGTCCACCGCGCCCGCGGCCACCCCGAAGCCGAGCAACGCGCCCAGACCCAGCCCCACGACGTCATGGACCGGCGAACCGCTGGGCCCATCGGTCGCGTAGGCCGTCACGCCGACGGCCGCGGCCGCTCCCGTGGCCATGACCGAGATGGCCGTGATGGCCGTCAGCAAGCCGGCCGGTCCGGACAGGCTGAGCCATCGCGGCGGATGATCGATGAGAAGGCCCGATCCAACCGCCACCGCCGAGCCCGCGCCGAGCTCCAGCAACAACCCCTTGCCGCTGCGGCGGAAGGCCCGCGCGGCGGGTCGCGCCCGCGCCTCGTCACCCGGGGCGATGTCATCCGCCGCCGGCGCCGGGCCGGGGGCGGCGACATCGATCACGGTCGGACCGCCCGGTGGCGGGGCGGCCGGTGCTGCGGTGACAGCCGCCGCGTTGGCCGGGGTCGCGGTCCGAGCGGCGTCGGCCACCGCCTGCCACGATACCGGCTGCGGTCCCCCTGCCCGGGCATCGGCGATACCGCCCGTGGCGAACGACGCCACCAGCCATCCAGCAACGAAGATCAGCTCCGACGCGACCACGAGACATGGCCGAGCAACCCTTGTGCCTTCCGGCGCGGGTGCGCGAAGAACGCGCGATCCGCGGCCCGGGCGGGCACGGAGATCCTCGCGCCGGTTCACACCGCGACGGACCGATCCGGGTTCTGTCGCCTCACCGCGGGCGGGCGGGGCGGCGGACCGCCGCGCCCCACCCTTCCGCCGCGCTCAGGCCTTCGCGCCGCTGCCGCCGGATTTGCCGACGGCGATGCGCCGCGGCTGGGCCTCCGGCTTTTTGGGCAGGCGAACCGTCAGCACGCCGTTTTTCAGGTCGGCGCTCACTCCGTCCCCGTCGACGCTCTCGGGCATCGAGAAGCTGCGGGCGAAGGTGCCGTGGCTGCGCTCGACGGCGTAGTAGGCGTCGCCCTCCTGGCGATGCTCGTCCTCACGCTTGCCGCTGATGGTCAGCATGTTGCCGGTCAGCGACAGGTTCAGGTCCTCGTCCTTGACGCCCGGCAGATCGGCATGGATGACGAACGCGTCCTTCGTCTCCTTCAGATCGAAGCGCGGCGCGAACTCCGCCGCTTGCGTCATGCCGCTCCATTCGCCGCGGAAGGGATCCCAGCGCAGGAGGGCATCCATCACCCGCAACGGATCCAGGCGGTAGTTGGGGTTCTGGGCGGGCTGCGAAACGTCTCGATTGTCTCTCCGGATCAGAGTGGCCATGTGTGCCTCCTTTCTTGTCCAGGCGGCGCTGCCGCCGCCTCGCGGCCGGAATATTCACCGGTTCGCCACCGACAAGACCTGGGGGTGCGCCACACGGGACAGACCTGCCGGCGCTGGCAAAGGAATATCCGGCACGCAAGCGCGGTTCGACTTGCCGAGGACTGCCAGGAGCACAACCATGCGCGTTTCCTTTTCGAACGTGACGACGGCGCGGGCCGCGCGCGACGTCTTCGAGGCGTACGGGTATCCGGCGCAGCAGTTGGGGTGCGAGGTCGTCACCGACTGTCCGACCCTGCTGGCCTTGCCGGCCCTGGAGAAGCGGGTGGGACTGGCGGCGGTCGAGCGCCTCGACCTGGGCGCCGGGCGCGCCCCCGGCGACCAGCGCGCGGGCCGCGCCCAGGGCGCTCCGGCGATGGCTCCTCGGGCGGACGTTCTGCCAGCGGACCTGCCGCCGAACGAACCCGTCCTGCGGCGACCGCCAGCGTCGCGCTGCGGCGCCTCCTGAGCGAGGGGGGACCGGACCGGCGCGTGTCCGGTGTCCCGGACCGCGCCCGTTCCCGGCGGTGCGGCGCCTCAGCGGCGCGCGCGCCGGCGGCTCAGACCGGCCAGCAGGACAACGCCGGCGAGCAGCAGGCCTGCCCCGCCCATGCCCCCGTCGCTGCTCACGGTACAGCTGCACCCACCACCGCTGGACGTGACCGGACCGCCGTCCGTGCCGGACGCACCGGCGCTGGCGCCCGCCGCGCCACCGCGTCCGGCGCCCGTCGTCGCGCCGGCGCCACCCTGGCTGCCGGCGCTGCCCGCCGAGCCGGTCGGCAGCATGGTGGACGCGCCCCCCACGCCGCCTGCGCTTCCCTCTGCCTGGCCACCAGCTCCGCCGCCCCCTGCCCCACCGGGGCCGCCCTCGGTGCTTCCACCCGCGCCGCCTGCGCCGCCCTCCGGGGCAGGGCACGCGGGGCCTCCGGCCGGATCGCCCGGGACACAGGCCGTGCATCGGGCGCTGCCGGCCACGTCCGCGTACGTCCCCTGCGGGCAAAGCGCGCAGGAGGTCGCTCCCGGCGTGGTCGCGAACGTCCCCACGGGACAGGGCGTGCAGACCGTGGCGCCCTCGCTGGCCGCGAAGGTCCCCGGCGCGCAGGCGCTGCAGGCCGTCGCGTCGGCGCCGGAGGCGGTCCCGGCCGGACAGGCGAGGCAGGCGGTGTCGTCGGCCGCCGGGTACGTCCCTGCGGCGCACGCCATGCAGCTGTCCGCCATCGCCAGCGGGGCGACGTTTCCGGACGCGCACAGGGAGCAGGCGTTCTGGCCTTCCTGCGAGAACGTCCCGGGCCGGCAGCTCGTGCATTGCCAGGCGCCAGCGTTCGCCGAGAAGGCTCCGGCCGGGCAACGTTCGCACGCCTGTGCGTTCGTCACGGCCGAGAAGGTGCCCGCCGAGCAATCGGTGCACAGGGTGTTCGCGGCGCCGCCGCAGGCCCGGGCCTGGTACGATCCGGGGGCGCAGACCCGGCAGGTCTGGCAGGTGTTCTGATCGAGGTAGGCGCCGCTGGCGCAGCTGGTGCAACGGGTGGGGGCGCCGCTGCACGTGGCGCAGCCCGCATCGCACGCCGCGCACGTCCGGTCGGCCGTGGCCGAGCAAGCGCCGGTCAGGAACTGGCCGGCCGGACAGGCGCCCGAGCAGGCCACGCAGGCGCCGCCGACCAGGTAGAAGCCAGCCGCGCACTGCGCGCACTGCTGGTCGCCGCTGCCGGAGCAGGTGGCCGTGGCGCAGTGGGGAACCGTGGCGCACGTCGCGCACGTCCGATCCGCGGTGGCGGAACACGCGGCTGCCGGGTACTGCCCCGCCGGACAGCTGGCGGAGCAGGCGACGCAGGCGTTGCCGCTCAGGTAGTAGCCGCTCGCGCAGGCCGCGCAGGTGGCGCTGCCCGACGCCGAGCAGGACGCGCTGGCGCAGTGTTCGATGCCGGCGCAGGCCGTGCACACGCGATCGGTCGCCGCGGAACAGGCGGCGCTCTCGTATTGACCGGCCGAACAACCGGCGCTGCAGGGGGCGCAGCTTCCGTTCTGCAGGTAGAAGCCCGGCGCGCACTGCGCACAGACGGAGTCGCCGCTGCCGCTGCAGGTGACGCCGTTGCAGTCGGCAATGGCGCTGCACGCCGAGCACACGGTGTCGCTGGTCGCGGAGCAGGCGGCGCTGGCGTACTGGCCGGGCGCACAGGCGCTGCAGGCCACGCAGACGCCGTTGAAGTACGAGCCCGCTGCGCAATCGCTCTGGATGACCACGCCCGTCGCCTGCACGCTGGCCGCCGGGTTGTTCAGCGCATCGATGTACGACAGCGTGACCGTGAACGTCCCGATCAGGTCCGTGGCCGTGCGCGGCACGACGAAGGTGTTCGTGATCGTGCTGGCGGGTACCACGAACGTCATCTGCAAGCCGTCACCGGGGCGGGTGAACGTCACCGACGCGCTGTTCGCAGGGACAGGCAAGGCGTAGCTGACGACGGGGGGAAACGTGATCGTGCTGCCCGCGGCGGGCGCGATCAACGTGGGGGGCGGCGCCACCGTCCGTATGACCACCCCGGCGACGGTGACGCTGGCTGCGGGGTGAGGCACGTCATCCTGGTAGCTGAGGGTGACGGCGTACGTGCCATCCGGGATGGTCGAACCGTTCGTGAGGCTAGCCACCCTGCTGTCGGCGAGGGGCGCCGCGGTGATCACCGTCAGCGCCCCCATTCCGGTCGACGGGTCGACGGCAGCGTCAGCCAGCCCCAGGACGATGGAGCCGGCGCTGCCGGAGAAGACCAGCTTCAGCGAATTGCTCAGGATGTTGTGGGTGCCGAAGGGGCTGGCCGGCAGCGAGAACGAGATCGCGATCGGCGAAGTGGTGGTCAGGCCGGTGGTGGGCGCCACCAAGGCCGGGGTGGGGGTGGTCCGCCACAGCGTCCGCGAAACCGACGAGGAGGTGACGATGCTGCCGGTGCTGGCTCGCGTGTAGCGTGCCGTCACGCTCCAGACACCGTCCGGCATGTAGGAGATCGACGACGGACTGGTGAGCACGGCGGTCACGGCCACCGCTGCGCCGCCGCCCGCCTGGGACGTCGAGGAGGCCAGCGTCGCCCCGTTCAGGGTCACCGTGTAACTGGTGGCGGCGCCCGGCAGCAGCAGCGTGACGTTCTGGGCGGGCGCCGTGGTGCACGGCCCGGACACGCACGCGAACAGCAGCTGCACGCTGTTGGCGCTGGGCGTCTCGCTGATGAACATCGTGAGGGTGGTGCTGTTCAGCAGGCTCGTGGCCGCGCTTCCGGTCACCGAGATGGTCTGGGCATGCGCGAGGGCCGGAGTGACCGCGAGGGCGGCGAAGGTGACCAGCGCGAGGGCCAGACGGGTGCGAAGGGCGTGCATGGCCCCTTCCCATCGACCAATCGTGGTGTAGCTGAAGGTGGGCCGCGCGCCGCAAGCCACCGCCGGTCAGCATGATTCATGGAATGGCTCGAACTCGTGCCGCCGAACGCGCGGCGCCCCGTTGATCGGGCCCGGAGTGGGTCCTCTCGTCCATGCTCCGGGAGAGAGAGAGCGGCTCCCGCCGGGATGCCGGGATGTCTGCCCGCGGGCGGCCCGCGTCCCCGCCGACGGCTCACTCGCCGGAGCGTGGCCTGCCGGTCACGGGGTGTCCGCCGAGACGTAGAGCCCCAGCTCGGAGATGGCGGGCGCACCCCGGGCTCCCGTGATCACCAGCGCGACCCGGTCGGCGCTGACGGGCGTCACCTGGAACAGCTTCCGCTCGCCGATGAAGGTGCCGCTGGCGACGGTCGTCCAGGTGCCGTTCACGCGGGCGTCGACGTGGAAGTCGGTGGTCCGTTCGCCGAGCGCGATCGGCTCCTGCAGGCTGATCAGATCGAACGTGGGGGCGCCCTCCAGCGCGACCTCCAGGCGGCCGCTGGTCTGCCCGGTGCCGGCGGCCCAGAAGGTGTCCGCCCGGCCGTCGACGGCGGACGAAGCCGCGTAGGCCGGCAGATCCTCGAACACGGAATCGACGGTGGCAGGGCGCCCGGCCGCCACGTTGGCGCGATACAGGGCGCGCAGCGCCCCACCCAGCTGATTCAGGGCCGCCACGTCGGGATCCGCCAGCAGGCCGCGCGCATCGGGAGGGACGTTGATGCGCAGCAGACTGTTCCGGCCCACGCTGTCCAGATACAGGCCCAGCAGCTGGTCCCCCGTCTTCACCTGGGCATCGTCCGTGGCGTGCCAGAACCAGTTCGGTCGTATGGAATAGACCGACTCGGCGGGGACGTAGCTGGGGCCCGCGGCGCCCCCGGTCAGCTGAACGCTGGATTGATCGGTGGGCGCCGGGGTCGAGCCGGGCCCGGGGCTGGACTGGCCGACGCTGCGCAGCTCGCTGGGCGGCATGGGCGCGGCGTTCGAGAAGTCGACCAGCGTCCGGGGCTGTCGCGCGTGCACGAAGTCGCGGATGGCCGTCCAGTCGAACGCGGTGGTCCCCGGGGCCTGCCACAGCCACAGCTCGTCGATGTCGCCGTAGTTCTTCAGCAGCTCGTCCAGCTGACACTCGAACACCGACAGATAGGCGGGCGTTCCGTAGGTCGGATCGTGGCGGTCGAGGGGCGACAGCGCCAGGGCCACCCGCACGTTGCCCTCGTGGG
>Ga0207671_10003978_pt1 | contig 14362 bp, 12 predicted proteins | sample KBSC24metaG_FD_184352 | JGI IMG/M metagenome (GOLD analysis project Ga0207671, IMG submission 184352) | Corn rhizosphere microbial communities from Kellogg Biological Station, Michigan, USA - KBS C2-4 metaG (SPAdes) (version 2) | ecosystem: Host-associated > Plants > Roots > Rhizosphere > Soil... | reverse complement strand
GACTTGGCGGTCTGCCGCCGCAGCCGGTCTGTCGACCAGTGCGGCAGGTAGACCGATACGACCCGTCGCATCGCAGCCCTCCACTATCCATGCGTGCGGATTCCCCCCGCGCACCCGCTCCAACTCGACGCGCCAGCGCGCGCGGCCGAGGCTCGGGATGCCGAGATCTTCGCTCGGGCTGGCTGTTATCCGCCACCGCGTGACAGCGGCGGTTCCCTCGGCGGCCTGCTCGGGTTTGGACGCGCGCCGAAAAACGAAAGCGGCGACACCCGAACCCTCAGCGGCGAGCTGGAGCCGCTTCGATGCCGTGGTGCTATATTTGGTGACCTCGCCGACCACGCCGCCAAGGCCGGGATGGCGCAGGCATTCCTCCATGGCGAGCAGGACGTTCGCATCGCTGCCCGCCTCGACATAGATGACGCGATCGGGGTGGAGCCCCGCGAGATGGAGCGCGGGCGCGAACAGGTCACGCCACCGCAGGCACCAGAGGATCGGACCTTCCACCCGCGCCAGGATTCCGGCGAGAAAGATCGTCGCGCTCGCATCGTCGGCAAGATCGGGACTGCCGGCGACCTCATGCAGCGCGCCGCTCGCTATGCCACCGCCCGGCAGGCTGGCGTCGATGGCCTCCAGCCCGAACGGAATCGATCCATGGCGAGCGCCCACGCCTTCGATCTGCGCGATGCGCGCTCGCAGATTTTCGATGACGCTGGCTTCGCGCATAACATTCAAAAGACTCGGGCGGTTGATTCGTTCGCTATTTGTTCTATTCAGTCCGTCCGAGAGTCAAGCGTCGGGGGCGTATCGATCTTGCCTCCGGTGGTGGATAACCGCCTTCGCCGGGCTTTTGCGGGTCGTAAAAAAAATCGTGCGAGGCGACACGGCTCGCGTGTCGGGGGATATGGGAGCGTGATGGCTGCGGATTTCCACCTCGACCGATTCGTGACGGCACAGGCGACGACCTATGACACAGCGCTCGCCGAGATCCGGCGCGGCGCCAAGCGCAGTCATTGGATGTGGTTCAACTTTCCGCAGATCGCCGGTCTCGGCACCAGCGAGATGGCGCGGCGCTATGCCATCGGATCGCTGGACGAAGCGCGCGCCTATCTGGCTCATCCCCTGCTTGGGCTCCGACTTCGCGACTGTGTTGGCGCGCTGCAGGATCTGACCGGGACGTCCGCGATCGCGGTGTTCGGCGAGGTCGATGCGATGAAGCTCCGCTCCTGCCTGACCCTGTTCGCCGAAGCGGGCGGAGGCCCGCTCTTTGTCGCGGCGCTCGATCGGTGGTTCGACGGTGCCGCGGACGCAGCGACACTTGCGAAGGTGGGATCTTCCTCGACCTAGAATTGGCAATCCATCAGGAACACCAGTCGGGTTTGGAATGACGGCGAAGCCATGGTCGCGCGACGCCCATGGCAATGAGAACTGTGCCCAGATCCCGGCCGTCGATGCGGACGCGCGCGACCGTCCGGTTATAGCTGTGCCCGACCCGCTCGAACGTCACGACCTTGCCATCGAGCAAGGTGCGGGCGCGTTCGGATGCGGCTTCGCCGCGTTCGATTTCGAGACGGCATTTTGCCTGGCGCGCATGAATCTCGGGCGCGTCGATATTGGCGATCCTGATGCGCTCGCCGCTCACCAGACGAAACGTGTCGCCATCCGTCACATAGCGGACCTGCCCGGTCTCGGCGCCGGCGGATTTGCTGCAGGCAACGCTGCTCATCAGGAGCAGGCAGATCGAAGATGGGGAGCGCAGCCAGGTCATCGCGGGACAGTAGCGCGCGCGTTTCATGGAACAAGATACGGACGATGGCCTGGGGTCGGATGATGTCGATTTGGGATCAGCACGGTGGAACAGCGCCACCCCCATGCCGGCAGCTTCACCCCGCTCTTTGAGGCGCAATCCTTGGTCGCTCCCGCGGCCTAATGCGATCAACCCGTAAAGGGTCCGCACGCTTCGCTACGGCCTTTTGCCGTGCCGCCAAAAGATGATCGCGGCCACGAGACCAACACTTCGGGCGCCAGTCGAGCGGGGATGAACCCGCCGGCATCTGAAGGAGCCTCGATATGTTCACCGACATCCGGATCGCCCGCAGAAGCGCACTCAGCCTCTCGAAAAGCCTCATGGTCGTAACGATGGTCATCGCGATCGGAACGCAGTTCGCGGTTATCACCGCCGACGACTTCGACGGCGACGTATCCGTCATCAACGATTATGATCCCTTCGAGATTATGTAGAGTTCATCGCCGGGAGGCGCTCATTAGCGCGGACCGGCGAACGTCGGTCTGCGCATAATCTCGGTTGCCTTGCCGATCACGTCCGCTTCACGACTAGAACGTGAAAGGACCCGGGTAGCATCACGGGTCGGCCACCGGCCGCGGCGGGAGGGCCGAACTTCGCTGTCGGCAGATAGATCGAACCTGTTTTCGGATCGAGCGTGCCGGTCCGAGCGCCAGCCTCGGTTTTGACAACTCCGATATGCGTCACCGTGCCGCCAGTCAGCGAGAGGATATCGAGGACGCCGTCTTTCCCGCACGGAATGAAAGCAAGGCCGCGGGCTTCATCCATGATGACTGCGTCCGGGCCGGAACCGATGTCGACCAGGCCCGTCAATTGCCGCTTGCGAGCATCGACAATGGCCGTCTTCCCATTGGCGCAGGAGGCGATCAGCCGGTTGCGCGCCTTGTCATAACCCAGCCCGGATGGCGACTTGCAGCCCGGCAGTGCGATCGCCTTGCCCACAACACCCCGGGCAACATCGATGGTATCAATCTCGTTTGCATCTTCGTTATTGATGAAAAGCGTGCCGTCCGAACCGAACGCCGCATATTCGAGTCCCGGCTTCACGGTAATCGTTTTGGTCACCTTCGCCGATGCAAGGTCAATGACTGACACGGTTCCGCCCTCGGCATTCATGATGAACGCGTGGGCTTTGTCTGCGTCGAGAATCGCAGCATCCGGCTTCTTGCCGACGGGAATGCTGACGGTTTCTGTTGACGAGCCAATGTCGAACAGTCGCACCGTATCATCGGTCCCGCTCGTCACCAGCAGCCTGCCGCCGGGAAGCGGCACGACCGCATGTCCGCGCTGCACGTTGCCAAGCGAGGAAACCGCGCCTGTCGTCAAATCGATCACGGTGACGGAGTTGCTACGCGCGACATAGACGTGCTTTCCAGCGTCGTCAGCGCGGGCATAATCCCAGGATCCATCCGGTCCGGCGATCGACTGGGCAACTGTGTAGGTCGGCGCGGAAGTTGCGGCCATCGCGAACGGCATGGTAGCGGCGGCGAGCAGGGCGAGAAGCGAGTGACGGCGCATTGCGGTCTCCACGATGGTGAACGCCGCCTTGTGGTCCGGCGGGCACGGCACGTCACGTTAGGGATTGCTAACCCGCTTGAGACACCGGTCGGCCGAGGGTCAGCGCGGACCTGGAAAACGTCAAGCGAACACGCAGCCCAGGGCAATTGTCGAGAAGCTCCAAGCGGGCTCGATGGAGCGCCGCAATCGCCGCCGCAAGCGACATTCCTAACCCTGCGCCCGGCAAATTGCGGCTGCGATCGAGCCGGTAGAAGCGGGTCAGGACGTTGGCACGTTCTTCGGCCGGAATGCCCGGCCCGTCATCGCTGATACTCGCGACGATCCTGTCATCCATCCGTTCGAGCTTGCTGACAATCCGGCTACCCGCCGGTGTGTGTCGAATCGCGTTATCGATAAGATTGGTCATCATCTGAGCGAGCAATTCGGCGTCACCATCGACCAGGAGACCCGCTTCATGGTCGGCGATCAGCAGCTTGCCTTCGTCTTCGGCCACCGGCTGGTGGGCGGTGGTCACACGCCCGAGGAGGTCGCTCAGGTCGAGGGTGGCGAAATATTGGCGCCCGTCGCCGCCTTCGAGGGTGCCGATTCGCAGGAGCGCTCGAAAAATCGCCAGAATTTCGTCAGTCTGCTCGATCGCGCTTTCGATGCTCATTTCATACCGTTCGGCATCCCGGGCCTCGCGGGTCGCCTCAAGTTGCTGCCGAAGCCGACTGAGCGGTGTACGCAAATCGTGCGCGATGTCGGTCGTGACCTGGCGTAGCCCATCCATCAGCGCGCCGATCCGGTCGAGCATCGCATTCAGGTTTGAGGAAAGAAGGTCGAACTCGCGGCTGATCCCGATCCTCGGTAGCCGCTCTGCCACATTGCCGGCCATGACCCGGCCGATCGCGTCGTTGACCCGATCGAGCCGTCGCATGAAAAGAGCGCCGAGGAGATAGCCACCGATCAGGGCGAATAAGGTGATGCCGACGCCGGCCATCACCGTGAATCGGTCGAGCCGGCTGCGGAGCTCCTGAATGTCGTAGGTATCCGTGGCGACCACCAACACCCCGCCGTCCGGCAGAAACACGCCCAGGCTTTTCAGGGTTTCGACGTTCGCACCGGGCTCTTGCGGGTCATCGCGGACGGCAACGCTGCCCCACCCGATCCTGGCGGCATTTGTGCCCATGTCGTTTACGAGTAGATGCCCGGTGCTATCCGTCAGTTGGTAGCGAAAGGCCTCCTCCCCGCCAGCACGGCGATGAAGAGCGATTGCCCTAAGCAGGTTGGATCGGCCGCCCTCACGATCCTCGCCCTGCAGGATGGCGGCCTCGCTTCTCAAGCCACCATCTGTGGCGGCAGCGGCATATTGCGAGATCGAGCGTTCGACCACGATAAGCAGGAACGCAGCGCTCGCCGCGAACGCGAGCGCGAGCAGCAGCGCAAAACGGAAAGCGCCGCTGCGAAAGCCGCTAAGCCAGGGCATCAAGACTATAGCCCGATCCCCGAATCGTACGGATCAGCTCCAGGTTAAACCCTCTATCCACCTTCGATCGGAGTCGGCTCATATGACTTTCGATGATGTTGGTCTGCGGATCGAAATGAAATGACCAGACATTTTCGAGCAGCATCGATCGAGTCACGACCTCGCCGGCATGGCGCATCAGATATTCGAGCAGCTTGAACTCCTGCGCCTGCAGCAAGATTTGCCGCCCGGCGCGCCTGACACTTCGCTTGATCAGATCGACTTCGAGATCCGCGACGCGAAGAACCGTCACGACATCGTTGGCGGGCTGCCGACGCGACAGCGCATTCACGCGCGCGATGAATTCGATCGAGGCGAATGGCTTGACCAAATAGTCATCGGCACCGGCATCGAGCCCCTCGACGCGGTCATGGACGCCGTCGATCGCGGTCAGGAACAGCGCCGGCGATCGTACGCCGGCTGCACGCAAGGCCTTCAGAACGCCGAGACCGTCGACACCGGGCACCATGCGATCAAGGATCAGGACCGCATATTCGCTGCTGGATCCAAGGAAGATCGCGTCCCGGCCGTTGCTGCAGACATCGACGACATAGCCGGCCGCGGCGAGGGTGCGCTCGAGATGCGTTCTCGTCGCATCGTCGTCTTCGAGCAGCAACAGTTTCACGGCACGACCTCAGCCAACTTCGCACAGGTGTCGATTAGCCCAGTGGCGAGCTCGTCGCGCAAGTTAGGAATAAACAACATCCGGATCACCTCGCACCCATGTCATAGGGCTTATCAGGTTTGCAGGCGTCATGCCCTGTCGGAGTAACATCATGAAACCCAGGCTTATCTCTCTTGCCGCGCTGATCGCTATGGTCTGCGCGATGCCCGCTCTCGCCGGCCCGGCTCCGCTTAAGGGCGCCAAACTCGCGCCGACGGCGCGGGTTAAGCTTGCCACCGCGCGAGCGACCGCCCTCAAGGCGCGACCCGGCAAAATCACCGACCAGGAGTTGGAGAAGGAAAAGGGCGGCAGCGGGCTGCGCTACTCGTTCGACATTCTGAGCGCGGGCAAAACTTATGAAGTCGGCGTCGACGCGAAGACCGGCGCGGTTCTTGAGAACGGTGCCGAGGGCAAGAACCCTGATTGATTTAACGAGCGCGCCGGTGCCTGCTCGCGCAGGCGGGCATCGATGCGTCGCTAATCCCGTCCAACGCTTTGGAATCTCATGATCGGCAAACCAGGACCCACAAGGCAATCGGCAGCCTTCGCGCTCGCGATCTCGGGTTTGTGCCTTTTGGCAGGCTGTGCCCATTACACCGCGCTACCGCTTCCAACGACACCGCCGCTGGCCCGTGACGTGCGCGCGTTGGCGCATGCGGAGACGATCGGTGGGGCCGACCCTTTGTCCGTTTCGCAGGTGGTCGATCTTGCCTTGGCCAACAACCCGGACCTCAAGGCGGCAAGGCTGAAGCGCGCAATAGCCGCTGGCCAGACCAGGCAAGCCGGCATCTTGCCCAATCCATCGCTGACCGGAGCGTTCCTACCGCTCTTATCCGGGGCTGGCTCGGTCCCGGCATGGAGCATCGGTCTTAGCCAGGATATCAAGGCGCTCATAACCTATCGCGCGCGCCGGCGCGCTGCGATCGATAGCGAACGCCAGGTCGCGGCCGATATCGTCTGGCAGGAATGGCAGGTCGCCGGGCAAGCGCGGCAGATTGCCAGTGATCTGATCGTCGGTGCGAACAGCCGCGCAAGCTATGTCGCGGCCTATCAGCTACTCGCCGCCCGCAACGCGAATCTCGAACAGGCGCTCGCGGCGCGAAACGTCACCCTAGTGACGGTCGCCCCCGATCGCGTAGCATTGCAGGCAGCACGCACTGCGCTGAACGGGCTGGATCAGCGGCAGCTGGCCCTAATGCATCAGCTCGACGCCTTGCTCGGCCTTTTGCCCGATACCGTCGTCCCGCTCGCAGGGCACGTCGATCTGCCGCCGTTCGACCACGGGGCAATCCGCGCCGGCCTTGTCACCCTACCCCAGCGGCGTCCTGACCTGATCGCGCTGCAGATGGGATATGCCGCTACGGACGAGCAGTTGCGCCAAGCGATCCTATCGCAATTTCCCGATCTGGTGTTAGGCGGCAGCGTCAGCAGCGACAATTCCAAGGTGATAAACGGCGGCCCTAATGCGACGCTTGGCCTGCCGATCTTCGATCGCAATCAGGGAAACGTAGCGATTACGGGCGCGACGCGGGCGCAGCTTCATGCAGATTACGACGCGCGGCTTGCTGCGGCGATCGGAAGCGTCGGCGCGATGTTGACGGAAATGGACCAATTGTCGGCGCAGCTGGTCGTCGCCCGGCGCGATCTTCCTGCAGCGCGGCTGGCCGCCGAGCGAGCGCAGGCAGCGTTCGGCGCATCCAATCTGGACGAGCGCGGCTATGTCGATCTCGTCTCCAATCGCTTCACCAAGGAACAGGAAATCATGACGCTGGAACAGGCGTTGCTCGATCGACAGATCGCCATTCAAACGCTGGTCGGCGATGGCCTTCCGACCGTCGACCTGTCCGCGGGTGACGCGCGGGCCGTGTCGAAATGAGGGCGGTCCCTGGCTTGGCGATTGCCTTGGCGCTCGCCGGTTGCAACGGCGATGCGGCGCCGGACGCGTCGAAAACACCCGCGCCCAGTGTTCTCGTCTCGGTGATCGGGCCGACGCAAGGTTCGTTACCGCAAACCGTCACCGCCTATGGTTCGGTGGCACCGGCGCTGAATGGCACGATCGCCTTTAGCGAAGCGCAGCCGGGCCAGGTCACGCGACTGATGGTGGCGCCCGGAGCAGCGGTGCATAGCGGGCAGGCGCTCGCCGTCTTCGCCACCGCACCCTCGTCTCGCAGCAACTACACCCAAGCTGTTGACGCGCTGACCGCAGCGCGCAAGCAGCGGGCGACGACAGCGCAGCTCCTGTCGCAGCAACTGGCCACCCAGGATCAGCTGGTTCAGGCGGACAAAGCCGTGTCCGATGCGCAGACAGCCCTTGCGGCGTTGCAGGCAGAGGGCGCCGGTAACGCGTCCAAGACACTGACCGCGCCGTTCAACGGTATCGTGACCAGCGTCGCTGTTGCGCAGGGAGACCGCACCCAGCCTGGCGCGACGATCCTGGCGGTGGCCAGAGCCGGCGGCATCGTCGTCACCGCCGGCGTCGATCCGTCCGAGCGTTCCAAGGTCGCAGTAGGACAATCCGCTTCGCTGATCCGCCTGTCGGGCGGCGCCCCACTCGCCGGACGCGTGATCCGAGTGAGCAGCGCGCTCAATGCGAAGACCCGCATGATCGATGTCGATGTCGGCTTCCCAGTGGGAACGTTGCTGCCCGGCGAAGGCATGCAGGTGGCCATCGCCACGGCCCAGGTATCGGGCTGGGTTGTGCCACATCGTGCTGTGGTCACCGCTGGCGGACCCGCGCATCTCTTTCAGGTCGTCGGCACTGGCGCCAAATCCGTCCCCGTCACGGTGTTGCTTGCATCCGATGCCGGCGACGTTGTCAGCGGGCCGCTCGACCCGAATCGTCGCCTCATTGTCGACGGCGCCTATCAAGTCGGCGACGGCGATACAGTGCGGTGGACGCACTGATGCTCGAAAGACTTCTGCGCGAACAATCCCGTGCCTTCGTCCTGATCGCGATCGCCTTGGCGTTGGCGGGGATCGTTGCCGCCATGTCGCTGCCGATCGGGCTGTTCCCGCAGGTTTCCTTCCCGCGCGTGGTGGTTGACCTCGACGCGGGGAGTCGGCCGGCTGACCAAACGGCGTTGACGGTTACACGTCCGGTGGAGGAGGCGATCCGCGCCATTCCAGGCGTACAGGATGTTCGCTCAGCGACAAGCCGGGGCTCCGCGCAAATCTCGATCGATTTCGGCTGGGGGCGGGACATGGTCGCGAGCACCCTGCTGATCGATTCTGCGGTGGCGCGCACCATCCCGTCGCTGCCGCCCGGCACCCAATACACGGTGCGGAGGATGGACCCAACGGTCTTCCCCATCATCTCCTACGCACTCGTATCCAGTTCGGCCGACCCGGTCGCGCTGCAGGATATCGCTAAATACCAGATCACGCCGCTTCTTTCGTCGATCACCGGTCTCGCGCGCGTGGGCGTACAGGGCGGTGACACAGCGGAGGTGCAGGTGCTCGCCGACCCGCACAGACTTGCAGACCACAATCTGTCGATGACCGACCTCGCCACTGCGATAAAGAATGGCAATGTGCTGAGTGCGGTCGGCCAAGTGCAGGATCGCGGCAGGCTGTCGCTCGTCATTGCCGATCGCAGCGTCGCAAGCGCCGCTCAGATCGGCGCGATCGTCGTCAGCGCCGACCCCCAGGGTGTTGTCCGTGTGCGCGACGTAGCAACGGTGCAGGATGGGGCAGTCCCAGTCTGGCAACGCATCGTCGAGGACGGCAAGCCGGCCGTTTTGTTCAACATCTACGAGCAGCCTGACGGCAATGCCGTTCAGATCGCGCAAGCCGTTCAGCAGAAGCTTGCTGGCCTTGCATTGCCCCCAGGCGTTAAGCTTGTCTGCTGGTATGATCAGAGCGTGCTAGTCACCCAATCGGTCGCGAGCGTGCGCGACGCCGTGCTGATCGGCCTGGTTCTCGCTGCGCTCGTCTTGTTGTGGTTCCTTCGCAGCTGGCGCGTGACATTGGTCGCGGTCATCGTCGTGCCCGGCACGCTGGCGGCGACGGTGTTGGTTCTGAGTATGTTGGGCATGAGCTTCAACATCATGACCCTAGGCGGGATCGCTGCGGCGGTAGGCCTGTTGATCGATGATGTCATCGTGATGGTCGAGCACATCGCGCGGCGCGCCGGGGCGAAAGGGCCGGACGGCAAGCCGATGGGCGATGCCGCCGTCATTCCCGCCGCGCGTGAGTTCATGGCGCCGCTCACCGGATCGAGCCTCGCTACCCTGATCGTTTTCGTGCCGCTGTCGTTCCTCTCGGGCGTGACCGGCGCGTTTTCCAAGGCGCTGTCGCTGACCATGGCGGCGGCGCTTGCGATCTCCTGGGCGATGACGGCGTTCGTCGTGCCCGTACTCGTGCGCGGGCTGGTCGATTTCGGCAAATGGCATGATCCCGGCGAGCCGGGCGAAGGCAAGGTTGCGCGGCTGCATGACCGCGGCCTCGACAAACTTTCAGCACGGCCGTGGCTCCTCGCCATCGTCGCGGTTCCACTGCTGATCCTCGGCTATATCAGCTATTCCAACGTGCCGAGCGGATTCATGCCCAAGGTCGACGAGGGCGGGTTCGTCATGGACTATTATACTGCGCCCGGCACCTCACTCGACGAGACGAGCCGGCAGGTCGGCCAAATCGACGCGATGCTGCGCGCGAATCCCGAAGTGCTGACCTTTTCGCGCCGCCTCGGCACCGGTCTCGGCGGCGACCTTGGGCAGAGCTATCACGGGGACTATTTCGTCAGGCTCAAGGATAATCGTTCCAGCGCCACCGAAGACATCGCGGCGGCCGTAGCGGACCAGATCACCGCGAAGGTCCCCGGCGTCCAGGTTGAAGTTGCACAGTTGATCGAGGATCTGATCGGCGATTTGACGGCTGTGCCACAGCCGATCGAAGTGAAGCTCTATGCCTCCGACCCGTCGGTTTTGGAAGGTGAGGCTAGAAAAGTCGCCGCGCTCATCACCAAAATCGATGGCGTCGTTGAAGTGAAGGACGGCGTGCAACTCGCAGGCGACGCGCTTAACGTCCACGTTGATCCCGTTCGGGCGGGCATCGAAGGCGTTGCTCCCGCGGACGTCGAGGCCCAGCTCAGTACGGCCTTGACGGGCAGCGTGGCGACCACGCTCGCGCAGGCGAGCAAGGCAGTCGATGTCCGTGTCCGCCTTCCAGATGCGCTCACGATCAGTGAGGTCGGTCTCGCGCAGCTACCACTGCGCGCGACCGATGGACATGTTTTCCCCCTATCGCGCGTAGCAACCGTCGAGTCGGTGACCGGCCAGCCCCAGATCAGCCGCGAGAATCTCGAGCCGATGATCGCCGTGACCGGGCGGATCCAGGGCCGCGGCATCGGCGCGGCTGTTGGTGACGTCAAAGCCGCACTCGACAAACCCGGCGTGCTTGGCGCCGGCGTGCGTTACGAGCTGGGCGGGCTATACCAACAGCAGCAGATCGCCTTTGCCGGATTGATCAAGGTGTTCGGTGCTGCCTTGGTGGCGGAATTGGTGCTGCTGCTGATCCTCTACCGCCGCTTCTGGTTACCTGTCATCATTATCGGTTGCTCCTTGCTTTCGACCACCGCAGTATTCACCGCGCTTTGGGCTGCAGGCGTTGATCTCAACATCACAGCGCTGATGGGGATGACGATGATCATCGGCATCGGGACCGAGATGGCGATCTTTTACGTTTCGGAGTTCGAGGAGCTGGCGCGAACTATGCCGCCTGCGGAGGCGACGCGAGAGGCGAGCCGCAATCGGCTGCGTCCAATCACGATGACCACCCTCGCCGCGATCTTCACGCTATTGCCGTTGGCGCTCGCGATCGGACAAGGGTCTGGCATCCAGCAACCCCTGGCCATCGCGATCATCGCTGGCCTGCTGCTGCAATACCCTCTGGTGCTGCTGGCCATGCCGATCCTCGTTCGCCTCACTTTGCCGAAGGACCGGATGTCTGCACACGCGGCCATAGCGAATTGATCGACCATTACGTGAACCTTTGGCTCGCTGGCGTTGACGGCATTGTCGGGATTTGCGGCCGTGTTTGTGCCCGTTCGGGATTAGTAGGGCAGTCCGAACTCAACCGTGATCAGCGCTGGGCTCTGGCTCAGCAATTCTGATTGAGCTGCCCATGATCGCGAACCCAAACTCGATCTCTCATCAATGGGAGATCAGACGATGGCAGTACCCCCCTCACTCCAGCTTCGGACCGAAGACCCAACCAACATCTTTCGGGAACTGCTTCCTGTCTACCGCGAGCACCTGGTCGCGGCGCGCTACAATGTACGCCGACGCCGATATCTCGCCACCGTCGTGCACTTTGGACAATGGCTAGGCGGACAGAAGCAAGAAGCGGGCGTTGTCGACGAACCGATAATCAAGCGCTTTTTGCTGGAGCACCTTCCGCACTGCACATGTCAGCGGCCGGTGCCGCTCCGGTTGGCCGAGGTGCGCGCTGCGCTCAACCTGCTCCTTCGGCTTCTTCGCGAACATGGAATGGCCGCCATGCCGCGCGAAGATGAGATTGCGCGCGAGCTGACCAGCTTCGATCGCATGATGACGGATGTGTGGGGCCTGTCCAAGGGAACACGTGAACATCGTTGCCGCATTGTGCGACGCTTCCTTCGAGCGCAGTTCAGTGAAAGGCCGATCGTGCTCGCATCGATCACTGCTCCCGCTGTTCGAAACTTTGTGATCGGCAAGCCTGGCGCGAGCGCAAATACGATCCACGTAATGGGCGGTGCTCTTCGGTGCTGGCTACGTTATCGCGAACTCTTGGGTGACCAGGTGGTCCACCTAAAGCGGGCAGTGCCGCGCCCGGCATCCTGGCGAGATACGACGCTGCCTGAGGTGTTGTCGCACGACGAGCTCGCGCAGCTCTTGGCCTCGTTCGAAATGCTGTGTTCATCGCGCCGTCGGGCTTATGCCATGGCGCGATGCCTGACCGATCTGGGTCTACGCTGCAGTGAGGTGGCAGGGCTCCGTCTCGACGATATCGACTGGCAAGCGGGCACCCTGCATCTCTCAGCCGGCAAGGGAAGACGTGGCGATGTGCTGCCGCTCCCTTCGGCCACCGGAGAGGCAATCACCGACTATCTGCTGCACGAGCGCCCAAAAACCAGCTGCCGCTCGATCTTCGTGCGTCACGTAGCACCGCTGGGTGTGCCGATCGGCCGCATGACGGTGCAGAAGGCGATCAGGGACGCATATGAGCGATGCGGATGGGACCGAACGCGTGTCCATATCCTCCGGCACACCTTGGGCAGCAGACTGATCAACGCCGGCACGCCCATGAAGCAGATCGCAGACGTGCTGCGCCATCGCAGCATCGTAACTTCGGCAGTCTACACGCGCGTCGACGTGCCCCGCCTAGCCGCGGTAGCGTTGCCGTGGCCGGGAGCCGCGAAATGAGCGGCGCCACTATGCTGTCGCGCGCGGAGGCGTATCTAGCCGAGCGGCGCGGCCTGGGCTTCGAACTGTCGAGGGCGGGCACTCTGACTCTAGCGTTCGCGCGGTTCGCCGATGCTAACGATCATGAGGGCGCCCTGACATCCGAGATCGTGACGAGGTGGGCTCGGGAGGATGCAATGCACGCCGACCCCTTCACTTGGGCGGGTCGGGTCAACGTTCTGCGGCCGTTCGCCCGCTTCCTCGCCGACCACGACCCCGGCACGGTCTTCCCGCAGGGCAATCCGTTCGGCAAGGGGCACCGCAGGATCGCGCCCCACATCTATACGCCGATCGAGATCAAAGCGCTGCTAGATGCAGCCTCGCGCTTGACGCCATCGGGAGGGCTGACGCCGACGACGTTCACGACATTGTTCGGCCTTCTCGCGGCTACCGGTCTGCGAATCTCCGAGGCTTTGAACCTGACCTGCGGCGATATCGACGAGGCAGAAACGCAACTGGTTATCCGACACTCAAAGTTCGATCGAACGCGGCTTGTCCCTCTGCATCCGACGACAAGCGCAGTCATACGAAGCTATCTGGCTATCCGTGCAAAACATGGCGTGCTGGATAGGTCTGCTCCGCTGTTCCTATCCGAGTTTAGCGGCCGAGCACTTCGCTACGACACTGTTCGCAATACCTTCGCGAAGATCACCCCGAAACTCGGAATCGTAGCGCGCGGCGGACATCGATCGATCCGCGTTCACGATCTTCGGCATACATTTGTCTGTCGCCGGCTGATGCTCTGGCAGGCCGAGGGCCGCAACCTTGGCAATGCCATGGTGGCGCTCGCCAATTACGTCGGGCACGTCAACATCGGCGAGACCTACTGGTACATGCAGGCCGTTCCCGAGCTTATGGCGATAGCGGGCGAGCGCTTCGAGGCGCGTGGAAACGAAAACGGGAGGACTCTCCATGGCTGAGGCCTCCGCGCACCCATCGTTCCCGGCAATTCTGCAGCGCTTCTTTGTCGAGCATCTGCGAAAACATCGCGCCGTCAGCCCGAGCACCGTGGCGGCATATCGGGATACCTTCCGGTTGCTTTTAGCCTTTGCGGAAACGACCATCGGCAAGCCGCCGACCCGCCTGACACTCGGGGATCTGGACACGGAGATGATCCTCAGCTTCCTCGATCATCTCGAGCGCGACCGCGGCAATTGCGTCCGCAGCCGCAATGCGCGTCTGGCTGCGATCCGTTCCTTCCTGAAATACGCCGCTCATCAGGATGTGACCGCCATCGCCACCATCGAACGCACCCTGGCCGTCCCTCAGAAACGATGTGACAAGGCAGTGCTCGGCTTCCTGACGAGGCCCGAGATGGAAGCCATCATCGCAGCTCCTGACCGAACGACCTGGGTTGGTCAGCGAGATCGAGCGATGTTCACGATGTTGTACAACACTGGCGCGCGCGTATCAGAGATACTCGACCTACGCGTGGG
>Ga0207671_10003969_pt1 | contig 14384 bp, 13 predicted proteins | sample KBSC24metaG_FD_184352 | JGI IMG/M metagenome (GOLD analysis project Ga0207671, IMG submission 184352) | Corn rhizosphere microbial communities from Kellogg Biological Station, Michigan, USA - KBS C2-4 metaG (SPAdes) (version 2) | ecosystem: Host-associated > Plants > Roots > Rhizosphere > Soil... | reverse complement strand
AATAACGTTATTCACAAACTTTTTAGTTTTTAACACCCCCCGGACCCCCCGTTTCTAACAATAGCAATATCTAATAAAAATTGTCCTTGTTAGACCAAAGGTAAGGGTTACATACGTCATCGATGGGTAACACCCATCGCGAAAACGGCGGACTGGGGCATGTTTCAAACAGCCAACATTTCTAATCCAAATGTCATGGTTTATTGTTATCAAGTAACAATGGCTGTCATTATTTATCTTACAGGAAAAAACTAATCCGTGGAAAATATCCTCAACATATCAAATCTGACAAAAACATACAACAGCGCGGGCAAGACACTTACCGTGCTCGATAATATAAATTTTTCGGTTGCTGCCGGCTCAACTAATGCCATCGTGGGGCCATCCGGCAGCGGTAAAACTACATTGCTTGGTCTTTGTGCCGGGCTTGACAGGGCCAGTTCCGGGACTGTCGAGCTTAACAATATTAACCTGGGTAAGCTATCGGAAGACCAACTGGCGCAGGTGCGTAACCAATACATTGGCTTTATCTTTCAAAACTTCCAGTTGCTGCCTACGTTGACTGCACTGGAAAATGTGATGGTTCCGCTGGAGCTAAGGGGCGAAAAAAATATCCGTGCCAGGGCTTTGGATTTGCTGGATAAAGTTGGCCTTGCCGAGCGCGGGCACCACTACCCTACGCAGTTGTCTGGCGGAGAGCAACAGCGCGTTTCTTTAGCGCGTGCATTTTCAAATGCGCCACGTATTTTATTTGCCGATGAGCCTACCGGTAATCTCGATGCGGAAACCAGCGAGAAAGTGGTAAAGCTATTGTTCGACCTGAATAAGGAAGCAGGCACCACGCTGGTTGTGGTAACCCACGACCTTGACCTTGCCGCAAAAACTCAGCGCATACTTCGTATTAAAGGCGGCAAATTGATTGCTGATGATTTAACCGTTAACAGCTAAGCCGCCATGGAAAACACAACCTTATTAACCAAACGCAAAATAAGCGTGCGCTGGCTGTTTGACATGGCCCGGCGCGACAGCCGCAAAAACAGGTCGCGGTTGCTGCTTTTTATTTCGGCAATTATTTTCGGGATAGCGGCTTTGGTGGCTATTTATTCGTTCAGGTATAATCTGCAGAAAGATATAGACTCGCAAGCTGCTACCTTAATCGGCGCCGATTTGATGGTGCAGGGCGGCCACCCGCCCGATGTCTCCATTAAACCTTTGCTTGATTCTTTAGGCGGCTCGAAATCGGAAGAACGCAGCTTCCCTTCGATGGTATATTTCCCGGTGAGCAAAGGAACCAGGTTAGTGCAGGTGCGCGCGCTACAGGGACAATACCCATATTATGGAAGCTTAGAAACGGAACCTGCACAAGCAGGTCAATCCTTCCGGAACGGTAAAGCTGCATTGATAGATAAGGTACTCGCGCTGCAATTTAACGTGCATGTAAATGATTCGGTAAAGGTTGGCGATGTTACCTTTTTGGTAGCCGGGATATTGGATAAAGCGCCCGGACAAACAGGCATTTCATCGGGCGTTGCCCCTATCGTTTATATACCGCTGCAATATCTGGAACAGACCGGTCTGCAAAAAAAGGGGAGCCGTATCAATTACAGCTATTATTATAAGCTTGATAAAAATATAAACGTTCCTAAGCTGGTAAAAACGATAGAGCCGAAGCTCGATAAGGCCGAATTGAACATCGAGACCATTGAAAGCCGCAAGGAAGGGACCGGTCGCTCCTTTGGAGATTTGACACGGTTCCTGTCGCTGGTTGGTTTTATTGCTTTGCTGCTGGGCTGCGTCGGCGTTGCAAGTGCCATACATATTTATATCCGCGAGAAGATTGCGTCTATCGCCATTATGCGTTGTTTGGGCGTGAAAGCATCCGAAGCGTTTTTAATTTATTTAATACAGATTATCGGTATCGGTATAATCGGTTCAGTTATTGGCGCGGCGCTGGGTACCGTTATTCAGAACGTACTGCCGATGGTTATGAAAGATTTCCTGCCGCTAACGATATCGACAGATATTTCATGGCTGGCTATCGGACAAGGCGTATTGCTGGGCATCATTATTTCGGTGCTGTTTGCTTTGCTGCCGCTGATATCCATCCGCAATATATCGCCATTAAATACCCTTCGCATCAACTACGATGAAGTAAACCTGGTGCGCGACCCTTTTCGCTGGCTGGTTTACCTGCTGATAATAGGATTCATTATCACTTTCACCTATTTCCAGTTAGATAGCTGGATGGCAAGTATTTTCTTTACCATCGGCATAGGCATAGCGTTTTTGATACTGGCCTTTACAGCGTGGCTGCTTATGCGACTGATGCGGGCATTCATCAAAAGTACCTGGGGCTATTTGTTCCGCCAGGGATTCGCCAACCTTTACCGCCCGAATAACCAAACCATTATTTTGATTACATCGATTGGTTTAAGCACAGCCTTTATCTGCACGCTGTTTTTTATCCAGAGCATTTTGATGGGGCAGGTAAAACTGTCATCAAGCGGCAATCAGTCGAATATGATTTTGTTTGATATACAAACCAGTCAGCAAAAAGGCATTGCGGAGCTAACCAAACAACAGCACCTTCCAGTGATACAGCAGGTGCCGATAGTGGCTGTCCGGCTTGTAAAGGTTAATGGTAAGACCGAAGCCGATGTTAAAAAGGACACATCGATTAAAATACCACTGCGCGCTTTTACCTGGGAATACCGCGTTACCTATCGCGATTCGTTGAGCGCTACCGAAAAGTTGCTAAAAGGCGATTGGATAGGCAAAGCAGGAGATGCTAAAGAAATCCCGGTATCTATTGAAGATAATTTCTCCAGGCGTAACCACGTAAAGGTAGGCGACCACCTGGTATTTAATGTACAGGGCGTACAAATGCCGGCTATTGTAGCCAGTGTGCGGCAGGTAAATTGGAATAAAATACAAACCAACTTCCAGATTGTATTCCCCACCGGCGCGCTGGAAGATGCGCCGCAGTTTCATGTGCTGCTTACGCATGTCCCTTCTCCAAAAGTTTCTGCGCAGTATCAGCAGTCGGTGGTACAGCGTTACCCCAATGTATCCATTATCGATCTTGGCCTGGTGTTGAATGTTATCGACGGATTATTGGATAAAATTGGCTACGTTATCCGCTTCATGAGCGCATTTAGCATTATTACCGGTATAGTTGTACTTATAGCCTCGGTACGTATCAGCAAATATCAGCGCATACAGGAAAGTGTATTATTGCGCACCCTTGGCGCAAGTCGTAAACAAATTTTCACCATTACCGCGCTGGAATACCTATTTTTAGGCATGCTTTCTGCTTTAACCGGAATAGTGATTGCGGCAGGGGGAAGCTGGTTGCTGGCAAAGTTTAGCTTTGAGATTCCGTTTAATATAGATGTATTGCCAGCTATTGTGTTGTTTTTTATAATCTCGGCGTTGACGGTTGTTATAGGATTACTGAACAGCCGAGGGGTACTTAACAGGCCGCCGCTGGAAATATTGAGGGGGAATTGATTAGGCAGATTTGAAGATTTGATGATGAGGCGATTTGAAGATGATTCATTCAACACTATTCTGAAACATGTATAAACTAAAAATCTTAAGCATTACATCATTAATATTGGTTTTTGCCGCCTGCGGCGGCAAGAAGGCACAACCCGCGGGCGATACTACAGTTGCTACGGCCAAAACTGATTCAAGCGCTACAGAGAAAACTGTTTTATTTTTTGGCGATAGCCTCACCGCCGGGTATGGACTTGACGACCCGGCACAAGCTTATCCGGGTGTGGTGCAGAATAAAATCGACTCTGCAAAACTACCTTACAAAGTAGTTAATGCCGGCGTAAGCGGCGAAACTACTGCAGGCGGTAAAGGGCGAATCAACTGGATATTAAGGCAAAAGGTAGACGTTTTCGTACTGGAACTTGGCGCGAACGATGGCCTGCGCGGCATACCTGCAACCGAAACAGCTAAAAACCTGCAAGACATTGTAGATGTGGTTAAAGCTAAATACCCTAATGCCAAATTAGTGCTGCTGGGCATGCAGGTACCGCCGAACATGGGTACTGCCTATGCCAATGGTTTTAAGGATGTATTCCCTCAACTGGCATCAAAAAATAAAATGACATTTATGCCTTTCCTGCTCAAGGATGTCGGCGGTGTGCCGAAGCTAAATCAAAAGGATGGCATACATCCTACGGCTGAAGGTGCAAAGATTGTGGGCAACAATGTGTGGCAGGTGTTGAAGGAAGCGCTTTGATAGAACCAAGAGCCAAGAATCAAGACAGCTGCATGTTTCGTTTAAAATCTTGGCTCTTGATTCTTGACTCTAGGCTCTCTCCTCCCTATTCAAACTGTATAAACCCGGTGTTAATCGAATCTATAAATCTTCCTGTACGCCGGAAGACGCCAATGGAGCCATCCGCGCTGTCGATGCAGATATTGCCTTCGATGGTGGTTAATAACCCGTTCTCATTCCGTTCAACAAAGCCTGCATGACCTTGGCCACCGCCGGTCGAGATGATAAAAACCTGGCCGGGTAATACCAGCGAAGTATTTACTTTAGCATCGTGGCAGGTAAGAATCTTTCCGCGCGATTTGCGCCACCCCAATAAAACATCACCCGTCTTAAATGCAGGATTGGCGACCTTTAACCTCGCGCTGGCCTGCTCAAAGCACCAGTACACAAAAGCCATCGACCAGGGCTTCCCTTTCCCAACGCCGGCAGCTTCCAAATATTTGTCAGTTGGATTCGGGGCACCCTTTGTATCAATTACGCCGATTTCGGCTGCCGCTATTTCTAATACCGTTTTTAAAAGCTTATTGGGGGCTTTAACTATCGCCTTGTTACTTTTTGCCCCGAATAACACCGCCCAGGTAATGGGACCTACGATACCATCGGCATCCAGGGGGCGCCCGTAAACATCGTTAAAGCGGGTTTGAAATAGCATTACCGCATTAAAAGTATCTGAATTATAATCGCCACTTATTTTTACGGGGCCGCAGCCTTTTTTATTTAATTGCTGTTGAATAGCCTTTATACTGGCTATGTCGATCGTGTCTTGCTGGATAGTATGACCGGGGTAATTCATGACTAACTTTAGGTATATATATAATTGGTTATAAGGTTCAAGTTCCGGTGGTGCGAAAAAAGCCTTTTCTTATCATAATAGACGTATTTCGCACAAAATTGTGACGTAAAAATTGAAAAAAAATTGTGCCCCGGGGTTAATTAGAATCCGTCTATATAAGCATCCGCCTAAGCCGGACAAACAAACGTTCATTACCTTCGCGACAAATTGAAATATTTATGGAAAAAACAAAACTTACTATAAACAGCAACGGCTCGGTAAAAATCGACGGCGATTTTGAAATTGTAGACGCACAGGGCAACCAATATGGTCTCCAGGGCCGGACGATTGTTTCTATCTGCCGCTGCGGCATGTCGGCAAACAAGCCATTTTGTGATGGTTCGCACAAAGGGCATTTCGAACACAACGCCGTTGCATTTGATTTGCCGCCGAAGAAAGTTTAGTTATTTATTAACCTTAAGGCTTTTAAACTTACGAAGTCTTTGAGACTTCGTAAGTTTACCGGGCACAATACCTCATCCCTATGCCAATGACAGAAGCCAATAATATCAAACTTTATTACGAAATATCCGGCGATGGCGAAGCTATCCTGCTAATCCATGGCCATCCTTTCGACCATACCATGTGGAATCCGCAGATAGCTGCATTTTCACCTCATTATAAGGTTGTGGTTCCGGATTTAAGGGGCTATGGCAAAAGCGAACTGCCATCTTCCGGCGCCACGCGGTTTGAAGATTACGCTACTGATGCTATTGCATTAATGGACGAGTTGGATATCGAAAATTTCCACGTTGCCGGTCTGTCACAGGGTGGGCAATTTATAATGGAGATTTTCAGGCAGACACCTCATCGTGTAAAAAGCCTCATCCTCTGCGATACTTTTGCCAGTCTCGACACCCCGGAAGCCAAACAAGCCCGCTATAATGCCGCCGAACGTATGGAAAAAGAAGGCATGAGCGGTTATACTAATGAATCTATCCACAAGATGATTAAGGCCGACCATGTGCAATCGATGCCTGAAGTAGCGGAACATGTAATGAACATGATGCTCAATACCGCTCCAGCCGGTGCTGCAACCGCCATGCGCGCCCGCTGTGAGCGCATAGACTACTTACATGAGGTGTTGCCCACCATTGATGTGCCTACCCTGATTATTGTCGGCCGCCAGGATGAGTTTACGCCCGTTGCCAAAGCCGAGGAAATGCAGCAAAGCATCCAAAACAGCAAATTGGTAATTATTGAAGATGCCGGCCACATGCCAAATCTGGAGCACACGGATGAATTTAACACTATAGTGCTGGAATTTTTGGAGGGGATAAGCGGGCATGGTGGCTCTTCACTATAATTGCAGGCGCTTCCGCTGGTAGAAGCGGCCGGGCTTTCCATTCATACGCCTGTAGGCATTACGCACAGGCCGGTATCCATTGCATTCCCTAACGCTTGTCTGAACTAAGATTCGTAGGATTAGAAGATTTTAGGATTTAACCCGGTCATACAACCTGTTACACGATGATAATTGTTTCATTATTTCTTCGCGCCCAGGTATATAAGATAAAACGCCCATGTTACCAAAATCCAAAACGATACAACACCGACAATATAAATCTTCTTGATTACTTTAAGCTTTTGAAGGATTGTTTCGTCTTTTTGGTTTTTTAGCGCCTGGTTAATTCTTTTAAGAGAAATTCTCTTCCATGACATCGTACCGGACGCCCGGACCAACTCTACGTATTCGGAACTTATGTAAAGATTTAAGCTACCACAACATATCCAACAAATAAAAAGTATCGTTGCGCTATTCATCACTGTCAATTAAATAGCTTGCATTATTTATTTGTATAAGTTGAATTGGTGAAATCATTCTCAAATCGGTGAAATTCCTACAAAAATCTATGTCCTACCCGATCGTTACCATCGCCTTAATCACCCCTGTCTCCGGCTTTAGCCAGCTTTCAAACTTACCGGCAACCTCATCAAACCCAACTTTGTGGGTAATATAATTTTTAGGATTGATATGTCCGTTATCCAGGCAATGCATCACATATTCAAAATCTTCGCGGGTGGCGTTGCGGCTGCTCATCAGGGTGCCTTCGCGTTTGTGAAATTCCGGGTGACTAAAGGTTATATCCCCCTTCTGCAAACCGATCAGCACATACCTGCCACCGTGGGCCATGTATTGAAAACCGTTATTGATGGCCTTCTGACTGCCGGTTGCGTCTATCACTACAGTCGGCATATCTCCGCCGGTGATTTGTTTGAGCCGTTCCATAGCATCTTCAATGGCGGGGTTTACGGTGTGTTCTATGCGCATGTGATGCTGACAATGTAATAGCCTGCCGGAGTTAACATCCATAGCGATAACTTTTGCCCCTGCTGTACGGGCAAGCTCAATTGCACCCAGGCCAATCGGACCAGCACCTATCACCAATACAAATTCGTCCTTCTTTACTCCTGCCCTCCGGATGCCATGTGCGCCAATGGCCAGCGGTTCTATTAATGCCAGTTCATCGTAGCTTAAATCTTCACCCCTTACCAGGCTGAATGACGGCACGGAAATATATTCGGCCATTCCTCCGTCGATATGCACGCCGAATACTTCAAGGTTAACGCAGCAATTAGGCTTGTCGTTTCGGCAGGCTACGCAGGTTCCGCAGCTAAAATATGGAATAATGGTTACGCGGTCGCCTTTGGCAAAACCGGGGGCGTTGTCAAAATCAACCAGCTCACCGGCCAGCTCGTGGCCTAATATGCGCGGATATTCAAAATAGGGTTGTGTGCCTTCAAAGGCGTGAAGGTCGGTGCCGCAAATGCCGATGCGCTTAATTTTGATGATGGCATGACCTTTTCGCAGGATCGGTTTATCAGCTTCGTGATATTCAAAGTGGCCGGGAGTGGTGCAAACTAATATCTTCATAAAACAATCGTGAAGGCTTACGAAGTTTTAGAAGCTTCGTAAGTCTATCGGTACTTACAGTTCTACCTTTTTCATTTTGGGTGATAGCAGGTGCATCAGCAGCCATGCCAGCAGGTAGGCGCATCCGCATATCAAAAATATGATATTGTAACCCCAATCTTTATGCCCAAGCGCGTGATATTTATCCAGGATATAACCTACCAGCAACGGAAAACCGATACCGCCGGCCGCACCCGCCATACCGCCGATGCCCACAATCGAGCTCACCGCCTTTTTGGGGAACATATCGGAAGCTGTTGTAAAAATGGTAGCGCTCCAGGCCTGGTGTGCCGCAGCGGCAAGGCTGATGAGTGCAACCGCCTGCCACATATTGGTAGCATAACGGGCCAGTACAATTGGCACTACACAAAGGGCAAAACAAAACATTGCGGTTTTACGGGCCCTGAACGCAGGCCAGCCTTTTCTTATCAGCCATGATGAAAGATATCCGCCGCCAATACTGCCAATAGTAGTGGCCGAGTATATGATAACCAGCGGTAAAGTAGGTTTTGTTAAATCGAGTTTAAATGTACTGGCGAAATAGGTGGGCAGCCAGAATAAAAAGAACCACCATATCGGGTCGGTCAGGAATTTACCGACTACAAAAGTCCAGGTTTGCCGTATGCTTAACAGCTTTAGCCAGTTTACTTTGGTGCCGTCTCCGGAACTGACCACCACTTCATCCGTGTCGCTGTTTATAAATTCCAGTTCGGCAGCGGTAACTTTTTTATGGCGGCTGGGGATCTCATAAAGTATCAGCCAGAAAATCAACCAGATAAATCCGAGTGCGCCGGTAACCACAAAGGCGGTTTGCCAGCTGTATGCACCCAGCAGCCAGGGTACCAGGATTGGGGCAACTACTGCGCCGATATTGGCGCCCGAATTAAATAGCCCCGTCGCGAACGCACGCTCCCGTTTGGGGAACCATTCTGCAACCGTTTTTATTGCCGCCGGGAAGTTTCCCGACTCTCCAACGCCTAACGCCGTACGGGCAACTACAAAGCCGAAAGTGCTTCGAACCGCCGCATGCAGCATTGCCGCTATACTCCAAATTACTATCGAAACCGTGTAGCCAACTTTGGTGCCTATCTTATCTATTATCCAACCAAATAACAACAGTCCCAGCGCGTAAGCTGTCTGAAATATAGCCACGAGGTGGCCGTAATCGGTGTCGCTCCAGTTGAATTCGCCGGCAAGTGTATCTTTCAGATAGCCAATAATCTGCCTGTCGAGATAGTTGATGGTAGTGGCAAAAAACAACAGGGCGACGACCGTCCACCGGTAATTGCCGACTTTAGGTTCATTCATAATTGGTTTTGGTTTATTACATGGCGGCTTTTACCAGCCCAATAGCTTTAACGGTATCGGTATGCAGCACATCGTATTGCCGTTTGTCCATTATCTTTTTGCTTATCAGCTTGCTGCCCAAACCAACCGCACAAGCGCCCGCGTGAAACCAGCCGCTGATGTTTTTTGCTTCCAGCTCCACTCCTCCTGTCGGCATAAATAACTGGCCAGGGAACAATTCCCTTATCGAGCTGATAAAACCGGGACCAACCACATTTGCCGGGAAAATCTTTATCAAATCGGCCCCGTTTTTTTGAGCCAGGTAAATTTCCGTCGGCGTCATGCAGCCGGGTATCCACAACAATTTGTGCTTATTGGTCACCTTGCCTACTTCGGGGTTTACTATAGGGGCTACTATGAAATCAGCGCCAGCATCGATAAATGACTCGGCATCTGATACATTTTTTACCGTACCTATTCCCAGGTGAAGCCCCGGCATCTCCCGGTTAACCGCTTTTTTTATAGCCTTAAAATTATCCAAAGCTTCCTTACCACGGTTGGTGTACTCAATCGCTCTAATGCCGGCATTGTACAGGGTACGCACTATTTCGAGGCTTACTACGGCATCCTCGTAAAAAAACAGCGGCAGCATACCTTGCGACAATATACTGCTTAGCACAGCTTTTTTTATTTTCATGATATATAGTCTGGTTATGATAATATTTTTATTTAACCCCGGAGAAACAGAGGAATCACGGCACACAAGTAGGAAAATAAAAAGTCCTTTTGCAACTCTGCCCGCTCTGCGCCTTCTCTGTATCCCTGTGGTAAATCAATTTCCCATTTTTCGCTTTATCTCCTCTACCGTTTTATCCGTTGCATCGCTTTTAACAAATAGCTGTTCAAATGCGGCGGCGGTTGCAAACTCAAGCGTTTCCGCCGGTTGCATGCCGCTGCAAAAACCGTAAATAATTCCTGCCATAAAACAATCGCCGCTGCCCACCTTATCAGTAACTTCGTTTGTTTGCCAGGTGCGCGAATTGTAAAACCTTCCGCCTGTATATAAAGTGGTATAGTAATTTATTTCTGATGACGCATCGAACCGGAAGGTATTTGCAACCGCCTTACATTTAGGAAATTGCTGCATTATATTTTCCGACGAATTCAATGCCTCTCTTAAATATATGCTCTGCTGGCCCGATTCGTGTATATTCGGCACTACCGGTATGCCCAGCATAGTTTCCGCCGCCCAAACATTTCCCATTATCAAGTCGCAATATTTCGCCAAACCGGGGATCACCTCTTGCGGCGCCTTGCCGTATTTCCAGAGTTTTGAACGATAGTTTAAATCTACAGAAATTGTAATCCCTTTTGCGGATGCCGCCTGTAAAACTTCTTCACAAACATTGGCAACATTTTGGTTGATGGCCGGACAAATTGCACTGAAATGAAACCAGCTTACCCCTTCCAGCACCTTATCCCAATCTACCATGCCGGGCTTAAGGTTTGCGAAGGCAGAGTTTGCGCGGTCGTAAATAAGGGCGTCGTGCTTTAAATCCTGGCCGCTGGTTAAAAAATAGAGGCCGAGCCTGCCATCTCCATAAAAAACAGGACTTGTATCGATGTCCTTTTCAGCAAGATATTTTATTATTTGAGCCGATAGCCCATTGTTAGGTAATGCTGTAAAGTATTTGGATGGCAATCTCCATAAGGCTAGTGCGGTTGCCACATTCAGCTCGGCGCCACCAACGTAAAAGGGAAGGCTGTTTTGGTTCAGCCATTCGCCGCCGGCATCCGGCGTTATGCGCAGCAACAGTTCGCCAAATGATAATATTTTTCCCGGTTGATGATTAATAGTCGCGCTCATTTGGCTTTATCGAATTCAAAATAACCTTTTGCATTGTAGTAGCAGATGTCCTGCACCACTTTGCCTGTCCATTCCATATCATTAGGCAGCTCGCCGTTCTCAATATCGTTACCAAACAGGTTGCACAAGATCCGCCTGAAATATTCATGTCTCGAATATGATAAAAAGCTGCGCGAATCGGTGAGCATACCCACCATACGGCTAAGCAGTCCCATGTTGGAGAGCGCGTTGAGTTGCTTTATCATACCATCTTTCTGATCGAGGAACCACCATGCCGAACCGAACTGCATTTTACCGGGAGTTATCCCGTCGTTAAAGTTGCCGCCCATGGTTGCAAACAGTTCGTTGTCAGTTGGGTTAAGGTTATATAATATAGTTTTAGCCAGCTTATTTTCAGATTCCAACCTGTTGAAGAATTGAGACATTGCCTTGCCCTGGCTAAAATCTCCCATCGAATCATAGCCCGTATCCGGCCCTGCCTGGCTGAGGGCGCGGGTATTGTTGTTGCGCAGTGCTCCTAAATGATACTGCTGCACCCAGCCCTTCTCGTTATCCCAAACTGCAAAATGGTACAGCATAGCCGATTTAAACTGGGCTACCTCCTGCTGTGTCAGTACCTGCTCCTTGCGGATTTTGGTGAAGATAGCGCGTACCTCATCGTCGGTATATTTCTCAGCGTACATGTGCTCCAGGCCATGGTCAGATACGCTGCCGCCATGCGCGGCGAAGAAGTCGTGACGCTTTTTTAGTTCCGAAAGGTAATCGTTAAAGTCAGAAATGGCGTTGCCGCTTATGGTTTCCAGCTTGCTAATATAGGCGTACAAGGCATTCACATTGCCGGCATCCATCGCCTTATCCGGCCTGAAGGCAGGCAACACTTTTACCTCATAACCATCTGCCTTTATCTTTTCATGGTGAGCCAGGCTGTCAAGCGGATCATCTGTAGTGCAAACCACTTCGACGTTCTTATTTTTTATGAGATTTCTGACACTATACTCCGGCGATTGCAGCTTTTCGTTACATTCGTCATATATCTTTTTTGCGGTAACGGGCGACAGCAACTCATGGATACCAAAATACCGCTGAAGCTCCAGGTGTGTCCAGTGGTATAATGGGTTACGCAGCGTGTAAGGAACAGTCGCGGCCCACTTTTCAAATTTTTCCCAGTCGTTTTTATTGCCGGTTATATACTCCTCGCCTACTCCGTTTGCACGCATCGCGCGCCATTTGTAGTGATCGCCGTTGAGCCATATTTGCGTAAGATTTTGAAAATTGATGTCTCCGGCAATCTCGTCGGGCGGCAAATGGCAGTGGTAGTCTATTATCGGCAACCCGGCGGCATATTCGTGGTATAAACGCTGCGCGGTCGGAGTTTCCAGTAAAAAATCCTTATCTAAAAAGTTTTTCATGTTAATATGCCTGCAATTGGGGCGGCAGGCCACAGGTTCAATGTTTTCTCGGTTCGGCAGGCAATATAGGGCTAATCAGGGTATTATTCCAATTTATTGTAATTTAGTGCCTGATAGTGGAGATTTGACAACTTTTAAAAAGTTGTCAAATCTAATCACAACATACCTGCGCTATTCTTATCCAAAAACAAAATCGCATTTACATGCCTCCGCAAGATGCTTGCCGGGCATTTTTCGTTTATCTCTCCATTTACGGTATTATACACAGCGTTGGCCTTCTTCTCGCCCGGCACCATACAGTACACATATTTTCCTGAAATAAGCGCAGGGACAGTTAAAGTGATGGCATGCGTCGGCACATCATCAAAAGCATTAAAACACTTATCGTTAACCTGCTGCTGACGGCATTCAGCATCCAGCTCCACAGTTTTTACCATCAAAGCGTCGTTAAAATCTGCAACCGGCGGGTCGTTAAAAGCGATGTGTCCATTTTCGCCGATACCCATGCAGACAATATCAGGGGGATTATTTGCCAGCAGTTCAGCATATCGTTTACATTCCTGTTCGATATCGCCTGCGTTACCATTGATATAATTAACGGTATGAAACGGCAGGCGGCTAAATATTTTCCCGTTAAGGAATGATGCGAAAGTACGGTTATCACCTTCCGGTAAACCGATGTACTCATCCATGTGGAATGCATTTATCCGCGACCAGTCGATTGCCTGGTTTTGCACCAAAGCTTCCAGGAATTCATTTTGCGATGGCGCGGCAGCAAATATGATATTCACGAGAGGTTGGTTGTTGAGCAATTCAATTATTTTCTGACCTGCTATTTCCGCGGCGACGACACCCATCTGTTGGCGGGTTTCATATACCTGGATGTTTAGATTATCAGAGACGTGATGCATCGTGTCTCTACGGGGGGAACCATTTGGTTCTTCATTTTTCATAGACTACGTTTCCGTTTACAATAGTTTTTTCAATATTAATATCATCATCAAAAATCACGATGTCTGCATCTTTTCCTGTTTCAAGTGAGCCTTTCTTATCCGCAATACTCATAATCCTGGCTGGGGTTAAAGCCGACATTTCAATAGCGTCAACCAACGGTACACCGGCTAATTTTACCATGTTACGCACCAGTAAATCAAATGTCGCAACGCTGCCGGCAAAGGCACTGCGGTCGGGTAGTTTGGCTACGCCGTCTTCTACAATTACTTTCAGTCCGTTTTTCAAGCCCCCAAGCACGCTTTCACCGGGGGGCATACCGGCAGCGCGCATGGCATCGGTTATTAAGGCAGTTCGTTTTGCGCCTTTTATTTTATAAACTAACTTTAGTAGCGGCGGCGGCAGATGGATGCCATCTGCGATAATCTCCACATCCATACCCTCTATTAAAAAAGCAGCTTCAACCACGCCGGCATAGCGATAAGCGTTTCGCCGGGTTACACCCAGCATTCCGGAATATAGGTGCGTGGCTAAAGTGTACCCGTTTTCAAAAGCTTCCAGCGCGTCCTCGTAAACAGCGTCGGTATGGGCTATTGCTGCTAAAATTCCTTTATCAATTATATATTTTCCAAATTCAATCGCGCCATTTAACTCCGGTGCAGCGCTCCAACGTTTTATGGATTTGGTGGATGCCAGTATTTCTTTATACTCTTCCGGGTCTGGGTTGCGGATGTAGTGAGGGTCCTGGGCGCCGCATTGGTTAAGGGCAAAATAAGGGCCCTCAAGGTGCATGCCGATGAATTGTGCGCCGCCTGTATTTTGTTTATCAG
>Ga0207671_10003965_pt1 | contig 14391 bp, 10 predicted proteins | sample KBSC24metaG_FD_184352 | JGI IMG/M metagenome (GOLD analysis project Ga0207671, IMG submission 184352) | Corn rhizosphere microbial communities from Kellogg Biological Station, Michigan, USA - KBS C2-4 metaG (SPAdes) (version 2) | ecosystem: Host-associated > Plants > Roots > Rhizosphere > Soil... | reverse complement strand
GCAAGTCCGAGCCAATGGCAGCAAGATCGCCAAAGCAGCTGCTTTCTTCCTTTCATAAATTCGCCTTACCGGCGTTTCGATCGGCGCCAGGCCCGAACGGGCTTACACCTTCAAAAAGAAAGGCAATCATCATGATGAGATCGGTTTCACTCAAAGTTGCGGCCGTTGCTGCGATCCTCGCGCTTGGCAGCGTCGGCCTCGCCCATGACGCGCTCGCAAGAGGCGGGGGTGGCGGCGGAGGCGGTGGTGGCGGCGGCGGTCACGGCGGCGGCAGCAGCTTCAGCATGGGAGGCGGCGGCGGAATGGGCGGCGGCGGCCACTTTGGTGGTGGCGGCTTGGGCGGCGGCCATTTTGGCGGTGGCCATTTCGCCGGCGGCGGCCACTTCAATGGGGGCCACCTCGACCATGGCGGCCGGTTTGCCGGCAATTTCCATGACCATGGGCGCCGCTTCTTCGGCGGACCGTTCTTCGGAGACTACGGCTATTACGGCTCGGATTGCTGGACCACCGAACGCATTGGCTCCCGCTGGCGTCGCGTATGGATTTGCAACTGACCCCGCCTGCCTAGCAAGGAACGAAGAGCGGCGAGCTGCACGACCTGAGCCCGCCGTTTTTTGTCGTGATCTCCGCTCTAGCTGGTCGGGACCGGGGTCTCGGGGCGGACGTCCACTTTGCCACCCTCGGCGAGATTGACCGGCGGATTGAGGACGACCTGATCGCCGGGCTTAACGCCTTCGCTCACTTCGACAACTGTCCCAAGATCGCGCGTGACCGCGATCTTCTGGAAATGCGCCGTGCCGTTCTCGAGCACCGCGACGCGCAAACCGTCGGCGTTGAATACCACGGCATCGGCCGGGACGGTCAGAGACGGGACCTTACGGGGAATGTCGAGCTCGACGGCGCAATAGATGCCGGGGGACAGCGCGCCATCGGGATTGGGGATATCGACCTCAGTGAGCAGCGTACGCGTGTTCGGCTCTAGCGCGTCAGCGACGCGCGTCACCTTGCCGGGAAACTCCCCGCCGGGAATTTCCGGAACGCGAACCTTCGCACCAACGCCGGGCTCGAGCCCGAAGGCCGCGTCTTGCGGCACATGGACATAGGTGCGGATCACGTTGCTCTGCATGATGGTGAACATGAACGTACCCGTCGTGGCATCCGCCTGCACCAGGTTACCCACGTCAATATTGCGCTGGGTGATGGTGCCGTCGAATGGGGCGACCACGCTCTGGTAGTCCTGTTGTTGCTGGAGGACCTTGAGCTGCGCTTGCTGTGCCGCAAGGTTCTGCTGCGCAACGCCGACGGCGGCCTGCTGCGCCTGGAGCGTCTGCTCATCAACGCTACCCTGCTGCTTGGTGACCCAGCCCTGCTGGACCAGCGGCTTGTCGCGGCCCCAGGTTACGTTGGCGAGCTCCGCATTAGCTTGCGCCTGCTGCAAAGCGGCCTGTGACTGTCCGATTGAGGCTTGGGCCTGCTGAATTTGATGCTCGATCTCCGGTGCGGTGATATGCGCAAGCAACTCGCCGGCCTTCACGTTGTCGCCGATATCGACGTTGCGCTTGTCGATATAGCCGCTGGCGCGGGCGAAGATGTTCGCCTGGGCGAACGCCGCCGTCGTGGCTGGCAACGTGACGACCACTGTAGGATCGCTCGGCTTGATGGTGGCGACGCGGAGCTTGGGCACATAGTTCTCATGCTGCGCGGCGGCATCGGCAACTTGCCTATGCTGCTCACGATAGCCCCAAGCGCCGAGACCAAGCCCGGCTAGCAGGGCAAGCAGCGCGCCAATGCCAAGCCACTTGCCTCTCCCTGACTTGGGCGCAGGCGGTATCTCGGGCTCAATCTCGCCACGCTGCGGCTGGCGGTCGTCCGGAATCACCTTTTTCATCAGATAGCCTCCGCAAAGACGCCATGCGCCTTCTTGCCGTCTTTACGTCCCCTGAGCATGGCGAAGAGATAGGGGACGACGAGGAGCGTCGTCGGTGTGGCGAACAACAGACCGCCGATCACGGCGCGGGCGAGCGCGGCGTTCTGCTCCTCGCCGGCGCCGCCGATCGCCATTGGCAACATGCCGACGATCATGGCCGCTGCCGTCATCAACACTGGCCTGATCCGGGTATGGCCGGCATCGACTGCAGCCTCAAACGACGTCTTGCCGGCAAGCTGCTGCTCATGGGCGAAGGTCACGAGCAGAATCGAGTTCGCCGACGCCACGCCGACCGCCATGATCGCACCCATGAGCGAAGGCACGTTGAGCGTGGTACCGGTGATAAAGAGCATGACCAAGATGCCGCAGAAGGTGGCGGGCAAGGCCAGGATCACGACGAACGGGTCGCCGAAATTCTGGTAGTTCACCACCATCAGCGCAAACACGAACACGGCCGCGAACAAAAGGCCGATGCCGAGATCACGGAAGCTCTCGTTCATGCTCTCGATCTGACCAGTGACCTGGATGAAGTTGCCGGGCTGAAGCTTCGGCTGGTACTCGGCGACGACCTTGCTGATGGCGTTGGAGACACGGCCAAGGTCCGTATCCTGAACGTTGGCATAGACGTCGTAGACGGGCTGGATGTTGGATTGGTTGCTGTTGGTCGGAAGGCTGGTGCGCGTGAGCGTTGCCACGTTGCTGAGAAGCCCGGGGATGGGATCGCCCGCAGGTGCCAGAGCGGTCGAGACAGGGGTATTCTGCAGGCTGTTCAGCGAGGCGAGCTTCGGCTCAGGCGTCTGCACCGCGATGTAATACGGGATGCCGGAAGCGGGGTCGGTCCAGAAATTTGGCGAGACCTGCTCCGAGGAGCTCAAGCTCACATTGATGTTTGACGCAACGGCATTGGCAGTGAGGCCGAGCTGCGCCGCGCGCACGCGGTCGATGTTGACATAAAACGAGGGCGCGTTCGTCTCCTGCTGGACATGGGCGTCGGCCACGCCCGGAATCGCGGCAATGCGGTCGCGTAACTGCTTGGCAATGGCGAGGTTGTTGGCCCGGTCATAGCCCACGGTGCGCACATCGATCTGCGACGGCACGCCGAAATTGAGGATCTGGGTGACGATATCAGCCGCCTGGAAATAAAAGGTCTCCTCGGGAAAAGCGTTCGGGAGAACCTGGCGGAGCTTCCGCACATAGTCTGCCGTCGGGGCGTGTCCTTCGTTGAGCGCGACAAGGATCACGCCATCGTTTGGGCCGATGGTCGTGCCGTCGCTGAAGGCGAGATTATAGGCGCGCGCCGGCAGGCCAATATTGTCGACGATGCGTTGCCGCTCGCTCGCGGGAATCACCTGCCTGATCTTGTCCTCGACGGCTTGAAAAATACTTTCGGTGGTCTCTATGCGGGTTCCGGCCGGGGCGCGGACGTGAAGCTGGATCTGGCCGCCGTCGATCTGCGGGAAGAAATCCCGACCCACCAGCATGAACATGGCCCCGCCAAGCGCAAGCACGAGGCCGGCAACAATCGGCACGATGATTTTCCGCTTGAGCAGCAAGTGGAGCAGGCTGACATAGCTTTCGCGCATACGTTCGAAGTTGCGCTCGAAGGCAGCGTTGAAGCGCGCGAACCAGGACTGCGCGCGGCCCCTCTCGTCGCCGTGCCGCTCGCCCTTGAGCAGAAGCCCGATGGTGATCGGCGTGAGCGTCCGCGACAGGCCGTAAGAGGCGAGCATGGCGAACACAACAGCCAGGCCGAGCGGCGTGAACAGGTATTTCGGCGGGCCCTGGAGAAACGCCACAGAGGTGAACACGCAGCAGATGGCGAGAGTCGAGACGAGTGTCGGCACAGCGATGCCGGCCGAGCCGAACAATGTGGCTTGCGGCAACGGCATCTTCTCCTCGGTGAGAAGGCGATGCGTGTTCTCGATGGTCACCGTCGAGTCGTCGACCAGGATGCCGACGGCAAGAGCCAAGCCTCCGAGCGTCATGGTGTCGATGGTGTAGCCGAGGAAGAACAGCACGATGAGCGACGAGAGGATGGCGAGCGGGATCGACACCATGACAATGAGGGTCGAGCGCCACGAACCGAGGAACAGGAGGATCATGAGCGCGGTCAGCCCGGCCGCAATCGCGCCCTCACGCACCACGCCGGCAACGGCCGACTTCACGAACACCGACTGATCGAACAGCTCGTTGATGTTGAGGCCGGGAGGCGCCGCCTTGCGGGCAACGTCAAGGACCTGGCGGACACCGTTCACCACTTCAAGCGTCGACGCGTTGCCGTTCTTGATCACGCTGAGCAGGACGGATCGGACGCCGTCCTCGCGCACGATGTTCTGCTGCACCGCAGATCCGTCGCGCACCTGGCCCACGTCCTTGAGAAAGACCGTCGCCCCGTTCTGGTACTTGACGGGTATGTTGTTCAAATCGGCGATGCTTGCCGGCGTGGCGTTGGTGCGCACGGTGTACTGGGTGTTGGCGATCTTGGCTTGACCGGCGGGCAGCGTCAGGTTCTGGGCATTGACGGCGTTGACGATGTCGTTAGGCGTCAACCCGCGCGCGAGCAGTTTGTTCGGGTCTATATCGACCATGATCTGCCGGTACTTTCCGCCGGCTGGCGTGGGGAAGGTCACGCCGTGCACCGGTGCCAATTGCTGGCGCAGCCGGTAAATGCCGTAGTCGTAAAGCTGCTGCTCGTTGAGATTGTTTGAGGTGAGGCTCAACTGCAGCACCGGCACGCTCGAAGCATTGAACTGCACGATGATGGGCGGCTGGATGCCGGGCGGCATCAACGCGCGAATGGCGTTGGTGGCCGAGACGATCTGCGCGATGGCGAGGTCGAGATTGACGTCTGGCTGGAAGTAGATCTTTTGCACCGAGAGGCCCTGCAGCGTCTGCGACTCCATGTCCTTGATGCCGGTGACATTGGAGCTGATGGAATATTGGCTGTAGGTCGAGACTCTCTGTTCCGTCTCGGGCGTCGACAGCCCGGTGTACTGCCAGATCACCGTCACGACCGGGATGTTGATCTGCGGGAAGATGTCGGTGGGCATGGCGCGGATCGCCGTCACGCCGAGAAACACGATCAGCGCTGCGAGCACATAGAACGTGTGCGGAAACCTGAGCGCGAATCTGACGATGCCCATGACTTGGGTTCCAGTCTTTGCCTTCGATGCAGCGGGTCACTCGTGCCCCGCCGTGGGAAGCTGCGGGTATCAATATTCCGCAGGCGCCATGAACTCCGGGCCCACGGGATCGGTGATGGTGTCGTTCAGGATCTGCTCGATGTCGGCCTTGGCCGAGCTATCGAGATGCCAGCCCATCACTTCGCCGACAGGATCGAGCTGGTCGGGACGCCGTGCGCCCCACAACGCCGTGGTGATGCCCTGATCGAGCACCCACCGCACGGCAAGGTCAAGCACGCCGCGCGAATATCGCTCTTGAGCGAGCTGATCGAGCCGCTTCACGGCGTCGAGATACTGCCGAAAGCGCGGCTGCTGGAATTTGGGGTCGTGCAGGCGAAGATCATCGCCGGTGAACTTGGTGTCGGCCCGCATGCGGCCAGACAAAAGCCCTCGGCACAGCGCGCCATAGCCGAAGGTCGCGATGCCGTGCTTCTTGCAATAAGGAAGCACGTCGCGCTCGACCGCACGCTCGAACAGATTATAGGGCGGCTGCACGACGTGGATGGGCGCAACCTTACGGAACACATCCATCTGCGCCACGGAAAAGTTGCTCACGCCGATCGCGCGTATCGTCCCCTGCTCGAACAGATCGCGCATCGCATTGGCGGTTTCGGCCATCGGCACTTTGGGATCGGGCCAATGCACCTGGTAGACGTCGATCCTATCGGTCTGCAGCCGACGAAGAGAGTCCTCGACCTCGCGCATGATGCGGTCGCGGCTGGAGTTGCGCGTGATTTTTCCATCACTCCATTCCAGTCCGACCTTGGTGGCGATCACGGCGCCATCGCGGTAGCCGTCGGCCAAGGCCTTGCCTACCATCTCCTCCGACCGGCCAAAGCCGTAGACCGGCGCCGTGTCGATGACATTGAGCCCAAGCGCAAGCGCGGCCCTGATCGTCTCGATCGAGTCAGCCTCGTCGGTCCCGCCCCACAGCCATCCGCCGATGGCCCAGGTGCCGAGGCCGACACCCGACACTTTCAGGTCAGTGCCCTTGATTTCGGCAAATTCGATTGCCGCCTTGCCGGAATGGGTCTCGCGGCTTTTGTCTTGATGCTGCAATGACATGATCGGGCTCCTTGGTGGGTTTGGACCCAGGAACGCTGCCTGCGTCCTGAGACATAGGAAACGCACCGGGCGAACGCCGGTTGTGCATTGCGGTATTTGGTCCAGGTTTGCGGCAATCGGCAGCAGTTGCGACGAAAAACGCCAGGCACGCAGCCGAATTCCGAGCGGTCAGCTATGTGACTGCAACCGAAGAGAGACTGCGTAGTCGAGCTACCGATTGACGGCTTTCATCATTTCTTCGGGGTAGCGCTGCCCCGCTGCGATGCCCTGCGGCATCAACTCATCGAGCCGCGCGAGGTCGTCATTCGATAGCTGCACCGCCAGCGCGCCGACATTCTCCTCGAGATAGTTGCGCCGCTTTGTTCCGGGGATCGGCACGATGTCGTCGCCTTGCCCGAGGACCCATGCGAGGGCGAGCTGCGCAGGTTTGCAGCTCTTCTCTTTTGCCATCGCCTCGACGCGAGCGACAAGTTGGGCATTGCGGACGAAATTCTCGCCCCCGAAGCGCGGCACCGTCCTGCGGAAGTCGTCGGGAGCGAGGTCGGCTTGCCTGAGCTTGCCAGTGAGAAAACCGCGGCCGAGCGGACTGTAAGCGACGAAACCGACGCCGAGTTCGCGGCAAGTGGGAAGAACTTCGTCCTCGGGATCGCGGGTCCACAACGAATATTCACTTTGCAACGCCGCGATCGGATGGACGCGAGCGGCGCGCTTTATCGTGTTGGGTGAGGCTTCGGACAGCCCGAGATAGCGGACCTTTCCTTCTGTCACGAGCTCTGCCATGGCGCCGACCGTCTCCTCGATCGGCGTGTCCGGATCGACGCGGTGCTGGTAGTAAAGGTCGATGGTGTCGACGCCGAGACGCTTCAGGCTTCCCTCGCAGGACCTTCGCACATAGTCTGGGCTGCCATTCACACCCCGCGCCGACGGATTGTTGGGATCGCGGACAATGCCGAACTTCGTGGCGATGACCACCTGATCACGCCGGCCCTTGATGGCTTTGCCGACCAGTTCCTCGTTGGTGAATGGCCCGTAGACATTGGCGGTATCGAGAAAATTGATGCCGAGCTCGAGCGCGCGATGGATCGTCGCGATCGACTCCTGGTTGTCGCGAGGGCCGTAGAATTCCGACATGCCCATGCATCCGAGGCCGATGGCGGAGACCTCGAGCCCTTCGCGTCCCAATCTACGCTTCTGCATTTTTCGTCAGTCCTTTGCTTCGTTTTGGTTGTTCAGCGCCCAGACGTAGTCGGCGAGCGCCAACACGTCCCTGGGCGTAAGCTGCGCCCCGCCCATGGGCGGCATGGAGCTGCGGTAGTTCTTGGGATTCGGCACGCCATTGGTGATGGTCTGAGCGATCGACGGCACGCTGCCGTCGCCCCACAGCCAATGCTTTGCTGTCAGATCAGGCCCAAGCGGGGTGCCCTTAGCATTGGTCCCATGGCACCCGGTGCAGGTCGCCCCGCTCCGGCCATGGAAGATCTCCTCGCCGAGGGCGACTTGGTCCTTGGTCTGCCCCGGCGGTGTTGGAAGATTGGCGGCAGCTACGGAGCCGGCATTGGGATGGATGCCTTCCGGCGGCTGGGCCTCGCCTCCGACCGATCCGGTCGTTTCATTCACCGCAGTCGAGGAGGGAGCCGGCGTGATCCCTGTCGTCTTGGGATCGCCGTGGAATGTCACGCGCCAGATCCGTCCCTTCTGGTCGTCGGAAATATAGAGTGATCCGTCCGGCCCCGCGGCGACGCCAGAAGGCCTATGCGCCGCTTCTCCGGGCTCCTTCTTCGCGCCGGCAAAGCCGTCGGCAAAGACCACGTAGTTTGCGGAGCTCTTGCCGCCTGCGAGCGGCTGAAACACCACGTTGTAGCCGCCTTGCGGGAACGGGGCTCGGTTCCATGAGCCGTGGAAAGCGATGAATGCGCTGCCGCTATACGCCGTGGGGAAGCTGTAGCCACGATAGATGAGAAGATCGTTAGGCGCCCAGTGCGCCGGAAACGAGGCAATGGGCGGCTTCTTGCCAGCGCAAACGCCGACCTTCTTGCCGCCGTCGCCTCCATATTCGGGAGCGAGCACGAGTTTGTTCTGCTTGTCGTCGAAGTAGCACTCGGGCCAGCCATAGTCTGCACCCTGCTCGACGCGGAGAAGCTCCTCCGCCGGGAGCTCAGCGCCCTGCTTCGGTTGATAGAGGTTGGGCCAATTCTGCGAGAGCTGATCGCGCCCATGTTGCGCGGCGTAGAGGCTCTGATCTTGGGGATCGACGGCAATGCCGTCGGCATTGCGGATGCCGGTCGCGTAGCGTTCCGCCGGCGAGAATTTCTGCCCCGTCTTGTTAGCATCGTATCGCCAGATGCCGCCGCGCGTTTCGAGCTCCTTGCAAGGCTTGAGACCCGGAGACTTTGCCATGCGGTTTTTCTTCTGGCAGGAATCGGTGGCCGTCGCGACATCGACGAACATCTCGCCTTTGTCGTTGATGGCGAAGGGATGCATAGGATGGTCGCCGGTGAGCGGCAGGCCTGAGACGACGGTTTTGGGCGGATCGGTGGGCACCACGCCGGTCTCCGGCAGCTTGTAGCGCACAATGCGGTCGTTTACCTCGGCATAGAGCGCGCCGTTGTAGAGCGCGATGCCGGTTCCGCCGGCGGAGCCTTGCGCCGCTATCTTGCCGAAGCGGCCGACGATGTCGGCTTTACCGTCGCCGTCGGTGTCCTGTAGCGCAACCAAGAATCCACCGGCGGGCGGCTTGTCATTGCCGTAATAGAGGCCGCTCCACGTGTTGACATAGACGACGCCATTGCTGGTGACGGTCAAATGCCGGGCATGACCCAAGTTGTCGGCAAAGACGGTGGCGCAGAAGCCTGGCGGCAAGACAATACCCGGATCCTTACCGGGGCAGCTCACGGCGTCGTTCTGAGCTGAGGCCTTGCTCTCTGTCGCAGCGCCGGCTGAAGTGCAGGCGCCAGCCAGCACGACGGCGAGACTGACAGTGAACAGCGTCCGAATCCCATCAAAATCGAGTCGTCGCATCTCTCACCTTCACTTGTGATTAGTGGGCTTGCCCGGACGGCCGCTTGCTACGGAAATCTATGTCTTCGGCCCGCATTGGCCTTGCGCGAGCTTGCTGCAATTGGCCGAGTGTTGAGCCGATCGCGGGGTCGGGTTGACCCTTAAACGCACGAACCCGCTCAATCGACGCAGCCCTTCCCCGGCAGGTGGGAGAGGCCCAACCCTCATAGGATGCTACACAGTCATGAGGAAATTGAGCGAGACGTTGTCCTGATTCGGCCTCTCCGAGCCCTGCCTCTCGAGGTGGCGGGCAAGATCGGCCCGCGCGCCCTCGAGCAAGGCCCTGAACCTGACCGGCGGCTGTCGGCAGATCCGGCCCGCCTCGCCGAGCGAGATGCGGATGGCGTCGACCAGTATAAGGGCTTCGCGCTGCTCGGCCCGAAGCTTTGCAAGGGCGGTAAGGATATCGGCTTGATCGCCGCTCGTCCTTTGCACCGGCGTTACGGCAGGCCGGCGCGCATATTCGCGGTAATAATAGCTGCGTAGCCTCTTGATCAGCCAAGTCGAGAGATTGGGGCCGAATGCGGCGGGGTCCGCGCCGACGCTCGACCGCAACAGCGTGACCTCGACCAGCCCGTCGGCAAGGTCGGTATCCATGCACAAAAGCATTGAGAAGGCGCGGAGCCTGGCGATCGAGTCATGCAGCACCGGCGGTTGCGGCGATTCATGCGGTTGCGGGGATTCATAGTGTCTCAGGGCCGGGGCGTAACGGCACAGGTGATTGTCCTCTAAGTGATGTTCGACGGAGGTCATGGATTGATGTCCTTTTTTGTACGCCCCCATCTCTTGGTCCCTTTTGTAGACAGAAGCCCGGCAAACCGCTTGCCGGCCGTTGCTGATCCTGTCGAGGAATTGCGCTAATCCAGCGCGCTGAGCACGGCATCCGGAGCGCGAAACCGTTGACAGACCGCTATCCGTGGCGGGAGAAGCTGGCGCGATGATCTCCGGTAGCGCCTTACTGGACCCCAGCTCCCGCTCGCGCGAGTTTGCCGCACGCGTGATGTTCACCGCCGTCGCCATCGCCTTTGCCGTCGCAATCTTCATCATCGATACGTTCACCCCGTTAGGGCTCGCCGTCGCGGTTCTCTATGCCGTGGTGGTATTGATGGCTGGCCGCTTCGTGCAGCGCGGCGGACTGCTGCTCATCTCTGGGGCGTGCATCGCCGTCACCGCACTGAGTTTCCTGTTTCAGCATGGCCTCACCTACGGGCCATCGCTCGTCAGGTGCCTGGTCAGCATCTTCGCCATCGCGCTCACCACCTTCCTCGCTTTGAAGAGCCAAGCGGCGGCGAAAGTGCTGCGCGAGCAAGCGAGCCTTCTCGATCTCACCCACGACTCGGTCTTCGTGCGCGACATGAACGATGTCATCACCTACTGGAACCGTGGCTCGGAGCTTCTCTACGGCTGGACCAGAGAGGAAGCGACCGGCAGGGTCTCGCACGACCTGTTGCGCACGGTGTTTCCGGCCGGGCTTGAGGATCTCAAGGCGACGCTGATCCATGCCGATCGGCTCGAGGTCGAGCTCACGCATACCAAGCGCGACGGCACTCAAGTCGTGGTGGCAAGCCGCTGGTCGGTGCAACGCGACGCGGCACACCGGCCGATCGCCATCCTCGAAACCAACAACGATATTACCGAGCGCAAGCGCGCTGAGGCCAAAGCGCAACAGCAGGAGAAAGAGCTTCAGCTCATCATCGATACCATCCCCGCGTTCGTTTACAGCATGCGGCCCGATGGCTGGACCGATTTCCTGAACAAGGGTTGGCTCAACTATACCGGCCTCTCTCTCGCCGAAGCCCAGGGATTGGGTTGGCAGAAGGCCTACCATCCCGAAGATCTGCCGGCGGTGATGAAAATCCGTACCGCGAGTCTCGGTCCCGGTACACCCTACGAGCATATAGCGCGCATCCGGCGTTTCGATGGCATCTATCGCTGGTTCCTCACTCGCGTCGCGCCGCTTCGCGATGAAAACCGAACCATCGTGAAGTGGTACGGCAGCAACACCGACATCGAAGACCGCAAACAGGCGGAAGATGCTCTCCGCCGGAGCCAGTCCTACCTTTCAGAGGCACAAGCGCTGAGCCACACGGGAAGCTTCGGCTGGGACGTTGCGAGCGGAAGGATCGGCTGGTCGGACGAGGCGTTCCGCATTTTCGAGCACGATCCGACAATCGCCCCGACGCTCGACCTCGCGATGCAACGCACCCATCCCGACGATCGCGGGCGACTAAAGCGGCTCCTTGACCAGGTTTGTGCAGCCAAACAAAATTGGACCATCGAGCATCGATTGCTGTTCCCCGACGGCCGCATCAAGCATATCCAAGTCGTCGCCCATGCCGCGAGCGACTCCGGAGATCGGTTGGAATATGTCGGCGCGCTGATGGACGTGACCGCCGCCAAGCATGCCCAAGGGGCGCTGCAACAGGCGCAAGCCGAGCTTGCTCACGTCATGCGCGTCACCACCCTCGGCGAGCTGACCGCTTCGATCGCCCATGAGGTGAACCAGCCGCTCGCCGGTATCATCACCAATGGCGAGGCATGCCTCAGATGGCTGAGAAACGAGCCTCCAAATCTCGAAGAGGCGCGCGGCGCGGTGGCCCGCATGATCAGGGACGGCAATCGCGCAAGCGAGGTGATCCGCCGCTTACGCGCCCTCACCAGGAAATCCGACCCGCAAAAGATGCCGCTCGACATCAACGACGTAGTCCAGGATGTGGTCGCGTTGGTGCAGCGTGAAGTGCTTAACCATCGTGTCAGATTGCGGTTGGACCTTGACCCGAAGCTGACGACGGTATTCGCTGACCGCGTTCAGCTACAGCAGGTCATCATCAACATGATCATGAACGGTATTGAAGCGATGGGTGCCGTGACGGACCGGCCGCGCGAGCTGGTGATCCGCTCCCGCCGGCATGAACCCGATCAGGCGCTGGTTGCCGTGCAGGACTCCGGCACCGGCTTCGATCCGGACAATATGGATCGGCTGTTCAACGCCTTCTTCACCACCAAGCCCAACGGCATGGGCATGGGGTTGTCGATCTGTCGCTCGATTGTCGAGGCCCATGGGGGAGAGATGTGGGCGTCGCCCAATGACGGACCCGGCGCGACTTTTTCATTCACCGTGCAGACTCAGCCGGGAGCCGCTCAAGAACGCCCTCGGCAGGAGGTCGCCAAGTGATGGCCCGTTCTGCCACATCGCGCGCTATGCCGCCTCCCGACGATCCAGTCGTGTTGATAGTGGATGACGACCCCTCTTTGCGCGACGCCTTGAGCAGTCTCCTTCGCTCTGTGGGTCTGCGCGTCGAGGTCTTCGGCTCGGCACCGGAAATGCTGGAAGCTCCCCTGCCCGACGTCGCAAGCTGTCTCGTGCTCGACATCAGACTGCCGAAGCGTAGTGGCCTCGATTTTCAGAACGAGCTGATCAAGGCCAGCATCAAGATCCCCATCATCTTCATTACTGCCCATGGCGACGTGCCTATGTCGGTGAGGGCGATGAAGGCAGGCGCGGTCGATTTCCTCACCAAGCCATTCCGCGATCAAGACCTGCTTGACGCCGTCGCCAATGCGCTCGAACGCGATCGCAAGAGGCGGGAGGAGGAGAAGGGCATGGCCGCGCTCAAGGCCAAGCTCGAGACTCTCACGCCGCGCGAGCGCGAGGTCATGTCTCTCGTCACCGCCGGTCTGATGAACAAGCAGGTGGCCGGCGAGATCGGCGTGAGCGAGATCACCGTGAAGATCCACCGCGGCCACGTGATGCGCAAAATGGGTGCTCGCTCGCTCGCCGATCTCGTGCGGATGGCCGAAGTGCTAGGTGTCTCGCGCGAAACACGCCCAGCCAGTGGTTAAACCTGGGCGGGAACACCCGGGATTCCTTCGGATAAACTTAAGTATGTCTTCTCTCTCGCGACTTTGCGGGCCACTTTGGTCCCAGGAGCACGCGCGAATTTTGGTCTGGCTGAGAGCCGCCGCGCGAGCGAGCCAGGGCTAGGGCATTGCAAACTGTTTGCATCATTGACGATGACGAATCTGTCCGTGTGGCGACAACATGTCTGCTGCGGTCGGTAGGCCATGTCGTGCGCACGTTCGCCTCGGCCGAAGAGTTCTTGAATTCGCCTTATCTGGACGAGGCGGCTTGCCTGATCGTCGATGTGAACATGCCGCGCCTGAGCGGGTTGGAACTGCAATACCGCTTGCGCGAGAAAGGTCGCACGCCGCCAATTATTTTCATTACCGCCTACCCGGAAGAAAGAGCACGCGCTCGAGCGCTGCAAGCCGGCGCGATTTGCTATCTCGATAAGCCGTTCGACAGCGCGACGCTGATCGAATGCCTCGATCTCGCCCTCCGCCGCGAGAGCGATGACGTGACCAAGTGACGTCTGCATAAAAAAGCGTCACGACACTGTCATACCCGCGATCGGATCGCAGAATTTCCGAGGTTCGCCGACTCGAAACGCTATATCGCAGGAGAATGTCTCATACACCTAAGTATAGGCGCCTCAAACCAATCCGCGTCCCTGCTGACCCTTCGTAGAATGGAGCGAACGGCCCTCTCCTTCCTATCCTCTAGCCAACAGCGGGATAGCGAAAGGTGACGACATGGCGATGAGCTCCTTCTCGACGGCGCTTTCCTCGGACACGTTCTTTGATGGGCGTATGCCGACGGCACGACGGAAGACCAATCTGCGTCTGGTCGATTGTCATTCGGAATTCCCGGCTGGTCGTATCCAGTCAGCCGACCGCCCAAGCCTTTTTGTTCAGAAAGAGAGGCTTGAGGCACCGGACGCTGCCGTCGAAATCACTCCCGTCAACAGCGTGAAGCGCAGAGCGCTGAGCTGGCCCGGCCTCACCGCCGAGATTGTGCAGGCCACAAGCTCCGAGCGGATCGCCTATCGTGCTCGATCGCACGTCCACATGCTGGTTCTCTGCGAGCGCGGAGCGCGCAAGGATGGCGAGACTTCCATCGAGGGTCTTCCCTCGTCCACGCTGCGTGACGTTACGCGGAAGTTCAGCTTCGTGCCGGTAGGTCACGAGTACTACGATTGGCATGATCCGCGCACGCCCGCGCGCATGGCGTTGTTCTATATTGCGCCTGAGGTGCTGCCGCTGTCTTCCAGCGGGGGGGAGACGGCTCTTACGCCTCGCCTCTTCTTCGAAGACACCGCG
>Ga0207671_10003954_pt1 | contig 14423 bp, 8 predicted proteins | sample KBSC24metaG_FD_184352 | JGI IMG/M metagenome (GOLD analysis project Ga0207671, IMG submission 184352) | Corn rhizosphere microbial communities from Kellogg Biological Station, Michigan, USA - KBS C2-4 metaG (SPAdes) (version 2) | ecosystem: Host-associated > Plants > Roots > Rhizosphere > Soil... | reverse complement strand
CACCCAATGTTTTGACGGCAACAAAAGCGTCAATTACATCATTCCCCAGGATCGTCACCGGACCAGGGGCATCCAGCGGCTAATGGAATACTCCTTCAACTATTGCCGGCTTTTTGGAGAAGTCTATCTATCCGATGACAAACAAGGCTGCGCACTCATTATCTATCCCCAACAGGTAAAAACAACATTACGATCTATACTCCTCGACCTGCGGCTGATCTTTCGATGCATCGGTCTCGTCAATCTCCGGAAAGCGCTGCAACGAGAAGCAATGATTAAAAAACTTCACCCCCGCGAACCCTTTTGCTATTTGTGGTTCATCGGTGTAGCGCCCAAATCGCAACAGAAGGGCATCGGCAGTAAATTACTAAAAGAGCTGCTGGATCAATGTAACCGGCAAGGCCTACCTATCTACCTGGAAACCTCTGTCGAGCGGAATATTCCCTGGTATGAGCAGTCAGGTTTCACAACTTACAACCAGCTGGACCTGGGATATACCCTGTATTGCATGAAAAGAGGAAGATGATTATTTTGTCAAAAAATTAACCTCATGCCTACCATTACCGACGACTTCATGAAACAAATGATGACGACAACCAAACCTTACACCCTTGTCCTCCTAACCAAAGGTCCCAACTTCAACAGACCGGACGCACCCGCCATCATCTGGGAGCATGGCCGCCGGAACTTCGAGCTTCGCGCAGAAGGGCTGCTCTCCATTGTATTTCCCATCAGAAATGACAGCGACAAGGCAGGAGTCGGTGTCTTTAATGCCGATGTAGAACAGACCAAAAAGATCATAGAGGAAGATCCCGCGGTAAAAGAAGGTATACTGAATTATGAAGTCCATGCGACGAGGAGCTTCCCCGGTGACAAATTACCGGAATAATTGAAGTACCTGCACCGTTGCCTTGATCATTTACCTACAAACAACTCTATTGCACCACCTTCACCATCCCCGCGCCATTATACGAATGATATTCTCCGTTATACATGGCGTCAGCGCCCACGGGTCCCATCCTGTAAACACCCGGTGACACCGCCCGCACAGCATAATAATATACCTGTCTGGTATTTCTCAGGTTATCGAACAAATTGATCCGGTCATCCCGTACATCCAGGGCTGTCGGCGTCTCGGCGTCCTTGATCCAGTCCATGCCTGGTATATCCTTGGTCCGTGGATTTTCGATCTCAAAGCCGGCCGGCAGCATGTCGGTGATCACCACATTGTCGATGTCTGTGCTGTAGGTCTTTTCCAGCGTAATCTGTACGATGACAAGATCATTCTGATGGAATGTGTTGCCGGCAATCGGACGGCCGTTGCGGTCGAAGAAACGCTTGCGTACCTTCAGATAGCTGTCCTCTTCTTTGTAAGCGCCGGAACCGCTGATGCCTTCCACCTGCCAGAAATAATAGACCTTCCCGCTACCACGCGTAACGATATCCACTTTCGGCACACCCGATCCCGACCCCTTAAGCTCCTTCGAAGACAGCTTCAACGGATTGCCATTCATCGAGCCCACTGTCCTGCCGTCAACTTTGACGTCTGCCGTAGCCGTAGAGCCGGCTTCGCGTCTTGCCACCTTGCCCATGCCCAGGAAGCTGAAGGCCAGTTCCTGCGTCGTATACCAATAACGCTGCTTCAACTTCGCAGAGATATGTCTTACCATCGTGGGAATTTGAGCATTGTCCGGATCCGCATCCACCAGCACGTTCAGGGCCAGGGATTCGTCGCGGATATCGGAATAGAAGCTGCCGCCTGTCTGCGCCACCGACTCTTCACCCGCAAATTGAGAAGGCAGGAATTCCTTAAAGCTCTTCTTATCACCTGACAGTGCATAGGCTGCTGACAGCAGGTATTTACAATCCAGGCTCAGCAATGCCGGGTTCGCCTTATAGTAGTTCATCACGCTGACATTGGGTCTGCCCGCCAGGGACAGGACATATAAACCATAAGCTACTTCCTTCGGCGCTATTTTCTTATTCTGATCCCGGTTGTAGTAATAGGTGATCGTCTCCCTGTTCTTCAGCCTGTTATTGATATAACCCAGCATCGTCTCCAGCAGCCCCTTGTCCACGTCAAAGCCTGCCTTCTGCGCTTCGAGAAGGAAATGCGCCGAATAGATGGTCGCCCACCAGTTTTCAGAGCCTTCGTTGTCCCACAGCGTGACGGCTCCGCTATACAACTGCCGCATCTTGATCTTGCGGATAGCCTCCTGTACATTCGAATTGGCGGAGGCCCGCATAGCCGCATTACCCTGCCGCATCAGGTCTGCCAGATCACTATAATATAATTGCGGGAAGGCCGCGGATACTGTCTGCTCGGTACAACCATAGGGATATTCCACCAGCCAGTTAAGATATTTCGACAGTTCTATCACGGGACTCCTGCTCACCAGCAGTTGATAATCTACACTGGAAGGAATAAAGTCACTGGCATTCCAGTTGATCGTCTGTGAAGCACCGCCGCTGACAGCGCCGCCGTCCGTGATCTTTTGCAGGGGGGCGGAAGGACGAACACCTATCTCGGTCTCATCCGTAAAATGTTCGCCCATGCTGGCGACATCCACCGACACTTTACCCACCCCTACTGTAGGAGGAGCCACGATCTGGAAGACCGCGCGACCTTCGCTGTTAGCTGCAACGGACAGTGACATATGATCGTCGCCGGCCACACGCACAGCGCCGGTTACCTTCAATCGCGCTTCCGCACTGGCGGCCGAAGAAGTTGTATTCGTGATCGTCACGGGCATGGTCACGGTATCACCGGGACTTAAAAACCTCGGCAGCGCCGAACTAAGCACAATAGGATCGGCCACAGTCATCGTCGAGGTTGAGGATCCAAACCGCTGATCCTTGTACGCCAGGGCCATCAATCTCACCTCGCCGGAGAATTGGGGTATATCGAATTCAAACGATGCCTCGCCACTGCCATCCGCCCTGGCAATGCCGCTCCAATAGGAAACGATCTTTATCCGTTTGGCAGGCATGGGGTTCACCCGCTTTTTCATGTCCCCTTCCGCATCACCACCCGTACTGCTGAGGCTGGGCCGCACTTCAGGGAAAAGCAAGGGATAAAGGTCATACCCATTGACCTCCAGGGCACGCTTGGCATAAAAATGTGCATAAGGGTCTGGCGTCTCGAAGTCGGATATCTGCAGTACGCCATTGTCCACCGCCGCAAGGGTCACCATGCTGCCGGGGGCCGCCTTCACCGTAACCTTCTGATGCGTATGCGAACGAACCGCTTTCTGAGCTTCGATATTGACGGCTATCTTCCGATCCTTCTCTTCCACTTTTACCGATTGGTAGCCATGCGCTACCGTCAGCGGGATATCGGACAGCTCATGCGGCTTGATCAGCGTAGCCGTGATATAGACGTTGGGGATATCATCTGCCGTGAGGGGCAGGTCCAGGGAAGCATCCCGCTTGTCTACATTGACATATTGGTAGGACACCACTTTATCGGTCTCCAGGGTCACCAGCATGCGACCGCTGAAAGGCGTCTTGAAGTGGGCTTTCACCGGCTCACCTGTATAGTAAGACGCTTTGTCCAGGTCGATATCGATATGTCCCTCATTATTGACATCAAACGAAGTATTGTCACCGCCCCAGGAACCATAGCTGTAAAAACTCCGGCTGACATAGGCGTTAGCGCCGGGGATGGATATGCGTAATTCGTAGTCGCCGGGACTGCGGGGCACAAAAGAATACCGCGTGCTTTCTCCGCTGACCGGGACAAGATTGGAGGCGATCAGCTTGTCCTCTTTCTGCGATTCGTACCGGAAATAGCTGCCGCTCTTGCTCAGGACCGTCCTGTATTCATGTTTGATCACCTGTACCCGCGCCGAAACCCCGTTCAACACCTTCTCGCTGCGATCCAACGCGATCAACGGGAATTGTATGGCCTGGTTCAACGCGTAATATGAATAACCGTCATCCGACACCCCAAAATAAACAGGCTGCGTAAATATGTCCACAGAAGCGCTCCGGCTGACAGGACGCCCTGTCTCATCAAAAACAGTTGCAAAAAAAGTGGTCTGCAATACCCCCAGGTTCTTATACATATCAGGCACCTCGAACTTTTCTACCGCATTGCCCTGTTCATCTGTTTTGCCCTCTTTTGAATCCTTATTGAAAAGGGTACTCTGGCTGGCAAGGCTGAAGTCATAGTTCCGGTAATTTTTGGGATTAAAGGTCTTCTGCCTCGTCTGCGCTTCATATTCATAGTTGCGATTGGCAGCCGGTGGACCAAAGAAATTCACAGCATGTATGTTCAGCCTGGCAATATCGCCTGTCTCCAGGAAAGGCTTGTCCAGCTTGGCCGTGACCTTGATCCTGTCAGGGACGAACTCCTCGATGCGGAAGGGTTGTGTGGCCAGTAGCACGTCGTTAGAGGTATATACTTCCAGGGAATAGCTGCCGGTAATAGCGGATTGAGCGATATCCACACTTCCTTCCAGGGACCCCTGCTCATTGAGGCTCTTACGGAAGGTCTTTAGCTCCTTTCCATTAGGTAGCAGGAATTTTAGCTTGACAGGTAGCTCACCCGGCGATTTCCATTGCCTGTCACGGACGATCACGGAGAAATTCAGCTTTTCCCCGGGACGATAGATATCCCTTTCCGGATAGATAAAGGCATCCAGACCGGTACTATTGCTATGACGGCCTCCCACTTCAAAACGGGAGGTATTGACCTTGGTCGTACCAAAAGGAAGATAGTTGAAGTCATCCGCCGTCTTGGCGATGATCATGGCTGGTTTAAAGCCGGCCAGATCCTTACGGGTATAGGCGATCTCCGCTACGCCGTCCGCATTGGTGGCGCCCATTCCCAACAGCTGGTTATTCGACCCATATGCCAGCACATTGACACCGGTCAGCGCTGCCGCAGTCTTTATGGAATTGGCAAAAACCAGCATCTTTTCATTGCCTTCCCTGGCAATAAGACCGATGTCAGACAAAGACACAAATCTGTTATCCCGCACCCAATAATCCTTGACGCTCCGGATCATTATATGATAGATGCCTTTAAAGTCCGGCAATTTATCGGCAATGCTGAAATTAAACAGCCTGTTGTTCCCGCTCTTTGGCAATGAACGGGTGTCCACCTCCTGCTCATAGATCACATCGCCCAGGGTGATGTCGCCATTGCTGGCGCCGCCGTAGTCGTAATCACCCTCACCCCCTTCTCCCTCATAAGAGGTGGCCGAAGTGTTCTTTTCTTTGGGATTATATCCGTACCGCTGGGCCATCAGCAGGTTGTTCTCATAGATCTTGGAAACGATGACCTTTACTTTTGGTACATTGATGATCTTCACCTCTATGTTCTGCGCCCCTTTGCCGGAGAGATAGACCCCCTTGCTATTGGCAAAGCTGATGGAGGGCTCCAGCTCGCCAAAAGTGATGTTCGTATTGTATTCTTCGTGCAGCACGCCGCCGATGCGTCCACGCAGCCCCTTGGTCAGGCTAAGCGCATAGCTTTTCGATTGATCGAAGTTGTCACTGGTGATGATAAAGCCGTCATCGGAAGTCTCCACTGTAAATTTAACCGCCGGATCCAGCTTGATAAAAGAAGCCAGGCCGGTGGCTACCACCTGCTGGCTGGTCAATACTTTGATCGTCCCCATCGTCCCATCATGCTCTGTATGGACATCATTGACCTGCAGGACAAAGGGTGAAGGAATGGTGGACTTGCTCTCCAGCTTTTCTTTCAGACCATTCGTGCCACCCTCGGGCGCCAGTCCTTTGTCGATGGAAATGGTAGCCTCCTTGTTCTTATCCTCCATTTTCAGATTAAGCAGACGGACCGTAATCTTATCGTCGGCAGAAAGGGTCTGCAACGTATAGCTCACCGGCTGCCCCTCTACAGTGATCTGCAATTTCTCCTTCAGGGAATTGGGATTGACAGGATAATTGAACTGCAGGTCGACTTGCGGAACAGCAGTGCTGCTGCTCTCATCCTGGAGCACCCAGGAAGCGTTGGTATTGTCCAGCTTAAGCTCGGGGGTATGGAAGACCAGGTCCTCGCCCTTGGAGATGCGTCCATACTTGCTGTATTGAAGAATATCATTCCTCAGGGTAGCTTTGAAAGTAGTGGCTGGCGTCAGGGGCTGGGAGGGAGAGAACACCAGTTCGTCCGGATGTTCCCAGCGGAACCGGCCGGGGATCTTTGGTTCAAAACTGACATACTGAGTGGAATCCCACCGGTCAAGAAGGGAATCTTTTACCAGGTCCTGGTCGAACCGGAAAACAAGATTGCCGAGCGCCGGTACTTCCTCACGGGCATTTGTATATTGCAGACTGACGGTGCTGCGGTTGCAGGACGTCATCATGAATGCGGAAAATACGGTTGCTAAAAGGGCAGATGCAAAAAAACCTGAGCTGATACGCATAGGAGGTCAGATTGAAGATGGGGGAGCTTTATTTTTGAGTCAAGATACAATAAAATACATGCCTGTCGTTAAACGCACCGGACAAAAAACTAAAAGTATTTTAACGGCTAACCTAAGGAGGAATTGTTGGGGAGTACATAAATTGAGGAAAAAATCCTATTGTGAAGATATACCACGGATATCGGTATTGTCAAGAGGCGTCGCAATAAGAATTTGTTAAAGCGTAAAAAATATACTCCTGGGGTGAGGAACACCGTTGGAAGGTTGTGATCTTTAGGTTACCAAAAATGAAAGAATTCTTTTTTAATACACGTCTGAAACGAAGACTGGCCAGACTTCTCGGCGGGGTGGCAGCTGCCTTCCTGCTTTTTCTTCTCCTGAACTGGATATTCCCCCTTCCTGACAAGATAGAATATTCCACCATCATCGAAGACAGCCAGGGCGAGGTGGTCAACGCTTTCCTCACCCACGATCAGCAATGGCGCATGAAGACGGAGCTCGGGGAGATCTCGCCCTTGCTGCGGAAGACCATCGTGGAAAAAGAGGATAAATACTTCTACTACCACCCCGGGGTCAACCTGCTGGCTATGACCCGGGCCTTTTTTATGAATATCCTGCATATGCGGCGGACTTCCGGCGCCTCCACCATCACTATGCAGGTGGCCCGCAGCCTTGAACCCAAACGGCGGACCTATTGGAATAAGATCCGGGAGATGTTCCGGGCCCTGCAGCTGGAATGGAAGTACAGCAAGGACGAGATCCTGCAGTTGTACCTGAACAAAGTGCCCTATGGCGGAAATATCGAAGGGGTCAAATCGGCCGCCATTTTATATTTTAAGAAAAATCCCGATCACCTGTCCCTGGCCGAGATCACAGCCCTCTCCATCATCCCCAATCGTCCTTCTTCGCTGGTGATGGGAAAAAACAATGATAAGATCATAGAAGAGAGGAACAAATGGCTCAAACGCTGGGCAAAAGAAAAGGTCTTCACAGAAAAAGAGATCGCAGACGCCCTGAACGAGCCGCTTACCGCCACCCGTGGCGCCGTCCCTCATTTTATTCCCCATCTTGCCTGGAAGCTAAAGAAACAGGGCGGCACGGAAGTCTTTCATACAACCATCGAGCTGAATACCCAGCGAAAGATCGAGAAGCTGGTAAAGGATTATTCCCGGACCCTCAGCTTTCAGCATATCCACAACGCAGCCGTGATCGTGTTGGACAACAGGACCCATCGCATCATCAGCTATGTCGGATCCGCCGATTTTTCAGACACGACGGATGGGGGCCAGGTGAATGGAGCAGCAGCCGTCCGGCAGCCGGGCAGCACACTGAAGCCTTTACTATATGGTCTTTGCATCGACGAAGGTCTCCTGACACCAAAGATGATGATCACCGATGTGGCGGTGAACTACGAAGGATATGCCCCGGAGAATTATGACCGGAAGTTCAACGGTTATGTCACCATGGAATATGCGCTGGAGCATTCACTGAATATTCCCGCTGTAAAAAGCCTGAAGGCATTGGGTACGGACAAGCTGATCCAAAAGCTGGGGTCCTGTAACTTCCAGCAGATAAAAAAAGACCAGAAAAAGCTGGGATTGTCCATGATCCTGGGAGGATGCGGCGCTACATTGGAAGAGATGACAGGGCTGTATTCCATCTTTGCCAACGAAGGGAAGTATGTGCGGCCCATCTACCTGGTAGATACCACCGCCAAATCCTCCTCCGGCAGATCCATCCTCTCCCCTGAGGCGACCTTTATGATCGATGAGACCCTGTCAAAGGTCAACCGTCCCGACTTCCCCCTGAACTGGGAGAGTACCACGCACCTGCCCAAGATCGCCTGGAAGACAGGTACATCCTACGGTCGCAGGGACGCCTGGAGCATCGGTTACAACCGCCGGTTTACCGTAGGAATATGGGCGGGAAACTTTTCAGGCGCCGGTATCCCGGAACTCAGCGGCGCTAATACGGCCACGCCTCTCCTGTTCCAGGTGTTCAACACGATCGATTATGACGACGACCTGCCTTGGTTTTCCCTTCCCAAAGGCTGTGAAAGCCGCTCGGTATGCTCCGAAACAGGGCTGCCTCCTACCGATCATTGCACCAGTCTCGTGACGGATTATTTTATCCCGCTGATATCTCCTTCCCGGAAATGCGACAACATGCAGGAGGTATTCGTGTCGGCGGATGAAAAGATCTCCTATTGCCGCAACTGCCTGCCCGAAAATGGGTACAGGAAAAAACTCTACAAGCTCATTTCTCCGGAGATGAAGGAATATTTTGAGGAAAACAGAATAGCTTACCAGGCCATTCCTCCCCATAATCCTGATTGCGAGAAAGTGTTTCAGAATGGCGCTCCCCTCGTCATCAGCCCTTCCAACGGCAGCGAATATCTTATCAACCGGAAAGATCCCGAGCCCCTCCAGCTGCGCTGCCGCGTCAGCAATGATGTGGGAAAGGTCTACTGGTACATCAACAACAAATTCTACAAATCCGGTGAAGCGAGCGCCAAACAATTCTTTGTGCCTGAAGAAGGACCGGTGAAGATCTCCTGTACGGACGATAAGGGCCGAAACAGGAATATATGGATCAGGGTGAGGTATGTGAACCTATAGAGGGGTTTTTATGATCTCACCCTGACCCCAGTTTTGTTTAGCTCCCACGACATGCCAGCCATCCTTCTTACGCCGGTATAAATAGGTAATTCCGCCGCCGCTGCCAGGTTTGCCCAGCAAATTGACGTCCATCACCGCATACTGTCCGTCGTCTGTGAAAAAAGGGGGCGATAGGCTGAATATTTCCATCTTATGCCCCGCAGGAACATCGATCAGTGAGTCCGCTGTCTTTGCGCTGATGCATATGGCTTTCTTCAGCTTGTCCTGCTTCCAGTAATAGGGTTCCCGGCTTATATGCACTTTATACGCCAGCTCGTTCAGGGTGACCAGCGGCACTGCTTCCTGCAAATGGTATTTCACCCATTCGTCGTAGTCGAATTTTTCAAACCGGCAGGTGTCCGCCCCCGCCACCAGGTAAAAGCTGGAAGCCCCCTTACTTTCGTAGACTTTTATCGTCTCATTGACAAACTCCTCTTTCGACGGCAGGTCCTGCCCCCGGCCGGCAAAGACGATAAGAACAAATAGGAAAAGGTATATGATGCGCATACTAATTCACTTTCTTTACGCTACCGGCCCCACTGACATGCTGATTTACGTCAGAAGCATTGCCTTTGTAGTTGACATTGCCTGCCCCGCTGACGGTTGCATCCAGCTTTACGCTGGCATATACCTCGGCAGAACCCGCCCCGGAGATATCCACCGTGGTATTTTCGGCCAGAAGCTCATAGCAATGGGCATGACCCGCCCCCGTGAGCTCCAGGTCCACATCCTTGGTCTGGCCTTTCAGGTTGATATTGCCGCTGCCGGATACTTCCGCAGCCAGCTTGGGCGCATCCACTTCCATCTTGATATCGCCGGCGCCGGTGACATGCAGGTGCAGGTCCTCGGGGTTGGATATCTTAGTCTGTCCAATGATATCACACGCTCCCGAGGCGCTGATCCGGCTGTAGACGGGAGATGTCACATATACATTGATATCGCCGGAGGGACGGAGGTTGAATCCCGACCTTTCCTTGATATAGACCTTATCGCCTTCCTGGAAGACCTCTATATATTGCAGCAGGTTGTCATCCGTCTCGATCTTTACCGAAGGCTGATCCCCCTGCGAGACCATCACTTTAGCCGCGCCGCCCACCTCGACCTCTTTAAATTTATGGACAGTACGCTCTTCCGTCCGGATGTTGCCGCTGCCTCTTATCCGCTTGCCCATAAAATGACGGCAGGACCCCAATATAAAAAATAGGGGAAGCAGCAGGAGGAGAAGGCGTCTTCCATTACGTGTACATGCAGTGTAGTTCATATAAGTGTTTATTTGCTGGGTTGATGGTGACTTAAGGCTACAAAAGTTAAACATTTCCCTCGCATTTTAAAACCTTCTTTGACCATGCGGATTGAATAAAGGTTACGCGGCTCAGCCGGCCCGAATGAAGGATTTTTTTTACCTTCGCGTCACCATGACGGAAAAAATCCTGATTCTCGACTTTGGCTCCCAATATACTCAATTGATTGCCAGAGCTGTACGTGAAGCAAATGTGTATTGTGAGATCATTCCCTACCACCAGCCCATCCACTTCGAGCCTTCGCTGAAAGGTATCATCCTCTCGGGCTCTCCTTTTTCGGTCAACGATGCCAATGCGCCCCTGGTGGACATTGCGGCCCTTCATCAACAGCTACCCGTGCTGGGAGTCTGTTATGGCGCGCAGCTGACGGCCAAACAGTTTGGGGGAAGGGTGGCCAACAGCAGCAAAAGAGAATACGGCCGGGCCTTATTGCACAAACAAAAGGAGGACGTACTGCTAAAGGATGTCATCGAGCGCTCCCAGGTATGGATGAGTCACGCCGACACCGTCCTGGACTTACCCCAGGGATTTGAAGTGCTGGCCACTACGGAAGATATACCCTATGCCGCTTTCCGGAAGGACAATGGCCGGCAGGCACAAGGCGCAGCCGGCGGCGAACATCCCCTTTATTGTCTGCAGTTCCACCCCGAGGTCTACCACAGCATCGAAGGGAAAAAGATCTTAAAGAATTTCCTCGTCGAGATCTGCGGCTGCAAACAGGATTGGACGCCGGCCCATTTTGTCAGCGACACCGTAGCCAACCTAAAAAAACAGATAGGCGATCGCAAGGTCATCATGGCTCTCAGCGGAGGCGTCGACTCCACGGTAGCAGCTACGCTTATCCATAAAGCCATCGGCGACAGGCTGATCGGCATCTTCGTAGACAACGGGGTGCTGCGCAAGGGCGAATTCGAACAGGTGCTGGCCACGTACGAACAGATCGGTCTGAATGTAAAAGGCATCGACGCCAAACAGCGTTTTTATAACGAACTGAAAGGTAAGACGGACCCCGAGGCAAAACGTAAGACCATCGGCAAGCTGTTTATCGACGTCTTCCAGGAAGAGGCGGGTAAGGTAGCCGGTGTCGAACTCCTCGGCCAGGGCACCATCTATCCCGACGTGATCGAAAGCGTGTCGGTTCACGGTCCTTCAGTGACGATAAAATCTCATCATAACGTAGGCGGTCTGCCCGAAAAAATGCACCTGGAACTGGTAGAACCCCTGCGTTTTCTCTTTAAAGACGAGGTTCGCCGTGTAGGCGGTGAGCTGGGCATACCGGAAGACTTATTACAACGCCATCCTTTCCCCGGTCCCGGTCTGGCCATCCGCATCCTGGGCGAGATCACCGAGGACAAGGTCCGGTTATTGCAGGCGGCTGATCATGTATATATCAAGGCGCTGAAAGATCATCATCTCTACAGTACCGTATGGCAGGCCGGCGCTATTTTATTACCGGTGAAAAGCGTAGGGGTCATGGGAGATGAGAGGACCTATGAATTTACGGTGGCCTTACGGGCAGTGACCTCTGTGGACGGCATGACGGCGGATTGGGCGCATCTGCCCTATACCTTCCTGGCCGATGTCTCCAATGAGATCATCAACAATGTGAAGGGGATCAACCGGGTAGTGTATGACATCAGCAGCAAGCCGCCGGCCACGATCGAGTGGGAGTAACATTTTATGAAAACCATTTTTCGATATTGCTTACTTTTTCTTTTGCTCCCGGTACAACATGCCATGAGCCAGGTGCAGACTGACACTACCCATCGTGCTATCGATACCCTGCCCCATCACACAGACTCTGCCATCACCCGGCATAAACTGGCGATCTTTCTTCCCTTGTACCTGGATTCCGCCTTTGATGCAGCAAACAGTTACCGGTACGACAAAAACTTTCCGAAATTTATCAACCCCGGGCTGGAATTTTATGAAGGCGCTCAACTGGCGCTGGATTCCCTTCGAAAGGAAAACGCCCGCCTGGAAGTGCACATCTATGACACGAAGTCCGGCCAGAAAAACATTACCCAGGTGCTGCAAAGCCCGGAATTCCAGGGGACGGAGCTTATCATTGGACATGTGGTCCCCGGAGAGATGCAGCAACTGGCGGCGGCGGCATTACAAATGAACGTGCCGTTTATCAATGTAAATTTTCCCAATGACGGAGGTATTACCAATAACCCCGAATTTATCATTCTCAACAGCACTTTAAAGACTCACTGCGAAGGCATTTACCGGTTTATACAACGGAACTATGCTACCAAGCCGGTCGTCGTATTCAGGAAAAAGGGGACACAGGAAGATCGTTTGAAGAGCTATTTTGACGACATCACCAAAACGACAAATTCGGTGCCGTTGAAGATCAAATATGTTACGCTCGATGATGTCTTTGACGCAACAGCGTTGACCCCCCACCTGGACAGCAGCACCCAGACTATCTGTGTAGCCGGCAGCCTGGATGAGAACTTCGCCAGGATGCTTTGCCAGGGACTGGCAGCTATGAATAAGACCTATACGTCACTGGTCATCGGCATGCCCACCTGGGATAATATGGATTTTTCCCGTCCTGAGTTCAACGGGGAGGAGATCGTCTATTCCACACCTTTCTATATCAATCCTGCAGATCCCCTGGTCAGGTCCATACAGCAGTATTTCAAGACTAAATTCTATTCCCGGCCAAGCGATATGGTTTTCCGGGGATATGAGACCACTTACCGTTTTTCCCGGCAGCTGCTGCATACAGGAAAGGGTCTCAGCGGCAGCCTGGGAGAGAAAAAGTTCAAGGTCTTTACAGATTTTGACATCGAGCCCGTGTTTCTCAACAGGCAGAATATGACGCTGGATTATTTTGAGAATAAGAAGCTTTATTTTATAAAGAAACTGGATGGGAATGTGACGGGGGTGTATTGACTTTTTTCACTTCCTCCATTAATTGCTGTTCTGTAGGCAGATATAATTTATACTCGCTGGCAATAATGGTCTTGTTATTCTCAGGTAAGGATATTTTTACAACAGCATTATTTTTCTCCGCACAGAGCAAAATACCTATGGTAGGATTTTCAAAATGCTTTTTTTCGTAGCGGTCGTAATAATTTACATACATCTGCAATTGCCCGAGGTCCTGGTGCGTAAGTTTATGCGTCTTTATTTCTATAATGACAAAGCATTGCAAAAGGCGGTTATAAAAAACGAGGTCGATAAAGAACTCATCTCCTTCAATGTGCAATCGCTGCTGTCTTGCTATAAAAGCAAAGCCATTTCCCAGTTCCAATAAAAAATCATGCAAATGAGTAATTATAACCTGCTCTAGGTCTTTTTCATAATAGGATGCTTCACGATGCAATCCTAAAAACTCCAGGTACATAGGGTCTTTGATGATCTCTTTTGCATCCGATGGCTGTTTTTGATCTCTGGCAACAGCCAGAACGGCTTCTCTGTCATTGCTCATAAGCAGCCGTTCCCATAAGTTGCTGTAAATCTGGCGTTCCAATTGGCGTACTGTCCATGTATTCTTGAGAGTTTCCGCTATATAAAAGCTTCTTTTGTCCTGATTATCAATTCTTAGAAGCAATTTATATTGGCTCCAACTCAATTGCGAATACACTCTATTCGCAATTGGAAATGTGCGGTAAAACTGGCGAAAAAGCTCTATTTGCCTCCTGGAAAAGCCACTTCCATACTCTGGCTCCAGCTGTTCGGCAATGAACTGAATAAGATACTTGCCATAATCAGCTCTATCCTTGCCTCCCTGCTCTTCTTCAAAGATGCGTTGACCTATGCGCCAGTACATCAAGGTACGCTCATGATCTACCAATCGGATAGCCTTATCACGGGAATGGTGAATAATTCGCCGGTTGCCCCAACAACCTTTCTTCGCCCCGGCTTGTTATTTGCATTACCACCCCATATGCCGCTCATCGAATTCACAGACCGTGGTCTCTATTGCCCGCAAGGCGGGTTCTTCATCGACCCCTGGCGGCCCGTGGATAAAGCCATCATTACTCACGCCCATAGCGATCATGCCAGAGCAGGCAGCGGCTCATATCTATGTCATAAGCTTACGCTTCCCCTATTAC
>Ga0207671_10003944_pt1 | contig 14444 bp, 12 predicted proteins | sample KBSC24metaG_FD_184352 | JGI IMG/M metagenome (GOLD analysis project Ga0207671, IMG submission 184352) | Corn rhizosphere microbial communities from Kellogg Biological Station, Michigan, USA - KBS C2-4 metaG (SPAdes) (version 2) | ecosystem: Host-associated > Plants > Roots > Rhizosphere > Soil... | reverse complement strand
CGAGATGCGGTCGACGCGGATGGGATCGAACTCGTCCATGCCTTCGCCCTGCAGCAGCGGCAGCGTCGCGATGTCGAAGAAGGGGAAGCCGAGATAGGCGAGCAGCATCGGCCGCCGCAGCTCCTTGGACAGCGCGCTGAACCCGGCGGAGAGCGCCTCGTCGGTTTGGCGGTCGAGCGCGCGGAGCTGCATTCGCTCGGCCAGCGTGTCGAGCACCGCGGCGGGTTCGCTCGCCAGCCGATCCTGGAGATCGGCGAAGGTGTCCGAGCGCTTGAGCTCGAGATAGGCCGCCAGCGCGCCATAGATCGCGTCGCGCATCGGCCGCATCGCGCCGCGGGGGGCGGACTGCTCCAGCTCGGCGAGTCGCCGGGCGAGAAGGCGCAGGCGGCGGATGCGGAAGCCGAGGTCGTGCCCGCGCAGGAAATCGAGCGCTTCGGGCGAGGCCCCGCCGGGCAGCGACGCACCGAACCGATCCGCGCCGCGCGTCCGCACCGCCTCGCGCAGCCGCCGTCCGAGCGAGCGGAGGCGCTGCCCATCCTGCTGGCCGGCGAGCGCCTGCAGCAGCCGCGCCGTCCGGTCGATCGCGCCGTCGACCTTGAGCAGCGCATAGGCGGTATGGCCGTACCCCGCCTTGGCAGCAGCGGCGACCTGCGCGCGCTTGCGCCACGCCGCGAGCCGCTTGGGCGTCGGATAATCGAGCCACAGCGTATAGCCGAACAGCGACTCGACCTGCGCTTCCACCTCCGCCCGGATTTCCGAGACGATGGCGAGCATTCGCTCGATCCGGTCCGAGCGGGCGGCGATCATGTCGAGATTGTCGCGGATCGGCTGTTTGCGCGGCAGCTCGGACAGTGCCCCGATCAGCGTCGAGAAAAAGCCGGGGCGCTCCTGGCGGGGGCCGTAGAAGTCGAACCGCATGTCCGGCGTCGGGTCGAGGAAGACGAAGCGGCGGTCTACCTGGCGGCGGGCAGGGCGCTCGCGCAGCGCGTCCATCGCCGGACCGAATGGCGCGTTCGCAAGCACCGATCCGTCGATCAGCACCGCCTTTTCGGCACGGCTCTCCGCCCATTGCTCAGGCAGCGCGCGCTGGAGGAACGCGTCGCGTCCCGCCCAGGTCTCGCCGCGATCGGCGAGCACCTTGTCGAGCTCTTCCACCATCAGCGGCGGGAAGGCGCCGGGGAAGCTGGAGGTCGCGCGGGCGGCGAAGCCCAAGGCGGCAGGATGGGCGATGCCGGTGCCGCGGCCGTGATCGGTGAAGCTGAAGACGAGGCGATGCTCGGTCTCCACCACTTCGGGCGGCGTGTTGAGCCGCAGCGTCTCGGCATGGCCGCGGAAATCGGTGGCGGTGACGAACAGGTCGAGCGGCTGACCCTCGGGGAGCAGCCGGCGTTCGGCAGGGCCTTTTGCCATCTTGTCGAAGGCATTGAGCAGCGTCTTGAGCAGTTGCTCGCCCCCAAAGGGCGGCTCGAACCATCGCGAGCGGACGAAGCGTTCCAGCTTCTCCCGCACTTCGACGCGTGCGCCGGCCTCCACCGTCTCCTCGACGCCATGCTCGCGGTTGGAGAGCATCCAGGCGATCGGCTTGGCCCAGATCTTGGCGAAGCGATGCGACGGCCCCTGGCTGGGGGCGAGCAGCGCGTCGACATCGGCATGGTCGAGCCACATCGCGGTCAGCGGATCGAGCGACTGGCCGGTGGCGATCGCCTGCGCGAGGAACACCGCGTTGATCCCGCCCGCGCTGGCGCCCGAGAGGATGTCGACCAGCACGCGCAAGTTGAGCCCGCTGCGGTCGCGAATGTCCTCGATCAACTCGCGATAGACGCTCTGGAGCGGCGTGCCCTCGCGCTCGGCACAGCTGGCGCGGGCGAGGTGCCATACCTCCTTGGTGATGCCGTGCATGTAGACCGCGAGGCTGATCCCGCCATAGCAGACCAGCGCCAGCCGCAGCTCCTTTTCCTGCGCCTCGTGCATCAGGGGTGCCGCACCTCCGCCCAGACGGGGAGGTGATCCGAGGCAGTGCGCGCAGCGAGGCTGTGGTGCACCCCGGCCTCGCCGAACTGGAGGTCGGGCGAAGCCATGATGCGGTCGAGTCGCGCCATCGGGCGGCGGGCGTGGAAGCTCTTGCCGGTGGCGGCGAAGGCAAAATGCTGGGCGAAGTCGCGCAGGCAGCCGCGATCGGCGCTCCATTCGTTGAGGTCGCCCATCATCACCGTCGGCATCGGCGGGAGGTCCGCCAGCTGGGTGAGGATCGCGTGCGCCTGGCGCCGACGCCACAGGCCGGAGAGGTCCAGGTGCATGCCGAGGACGCGCAGCGGTTGCCCCTTAATCCGGAGATCCGCCATCACCGCCCCGCGCGGCTCCAGTGTCGGCAGATGGAGCGCCGCGCAGCCGAGGATCTCGGCTTCCTTGCGGACCAGCAGGGCATTGCCGTGCCAGCCCATCGAGCGCGCGCGCATGCCGAAATGGACCGGCTTCCACGGGCTGTGCTCGGCGAGCAGGCTCTGGGTGAGCACGGCCTCGCGCGCGCCGAAGCGGCGATCGGCCTCCTGCAAGGCGATCACATCGGCGTCGACCTCGAGCAATACCTCGAGCGTCCTCTCCGGTCGGCGTCGTCGGTCGGTGCCGATCGACTTCCGCATGTTATAGCTGGCGACCTTGATCATCCGCGCCCCTTATCGGCGCGGGCACTATGGCAGCACAAGTCTCAATAACCCGTTTCGCCCCGCGCGCGCTGCCCATTGGCGACTTCCGCCGCGGCGAGCAGGCTGCGACCGGTAGCCTCAGCGGCCTCGGGGGTCATCGCGACCGCGACGCCGTTCGGCCCGTCGAGCAGCACCAGCCCGAGTTCGGCCGTGGCGATCCCGCCTTCTTCCTCCGGCGTCAGCGCAGAGTCCTTGGCCATGACGATCGCTTCCCCTTTTTCGGTATTGACGGGGATGAACGCGGGATGACGGCCAAATATCCGCAGATTTCAGCGGCGGAGCCAGTCGGCAAGCGTTTTGGCGTAGAGCTTGTGCTCTTCCGCCAGTACGCGTGCGGAAAGGCTGTCGGCGGTGTCGCCGGGCAGGATCGCCACGCGTGCTTGGCCGAGCACTTCGCCACCATCGAGCTCCTCGGTGACGATGTGGACCGACGCGCCCGCCTCGGCATCGCCGGCCGCAATGGCACGGGCATGGGTATCGAGGCCCTTGTACTTGGGCAGAAGCGAGGGATGGATGTTGACGATCCGCCCGCGCCAGCGCGCGACGAAATCGTCGGAGAGCAGCCGCATATAGCCGGCAAGCGCAATCGCCTCGACGCCTGCCGCGCGAAGGGCCGCATCGATCTTCGCCTCATACTCGGCCTTGGGCATGCCCTTGGGGCTCTGCGCGAAGGTCGGCACGCCGCGCTCGGCGGCCCAGGCGAGCCCGGCCGCTTCCGGCTTGTCGCTGGCGACGAGGGCAACGGTGTAGGGGCAGTCCGGCGCCGCGGCGGCCTCGACCAGCGACGCCATGTTCGACCCGCGGCCCGAGATCAGGATGCCGAGTCGCTTCTTCGAACCGGAGGCGCCAGCGGACGCCTCACCCATGGTGCGTTGCGCTCCACGGCGCGCGGGCGCTCCAGGTCTCGTCGCCGCCGACCACGGTGCAGCCGCGCTCGCCGGCTTCGATTGTGCCGATGGTGAACACGGTCTCGCCCGCCGCGGTCAGCGCTGCCGACACCGCCTCGGCCTGATCGGCGGCGACCACCGCGACCATGCCGATGCCGCAGTTGAAGGTGCGCGCCATTTCCTCCGGCTCGATCTGGCCCTGCGCCTGCAGGAACGCCATCAGCCGCGGCAGCGGCCAGGCATCGGCGTCGATCCGGGCATGGGTGCCCTCGGGCAGCACGCGGGGGACGTTCTCCAGCAGCCCGCCGCCGGTGATGTGGGCGAGGCCGTGGATATTGCCCTTGCGCAGCTCGGGCAGCAGGCTGGCGACGTAGATCCGAGTCGGCGCCATCAGCGCGTCGATCAGCAGCCGCTCTTGGTCGAACAACGCGGGACGGTCGAGCTTCCAGCCCTTGTCCGCCGCGAGTCGCCGCACCAGCGAGAAGCCGTTCGAGTGCACGCCGTTCGAGGCAATGCCGAGGACCACCTCGCCGGGCGCGATCTTCTTGCCGTCGAGCAGCCGGTCGCGCTCGACCGCGCCGACGCAGAAGCCGGCCAGGTCATAATCGCCGTCCGCGTACATGCCCGGCATCTCGGCGGTCTCGCCGCCGATCAGCGCGCACCCGGCCTGGCGGCAACCCTCGGCAATGGAGGCGATGACCCGCTCGGCGACCGCATTGTCGAGCTTGCCGCTCGCATAATAATCGAGGAAAAACAGCGGCTCGGCGCCCTGGACGATCAGATCGTTGGCGCACATCGCGACGAGGTCGATGCCGACGCCGTCATGATGGTTGTGCTCGATCGCCAGCTTCAGCTTGGTGCCGACGCCGTCGTTCGCCGCGACCAGCAACGGATCGGTGAAGCCCGCCGCCTTGAGGTCGAAGATGCCGCCGAAGCCGCCCAGATCGGCGTCCGCGCCGGCACGCCGGGTGGAACGGGCAAGCGGGCCGATCGCGCGCACCAGCGCATTGCCCGCCGCAATCGAAACGCCCGCCTGGGCATAGGTGTAAGGGCCGTCGCCCGCCTTGGTCTCGCTCATGGCAGAGCGCCCTAGCCACAACGCGCTTGGATTTCCACGCCCGGTTCGCCAAAAGGGCGGCCACATGCAGTTTCGCCGTCCCAAAACCGTCCTTGGCGCCCTTTCGGTGCTCGCGCTCGCCGGTGCGGGCACCATGGCGGCACGCGGGCAAGGCGGCGCGCCCGCCGTCCCCGTGGGTGCCGCCGGAAGCTTCGAGATCAGCGGCGTCAAGGTCGACGTTTCCGGCAAGACTGCCGATATTGCCCGCCAGGGCGGCTGGCGGATCGCGCAGCGCAAGGGCTGGTCGATGCTGTCGCAGCAGCTCACCGGCAAGCCGGGGTCGCTGTCCGATTCGGCACTCGACGCGATCGTCACCGGCATCGTCGTCGAGCGCGAGCAGATCGGGCCCAACCGCTATATCGCCAGCCTCGGCGTGCAGTTCGATCGCGCCAAGGCCGGTTCGATCCTGGGCGTGTCGATCGCGGTCACCCATTCGCCGCCGATGCTGCTGGTGCCGCTGCAATATTCGGGCGGCGTCGGCCAGGTGTTCGAGCGCGACACCGCCTGGGCGCGCGCCTGGAACCGCCTCCGCGCCGCGGGCAGCACGATCGATTATGTCCGCCTGCGCGGCACGGGCGCGGACAAGTTGCTGGTCAATACCGGCCAGACGCTGCGCCACGGCCGCAACTGGTGGCGGACGATCCTCGACCAATATGGCGCGGTCGACACGCTCGTCGCCGAGGTGCAGCTGCGTCGCGACTATCCGGGCGGGCCGATCGTCGGCATCTTCTCGGCGACGCACGGTCCGGACAAGGATCCGATCACCAGTTTCGCGCTGCGGATCGACAATGGCGACGCGATCGACGCGTTGTTCGACACTGCCGTGGCGCGAATCGACAAGGCCTATCAGGCGGCGCTGACCGACGGCCGGCTCCATACCGACGCGGTACTCGCGGCGCGGCCGCCGGTCGCGCAGCCTGCGGCACCTGCTCCGGAGGAGACCCCGCTGCCGACGCCGCTGCCAAGCGTCGAATCCAGCGCTTCCCCAGCCGCCGCTACCGCCTCGCTATCGGTACAGGTCGACACGCCTAACGCAGCCGCGGTCAATGCGTCGGAAAGCGCCGTGCGCGGCGTGCCCGGCGTACGCAGCGCTGCCACCACCAGTCTGGCGCTCGGCGGCATTTCGGTGATGCGCGTGTCGTTCGACGGATCGCAGGCTGCGCTGCGTGCCGCGCTCGAGTCGCGTGGCTGGAGCGTGCAGGAAGGACCGGGCGTCCTCCGCATTCGTCGCGGCGCCGCGCCGCAAGCATCGCCGACCCCCAAGGCGCAATGAGCCAGCTCCGCCTGCCGCTGGGTATGCCCGAGGCGAGCGAGACGGACTTCCTGGTCAGCGACTCGAACGCCCGCGCCGTCCAACAGCTCGAACATTGGGCGACCTGGCCGGTGATGGCCGCGCTGCTGGTGGGCCCGCGCAAGTCCGGCCGCAGCCTGCTCGCGCGCATCTTCGCCGCCAAGAACTGCGCGACGATCATCGACGATGCCGAGCGCGCCGACGAGGCGGACATCTTCCACGCCTGGAACGATGCCCAGGGCGCACGCCGCCCGCTGCTGATCGTCGCCGACGCCGCGCCGCCGCTGTGGGAGGTGACGCTGCCCGATCTGCGCTCGCGCCTCGCCGCTTCGCCGCTGCTCGAGATCGGGCCGCCCGACGATGCGCTGCTCCCGCTGCTGCTCGAACGCGCCTTCACCCGCCACCTGCTCCACGCCACGCCCGCCGTGATCGCCTGGATCGCCAAGCGGATCGAGCGCAGCCATGTCGCCATCCTGCGCGTTGCCGATGTGCTGGAAATGGAGACTGACGGCCGTTTGTCGATCCCGGTGGTGAAGTCTACACTCCAGGCTGCAAGCCTTTTGACGCATTCCGACGATAGCGAGAGCGAATGACCGAATCCGCCGCACCTGCGACCATCGCCCCCGCCGACCCCACCGAAGCGCGCTATTTCAACCGCGAGCTCTCCTGGCTGGCCTTCAACCGCCGCGTGATGGAGGAGGCGTGCAATCCCGCCCATCCGCTGCTGGAGCGCCTCCGCTTCCTTTCGATTTCGGGCAGCAATTTCGACGAATTCTTCATGGTCCGCGTGGCGGGCCTGATGGGCCAGCAGCTCCAGAATATCGACACGCGCTCGGCCGACGGGCTTACCCCGGCGCAGCAGCTGGAGGCGATCTCCGCCGAAGCCGCGACGCTCGCCGACGAGCAGCAGGCCGTTTGGGTGGATATCCGCGCGCAACTCGCGGTCGCCAATATCTTCGTGCTTGAAGCCGATGCGATCGAAGGCGAGACCGAGCAATGGCTCGCCAACCATTTCCGCGAGCAGATCTTCCCGATCCTGACCCCGCAGGCACTCGATCCCGCGCACCCATTCCCGTTCATTCCCAACCAGGGATCGAGCGTGATCTTCAACCTGCTGCGCAAGTCCGATCGCGAGCCGATCCAGGAACTGGTGATGCTGCCGACGACGCTCAAGCGCTTCGTCCGTCTGCCGGGCAGTCCTGCGCGCTATGTCGCAATCGAGACGCTGATCAAGCATTTCTGGGAGTTGCTGTTCCACGGCTACGAAATGCTGGGCGCCGCCACCTTCCGGGTGCTGCGCGACAGCGACATCGAAATCGAGGAAGAGGCCGAGGATCTCGTCCTCACCTTCCGTTCGGCGATCAAGCGACGCCGCCGTGGCCGGGTGATCCGCCTCGAGATGGAGGAGGGCATCGCCCCCGATCTTGAGGCCGTGCTCAAGGAAGAGCTGGGCGGCAGCGACGCGCTGCTCACCGAGACCGGGGGTTTCCTCGGCGTCGGCGACCTGTCGATGCTGGTCGACGAGGATCGTCCGGACCTGAAGTTCACGCCGTTCTCGGCGCGCTTCCCGGAGCGGATCCGCGAATATGGCGGCGACTGTTTCGCGGCGATCCGGGCGAAAGATATCATCGTTCACCACCCGTACGAGACGTTCGATGTGGTGCTCAGCTTCCTCCAGCAGGCGGCTGGCGACCCGGACGTGGTCGCGATCAAGCAGACGCTCTACCGCGCCGGCAAGCAGCCCGCGGTGATCAACGCGCTCATCGCCGCTGCCGAGGCGGGCAAGTCGGTCACCGCGGTGGTCGAGCTCAAGGCGCGGTTCGACGAGGAGCAGAACCTTTATTGGGCGACCGCGCTGGAGCGCGCCGGCGTGCAGGTCGTCTACGGTTTCATCGACTGGAAGACCCACGCCAAGGTGTCGATGGTCGTGCGTCGTGAGGGCGATCGCTACCGCACCTACTGCCATTTCGGCACCGGCAACTACCACCCGATCACCGCGCGGATCTACACCGACCTCAGCTTCTTCACCGCCGATCCCCGGATGGGGCGCGATGCGGCGCAGATCTTCAACTACGTCACCGGCTATGTCGAGCCGCAGCATCTCGAACTGCTCGGCATTTCGCCGCGCGACCTCCGCAAGCGCCTCACCGCGTTGATCGAGGAGGAGATCGAGCATGTCCGCGCTGGGCGTCCCGGCACGATCTGGGCGAAGATGAACTCGCTGGTAGACCCCGCGATCATCGAAAAGCTGTATCAGGCGAGTGCCGCGGGCGTGCAGATCGAGCTGATCGTGCGCGGCATCTGCTGCCTGCGCCCGGGCGTCGCCGGCATGAGCGAGAACATCCGCGTGAAGTCGATCGTCGGCCGCTTCCTGGAGCACAGCCGCATCTGGGCGTTCGGCAACGGCAAGGCGCTGCCCAATGACGATGCCAAGCTCTATATCTCCTCGGCTGACTGGATGCAGCGCAACTTCGATCGCCGCGTCGAGTTCATGTTGCCGCTGCTCAACAAGACCGTGCACGACCAGGTGCTCGACCAGGTGATGGTCGCCAACCTGCTGGACAACGAACAGAGCTGGCTGCTCGCGCCCGACGGCCATTACGACCGGATCGTTCCGGGCGAAGACGGGGAATTCAACCTGCACCGTTATTTCATGACCAACCCCTCGCTCTCGGGCCGCGGCGCCGCCGTGGAGGCGCGCAAGCCGGTGCCCAAGCTGTCGCCGCGCAAGCGTCGCCTCGCGGCGAAGGGCGGCTGAGCGGGTGGCCACGGCCCTGTTCCGCACGCCGCGCGCCCAGTCCGAGGGCGCCCGGCCGCGTACGGCGATCATCGATATCGGCTCCAATTCGATACGTCTGGTCGTCTATGAAGGTCCGGCGCGGCTGCCGGCGATCCTGTTCAACGAGAAGGTGATGGCCGGGCTCGGCAAGGGCCTGGGCGAAACCGGCGCGATCCATGCCGGCGGCCTTGCCAGCGCGCGGGCGGCGCTCGGCCGATTCGCACTGCTCGCCCGCGAGATGCAGGTGAGCGAGCTGCGCACCGTCGCCACCGCCGCGGTGCGCGATGCCTCGAACGGCGGCGAGCTGATGGCGATGGCGAGGGCGCTGGACCTGGAGGTCGAGCTGCTATCGGGCGTCGAGGAGGCAACGGCCGCCGGGCTTGGCGTGCTGTCGGGCATACCCGAAGCGGACGGCGTGGTCGGCGACCTGGGCGGCGGCAGCCTGGAACTGGTTCGCGTCGTCGCGGGCACGGTGACCGACCGCGCCTCCTTCCCGCTCGGCGTGCTGCGCCTCGGCGCGATCCGCGGCCGCGGCAAGGGCGTGCTGGAGCGCGAAGTCACGCGCATGGTCGAGGCGGCGGGCTGGAAGGGGCGGGGCAAGGGGCTGCCCTTCTACATGGTCGGGGGATCGTGGCGGTCGCTCGCGAAGCTCGACATGCACCTTAGCAACTATCCGCTGCCGATCGTCCATCATTATCCGCTGGCGATCGACCGGGTGGAGGAACTCGGCCGCCGAGTTGAAGGCGCGACCAAGGCCGACCTCAAGACCGTGCCCGATCTGTCGAGCGCACGCATCCCGTCGCTGGCCGATGCCGCCGCGCTGCTCGTGGCGGTGACAAGGCAGCTCGGCAGCAGCGGGACGATCGTCTCCGCCTACGGCTTGCGGGAAGGTCTGCTGTTCCAGCGGCTCTCCGCCGAGGAGCGATTGCAGGACCCGCTGATCGTCGCCGCGCGCGAGGAAGGGCAGCGCTCCGGCCGCTTCCCGGAGCATGGCGATCTGCTCGATGCCTGGCTTGCGCCGCTGTTCCGCGACGGTCCGGAAAGGTCGCGGCTTCGGCACGCCGCCTGCCTGCTCGCCGATGTGGGCTGGCGGGCCAACCCCGAATTCCGCGCCGAGCGGGGCATGGAGATCGGGCTGCACGGCAATTGGGTGGGCATCGACGCAGCCGGACGCGCGATCGTGGCGCAGGCGCTGTATACCTCGCTGGGCGGTGCGACCGACAGCCCGGCGCCGCTCGAACGACTGGCCTCGCCCGAGGCGCTGGCGGAGGCCAAGCGCTGGGGCCTCGCGATGCGGCTGGGCCAGCGGCTGAGCGGCGGGGTCGCGAGGCCGCTCAAGCGCTCGCGGCTGCGGCTGGAGGGTCCGTCGCTGGTGCTCAGCCTCGCCGATGGCGACGAGCCGCTTTACGGCGAAGCAGTGGAGAAACGCCACCGCGCGCTGGCGCTGGCGATGGCGAAGGAGCCGGTGCTGGAGACGTAAAGGGGAGGGGACACTCGGACTCACCCTCACCCTTCCGGCGCTTCGCGCCCTCCTCCCTCTCCCGCCTGCGGGAGAGGGATCCTCGCCCCAATGCCCTCTCCCGCCTGCGGGAGAGGGAGGGGACCCGCCGCCGAAGGCGGTGGGGAGGGTGAGGGGGAATGCTTGCGGCTCGCTACGCCGCCAGCCAATCCTTCAACGCAGCCCGCGCCCGATCGGTATACATCCGCTTGCGATCCGCCTTCTTCGTCCGCCCCTCGATCGGCGGGAACAGCCCGAAATTGACGTTCATCGGCTGGTAGGTCTCGATCTCCGCCTCGCCGGTGATGTGCGAAAGCAGCGCGCCCAGCGCCGTCTCGCGCGGCGGCGCCGGCAGCTCGGTGCCGGCAATCTCCGCCGCAGCGAAGCGCCCCGCCAGCATCCCGATCGCGGCGCTCTCGACATAGCCTTCGCAGCCGGTGATCTGCCCGGCGAAGCGGATGTTGGGTGCGCTCTTCAGCCGCAGTGTGCCGTCGAGCAGTTCCGGCGAGCGCAGGAAGGTGTTGCGGTGCAGGCCGCCGAGGCGCGCGAACTCGGCGTTCTCCAGCCCCGGGATGGTGCGAAACAGCCGCACCTGCTCGGCATATTTGAGCTTGGTCTGGAAGCCGACCATGTTCCACAGCGTGCCGCTTGCATTGTCCTGGCGCAGCTGCACCACCGCATAGGGCCAGCGCCCGGTGCGCGGATCGTCGAGCCCGACGCCTTTCATCGGGCCGTAGCGCAGCGTATCGACTCCCCGCTCCGCCATCACCTCGATCGGCATGCAGCCTTCGAAATAGGGGACGTTTTCCCACTCGCGGAACTCGGTCTTCTCGCCGGCCATCAGGCCCGCGTGGAATTCGAGATACTGCTCTTTCGACATCGGGCAGTTGATGTAGTCCTTGCCCGATCCCTTGTTCCACCGGCTCTGGAACCAGGCGGTCTCCATGTCGATCGACTCGCGGTGGACGATGGGGGCGATCGCGTCGAAGAAGGCGAGGCTGTCCTTGCCCGTGGCGCGGCCGATGCTCTCCGCCAGCATCGGCGCGGTCAGCGGACCCGTCGCGATGATGGTGCGTCCCTCCGCCGGCAGGGTGTCGACCCGCTCGCGGACGATGGTGATGTTGGGGTGCGCCTCCAGCGCTGCGGTCACGCCGTCGGCAAAGCCGTCGCGGTCCACCGCCAGTGCGGAGCCAGCGGGCACCTTGTGGATGTCGCCCTGGGTGAGAATCAGCGAGCCGAGCGCGCGCATTTCCTGATGGAGCAGCCCGACCGCGTTGCTGTCCGCATCGTCCGAGCGGAAGCTGTTGGAGCAGACGAGTTCCGCCAGTCGGGCGCTCTGATGCGCCGGGGTCATTTCCCCGGAGCCACGCATCTCCGACAGGCGGACCTTGTACCCGGCCTGGGCCAGCTGCCACGCGGCTTCCGATCCGGCGAGGCCGCCGCCGATGATATGGATGTCGTGGCCGGGCATGGGCGTACTCTAGCTGTTGGAACGGGGAAGCAGGCGGACATAGTCCCCCCGGCTCATCGCGCAACCCCTCCGGCTTCCGCCCGCCGCGCTATCACTGCAAGGACGTTGTTCGAGACGTCGCCGAGGAACAGCTCGCCCCACAGCCGGGCATACCAGTTGACCGGCGTACGGACCCGGTAGCGCGTGGTGAGCGTCAGCCGCGTGCGGCCGTCGCCCAGCGGCTCCAGCGTATAGCCGCCATCGGTGATCCGGTAATAGGCGCTGTCTGGCATCAGGTGGCGGTCCTGCAGCTTCCAGCCGTCCATCTCGTCCTTGTCGAAGCGGAACCGCCACCACAGGCGCCTGGCCGGCTGCCAATCCGTGATCACTTCCTTGAACGACAGGCCCTGCTGCCAGCGGACATGGCGGATCGCGCCGGGTCCGGTGCCGACCAGCGTGGCGCTGACCGGGCGGGGCAGGCGGATCACGTCCTGTGAGAGGTTCCACGTTCCTTCGCTTGGCGCGATCGTCCCCACGCCCTGGGCGAGCGGCCAGATCGTTGTGGGATCCGCGGCGACCACGATCGATCGGCTGACGACGACGTTCGCGACGGGCAGCGGGACATAGGGCTCGGCCTGCATCGCCAGCACCGGAACGAGCAGCAGTGCGCTGGATCGCAGCATCGTTTCTGCCGCATCCTCGCGCGGCCCGAACAAGCGCCAGGCGAGAATGCCGCCAAGCGTACTGAGCCCGTACCAGATCGGCGCGAGCATCACGATGCAGAGGATCCCCTCGTAGAGGAACACGATCGACGTCGACACTACCGCCACCAGCAGCGCCACGGGGATCTTGCGCGTGTAGAAGGCGCGCGAGCGCTCGCGAAAAGGGTCGGCGATCCCCAGGATGAACGCGGTCACGGCGGCCGGCAGGATCACAAGGAAGGAGAAGCTGATCAGCCCGCTGGGGTTGGCGGCGGTGAGCAGCAGATAGACGGCGAGGCAGAAGGCAAGGCCGGCAGCCAGTGCGCACGCCACTCGGATCGCCGCCTTGCGGCGACGGGGAGACAGTTCGGTCATGGGAACTCCTTTCGCCGCGACGGCGTGCTATCCGTCGCGCTTGCCCGGCAGGAACGTCGCAATTCGGCGGCCCAGCTTCATCAGCGTGACCAGGGTAGGCTTGGGTAGCTGGCGCATCTGGTCGTACCAGTCGCCCAGCGTGGTGATGAACTGGTGCATCCGCGTGATCCGCTCGCGGAGCTGCTCGGGCGCGTCCTTGTCCGTTGCGAGCCGCTCGGAGAGTTCGGCCAGCAGCGCCAGCGTTGGGTCGATCTCGCGGCGCTTGCGCTCGGCGGAAATGCGAAGCAGCAGCTCCCACAGATCGGTCTCAGCGACGAAATGGTCGCGGCGGTCGCCGTCGATATGGACGCGCCGGACGATGGCATAGGCCATCAGTTCCTTGAGCGCGGTCGAGATGTTCGAGCGCGCCAGGCCGAGCGCCTCGGCGATGTCCTCGGCGGGCAGCGGCGCGTCGGAGAGGTAGAGCAGCGCGTGGATCTGCGCGACCGAGCGGTTGACCCCCCAATGCGTCCCCATTTCCCCCCAGTGGAGGATGAAGGCCTTGGCATCGGGATAGTCGCTGATCACATTGCTTCCTCAATTTCTGTAATTTCAGAAATAACGGGATTTGCGATCGCGGTCAACGGCCGGATAGCGATTGCGGCGAAGTCCGGCCGCCGTGCATTCTGCTCCGCGAAGGAGCCCCGATGAAGATCTTCACCATTGGCTATGAAGCCACCACCATGGCCGAGTTCCTCGCCGCGCTGACCAGGGCGGGCGTGCAGCGGGTGATCGATGTGCGCGCGCTGCCGCTGTCGCGCCGGCCGGGCTTCTCCAAGTCGAGCCTTGCCGCGAGCCTGCGTGAGGTGGGCATCGACTATTTCCATCTCAAGCAGCTCGGCACCCCCAAGCGCGGGCGCGACGCAGCGAAGAAGGGCGACGTGGCGACCTTGCGCGAGGTTTATGACGTGCAGCTCGGCCTGCCCGAAGCGCAGGCGCAGGTCGCGCAGATGCATGCGCTGGCGGCGGAGAAGCCGAGCGCCTTGCTCTGTTACGAGCGCGATCCGTGCCATTGCCACCGGACGCTGCTGCTGGAAGCGGAGGGCGAAGGGGCGGAGGTAGTCGACCTCTACGCTTGATCCCAAAAAAGGCCGGGGCAGTCCCGTGGGACTGCCCCGTTTAGTTCGGGGAGAGTCGACGCGAGGGGGAACGAAACGCGTCGACAAGGGAGCATGTGCCCGGTCCGTGTTGCAGCCGCGTGTCGCTTCGTTGCGGTGCAACCGGAAAATTGTCGCGGGCGCGGACAAAGCCTTCGTTAACCATGAAATCTTAAGATAATTTCCGCGGCGTTTACCGCCTCGCAACGCCTGCGCATGCAAAGCGGAGCCCAACGCACGCCAGTGGAGCGCTTATGGGTATCGCGGCACGACTGTATCAGGACGGACGCTGGGCCGAGCGGCACAGCGTCGAGCTCGAAGCGACGCTGCGCGATTCGGATTGGGCGCCGGTCGATGTGACGATCGAGGACTTGTCGAACGGCGGCTTCCGCGTCGTCGCGGGCGCCGAACTCAAGGTTGGCGATGCGATCGCGCTCGGCATTGCCGGGATCGGAACGCGCGAGGCGTCGGTCGTGTGGGGCACCGCAGGCATCTATGGCTGCGAGTT
>Ga0207671_10003941_pt1 | contig 14466 bp, 10 predicted proteins | sample KBSC24metaG_FD_184352 | JGI IMG/M metagenome (GOLD analysis project Ga0207671, IMG submission 184352) | Corn rhizosphere microbial communities from Kellogg Biological Station, Michigan, USA - KBS C2-4 metaG (SPAdes) (version 2) | ecosystem: Host-associated > Plants > Roots > Rhizosphere > Soil... | reverse complement strand
CCGGCAGCGCTTTGTTACACCTACGGCAAGATGATCAAGGACGTCCGCCAGGGGTGGGCGGTCCTGGCGGCGATGTTCATCATCTTCCTGCCTCTCTTGTGGCTCTGCGTGAGCCAGGAGCAGGGGATGGCCCACTCGCCGTCTGCAGCGCGAAGTTAACACCGCACGCGCTGACTACGGTCAACCAGGAAGCTTGCGCCAGTTGGAAATACCGCTTCTGCCGGGACGACGCCAGTGGTGGGGGTTCAAGGCTCATAGAAGAAGGGACCTGGTTGAACAGACTTTTGGCATGCCATCGGTGGCGGGAACGAAGGTCCTCGTCCGCACGCCCAAGGGCGCCCCGGACCTCAATGAGATCCGGGGCGCGCTATTAGAGCCTCATTCCCGAATTACGCGAGGTCGAAGCGATCCAGGTTCATCACCTTGTTCCACGCCGCCACGAAGTCCTGGACGAATTTCGCCTGCGCGTCCGAAGAGCCGTAGACTTCGGCCACGGCGCGGAGCACGGAGTTGGAACCGAAGATCAGATCGACGCGGGTGCCAGTCCACCTGAGTTCGCCCGTTTTCCGGTCGCGGCCTTCGAAGACATCGGCGTCGGCGGAGAGCGGCTGCCAGGCAGTGCTCATGTCGAGCAGGTTGACGAAGAAGTCGTTGGTCAGCGCTTCGGGCCGCTTGGTGAAGACGCCGGGTTGCGCGCCCCCGACGTTGGTCTTCAGGACGCGCAGCCCGCCGACGAGGACGGTCATTTCGGGGGCGGTGAGCGTGAGCAATTGCGCTTTGTCGACCAGCAGCTCCTCGGCGGAGACCGTGTATTTGGCCCGGAGGTAGTTCCGAAAGCCGTCGGCGAGCGGTTCGAGGAAGCCGAAGGACTCCACGTCGGTTTGCTCCGCCGAGGCGTCCATGCGCCCCGGGGTGAACGGGACGGTGACTTCGTGACCGGCATTCTTCGCCGCTTGCTCAACGCCGGCGCAGCCGCCCAGGACGATGAGGTCGGCCAGGGAGACCTTCTTGCCGCCGGACTGGGCGCTGTTGAACGCGCTTTGGATGCCTTCGAGCGTCTTAAGGGCATTGGCTAGTTGGGCCGGTTGATTGACCTCCCAATCTTTCTGCGGGGCCAGGCGAATGCGGGCGCCGTTCGCGCCGCCGCGCTTGTCGGAGCCGCGGAACGTGGACGCCGAAGCCCAGGCGGTCGTGACCAATTCGGAGACGGTGAGGCCGGAAGCCAGGATCCGGCTCTTGAGGGCGGCGATGTCCTGCGCATCGATGAGCGGATGATCGACGGCGGGGATGGGGTCCTGCCAGAGGAGGACTTCGGAGGGAACCTCCGGCCCGAGATAGCGCTCGCGCGGGCCCATGTCGCGGTGCGTGAGCTTGTACCAGGCCCGGGCGAAGGCGTCGGCAAACTGGTCGGGATTCGCCAGGAAGCGCCGCGCGATTTTCTCGTAGGCAGGATCGACGCGCAGGGCGAGGTCGGTGGTGAGCATGGAAGGCGCGATCCGCTTCGAGGCGTCGTGCGCGTGCGGCACGGTGCCATTGCCGGCGCCGTTCTTCGGCGTCCACTGCTGCGCGCCGGCCGGGCTCTTCGTGAGTTCCCATTCGTAGCTGAACAGGTTCTCGAGGAAGTTGTTGCTCCATCTCGTGGGCGTGGTGGTCCAGGTCACTTCCAGGCCGCTGGTGATGGCGTCGCCGCCTTTGCCGGTGCCGAAGGTGTTCTTCCAGCCGAGACCTTGCTCCTCGAGGCCGGCCGCTTCGGGTTCGTGCTTCACGTTGTCTGCCGGGCCAGCGCCGTGCGTTTTGCCGAAGCTGTGGCCGCCGGCGATGAGCGCCACGGTCTCTTCGTCATTCATGGCCATGCGGCCGAACGTCTCGCGGATGTCGAACGCTGCGGCTTTTGGATCAGGATTGCCGTCCGGGCCTTCGGGGTTGACGTAGATCAGGCCCATCTGCACCGCGGCCAGCGGGTTCTCCAGGTTGCGCCCGTGGATATCGCCATCTGTCGGTTCATCGCCGGAGAGCACCGCGGTTTTCTTTTCCACGCCGGGCGAACCGTGGGCATAGCGCATGTCGCCGCCCAGCCAAACGGTCTCCCGGCCCCAATAGACATCTTGATCCGGCTCCCACGTGTCCTCACGCCCGCCGCCGAAGCCGAAGGTTTTGAAGCCCATGGTCTCCAGCGCGACATTGCCCGTGAGGATCATCAAGTCGGCCCAGGAAATCTTGCGGCCATACTTCTGCTTGATCGGCCAGAGCAGGCGGCGCGCTTTGTCCAGGCTCACGTTGTCTGGCCAGCTGTTGAGCGGGGCGAAGCGCTGCTGGCCCCGGCCACCACCGCCGCGACCGTCGCCGGTCCGGTAGGTGCCGGCGCTGTGCCATGCCATGCGGATGAACAAGGGGCCGTAGTGGCCGAAGTCCGCCGGCCACCAGTCCTGGGAGTCGGTCATCAGCGCGGCGAGATCCTTCTTCAACGCCGCGAAGTCGAGGCTCTTGAACTCTTCGGCGTAGTTGAACTCTCCGCCCATGGGATCGGACTTCGAGGAGTGCTGATGCAGGAGTTCGAGTTTCAACCGGTTCGGCCACCAGTCCTGGTTGGCCGTGCCCTTGCTGGGAGCGTGATGGAAGGGGCACTTGCCTTGCGGGGCGGTAGTGGATGGATCTACGGCGGAGGGTGGGGCTTGGTCTGGCATGTTGATGAGAGGTTGCGCGCCGCAGGGTGCGGCGCGGTGTGCGGAAATTGTAGCCGTTTTCTTCGCGATAGTGGAAATACTTCCTTCCTCTTATGATCATAGGCATCGCCTATGGCAGAAGTGATCAGTAATCAGTGCGCAGACAGTAATCAGTCAGCGTCCGCGTTCACCCCTCCTCACTGATCACTCCTTCCGAACTGATTGCTGATTACTCTCCTTCACCTATGGAAATGAACCAGCTCCGCTACGTCGTCGCCGCCGCGCGGACCGGCAATTTTTCCCGCGCCGCCGAGCAATGCCGCGTCTCGCAGCCCTCGCTCAGCCAGCAAATCCAAAAGCTGGAGGAGGAACTCGGCGAACGGCTCTTCGACCGGCTGAAGCGCCAGACCAAACTCACGGCGCACGGCGAAGTCTTCGTGCGCCGCGCCGTGCGCATTCTCGAAGAAGCCGAGATGGCCATGCGGGAGGCGTCCGATGCCCGGAGCCTCCTTTCCGGCGCGCTCACCATCGGCGTGCTGCCGACCATCGCGCCGTATCTCCTGCCCAAGGCCATCGGCGCCTTTGCCCGGAAGTATCCCGGAATCGAAATCGTGGTCGAGGAAGACACCACCGCGCAGTTGCTCAAGCACCTGACGACTTACGAAATCGATTTCGCCCTCGCCAGCGACCCGATCGAAGACAGCCGTTTCGAGATCAAGGAATTGTTCACCGAGGAACTCCTGCTCGCACTCCCGCCCGGCCATCCCCTCACGCGCAAGCGCACGGTCCCGGCCGCCGCCCTCGAGGGCGAGAAGCTGATCATCATGCGCGAAGGCCACTGCCTCGGCGACCAGGTGCTCGGCTTTTGCGAACATCGCGACACCCAGCCTGCGATCAGCTTCCGCAGCGCCCAACTTGAAACCATCCACGCCCTCGTCGCCGCCGGCCTTGGTCTCTCCCTGATCCCCGAGATGGCCGCCCGGATCAAGCGCCCCAACGCGCTCGAATACCGCTCCATCCAGGCCCCCCGTCCCGAGCGAAAGATCCTCGCCGTCTGGCCCAGGCAGCGCCCATTGGGACGCGCGGCCAGCGCGTTTTTGGAATTGATGTCGGCGCGGATCGACCGGTGAACACCGCTAAAATACCGGCCGTTCGTCTGATCGGTATCCGGGCACCAGATTGGCGGCATTGCCGCCGCGTGGTTACGGCTTCGCCGGTTCGGCGTTCCAGACTTTGATATCGTCGAAGAAGCCGTCCTTGCCGGCGACGCCGAGTTCGATCTTGGACTTCGTGGCGTGGCCGATGCCAGGAGATTTGAAGAAGGCGGCCGGCGTGCCGTCAATCGTCACGCGCATGGCCTCGCCGACGGTCTCGACCACGAGCGTGTACCACTTGCCGGCCTCCAGTTTGGCGGGAAAGGTGGCGGGGTGGGACGCAAGGAGCTTGTTAATCTCATCCTTGTTCTTGTCCGCGTCCTTTTTCAGTTCGATCAGGGCGTTGCTCTGGCTGCCGTCGCGTTCGTCGAGGATGGTGACCTTGTCGAGCCGAACCTGGGCCCGGCAGAGATGGCCGTAGTGCGAGCCGGTAAAAGTGCGGTCGTCGAATTCGACATCGATCATGGTGGCGCCTTCGAAGCGGATCTTCGCCTCGACGACGCTGTCCTTGGTCGGGAGTTCCAGCCCATATACGGCGGCGTGGGCGGTGACGGCGGGCTTGCCGTCGGCGGCCGGGATATTCTTGTCGCGAGTTTGCGTACCCTTGAGGGTGCCATTCTCCACGGCGAAAGTATCGACCACACGGTGCCAGCGCTTGTCGAGCGTGGCGCCCTGAAAGTCATCGGAGAAGAGGAGTTCTTTCTTTGTGGCGATCGAGGCCGCGGGAACGGCGGGAAGATCCGCGGCGAAGGCGGCGGACGTGACTATGCATGAGAGAGCGAGCAGGGGGCGGATGTTCATGGGAATGGGAAGTGGGGGGTGATTCTACGCAACGAGCCGGGGAAAACACAAGCGGGCGGGGCGACCGGACGCGTTCCCCGCTTGCCGTCCCCGTCGCCGTGGTTGGGGATTGAGGGATGGGGATGGGTCTAGTTTCAGGAGCCTTCCCACCACTTTCGCCCCTCCGCGGCTCGGTATCGCATTACTTGCCAATGTGTTCCCGCAGATCCTCCGCGGCCGTCTTGAGCGCACCGTTCCAGCGAAAGAGCGTGCGTTTCCACGCGCCGCCGCGCCGCATTGCTTCATAGGCCGGGATCGCCGTCATTTCGAAGAACTCTCGCCAGCGCGCGGTGATGACCGCCGGATCGGTTTCCCGCGCGCGCTCCAGCCCGTTCGCGCTCATCGCCCGTCGCAAGGCCGGATCGTCATGCAATTGGCGCAGGGCCGTGGCGATCTCGGAGAACGAGCGGACCTCCAAAAAGTCCAGCGGTCCCCGGCGTTCCCGCTGATAGGCTGACTCAGCGCCAAGGATCGCGGGCACGCCGGCGTGCCAGGCATTGAATAACTTGGACGGCGGTTTATTGGTCCGCCGGTGACGATCGAAACCGCGGACCGCGACGACGACATCCGTCTCCCGAAAATCGTGCCATTTGTCCGGGCCGGGAAAATGCCATTTCAAATGCAGGGACTCGAGCATCTCTTCCCAGGCGGGGTCCTGCATTTCCTTCGCGACGTATGCCGGCTCGCCGAAATAGGCCGCATTAGCCCAAGTGTCGCCACGAGCGGGGTCGCGCGGAATGAGCCCGGGTTGCGGCCAGTGGGGCATGTAGACCGACGGATACCATGCACTCAGCGCGGCGCGATTCTGCACCACGTGCCAATGCGCGTAGGGATGAAAGGTGGCGTCCGCTCGCAGGCAGACAAACAGGACCCCGCGGGGAGGAATGAAATCGCGACGAATTGATTTGCGGTGAGCGACCAGGATGCCGTCGGCGGGCAGGCTGTTCGTCAATTCGCACGGGAATCCCGCGGCACGAAGATGCAGAAATGTCTGAACCGTCCACGCGACCACACCCGGGCGGACCGATCCACCGGCGGCCAACTGATACGCCTCCCACGGAGACGATACTCCCGAGGGGATCGTCTCCTGGAGGTAGAAGCGAATCGGAGGCGGCATGGACCGCCATCACGCCCGATTTCCGCCGCCAGCGCAAGAAACGGGGACCGGCAGCAATTTGCCGGCGAGCACGGCGACGGCGCGATCGAAGCAACTCGCGCGAGCGTAAGGTGAAAGGAAATTTGCGTCGCGGATCGGGCTGCCCGCGGCCCACGCGGAGAACGCGGGCAAAATCAGGGCGCCAGGGCCCGCGAGAAAGCATGGGCACTTGGCGTGCGAAGCCACTCCGTCCGACAAAATGATGGAAGGATGTTCGTGGCCGAGGATTACCCGCCCGCCGCGTTGTGTGCAGCTCCGCAATCGATCCAAAGCCACCTTCTCGTCGCGACCGTCGCCGTGCAGCAGCAGATGCGGCCCGACCTCCAGGGACTCATCGACCTCCATCGTCAGACCCGCGACGGCCAGCGTGGAGGCCAGGTTGCGGTCATGGTTTCCGCCGATGAGCCGCAGTCGCGTGCGTTCACCGACATTGAGGATGAGCCAGCGCAGTTCAGTATGGAGCGCCGGGGCATCGACGGCACGATGAAGAATGTCGCCCAACAGGATCAGTTCCCGTGCGGGATAACGATTGAGCAGGGCGAGCAGGCGCTCTGTCGTGTCTTCCTTGGCGCTGATGGGCAGGAGTTGCCCATCGGCCCGGTGCGCCCACACGTAGCCCAGGTGCAGGTCGGCGACGATGAGCACCTGGTATTCCGCCAGCCAGACGGCCCGGCCGGCGTCGAGCCACACGCCCGGTTCGAGTTCAAGCCGGCTGCGGTCCATGTTCGATTTCATTCCACCACTGGTGATAGAGCCGCTCCATGGTTTCGTAGGGATCCTCGACGAGCAGCGCCTCCTTGATCCTCGTGGCATACATTGCAAATGACAGCGGCAGGACCCGGCTCAATTGGCGCAGCCGCACGGGCCGCTTCGCTTGTGCCTCGAGATAGGCCTGGGCGCCCTCCGCGTCGATATAGACGTGGAGCGTGTCGCGCCGCGCCTCGCGCATGAGGACGTGCTCGGGTTCGTACTGTTGGAGGACGTTGAAGATGACCTCCGAAGACCACTGGAGTTTGCGGACCGATTTATGTTGGTTGAAGAAATTGCGATACACCATGAGGCCGGTCTGGGCGGCGTTGCGGAAATGATACTTCAACATTTCGGATTGGCGCAGCGATTCGTCCAGCGCCAGTTCGCAGCCTTCGGGGTTGAGCAGGGCGGGGATTTCCTCCTCGGTGAAACGCTGGCGCTTTTCGACGGTGAGGACGAAGCCGTAGTCGTGCGGCGTGGCCACCGCGTTGCCGCCGCGCAATTTGCTCAGGCGTTGGGTCACGATCCGGGCCACGGCGTCATTCGAGGCGCGCCCGATCAGGGAATGGAAGAAATAGTGGATCGCACGCTCCTTCTCGTCGTTGAGTTCCTCGACGAGAAGGAAATCGGCGGTCGGAATCTCCGAGAATTCGTGCTGGGCCAGATGGATCTTGAGGATGATCTCTGCGTTCGCCTGGCCACAATCGAGGCGTTCCCCGATCCACTCCACAAGATTCGGGCGCTTGCCTTCCAATGCGGCGCGCAACTCGCCCCGGAAGGAATTGATCTCCTGCGCCACGCGATTGGAGAGCGGCAGTTTGTTCGCGTTCCAGCGCGGCACGGTGGGCAGGGCGCCATCCGCCCGCGAAACCCAGGCTTCCATCTGGCTGACTTTCTCCAGGCGCACGGGGCGCCCGGCGAGCACAAACACATCGCCGATGCGAAGCTGGCGAATGAATGACTCCTCCACGCTGCCCAACGATTGCCGATTCGTGCGCACGCGCACCTGGCCCACGTCCGGAATCACACCGATGTTTTGCAGGAACTCGCGCCGCACCCGGCCGTCGCGCGTGCGGAAGCCTTCGTCATCGAGTTCGATCTTGCCGAATACTTCCGCGTATTGCCGCCGCAGCGATTCGCCGCCGCCGGCGAGATAGTCGAGCACGGCGTCGAAATCTGCCCGCTCCAGGTCCCGGAAGGGATAGGCGCTGCGCACCAGCGCGAAGGCCTCGTCTCGCGTCCAGCGGGCTGTGCAGCCCATGCTGACGAGGTGCTGTGCGAGGACATCGAGCGGGTTGCGGGGCAACCGGACATCGTCGAGATGCCGCGCACGGGCGAGCAGCACCGTGGCGCAGGACTCGACGAGATCGCTGACATTGGTCGCCATGAGGATGCCGCGGCTGACCGACCGGATATTGTGCCCGGCCCGGCCCGCGCGCTGGAGCGCCTTGCTCACGCCCTTGGGCGTGGACAGCATCACGACCAATTCCACCGCGCCGATGTCGATGCCCAGCTCGAGGCTGGTCGAGCAGATGACCGCCCGCAGTTCCCCGCGCTTGAGCCGATCCTCCACATCGCGCCGCACATCGCGCTCCAGGGAGGCGTGATGGCATTCGATGACGTCGGCCAGGTCCGGGAAGGCCTCCTTCAGCCAATAGGTGGTCGCTTCCGCGCCGGAGCGGATGTTGCTGAAGACCAGGGTAGTCTTGTGCTTGCGAATCAACCCACCGAGTTCGCGGATCAGCCGCTGGCCGGTATAGCCGGCTTCCGGATAGGGGTTCTTCCGCAGGGGCGTATGGACGCTGAGTTCGATTTTTTTGGCGGAGGAGGCATCGATGACCTCGCATTGGCCGTTCGTTCCTACCAGGAAGCGTCCCACCTCGGTGAGTGGAGACACGGTGGCGGAGAGGCCGATGCGTTGAAGGCGATCGCAGCCAAGCGCCAACCGCTCCAGGCTGAGCGCGAGGTGCGCGCCGCGCTTGTTCTCCGCCAGGGCGTGGATCTCGTCGACAATCACCCAGCGCACCTTGGCCAGGGGCCCGAGCCATTTGTCCTGGCTGAGGAGCACGCAGAGGCTCTCGGGCGTGGTTAGCAGGATGTGGGGCGGTTTGGTGAATTGGCGAGCCCGGGCGCTGGGGCTGGTGTCTCCGGTCCGCAACTCCACGCGGATGGGGGGCTTTTCCCCGAAGAGCTCGCGCAGCGGCTCATTCAGGTTTTTCTCCAGGTCGTAGCTCAGGGCCCGGAGTGGCGAGACGTAGACGCATTGAATCCCGCCCGGGAGTTTTCCGGCTTCGTGTTGCTGGGCGAGTTGGTCGAGCACGCCGAGGAAAGCGGCGAAGGTCTTGCCCGTCCCCGTCGGAGAGGCCAGCAGGAGGCTTTGCCCGCGCGCCAGGCGGGGCCACGCTTCGCGTTGCGCGGTCGTCGGCTCACCATACTTCGCCGCGAACCACTGGAAGACGGGCGAAAGTTTGGCGGAGGCGACGGGCATGGAGATGGAAATTCGGCGAGCGGCCAGTAGAGTCAACCGCGCTGCCCTCTCATGAAGATTCTCTCGCTTTGCTTTTTCGCCCTCATTTCCACGTTGATGCCCCTGCGCGCCGCCCAGGAGTTTCGCGCGGCGTGGGTCGCCTCCGTCTACAATCTCGACTGGCCGTCCAAGCCAGGCCTGCCGGCGGCGACGCAGAAGGCCCAACTGCGTGCCATGCTCGATCGCGCGCGGGAACTAAAGCTGAACGCCATTCTCCTTCAAGTGCGTCCAGCTTCCGATGCGCTCTACGCGTCCAAGCGCGAGCCGTGGTCCGCATATTTGAGCGGGAAGCAGGGCGTGGACCCGGGCTACGATCCACTCGCGTTTGCCGTCGCCGAGGCGCATGAGCGCGGGATCGAGTTGCACGCCTGGTTCAATCCCTTTCGCGCGGCAACGAAAGCCACGGATTCCAATGCCCCGAACCACGTGACGAATACTCACCCTGGTTGGATTCGCCGCTACGGCGCCCAGAGCTTCATCGACCCGGGCGAACCGGACGCCCGCCGCTACGTGATCGACGTGATCCTTGATGTGGTGCGGCGTTATGACATCGATGGCGTGCACATCGACGACTATTTCTATCCCTATCCCGTGGGTGGGGCCGCATTTCCCGACGACTCGACCTGGCAGCGCTACGGGGCCGCGAGTGGCATGAGCCGCAGCGACTGGCGCCGGGACAATATCAATCGTTTCGTGGAAGCCATGTATCATGACGTGAAGGCGGCCAAGCCGTCCGTCCGCGTCGGCATCAGCCCCTTTGGCATCTGGCGTCCCGGCGTGCCGTCGACCATCGAGGCGCAGCTCGATTGCTTCGAGCAACTCTACGCAGACTCGCGGCACTGGCTGGCCCAGGGATGGTGCGACTACCTGGCGCCGCAACTCTACTGGGGCATCGAGCCGGCGAAGCAGAGTTTCCCGGTGCTGCTCAACTGGTGGCGCCAGCAGAGCCACGGAAAGCCGATCTGGCCCGGGATCGCCACGGAGCGCGTCGGGGCGAAACGGCCGGCGAGCGAGATGGCGAGGCAGATCGAACTCACCCGGCAGGGCGATTTGAGCAATAATGCCCCGGGTCACATTCACTGGAGTATGAAAGCGCTCATGACCAACCTCGGAGGGGTGAGCGACCTCCTGCGCAACGGAGTCTACGGAGAGCGCGCGGAACTGCCGCGCCGCTGAATCGTTTCCATGGCCCGGCAGCACTGGCAGGCGGCTCTCGATGAAGCGTGTCCCTATCTCGCCGAGCGTGTCTCGACGACCGATTACCGCATCCTCACCGAGGTGTCGCCTTCCGAGCACGAAGCGATGCTGATCCGCGGGTGGAGGCGCTTTGGCCTGCAATACTTTCGCCCGCAGTGCGCTGCATGCATGGAATGCGTGTCGCTGCGTGTTGCGGTGGCCAAATTTCAGCCCACGAAGAGCCAGCGGCGGGCCTGGCGCAAGTGCGCGCATCTGAAGGTCGCCATCGGGCCGCCCCAAGTCGACGAAACGCGGCTGGAACTCTTTCACGCCTGGCACGGAATGCGTGAGCAGGCCCGGGGTTGGAAGCCGAGCCCGATGAATGCCGAGGAATATTCCGCGACGTTCTGCCCGCCCAACCCGTGCGCGCGGGAGATGGCTTACTACGACAGCGGACGGTTGGTGGCCATTGGTCTGGTGGACATCACCCCGAACGCCGTCAGCTCGGTCTATTTCTATTACCACCCGGACGCCGCCCCCTATTCGCCGGGGGTGGCCAGCGTGCTCTTTGAAGTGGACTGGGCACGGCAGCAAGGCTGCGAGCATCTCTACCTCGGCTACCGAATCGCAGGCTGCCCATCGACGGCCTACAAGGCGCAATATGGGCCGCACGAGTTGCTCCTCGATCGGCCGGAACTCGATGAGGAGCCGGTGTGGATTTCGCAAGCGGGATGAGGATTCGGCAGCGGGTCCACAAATCATGCAGCGTTTCAGCAAGATGTCGCGCGCTCCGGTACCGTCATTCTTGAGCGAAGCGAAGAACCTGCGAGGTAGTGGCGTACGGGACAAGCGAAGGCAGGTACATTTAGGGCGAGCCGATCTTTGCCCTTCCTCATTAGCGAGGCGTCAGATGCCGGAAGAGATCGGCTCGCCCAAAAGGCACCCGGCCCCCACTTGTCCCGGACGCCGCCGCCTCGGAGGTTCTTCGTGCCTCAGAATGACGGGGGGAACCCGCCAGATGGCCTCAGTCGCATCTGGCCGACGCGTGCAATCTCGAAGTCTCCTCTGCGTCTCCGCGTCTCTGCGTTTAAAACCTTCGAGGCTTCCACTCGGCGCCGTCCCGGCCCTCAGATGTTCATTTGTGCGAGGCAATGAAGAAGGTACGGCAGCAGTTGCTTCTTCCGCGAGACGACACCGGCCAGTTCCCATATGTGCGGGCTGCGCGCGGGGTAGTCGATCTTGTGCAGGAACGCGTCCGCGCCTTGCACCAGGAGCAGTGAGGTCTGGTCGTTGATGTCGGTGACGAGCAATGCGGCGAAGAGCAGGCCCTCCTTTTTCCGGTAGGTATCGAGTGCGGCGAGCAAGGCATCGCGCTTTTCGTCGAAGTGGGCGAACGTCAATTCCTCGATCTGCGCGACGCTGAAGCGCTGGCCGGCTTCTTCGTACGGTTTGCAGTCGGCGGTGATCGCCTGTTCGGGCGACATGGTGAGCAAAGGAGAGCCCACGCTGAAAATCTGGGCCGCCAGATCGTCGGGGTCGACGCCGGCGATTTTCGAGAGGCGGTTCAGCAGGTCGGCATCGACCGGCGTGGTGGTCGGTGAGGTGAGATTGAGCGTGTCGGAGACCAATCCCGCCATGAGCAGCCCGGCGATGTGCGGTGGCACGGGAATACCGAGTTGCGCGTAGCACATGGTGACGATGCTGCTCGTGGAGCCGACGGGATTGTTCCAAAAGAGAATCGGTGCATCGCTGGCGAAGCCGCCGAGCTTGTGATGATCCAGGATTTCGATGATCGGCACCTTGTCCGCGCCCCGCACGGCCTGGCTGAGTTCGTTGTGGTCCACGAGGATCAACTGGCGCGGAACTTCCTTCAAAAAGTCGGACTTCGACAGGATGCCGACGAGCGTGCCGTGTTCGTCGATCACGGGGAAAATGAAGGCGGCGCTTTGGGCCGCGAGCTGACGGGCGTGGTCGAGCAGCGTGTCGGGCTGAAAGCTGCGGTAGTCGGTCTCGATCATGCGCCCGACGCGGACGGCGCCACGCGCCAGGAGCACGCTGGTCGCGGTGTCGTGCGGCGAGCTGATCATGGTGACATTGGCCGCCCGGGCTGCGGCCCGGATCTCCTCGTCGATCGGCAATCCGCCGGTGACCACGATGGCGTGGACGCGCGCGCTGATGGCCATGTCCTGGATATGCGGACGGTCGCCGACGAAGAGGATCACCTTCTTTTCCCGGTACTTTTGCAAACGGGGAGCGAAGGAATCCTGGGCCATGGCGCCGACCATGAGGAATTGCTCCTCCGGTTCCTGCGAGAGTGAGCCGCTGACGAGGGCGCCGCCAAATGTCGTCACGATATCGGCCAGCGAGGCGGTGACCACGCGGGCCGTACCGGCTTCCTCGCGTGGCGGAAAGAGATGATGGCTCACCATGAAAGCGCTCAGCAAACCAAGGCAGCGCTTGTTTTCATCGACAACCGGGAGGCCGCGCAGGCGCTTCTTGTCGATGAGCTGGAGGGCGTCGTAGACGGGCGAATCCGCGCGCACGGAAATCACGCGCGACTCCATGACATCGCTCACGCGCGGGGAGAGGTCGTTGATCAGGACCGGCGCCTCGACGCCGAACTTGCCGAGCACGAAATCGATCCGCTCGTTGGTATTGCCGGCGCGGGCCGCGACGACGCCCGATTGGCCGCTGAGCCGCTTGAGCTCGGCATAGGCGACTGCCGCGCAGATCGAATCCATGTCCGGATTCTTATGGCCAATAACGATGGTTTGCATCGCGGCGGAAGATGCACACGCGGTGCCCGCGCGGCAAGCGAAGGTGACGTGAAGATCGCGGAGACTATTCCCGGCTGGCGATCTCGTGCTGGAGTTGCTGCATCTTCCGGCGATCGATCGGGCTGAAGCGATTGTACTGCGAGCCGTGTTTCGCCCGGAAAAGCTTTTCGAGATGTTCGTCGCGAGGGGCGGTCAGCGCCGATTGTTCGCTGGAATCGAGCACCGCTGGAGGCGCCCACAGAACAGTGCCGTTGCCTTTGGAGGCGATGGGCGTGGGTGCAGTTTCGGTCGCGGTTGTTTGGTGAGAGGACAGGAAGGAAGTGGAAGGCTTGACGCGGGTTGCCGAAGCCTTGGGAGCTGATTCCTCGCTCACCTTCGCGACACTCGCCGCCGGCACTTTCGCGGGTGTTTTTACCAGTTCGGGAGTGGGAACCGATTTCGGGGCGACTACAGGGGAGGGAGCCTTCTTGTAAGGGTTGATTCTCGTGACCGGCTCCTGATGTTGCGGCTTGGAGGCGGTCCGTTGGACCGGGACCGGGACCGCTGGAGTGAGGGCGACGGCCGCCTTTCCGCTGCCGCCCCGTGCGGGATAATCCTTGGTCTCGATTACCTCCGCCTTGCGACGGATATAAAACGAAATTTGCTTGTTCAGGTCGCCATCGGGCAGCCAGAACGGGTTGTTCAAGCGCTCGTCCTTCAACCACCACGGATACGACGCATCCGTATCATCACGGTAGACGACGGCCGTCCGGGTCCCCAGAGCCTCCTCGTTTAGCCGGGTGGTGTAGTGATATTGGTAGACCACGACCTTGTGCTCCACGCCCTGGGCAGCAAGCGCCTCGTGCAACTTGGCCGCGTAAGCGTGGGACGGGTCGGGATCGAAGGCTGCTTCGCCCGGTCGCACATTGACGACTTGGCTCCACGTCTCTGATCTCTCAAAAACATGACATCCGGTTAATCCGAGACAAGCGGCAATGGTAAGAGCGAGTGGCTTCTGCATGAAGGCTTGGGACGAGGATGGAAAATGCGAAAATGGGGAAGTACTTCGCGGGGTTACAGGATTTCTGGCCAACCCTCAACGATAAACTGCGTGCGCGATGCAGGTCGCACCCGTTTAAAAAGCAGAACTTATAGGAGGCCGTAGCGGTTTTTCCAAATCCAGGTTTCGGCCTTGACGGTCAATTCCGCGGTATTGAAAGGCTTGGGGAGAAAGTCGTTGCCGCCGCTTAAGCTGGCCTGGGCCCGGTGGTCGAGGGTATTCGCCGCGGTGAGAAAAATGACCGGCGTCTTGCGGTAACGATCGTTTTCGCGGATCTGACCGCACAGCGCCGGGCCGTCGAGACCCGGGAGGTTCACATCGAGCAGGAGCAGGTCGAAGTCGCTGCTTTCCACGAGGACTTGGGCGGCATGGCTGTCGACACAG
>Ga0207671_10003939_pt1 | contig 14470 bp, 9 predicted proteins | sample KBSC24metaG_FD_184352 | JGI IMG/M metagenome (GOLD analysis project Ga0207671, IMG submission 184352) | Corn rhizosphere microbial communities from Kellogg Biological Station, Michigan, USA - KBS C2-4 metaG (SPAdes) (version 2) | ecosystem: Host-associated > Plants > Roots > Rhizosphere > Soil... | reverse complement strand
CAGGCCGGGCCGGTGGTGTCAGGCCGAACGGAGCTGGACCACAGCAGCGTGTGATCCGGCTTGATGCCACCGGACCGGTCTGCTTCCGTTAGGCGCATACGTGGCGTGGGGCACAGAACACTCGGCTACCACAAGCAGCGGCTGGCGGCCAACAACGCGCCGCAACCCCGTACGGAACGAGGCAACAAAGCCGAACCGCCGTAGACCGCAGCCCCACAATCGGACCGCAGCCTCCCCCCACGCTGTGGTGCCCGCCGGAGGCCGGCCTTTGATCTTAGGCACCCACCAAACGCGGCAGACAGCCGCCCGCCCAAACGCATGCGCAGTGACTCGGACCGGCGCGCGCTCTTGCCCAGCAACACCGCCAACCGCCAACGCAACAGCTAGCGACCGAACCTACGCGCGGTCGTGTCCCCGAAAACCGCCAGCCGCCAACGCAACAAGCACCGCCTGAACCGAAGCGCGGTCGTGTCCCCGAAAACCGCCAGCCGCCAACGCACCTCACCCCGCACCACCGAACTGCGCCACCCTGCGAGGCCATCAAACCGTGCGCGAAGCCGTAAGAAATGCCTGTAAAGACAGACCAACCGCACCGCCGCGCTAATGCCGATGAGTGTTATCCGGCTGCCCGGGATCCCCCGGGTGCTCGAAGCCTGGGGCGTTCGTCACCAGTTCACGGCGACGTTCGTCGAGCCAGCGGTTGAAAGCGGCCAGGCGGGCCGGGTCGGTGGTGTCGGTGCGAGGTGCCGACTCCTCAGAGCGCGCCTCGATGCCGACGATGGTGGCGAAGTGCCAGCCCAGGCCGGTGCGCACGGGGCCGACGCGGGTACCGGCAGGCCGGGCGCGGAGGTCGGCGGCCAGTGGGGCCGGGAGGTCTTCGAGCGTGGTCCAGCCGAGGGAGGTCTCGCGAGCGGTCGCCGCCTCGATCGCGGTCGGGCCGACGGCGTGGGTGACCCGATACCAAGTACGAGTGCCGCTGCCGTTGCCGCTGCCGCTATGTGGTGCAGCCGAGACGGTGGGCTCCGTGACCAGCTCATAGAGCATCGCCATCGCAGGAGTCGACGACCAAACCGCCGCGTTGATGGACCCGAGATGCAGTGACTCGGCCTGACTCGCCCGACTCACCTGACTGGCCCGACCAACCTGACCGGCCCGACCAACCTGACCGGCCTGACCAACCTGACCGGCCCGACCCACCTGACCGGCCCGACCAACCTGACCGGCCCGACCCACCTGACCGGCCCGACCAACCTGGCTCAGCCCCCGAAGCCCACCATCACCGCCCGACTCCACCCCCAGCCGCGCCAGCTCCACCCGACACAGCTCCTCCGTAAGCAGCACCTGCGCCGTCCACCGCAGAAACTGCCGATCCTCCTTGCTCCCGACCGCCGGCAACCGCGCCGCAAGCTGCCCGCCTCGCAGCTCCCGCACACGCGCGTCAAGACGCTCACGCGGTATCGGCACACCGCCCACCCAGCCAACAACGGCCGCCTCACGCTGCGCCAACGCGGCAGCCGCAGCATCGCTCGCGCGGTGACGATGCTGGCCGTGGCCGCAGCCGCCGTGGTCCTGGCCCTGGCCCTGCTCCTGCTCCTGCCCCTGCTCCTGCCCCTGCTCCTGCTCCTGCTCCTGCTCCTGCTCCTGCTCCTGACCACGAAGCCGCACACCCCGCATCACCGCACCACCACAGGCACCGCCGCCGTGTACTGCGCACGCCCGAACCACATCAGCTTCACCAACACCCACCACTGCCCCGGCTCGGCAGTAGCAGGGATCACGACATCGAACTCAACCTCACCAGTCCCCCCAGCCTCGACGCTGAACGCCGCAGCATACGGACCGATGAACCCCCACGTCCCCCACGGACTGACCGGCATCGCCTCGCCATCAATACGACCACGACTCGTGTTGGCCAGCCCAACCCGCAAAGTAGTGTGCTCCCCCCGCGACAAAGTCAGCGACGGCGTGATCGACGTGATCTCCAGCCCGGTGGGACGCGTCGTCTCACTCTTCGTCCCCTGCGTCTGAACACCCAGCTCGATCTCGGTCTCCGGCGACGTCGCAGGCGGCGCGTACTCCGGCGCGTCGATCAGGACGCTGATGACGTCCTCCACCACCGACTCCCCCACCGCCAGCTGCACCCGCACGAAGTACATCCCCGGCGCGGAAGCGGCCTCCTCCGCAGGCGTTACCGTCAGCGGGAAAACCGTATGACCACCAGGCTCCAGCGCAACCGGACGCGACTCCGGCTCGACACGCCACCCGGCCGGCGCATCGACCGTCAGCATCCCCTCGAACGTCGTGTCCGTGTACTGACTCGCCACGGCGACCGACACCTCACCCGCGCCCCCGAGCACCGTCGGCGTCGCAGCCACCGACACCGGCAGGAAGCCCATCGGCGCCGGACCCCGATTGTGCAGCCAGTACCGCGAGTACACAGGCTGCGCCGGCTCGACCGAGCGGCCGAGGACCGGAGCCGATCCCGAAGACCCAGAACCCTGATGCGGCAGCACGATCGCCGTCGAAATCTGCGCCCCGGCCAGCTCCACCGACCCAGTAGCCCGCACCTCGCACCGCAGCCCGCACTCCTCCAGCAGATCAGCCCGATCGCTGGACAGCACCCCCAACGGACTGCGCACCGCGACCGTCTCCCCGGTGCCCCTGGCCTCCACCAGCCGCACCATGAAGCCCAGCTCCGGAGAGGAGTCCAACGCCGACCCCACCGACTCCGGATTCCCCGCCGGCTTCACCGCCGTCACCTGCGCCGCACCCTCCGGGGTAACCGTCAGCAGCGAATGCCGCCCCGGAAGCGGCCCACGATGCGCCGCCTCCTGCCGCGCCAGAAGCGGAGCGGAGAACGCCGCGCCCGCGGCGACCAACCCCGCCGCACGCCAATCCCCCGCACCACTCACCAGCGCGTAGTCGAAGTCATGCGTCCAGTGCTGCAGCTGGAACGCCGAGCCATCCGGCGACCGACGCAGCGGCGGGTCCAGCCACACCCCCGAAGGCCAACCAGTGCAAGACCGCATCAGCGACAAGTGCAACGCACCCGACGGATCGACGGCGAAGCCGGGGATACCGTTGTTGACCAGCCCGACGGTGTGGTCGTCAAGCAACGCCGTATCAGCGGCATCGACGGTAACCGCGCGCAGCGAAGTGTCGGCAGCGAAAGACGAAGCAGCCGCCCGCACCCGCGCAGCAGTGTCCTCCGCCCGCTCCCCCGCAATGATCAAAACCGGCAGGGCACGCACATCGCGCAGGTCGGCATTCGGCACCCACGCCTTCTCCACCGGCACCGCAGCCGGAATGAAGAAGCTGACATGCCCGTCACGCTTCATCAGGCCGTCGAACTCCTGCCGCACCGAAGTCCCCGACCGCTCCAGAACCTCGTGGGCCAGCGCATTGGTCTCCGGGCCTCCGATCACGATGCGAACGTCCGGCAGGTTCGAGTCCACATGCAGCCAGCCGTACCGCGCGCCGTCAGGCGTCGTAGTCGTAGCAGTGACCCCGACTCGAGCCAACGCGACCACCAGATCGCGCACCGCATCAGCGTGCAGATCCAGGTCGTCGGCCACGACTTCCGCGACCGAAACAGCGACCCGCCCGAGCTCGGCGTCAGCGAGGTTCCGCAAAGCCAGAGTCGCGGTGCTGCCGAGCGCGAAGAAGGTGTTCGCCGGGTTGTCCAACGTCCACGGCGCCACCGCCACATCGGAGTCCGGCAGCGCGAACCCGCGGCCGATGACAGCACCGGCGACCTCGGAGACCGGACGCGCGCCCGGGACGTCGCAAGGGAACTTCACTCGCAACAGCCGGTCAGCCCCGGTGAAGTCCAGAACCCGGGTCCGGAAGTCGACCCGGTCCAGCCCGTCCCAGAGCGTGATCCGCTGCTCGTACTCGACGTCGTCGACAGCCCCGGTGACCACATACCGCCGCCCGAGCGGCGACCTCTCGGCACGCACCGACGTGGCCGCCGAAGACGCCGAGCCGACGACGGTCCCGTTCGGAACCAGATGCCACGGCCCCTCGCCGAACTCGGGATGCTGCGGATACTCCTGGCTGACACGCAGCTCGTTCCCGATCTCGCCGGCCTTGAGCAGCTCGCGCCCGCTCGCCAGCTCGACGATGCTCGTCAGCCCGCCGCCGCGCGCCGGATCGAGCGCGACCTCGAAGAACTCGTTGGCGATGGAGGCCGGCAGATCGGCGACGCGGTGCCAGGCAAGGCTTTCCAGTCCCTTGTCCAGTTCGGCACCGAGCCCGGCGGCGAACTCCACGTACCAGCTCCGCCAGCCCATTCCGGGAACCCCGGCGGCCACGAAAGCGATGTCGACCCGCGCCCCCTCCCGCGCCTCGACGACGAACGGCACCGCGTTCCCGGCCTCGTCGGCCAGGCGCAGCCCGTCGACGTCGCCGCTCGCCGGCAGCCGCACCGTCACCCGCGCCACGTCGGTCCGCTCGAACGCGAGAGTGTTGAACACCCCGATCGTCCCGTTCCCGGCCCCGCCATAGGTCTCGACGTTCCGGAAGATCGCCTCCAGCGCCGCGTCGCGCGCCTCGACGGCCAGGTCGTGCGCCTCGCGCCAGCCGGTCACCAGATCGATGTAGACCTGGTCGGACTCCGATCCGGTGATCGCGTCGTGGTGCGCCCCGTACGCCAGCTGCCGCCACACCTTGTCCAGCGCGGCGCCCGGATAGCGGCCGTAGCCCAGCAGCGAGGCGAACGTCGCCAGCTTCTCGGCGTCCGAGGCCGCGGTCTCCGCCGCGCGCTGCGCCTGCTTGGTGTCGATGTACGACACGTCCTTGCCGGTGTAGACCGGGTTCATGTCCCGGGTCTGCGGACTCGGCCGCACGCCCCGCTCGGCGAGCTCGGCGTGCACCGCGGCGAAGAAGTCGCGCGGCAGGCCGGTGACGAAGCGCGGCCAGACGTAGCGGGCGTTCCAGTCGCGGTGGATCGCGGTGACCCACTTGTTCGGCGGGGTGTAGTCCGTCCCGACCGGCAGCAGCGTGTTGCGCGTGGCGGCGGCCTGCTTGAGCCCGAGGAAGAGGTCGTAGACCTTCTCCTCGGCCTCCTCCAGCGTCACCGAGGCGTCCATCCACCAGCCGGCCGAGTAGTGGTTCGGCATGTAGTGGGTGATCACGCCGCGCCCGGACGGCGAGATCCACTCGAACTCGGCCGGGAACTGCATGTTCTTCACGTCGCCCTGGACACCGTCGAACTTCGTCAGCATCGGGCCCCACTGGTGGTACGGCCCGCGGGCCCAGGACGTGGAGCTCAGGCCGGCGTCGGCGACCAGGCCGGGGAACTGCGGATCATGTCCGAAGACGTCCAGCTGCCAGGCGGTCCGGGGGTCGGCGCCCATGATGTCGCGCTGGTAGCCGATGCCGTAGACCAGGTTGCGGATCGTGGTCTCCAGACCGGTGAGGTTGGTGTTGGGCTCGTTGTACGTACCGCCCATCACTTCCACCCGCCCGGTGGATATCAGTTCCCGCAGAAGCGCGCGATACTGCGGATACACGTCCCAGAAGGGCTTCAGGTAGTCGACCTCGGCGAGCACGAACGTGTAGTCGGGGTCCGCGGCGGCGAGATCGAGGTGCGCTTTGACCAGATGGAACGCGTTGTTCTCCCAGACCGGGCGCGTCGTGCCGTCGTTGCCCTGCAGCTCCCAGGTCTGGGTGTAGCCGGCTTGCGTGTTCCACCAGACCGGGTCGTAGTGGAAGTGCGAGACCAGGTACATCGTCCAGCCCGGCTCGGCCACCGTGAGGGAGACCTGCTGCTCGGCGAGGGTGCCGCCGTCCGCGCCGAGCACCCGGAGCTCTCCACTAAGGGTGGCGCCCGGAGCCACGCCCGCCTCGACCTCCAGCGGGAGGTCGATAACGGCTTCACCCTCTCCGGACACAAGTTCGCAGCTTGCTCGCGTCTTCGGAGCGAGAAGCGATACAGTCACGGCACCATCGGTGACGGCCCGCTGGACCACGACCCGGAAGACTTGACGCGGTTCCGCATCGGTTCCGACGAAAAGCTCCATCGAGCCCGCGGACTTGATCTGGACGGCCACGGCCCCTCCTCGAAACCCCACCCGAACGAGCCACTAAAGCGCTAAAGCAGCTGGGAGTCATTAATGCCCACCTCTGGCAGCGGTGTCAACAAGACTGGTGCCTCCGCGGGTTCCGGACGGGCCGCGGTCGTCGGAAAGAGCAAGAACCGGCTCACCATCGCCGACATCGCGCGCGAGGTCGGGGTGTCGCCGAGCGCGGTCTCCTTCGCGCTCAACGGACGCCCCGGTGTCAGTGAGGCTACCCGGACGCGCATCCTTCAAGCCGCCGAAAGGATGAACTGGCACCCGCACAGCGCCGCGCGCGCCCTCGGCGGGGCCCCGGCCGGCGCCGTCGGGCTGGTTCTGGCGCGCCCGACACGGACCCTCGGGGCCGAACCTTTTTACGCTCAGCTCATCTACGGTATGCAGTCAGTGTTGTCCGCGCGCTCGGTGGCGCTGCTGCTCCAGGTCGTCGACGACACCGAGGCCGAGCTCGCCGTCTACCGGCGCTGGGCCGGTGAGCAGCGGGTGGACGGGCTGCTGATCGTGGACCCGCAGACCAAGGACCCGCGGATCGCCGCCGTGGAGGCGCTCGGCGTCCCGGCCGTGGTGCTCGGCGGCCACGGCAAGCACGGCGAGCTGCCGACGGTCTGGGCCGACGACCGCGAGGCGATGCTGGAGACGGTGCGGTACCTGGCCGCGCTCGGCCACACGCGGATCGCGCACGTCGCCGGCACCCCGGCCTTCCAGCACACGCAGCGGCGCATCAGGGCTCTGAAGGACGCCGCGGGGCAGCTGGGGCTGGCCGACACCCAGTCGGTGCCGACGGACTTCAGCGACGGCGAGGGCGCGGCGGTGACCCGACGTCTGCTGTCGCAGCCGGACGCGCCGAGCGCGATCGTTTATGACAGCGACCTGATGGCGGTCGCCGGGCTCGGGGTGGCCACCGAGATGGGCGTGAAGGTGCCCTCGGAGCTGTCGATCGTGTCGTTCGACGACTCGGTGCTGACGCGCGTGGTGCATCCGGCGATCACGGCGCTGTCGCGCGACACGCACGCTTTAGGCGTGCAGGTCGCCGAGGCGCTGCTGCGGATCGTGGAGGAGCCGGGGACGGTCGGGGACATAAAGGCCGCGACGCCGCGGTTGACGGTGCGGGAGAGCACGGCGAAGCCGGGGCGGTGAGCGGAGCCGTTCGGCCACCCAGAGCCTGATAGACAGGTCGGCATGAGTGATCTCGACATCGCGGCGCTGCAACGACGGCTGATCCAGTTCCCCCGCCCGTCTCCCACCACCGCCCGTTAAGGAGACGCTTCGCGTCGCAAGTTTGATTGAAGCCGGGGGTGGGGGCCGTATCACACCCCGAAGAACCCGCGATGGCGCTGAGCATCGAGGCCTCCGAGCTCGCCGAGATCTTCCAGTGGCTCACGCCGGAGGAGTCGGCGGAAGTGATGTCGGATCCTGATAAGGCGTTTCGGGTGCGCGACGAGGTGGCCGATGTGCTGACGTATCTGCTGCAGCTGGCTGGGGCGTGCGGGGTGGATGTGCTGCAGGCGCTGGCCGAGAAGATCGAGCGCAACGAGGGGCGTTTTCCGGTCCCGGACAAACAGCAAGCAGGAAACGGGCACTCTGGACAGTTCATGCGTAGGGTGGTGCGCATGAGCACTGTGGAACTGACCAAGGACACGTTCGAGCAGGCGGTCACCTCCGACGGCATCGTGCTGGTCGACTTCTGGGCGGAATGGTGCGGCCCGTGCAAGCAGTTCGCGCCGATCTACGACAAGGTGTCCGAGGCCAACCCGGACATCACCTTCGCGAAAGTGGACACCGAGGAGCAGCCGGAACTCGCGGGCGCGTTCGACATCCGCTCGATCCCGACGCTGATGATCTTCCGCGACGGCGTGATGGTCTACGGCCAGCCCGGCGCACTGCCCGAGGCGCCGCTCGTGGATCTGATCAAGCAGGCGCGGGCACTGGACATGGAAGAGGTGCGCAAGCAGATCGCGGCGCATCAGAACGGCGGGCATGAGGGGGCTGACGCTCAGGGCTAGGGCTGGGCCTGCGCCTCGTAACTCGGCCCCGATGTACCTCGAGCTCGATGTACCTCGGCCCCGATATACCTCGGCACCGAGGCCCCCTAAGCCCGCCCCCGCGCCACCCGCACCAACCACCCAGCCGCGTCGCCCAGCTCCCGCCCCCGCGGCCACACCGCGCGCAGCGTCCGGCGCAGCGCGGCGTCCTCGGCGAGCGGCACCTCGACGAGGCGGCCGGCGGCGATGTCCTCGGCGACCGCCAGCACGCTGAGGACGGCCGGGCCGCTCCCGGCCAGGGCCGCCGAGCGCAGCGGCGCCGTCGCCCCGAGCTCGATCAGCGGCACCGCCGGGCCGTCGTGGGCGGCCAGCGCCGCCTCCAGCACGTCGCGCGTGCCCGATCCCGTTTCCCGCAGCAGCAGCGGTTCGGCGGCCAGTTCGGCCAGCGTCAGCGGATCCTTGCGCCGGGCCCACGGATGCGCCGGCGCCACGACCACGGCGAGGCGGTCGCGGCCGACGACGGCCGAGTGCAGGTCGCGCGGGACCCACGGTCCTTCCACGAAGCCCAGCTCCGCCTGGCCGGTCCGCAGCGCCGCGATCACCTGGTGGGAGTTCTCCACGGTCAGCCCGACGCGGGTGGCCGGGCGCAGCTGGCGCAGCTCTATCAGCCATTTGGGCACCAGGTGCTCGGCGATGGTCAGGCTCGCGGCCACGGCCAGGCGCTCGTCGGCGTGGGTGCGCAGGGCTTCGGCCCCCTCGACCAGCGCCTCGGCCTGCTCCAGGACCCGGCGGGCCCAGTCGGTGATCACGGCTCCGTCGCCGGTCAGGCGGGAGCCGGAGGTGGTGCGCTCCAGCAGCCGCAGGCCCAGCCGGCGCTCCAGCGTCGCCATCCGGGCCGAGGCCGAGGGCTGGCTGATGCCGGTCCGCGCGGCCGCTTTACCGAGCGAGCCGGTGTCGGCGACGGCGACCAGCAGCTGCAGGGCGTCCAGGTCCGGAAGGCGGGTCATAGAGACAGCCTATGAGCTCGTCGCCGATCGGCGGCTACCGGGGCCGCCCCGCCGCGACGAAGCTTGCCGACATGGGGAAAAGTCGGTTTCCCGGCCTCGCGCCGGCGGCCCGGACAACACCGGGCCTCGCACTGATGAGCGGCGCGCTCCCGGGCCTGGCGCTGACGTCGGGTGCGGTGGTGATCGCCTGGTTCGCGAACCGGATGTGGCCGGCGGTGTCGCCGCTGACCGCCGCGGTGGTACTGGGCGTCCTGGCCGCGAACCTGCTGCCGGCCGCGACGATGACCGCGGCGCGGCCGGGCCTGCAGGTCGCGGCGAAGCGGGTGATGCGGCTCGGGATCGTGCTGCTGGGCCTGCAGTTGGCGCTCGGGGACGTGCTCAAGCTGGGCTGGCAGACGCTGGCCCTGGTGGTCGCCGTCGTCTTCGCGACCTTTTTCGGCACGCAGTGGCTCGGGCACCGCATGGGCCTGCCGGGACGGCAGCCGCTGCTGATCGCGACCGGCTTCGCGATCTGCGGCGCGAGTGCCGTAGCGGCGATGGAGGGCGTGACCCGGCGCCCCGGGGAGTCCGAGGACGATCCGGACCCTGTGGTCGCGGTGGCGCTGGTGACGCTGTGCGGCTCGCTGGCGATCCTGGTGCTCCCGCTGCTGCGCGGACCGCTGGGCCTGCACGACCCGGCGGTGTTCGGGCACTGGGTGGGAGCCTCGGTCCACGACGTGGGGCAGGTGGTCGCGGCCTCCACCTCCGGCGGGACGGTAGCGGTGAACGGCGCGGTCGTGGTGAAGCTGATGCGGGTGGCGATGCTGGCGCCGATGGTCGCGGGGACGGCGGTGGCTTGGCGGCGGCGGATGGCTGGAGCCGCATCGGCCAAGACACCTGTTGCTGAGCGCGCCGAGAGCAAGGTCCTTGCCGGAGTCGGCTCGGGCTACCGGCCGACAGCCGGCGCGAGCATGGCATCCGAAGACATGACCGGCGCGAACAACGAGGATTCTGCGGCGGCGACTGCGAGCACCGGCGCTGAGGCAGCCGAACCCGCGCCCAAGCACCCCCCGATCGTCCCCCTCTTCGTCGCCGGCTTCCTCGCGATGATCGCCATCCGCACCGCCGGTGTCCTCCCGACCTCGGCCCTCGGCACCGCCAAGCAACTCCAGGACCTCCTCCTGGCAGGCGGAATGTTCGGCCTCGGCACCGGCGTCCGCCTGCGCGAACTGGCCCGCACCGGGGCGAAGCCGCTCATGCTCGGCCTCGCGTCCTGGGCTCTGATCGCCTCAGCGGCCTATATCGGAGTTCGCCTCACTTCCTGACCTCTAAAATCGCAGAATGCGCATCGCGAGATTCTCCATCGACGACGAGGTGAAGTTCGGGCTCGTGGAGGGCGAGGGCGAGCAGCCTGAGTCCCTGGAGGTGGCCGAGATCCTGGGCCACCCGTTCGGCCCGGTCCAAGTCACCCAGCGGCGATGGCCGCTGTCCCGGGTGCGGCTGCTGGCCCCGGTGCTGCCGTCGAAGGTGATCGGCATCGGACGCAACTACGCCGAGCACGCGGCCGAGCTCGGCAACGAGGCCCCCGGCAAGACCGACCCCGCCGTGGTGTTCCTCAAGCCCTCCACCTCGGTGATCGGCCCGTCGGACGCCATCCAGTACCCGCTCGGCGTGTCCTTCGACGTGCAGCACGAGGCGGAGCTGGCGGTCGTCATCGGACGGCTGTGCCGGCAGGTGCCGGTGGCCCGCGTGCCCGAGGTGGTGCTGGGCTACACCTGCGCCAACGACGTGACCGCGCGCGACCTGCAGCGGGCGGAGAACCAGTGGGGCCGGGCTAAGGGCTTCGACACATTCTGCCCGCTGGGGCCATGGGTCGAGACCGAGGTGGACCCGGCGGACCTCGCGATCACCTGCACGGTGGACGGCGAGCTGCGGCAGGCCGGGCGCACCGCGCAGATGACGCGGACCGTCGCCAACCTGGTCTCGTACGTCTCCGAGGCGATGACCCTGCTGCCCGGCGACGTGATCCTCACCGGGACGCCGGCCGGGGTCGGGCCGATCGTGGTGGGGCAGCAGGTGTCGGTCGGCATCGAAGGCATTGGCAACTTGACGAACCGGGTGGTGGCTCGTGACTGATACAACTTCCAGCGTTCCCAACGTGGACAAGCCCGTTAGGGTCCGCTTTCCTCCGTCGCCCACCGGCGACCCGCACGTCGGCATGGTCCGCTCGGCGCTGTTCAACTACGCCTTCGCGCGCCACTACGGCGGCACCTTCGTCTTCCGCATCGAGGACACCGACACCGCGCGCAACACCGAGGAGTCGTACAACGCGCTCCTGGCGACGATGCGCTGGATGGGCTTCGAGTGGGACGAGGGCCCGGAGGCCGGCGGCGCGTACGGGCCCTACCGGCAGTCCGAGCGCATGGGCATCTACGCCGACATCGCCGGCAAGCTCCTCGACGGCGGCCACGCCTACCGCTGCTACTGCACGCAGGAGGAGCTGGACGCGGCCAACGAGAAGGCCAAGGCCGAGAAGCGGGCCCCGGGCTACGCCGGCACCTGCCGCAACCTCACCGCCGAGCAGATCGCCGCGCACGAGGCCGAAGGCCGTACCAGCGTCCTGCGTTTCCGCATGCCGGAGGGCACGCTGACCTGGAACGACCTGGTCCGCGGCGAGATCTCCTTCGACACCGCGAACGTGCCGGACTACGTCCTGGTCCGCGCCGACGGCTCGCCGCTCTACACGCTGGTGAACCCGGTCGACGACGCCCTGATGCGCATCACGCACGTGCTGCGCGGCGAGGACCTGCTCTCCAGCACCCCGCGCCAGCTGCCGCTGCACGCCGCGCTGATCGAGCTGGGTCTCTCGGAGACGGTGCCGGTGTTCGGGCACCTGCCCTACGTCATGGGCGAGGGCAACAAGAAGCTGTCGAAGCGCGACCCGGAGGCCTCGTTCTCCTTCTACGTGAAGGAGGGCTACCTGCCCGAGGGGCTGCTGAACTACCTGGCGCTGCTGGGCTGGTCGCCGGGCGGGGACAAGGAGTTCTTCTCCCCGGCCGAGATGTACGCGGCCTTCGACGGCACGCGCATCAACGCCAACGCGGCACGCTTCGACCTGAAGAAGTGCCAGGCGATCAACGGCGACCACGTCCGCGCCCTGACACCGGAGGACCTGGCGCAGCGCATCGTGCCGTTCCTGGCCGAGCAGGGCCTGGTCTCCGACCCGCCGAGCACGGAGCAGGCCGCGACGCTGGCCGCCGCCGTACCGCTGATCCAGGAGCGGATGGTCGTGCTGCGCGAGTCGGTGGACATGATCGGCTTCCTGTTCGTCCCCGAGCACGCGTTCACCGTGGACCCGGCCGACGCCGCCAAGTCCCTCGGCGAGGACGCCAAGCCGGTCCTGGAGGCCGCCGCCAAGGCTCTGGAGGCGCTGCCGGAGTGGACGACCGCCGCGATCGACGCCGCCCTGCGCGAGACGCTGATCGACGGCCTCGGCCTGAAGCCGAAGAACGCCTTCACCCCCGTCCGCGTGGCGGTGACCGGCCGCCGCATCTCCCCGCCGCTGTTCGAGTCGATCGAGCTGCTGGGCCGGGACCGGACGCTCCGCCGCCTGGACGCGGCGCTGGGGGCGTGAGCACGCGCTGAGCTGTCGCGGGAGGCCTGCCCTAAAGGCGTTTTGGCCTAGGGGCCGGCCTCCCGTATAGTTATCGACGCAACGCCGCGCGGCGCGCTCAAGGCCGGGTGGACGTTGGGGTATGGTGTAATTGGCAACACGACTGATTCTGGTTCAGTTATTCTAGGTTCGAGTCCTGGTACCCCAGCTTGTGCGAGCGGATCCTCATTGAGGATCCGCTCTTTTGCTTTGCGTCCAAGGCACTTGCTACTCACCGGTAGTTGAGTACTTACACTCTCCCGCCGATGCCTCCTCCCACGGCACTCTTGAGGCATGAAGAAGCAATGGGAGACGTTCTGGGGCCTGGTGTTCCTCGGAGGTCTCGTGGCGCTGGTGGCGCACTTCGTGCACGTCCCCGGGCGGACGATGCTGGACGTCGGGCTCGGGGTGGCGAGCCTGTACTGGCTCCTGATCATCACCACGGTGCCGTGGAACCTGTACTTCAAGGCGCGGCGGGTGCGGCACGAGATCGGCGTGTCGCGGGGGCGCGGGATCGCGGTCCCGGAGGGGCGCGAGGCCGAGGTGCGGCGGTGGGAGCGGCGGCTGCTGCGGCTGGCGCTGGCCGGGCACGTGGTGACGGCGGCCGCGGTGGCCGGCGTGACCTACGCCTCCGGGCACGTCCTGGGCTACTACTTCGCGGCGTTCTACCTGCTCAGCTGCGCGATCCGGCCGGCCGCGGCGTACCTGGCGTACGTGAAGGCGCGCATAGCCAGCCTGCTGAAGGAGACCACGCACCCCCGCGACGACGTGCTGGAGCTCACCACGCAGCTGGCGTCCCTGACCGCCCAGGTCGAGGCCATGCACACCACCATGCACGAGGGCCAGGAGCGCGCGTTCCGGGAGCTCGACGACGTCCGCGACGGTCTGCGGGCCGCCGACGCCCGGCTGCGCGAGGACGTGCGCCTCTCCCGCGAGGCCGTGGAGGCCGACCGCGCCGCCCTGCGCGTCCAGCTCGAGGACGTCGAACGGCGCGTCGCGGCGGTGACCCGGCACTTCGACCAGGCCGTGGACGGCCTGAGCGACCAGCGCGAACTCCTCGGCGGCATCCGGGCCTTCGTCCGCCTGGTGAAGGCGGACGCGGCCGCGGCCGGCGAGTAGAACGGCGGCCCGGGCCCCGGTCCTGGCGGACCAGCGTCCACCGGGCCGCCGCGCCCGGGCCCGCGATTTGGGCGAACCCCATCGATCGCCTAAGATGGGTCCCGCTGCCAGCGCCTCGCGCGCGGCGGCACTGCTAGGGGCCCCGTTGTGTAGCGGCCTAGCACGCTGCCCTCTCAAGGCAGTAGCGCGGGTTCGAATCCCGTCGGGGCTACTTTTGTGACTGGCTGGTCGCTCTTTGCGACCGGCCTTTCTGCATGCTAGGGCCGCTTTTCTACTCCACAACCATGGACCGGGCCGGTATCGGGAACTACGCAGTAGCGTGCTGCTTCCGGGGACGAATGCGTTAGTGCGCTGCCGCGGTATCGCGAGCAGGGTGCTGCTTCCCTACCTGGGGAAAGCCTGTCGTTGCTGTCGGATCCCGGCTTCGCCTCTGTGCATGTTGCACAAACGGCGCCGCTGGACTGAGGCATCTCAATGCTGATTGCCCGATGCCGCCGACCCGGTCCACGCCTACGCTGAAGCCACCGGCGCGACCGGGATGGAGGGACGGACCGCAGACTCGAGCCTGGCGGGCGGGCCTTCGATCACGCGCGGTCGGCACCCCCGTCGGCAGGAGGCCCACCGACCGCCCGGTCCGCGACCTGGCGACCGGGG
>Ga0207671_10003937_pt1 | contig 14476 bp, 12 predicted proteins | sample KBSC24metaG_FD_184352 | JGI IMG/M metagenome (GOLD analysis project Ga0207671, IMG submission 184352) | Corn rhizosphere microbial communities from Kellogg Biological Station, Michigan, USA - KBS C2-4 metaG (SPAdes) (version 2) | ecosystem: Host-associated > Plants > Roots > Rhizosphere > Soil... | reverse complement strand
GCTTTATCAAGGCCTACCTGATGAGCGAAAAAGAGAACGCTTAGCATAAAAACATAAAGACACACATGAACCTAGGTTATTTCAACTACCCTGCGCCAGCCAATGAACCCGTACTCAGCTATAGTCCGGGCAGCAGGGAAAAGGAAGTGCTCAAACAAACCCTGAAAGAATTAAAGAGCACCCGGCACGACATCCCCATGTACATTGGCGGCAAGGAAGTACGGACAAACAGGAAAAAAGCGATGCATCCTCCTCATGAGATCGCGCATACGCTCGGGTTCTTCCACGAAGGCGATGAAAGCCATGTACAACAAGCTGTCGACGCAGCGCTAAAAGCCAAAGATGCCTGGGCCGCCCTTAGCTGGGAAAACCGGGCCGCCATCTTTCTGAAAGCAGCCGACCTGATCGCTACGAAATACCGCAGCTATATGAATGGCACCACCATGCTGGGCCAAAGTAAGAATGCTTTCCAGGCCGAGATCGACAGCGCCTGCGAGATCATCGACTTCCTGCGGTGGAACGTCCATTTCCTCAGCGAGATCTACAGACAACAGCCCATCAGCAGCCCGGGTGTCCATAATAGATTGGAATATCGCCCCCTGGAAGGTTTCGTCCTGGCCATTACACCTTTCAACTTCACCGCCATCGGCGGTAACCTGCCAACCTCGGCAGCCATGTGCGGTAATACCGTGGTATGGAAACCGGCAGAGACACAGGTTTTCTCCGCACAAATGTTCATGCGCATCCTGCAGGAAGCCGGCTTGCCCGACGGGGTCATCAACCTCATCTACGTGGACGGCCCTACCCTGGGTAAAGTCTGTTTCAGCCACCCGGATTTTGCCGGCATTCATTTCACCGGCTCCACCGGCGTATTCAATACTATCTGGAAGACCATCGGTGAAAATATACACAAATACCGCAGTTATCCCCGCATCGTAGGCGAAACTGGCGGCAAGGACTTCGTCCTGGCGCATGAGAGCGCCGATCCCGATGTGGTAGTGACAGCCCTCCTCCGGGGTGCATTCGAATTCCAGGGACAAAAATGCTCGGCAGCCTCCAGGGCCTATATCCCCGGGAACCTTGCAGCTGCGGTAAAGGAAAAGCTCATAGCAGGTATCAAGAGCTTTAAGATGGGCTCCGTGGAAGACTTTACCAACTTCATCAATGCCGTCATAGACGAAAGATCTTTTGACAAGATCCAGTCATACATTGAAAAGGCAAAAAACGATCCCAGGGCATCCATCTGGGCCGGCGGCAACTGCGATAAGTCCAAAGGCTACTTCATCCAACCAACCGTCATCGAGGCAAAAGATCCGAAGTTCGTCACCATGTGCGAAGAGATCTTCGGTCCCGTGCTGACCGTTCATATCTATGAGCCCGCTGCATTCGAAGAGGTGCTGGATCTCGTAAATACCACCTCCCCCTATGCGCTGACAGGGTCTATCATCTCCAGGGACAGACAGGCTGTCGAGCTGGCAACGGAACGTTTACGCCAGGCAGCAGGTAACTTTTATATCAACGACAAACCCACCGGCGCAGTGGTAGGTCAGCAGCCTTTTGGAGGCGCCAGAGCTTCCGGCACCAACGACAAGGCGGGATCGATACTCAACCTGTACCGTTGGCTCAGCGCCCGGACCATCAAGGAAACCTTTGTACCTCCCACAGATTACAGGTACCCCTTCCTTGCAGAGGCGTAAATACTCCTTTCGTGGTATTGCACTTTACAGGCCAGTCAATTAGATTTGGCGAGTTTTAACCTCATCACCTAAACTCGTCATTATTATGAAAAAACTCGCGTTAGTATTGACGCTACTCACCACGTCTATTATTGTAACAAACGCCCAGGTCCAATTCGGCTTAAAGGCCGGCGCCAATTTTGCCAGCATCACCAGCAGCACGGGCGGCAGCACGTTGATAGATTTCAATGCCGGTGCATTGGTAAAAATTCCACTGGCCGACGCCCTTAGCCTCCAGCCCGAAGCCGTCTACTCCAGACAGGGTATCAAAGGCAGCGGCGGGAAGATCAGGCTGAATTACATCAATATTCCTGTCCTTTTCACCTACACACTGCCCGCAGGTGTATTTTTCCAGACAGGCCCTCAGCTGGGCATTCTCATGAGCGCAAAAGCAGTACCCGACCAGGGAGAAAGCACGGATATCAAAGAGGCTTTTAAGTCCACTGATTTCTCCTGGGCTTTCGGTACAGGCTATCTGATCCCTGATGTCAATCTCGGGTTCAATGTTCGCTATAACCTCGGTATTGCCAGCCTTGGTAAGGATGGCGGCCCCAGCAAGAACTCCGTCTTCCAGGTGGGTATATTCTACCTGTTCGGCGAAGCGCCGGATAGAAAGTAATGCGCACATTTACGCATGCCTGAAAGGGTTAATTGCGTATCCCGCCAGAGAGTAACTACGCGGGGTCCCAGGAGCAATTACGCATGATCCATAGGCATAAATACGCAGTCCTTAATGCCTGGCGGATTGCCAGAAATCAATTTACGGCAATATTTTTAGTCCTATTTCGCATTCTTTTCTATTTTTTATTACATTATATATAAATTACTTTTAAATTTGTATATATTTGACAATCAATTCGTATTACGATCCTTTTCGCATATTTTTAGTATCACACAATAAAAAAATACTCTTTTCGTGGTATTGTCCATTACAAATCAGGCGATTAGATTTGCGCAAGTTTTAAACCAAACACCTAAATTCTCTTAAATTCTCTTTTATGAAAAAACTAGCGTTAGTACTGACTGTTTTCACTGCATCAATTTTTGGAGTCAATGCACAGGTTCAATTCGGTGTTAAGGCCGGAGCCAACTTTTCGACTATTACAAGCGCTCCGGGTTCAAAGACACTGGTTAGCTTCAATGGCGGCGCATTGGTAAAGATCCCCCTGGTGGACGCCTTGAGCCTGCAGCCTGAAGTCGTGTACTCTGGTCAAGGGGCCAAATACGATGGTGGCAAAACCACATTGGGCTACATCAACATTCCTGTTTTGGCGAAGTATTCCCTGCCCGTAGGTGTGTTCTTCGAGACCGGTCCCCAACTCGGCTTCCTGTTGAGCGCAAAGGACAAGGTTGATGGTCAGGATGCCGTTGACATCAAGAGCGGATTGAAATCCACCGATCTCGCCTGGGCTTTCGGCGCCGGTTACGTGATCCCCGATGTCAACCTCGGTGTTGATGTCCGTTACAACCTGGGTCTTACGAAATTAGCTGATGGCTCCAGCAGCAAGAACGGTGTATTCCAGGTAGGCGTATTCTACCTGTTCGGCGAAAGCAGCAGCAAAAAATAGTTTGTTTTAGTGTTTTGAAGAATGTTTGTATAGTTTGTAAAGGGAGACCAGCTACGCTGGTCTCTTCTTTTTTACCTATTTTTATAAAATGAAGACGATCCTGAACGAACAGCAGCTGGATATCACCATACAACGTTTAAGCCACCAGATGCTGGAACATCATCTCCATCTCGAAAATACCGTACTCATCGGCATTCAACCCCGCGGCATCTATTTTTCCAACCGCATCGTCCAGCAGCTAAAGACACTGGTACCCGCCGAAACCATCCATTACGGCAAGCTGGACATCACTTTTTACAGGGATGATGTACGAAAAGGTCTGCATGAACTGAACCAGACGAATATCCCCTTCTCCATCGAAGACAAAAATGTCATTCTCATCGACGACGTCCTCTATACAGGAAGGACCATCCGGGCCGCATTGGATGCTTTGCTGGATTTCGGCAGACCCGCCAAAGTCGAACTTTGCATACTCATCGACCGCCGGTTCAGCCGTCAATTACCCATCCAGGCCGATTATACAGGCAAATCCATCGATTCCATCATCACGCAAAGGGTCAAAGTATTCTGGAAGGAAAACGACGGAAAAGAGGAAGTAGTTTTATTGTGATTATTTTACCTTAATTTCGCCTCCTAATGCAACTAAGTACGAAACATCTTCTTGGCATTAGAGATCTCCAACCGGGTGATATACAGCTCATTTTAGATACAGCTACCCAATTTAAAGAAGTCCTGCAGCGTCCGATAAAGAAAGTCCCCACCTTACGGGATGTAACGATCGTCAATCTCTTCTATGAGAATTCGACACGGACACGCATATCCTTCGAGCTGGCGGAAAAAAGATTGTCTGCCGATACCATCAACTTTACTGCCTCCGGCAGCTCTGCCGCCAAAGGCGAGACACTGCTGGACACCGTGAATAATATCCTCTCCATGAAAGTGGACATGGTCGTGATGCGGCACAGCGCCAGCGGAGCTCCGCACTTCCTGGCTAAACATATCCCGGCAGCCATCGTCAATGCGGGGGACGGGATCAACGAGCATCCGACCCAGGCCCTCCTGGACGCCTTTTCCATCCGGGAAAAACTGGGCGGGCTCGCAGGGAAAAAAATTGCCATCATCGGCGACATCATGCATTCCAGGGTAGCCCTGAGCAATATTTACCTGCTGAAGAAAATGGGCGCCGAAGTGACACTGGCAGGCCCCCCTACCCTTATCCCGGTACATATCCGTGAAGCCTTTGACGTGCGCGTGGAATACGATCTGAAAAAAGCGCTGGAATGGTGCGACGTGGCCAACGTGTTACGTATCCAGCTGGAAAGGCAAAACCAGCCGCTGTTCTCCTCTCTCCGGGAATACAGCCTGGCCTATGGCATAAACAAACGCCTGCTGGACAGCCTGGATAAGAAGATCGTCATCATGCACCCCGGACCTATCAACCGGGGCGTGGAACTGGACAGCGACGCCGCAGACAGCAAACAGTCCATCATCCTGCAGCAAGTGGAGAATGGGGTGGCCGTACGCATGGCCGTGCTTTATCTGCTGGCGGGAGGAGGAGCGGAAAAGAACTAACTTCAACGCCATATTTATGCAACGCATCGCCCTTTTTCCAGGCACCTTCGATCCTATCACCATCGGGCACCTGGATATCATCAACCGCAGCCTGCCCCTTTTCGATAAATTATACATCGGCATCGGGCGCAACGCGAATAAGGTACCGATGTTCTCCGAAGAGCAAAGGCTCACCTGGATCAAGCAGATCTTTAAGGATAACCCTAAAGTAGATGCCGTAGTCTATGAAGGATTGACCGTCCGGGCCTGCCAGGAAGTGGGCGCCCATTTTATCCTGAGAGGCATCCGCTACGTCAACGACTTCGAATATGAAAAGGCCATCGCCGATATGAACCGCAGCCTGGACCACGACATCGAGACGGTATTCCTCACCTGTCTGCCGCAATACACATCCGTGGCATCCACCCTGGTAAGGGACGTATTGAAGAACGGCGGCGACGCCCTGCAATTCCTGCCGGATATAGTCGCCAGCTCGCTGAGGAAAAACGGTCCGGAAATGATCAGCATCCAATAGCAGGAACAAAATTATCCATCTATTATGTCTATCTGGTTCGACCCTTCCATTACACCATCACAGCTACAGCTGATTGCCAAAGACACGATGGGCGAGCACCTGGGCATCGAATTCACCAAAATAGGAGAAAATTCCCTGAGCGCCCGCATGCCCGTGGATAACCGCACCCGCCAGCCATACGGACTGCTGCACGGCGGCGCTTCAGCCACATTGGCCGAAACAGTAGGCAGCGTCGCCTCCGCCTTTGTTATCGATCAGCAACGGTTCTATTGTGTAGGCATCGAAATAAACGCCAACCATATCCGCAGTATAAGAGAAGGCTTTGTATATGCGACGGCAACCCCGCTGCACCTGGGGAAGACCACCCACGTATGGGATATCCGTATCAATGATGAAAGGGAAAAGCTCATATGTGTAAGCCGGCTTACGGTAGCTATTTTACAACGGCAGCCCTGATCACATGCCGGGGAGAAGGCGGAACTATTTCCCAACCGCCGTCTTTATCACATCCACGATAGAAGGAAAAGTGTTGGCAAGCAGGGGTTGGATATCTTCTTTTTTTACCCATCTCAATTCAGTGATCTGCTCTTCATGCTGCGGCTGTAAGGACTGATCACTCCGGGTCATCATCCTGAACCAGTGCGTCTCCTTGAGGATATGCTTACCGCTCTCATCGTACGTATGCCATGTCACCAGCAACGGGCCTTCCAGCCGTACATCCTTCAATCCCGTCTCTTCTTTTATCTCTCTGACCGCGCAATCCTCCAGGGTCTCGCCTTTATCCAATTTTCCTTTGGGCAGATCCCACTTTCCCCTCCGGAATATAAAAAGGATCTCTCCCTTTTCATTTTGCACCAATCCGCCACCCGCCTGTATCAATATAAATTTTTTCCAGAAAGCCTTCCGCAGCTCCTCCAGCGGACTGTGTACAAAAATACCGGCATGCACTTTCTCCTGCCGCATCTCATGGATCATGGAATTGACGGCAGGCGGGGAGAACTCATCGATAAACACGGCATCGTCATGATGGGCATAGCCATGGATCTCTGCATTGGATTGATCGCACAGGAACAAAGGTTTGTCGTTAAAATAGATCTTGTAGTACATGGCGGGGCTGTTAATTGAGCACAATTGTATGTAAGATACGAGCTAAATTTTATTTACTTTCGCACCATGGCCGAACAAATCATCACCACCAATGAGAAGGCGGTAGCCGAGAAATTATTGCAGATACAGGCGATACGTCTGAATGTAAAAGAGCCTTTCACCTGGGCATCCGGCTGGAAAAGCCCCATCTATTGCGACAATAGAAAGGTGCTCTCCTTTCCCTATATCCGGGATTTTATCAAATCGGAAATGTGTAACGTACTGTTTGCCCAATACCCCGACGCAGCCATGCTGGCGGGCGTAGCTACGGCAGGCATCGCCTGGGGCGCCATGGCAGCCGATCAGCTAAAGCTGCCCTATATCTATGTGCGCAGCAAACCAAAAGAGCATGGATTGGGGCAACAGATCGAAGGATATTACGAACAGGGACAGCCCGTGGTAGTCATCGAAGACCTTATCTCCACAGGTAAAAGCAGTCTGCAGGTGGTGGATATACTCCGGCAATCCGGTCTCGAAGTCCTCGGACTGGTATCCATCTTTAATTACGGCTTCGAAGCGGCCCGTGTTGCCTTTGAAAAAGCCGGCGTCCCCTATATCTCCCTCTCCAACTATCCCACGCTCATCCGGCTGGCCATAGAAAAAAAGCTCGTCAGCCCCGGGGAAGAAGCCGTTTTGTTAAAATGGAGCGATGACCCGGCAAATTGGAAAGGTGTGGAATAATTTTGTATCTTTATAGGGGGACCCTTGCAACATTTTGTCACCCAAACAGCTTTTATATTATGAAAAAGTTTAAATTCCTTGCCTTCCTGCTGGTAGGCTTCGTCACTGTCTCCTTCGCACAGCAAAAAGCCGTCAAAACGGTGGTTGTCAAGACCCCTACGGTACAATGCGAATCCTGCAAAAAACGCATCGAAAATTACATGAGCCACGAAGAAGGCATCCAGAAAGTAAACGTGGATTTTAAGAAAAAAACCACTACTGTCACCTATCTCTCCGATCGCACCAATCCCGAAAATATCAAGGCCCTCATCGCCAATGTAGGATATGATGCTGACGATGTCACCGCGGAGCCTGATGCTTATAAAAGACTCCCCACCTGCTGTAAGAAGCCCGAAGACGGCGGCGGTGGCGAGAAAAAGAATTAATTTTAAAAAAACCCGGGATAATGAAACCCGGGTTTTTTTATTTATAAGGGGAAGTCGATCCTGAATGCGATATTCCTTCCCATATTATGGATGCCATGGGCCGGGTTTGTATCCGCCGGGGAATAAAGGAAGTATTTAAGCCGGCTCATGTGATCGAAATATGCCACATCAAACAGGTTGTTTCCCATTACATACAGATTGAAAAGGACTTTGCCCTTGCCATTGGTGATCCCCGCGCCTGCACCGGCATTGAACAAGGTGTATCCCGGCGTGGCCGACTCTGTATTGTCTGCGAGATAGGCCCTGTTCTGGCTGGCATACCAGGCCGCCTGCACTTTTACAAATCCATTTACGAGGTGATGGTCCGGAGCTTCCCAATCCAGGCGCAGCTCGGAAAGACCGTGTACAGGCGGGATAAAGGGCAGGTACTTGTTGCTGTCCGTCTTTAACTTTTCAGGGATGCCTTTATTCAATCCATATACGGCAGAGATCGAATTTTCAAAATGGAGGCGTTTGACAGGATGGATATCCAGGCTGAGCTCGCCGCCATATAGTTGCGCCTTGCCCTGCTGGAACTTATACGTCGGTACACCCGCGCTAAGGGAATCTCCTCCATCGGCGCCTTTCAGCCGCTGGTTGTAAATGTAATTGGAGAGCAGGTTGTTGAACACGCTTAGCGTTGCAGAGACATGCCGGGAAGTATATTCCGCTCCCAGATCCTGCTGAAAGCTGAACTCGGGTTTGAAGTCCCCGCTGCCTATCTGAAAGATGCCTGTCCCCGGATGTACCCCGTTAGCGGCGATCTCAGCGATGTTGGGAGCGCGGAACCCGCGGGAGATATTTGCCTTGAGTGAAAACTGCTCTGTAAAGTTATACGTGGCGCCGATGCTGCCTGTAAAACCAGAGAAAGTATGGCTATACGCAGCAAAATGGAAATCTCCGCCGGCCGTATCTGTTCCATATGCGGGGGTGTCAAAACCTGTAACCGCATCTGGTTTCGAATAGAGCTGGAAGTTTTTGAACGAACGGCTGTCATACCTGGCTCCTCCGGAGATGTCCAGCTTGCCGATGGTCTTTTTCAGGAGGGCAAAAGGTCCTGCATCGAATTGGTGATAAGAGGGAATGACGAACTCAGTGCCTTTTGTCACATTGTTGTCCTGGTACATACCGTTGACGCCTACCGTAAGGTTCCAGCCATCGAATTCGGGGAGATAATATTTTACATCATACGAATACGTATTGAGCTGCAGGTACAGCCCTGCCACATCCTGGTAAGGCGCCTCGGGATGACTGAACTCCCTGCGTATGCTGCGTTGAAAGCCAAGGTTGATGCCCAGCCTGCTGTTGCCCAGGATGAAATTATTTGTCAGGTAAGCGCGGTAATGCTGCACATGCTGGTGCAGGGGTGTCATTCGATATGATCTCAGGTCCGCATCGGGTACGATCTTGTAATCGCCGTCCTCTGTCGTCTGCTGCATGAATTTTCCCGTCGCCGAATCCCTGGTGCCATCCGGTATCTCCTGCAGATCATCGAAAAGAGAGAGGCTCAGGTGTGAGTACCCCCATTGCCGGTGCAGACCCAGGGAGATGCCGGCGTCCGTCTCGTTATAAGCGGTGTTAAATACACGGCCATCGATCTTATTCCGGTAATTCGTGGCCTGCTTATGGGACAGTCTGGCCATCCATTCAAATCCATTCTTTGTGCCTGCGATCATTCCAGAGCCTCCGTAGAGTCCGTTGTTCGTCTGATATTCCGCCTGTATGTTGCCGATGATCTTCCCTTCCGGTGCAGCCGGTGTAGGGATAAGGTTGACCACTCCCGCCAAAGCATCAGAACCATATGTGAGGCTGGCCGGGCCTTTGATCACTTCTATCCTGTCCACACCGTACTGATCCACTTCGATGCCATGTTCATCACCCCATTGCTGACCTTCCTGCCGGACCCCGTCATACAAGGTGAGTATCCTGTTGTATCCCAGGCCCCTTATAAAGGGCTTCGATACATTGGGACCCGTAGTAAGCGCGCTTACGCCGGGGATCTTCGCGATGGCGTCAATGATATTGGTGCTGATATTGGTGACGATGTACTCATGATCGATGGCGACAATGGGCACGGGACTTCTTTTGATCTGGGTGGCTTTGGAAAGACCTGTCACTACAACGGGGCTTTCCTCTACATACTGATCAGTGAGGATAAAGTCATGGTTTACCGGCCCGCTAATGGAAAGAGTCATCGCAATCGCTTTGTATCCGACGGAGCGTACTTCCACCAGGTAGGAGCCGGAGGGCAGGTTATTGAATTTGTAATAGCCGGCGTTGTCCGTTACGACGCCGAGTTTGAGATCGGGGATATAGACCGACGCGCCCGGGACGCCGGCGCCTTTATCCTTTTCTGTAATGCGGCCGGAGAGCGATCCTCCGGCGGGTGGGTTAAACGCGAAAGCAAGTACAGGCCCTCCCAGCAATAATACGATCAATAGCAAATGCAAAAAATATTTGATCTGGTACATAAGTGAATCCTTTGGCTGATGTGAAAAAACAATAAGTAGATACGAAACCGTTAAGCCTCAGCCGGGGGACCACGCAGTCCGAAGATGAAATGACCGTAAGCGTAGTATTGATAAACAGCCTCCGCCTGATGATCCCGGAATAACGGTGGGATCTGAAGTTGGATGGCGATGGGACACAACAGACAGGGCACCTCTACGACCAGGTGCTCCACGTTACAATGAAAGCCTGTCTTATTCACCTGGTCTCTCCCATCATGGGTAATGGACAGGTGAACATCCTGATGGCGCGCCACCAGGGCATGGATAAAGATCTTAGGTGTAATACTGAGCGCAAACAGCAACAGTAATACCCCGGATAACAGACGCTTTATGGTAGGAAGCTTATACAATTATTTGCAACATAGATGCAAATTAGAGCATTATTTCTTACCATCCGCTGCTTCCGGTGAAAAAATGTTTGTACCGAAAATACGTTTGGGATGTATCGGTTCCGGACATCCTTTGTCCGATGGCGGTCAACTTCCTGTCTGCAACAAATCAATATCCACTAACAATCAACTCATTACAAACCGGAACAAAAATGGCATCTTTACGTCCATAATCATTGCCCATGATATGGACTTATCTGAAGATCGCTTACCGTAACCTGAAGAAAAATCGTCTGCTGACCTTCATCAATTTATTCGGACTTGCGTTCAGCATGTCGGTGGGCATGATGGAATTGATCGTTTTACAAAAAGAATTGAACTATGACAAGTTCCATCCCCATCCTGAACGTACCTATCGTATCCTCAGCGAGTATGCCCTTAAGAACGGTAATCGCTGGACATTTGCCAGTACGCCTCTGCTCCTGCAAAGCACCTTATTGGCAGACACCGCGGTCATTGAGCAGACCGTAAGTATTTACCCCGTTTTAAAAGGTGTCGCCAGCGTAAACGGTAAAGAATTAAATCTCAACGGGGCATTTACCCAACCTTCCTTTTTTCAGGTATTTGGATTTTCGCTCGCGCAAGGCAGTCCTCAAACCGCGCTGCAACAACCCAACACCCTTATCCTGTCCCCCGCCACAGCCGTAAAATTCTTTGGAAATGAAAACCCTGTCGGCAAGACCATCGACGTACAGGGATATGGCTTGTTCACCGTCACCGGCGTATTGAATGAACCACCGGGCAACTCGCACATCGACTTCGATGCCTATGCATCGGCGTCCACCGTTCCCTTGCTGGAAAAAAGCAAAACGCTACCTGCCCGGTCGGACAAATGGAATGAACTACCCGCTTACACCTATCTATCGGCAAAAGAAGGAGTAAACAACAAAAGACTGGAAGGTCTGTTGCAGATGGCAGCGCAGAACCTCAACGCAACAGACAACGGCGGACATACCCGGTTTGAGCTCCAGCCGATCCAAAAAGTGCGGCCTACCAGTGATGATATCAGTAACGACATAGGCGGGGGCACCACCTGGGGTAAATTGTGGATGGGCATCGATATCAGCCTGATCATTCTCATCGCCGCCTGTTTTAACTATACCAACCTCACCATCGCCAGGGCCCTCACGCGGGCAAAGGAGGTGGGTGTAAGAAAGATCGTAGGCGCCCGGCGATACCAGATCTTCACCCAATACCTGATGGAATCCATGCTTCAGGCATTTTTAGCGCTGGCCATCGCCTGGGTATTGCTTTCCTTCATTGTTCAGTATGCTCCATTCGGCTATGAGATCATACCCGCCGGAGCGAAGCTCAGTACCGCTTATTTCCTTTATACCGTTGGGTTCGCCTTATTCACGGGTCTGCTGTCCGGCGTGGCGCCGGCCGTGATCCTGTCGGCTTTCCAGCCCGTGAGAGTCCTGAAAAACCTGTCCACCGCGAAGATCTTCGGCAAAGTGGGGCTGCAAAAGAGTCTTATCGTCTTCCAGTACAGCTTATCGTTGGTGATCCTCATTTTCCTGACCACTTTCTTCCGGCAGTTTTCCATGCTGTCGGCAGAAGATCCGGGTTTCCGGCGGGACAATGTCCTGGTAGTGCCTCTCGAAGGAATGAGCACCACATTGGTGGCTCCCAAGCTTGCGATGGTCAGCGGGGTTCGCTCTGTGTCGCCGCTGTCTGTACCCTTCACCCCTCACTTTTCGGGCATCCGTTCGCAGGCTTGGATAGGCAACAAATCAAAAGAAACTATCTCCCTCAATAATTTTTTTACCGACAATACTTTTATTCCATCCATGCACCTGCAGTTGCTGGCCGGCAGGAATTTTGGAACGGCACCGGATACCGCCCGTGAACGGGAGGTCATCCTCAATTTCCGTGCAGTGAGAGGCCTTGGCTTTACCTCTTTTGACGAGGCGGTGGGGAAGAAACTATGGATCAACGATTCCACTTCGCTGGAGATCATCGGCATAGTCAATGACTTTAAATATGAGAACGCCGGCAAGCCGGTGGATCCCATCGCATTCAGGAACAAAAAAGAAGCCTGCAAATACTTATATGCCACCGTTGATGGGACGGATAGAGCGGCCCTTGTCCAGCGGGCCGGGATTATGTGGCAATCGCTGGCTCCCAAAAAGCCGTTTGTGCCCTCCTGGCTGGATGAGACCATCGCAGAGAATAATTCTCAACGGACCGCGATCGCTTTTTTAGGCTACCTGGCCTTTATCGCCCTGAGCATTGCCACGCTGGGCTTGCTCGGGCTGGTCATCTATACAGTAGAGACCAGACGCAAGGAAACCGGCATCCGCAAGGTCATCGGCGCCAGCGTCAAACAGATCATCAGCCTGTTGTCGAAAAGATTTGTCTGGCTCCTGGTCATTGCAGGCATCATTGCCGTACCCATCGGTTATACATTGAGCATTCTCTTCCTGCAAAACTTTGTCGAAAGAGTAGGCAATGGGTTTGTCAGTGCGGTGGGTTGTTTCCTGTTCCTGCTATCCGTCGGTCTGCTGGTCATCTTATCACAGACCTGGCGGGCTTCGAGGGAAAATCCCGTCAACAGCCTGCGGACGGAGTGAAACGTCACCAAATTCTTTTTTTAAACCAGAGCACCAGGCCGAAGCTCACCAGCACCACCTGCATAAACGCCCAGAACATGGTACTGGCGTCCCGTACGGTCTTGCCGCCCCAGTCCATAAAATGATGTTTGTGGAACACGGAAAAGCTGTACCCTTCCACCACCATCCTGTCATCTACTTTTGAAGCCAGTCGGCCCGAGCTCGTCTCCACGTACCACCGCTCGTGACCACCGGCATCATAGCTTACTTTCCAGACGGGCAGCCGTTTGTCCGTAAAGTTATACTCGTCGCCAAAGGCAGTGACTGGGGTCACTGAGCGGATCTCTCCAACAGACCGGCGGCTGAATTGCGTAGCCATCCAGGCTGCGTAGTGTTTGTCGCCATCAGACAGCACCGAATAGTCCGCTGTACTGACATACACTACAGGCGGCAGGGCTGCCCTGGCATCTTTCATCAGGTCCTTATGCACAGCTACTTTCTCCGGCATCATGGCGACCCGCCAGTAAGCGGCCCTATCCATCTCTACCATGCTGATATTCATAACAGGCTGTGGACACACTGACTGCAGATGGGCCCAGTTGCAATCCACCTTGTCAGCTGCAAAATGAGTGGAAACGAAATACCTGTCCCTTACATCATCCCTGAACTTCGAGAAAGCATGAAAGCTCCCGCTAAATGTCCACATCAGGGTAAACAGTGCAGCGACAATAGCCGTAATGCGATGATTGCGCCGCGCCTTCACCAGTCCATTGGCCGCCCCACGGGGGCTGCGCGTCGTAAAAAAGATATAGATACCCAGCACAGCGGTAAATAAAGCCGTCAGCGCTACCAGCATCTCTACTGCCAGCCGGCCCTTGCCGGGAAAATCCAGCCAGCCCCAGGTGTGGAATAACCGGAAGATCTCATCGAATACAGCCCGGCGGTTGTCCATGGCAAAGGAAAACCGGTCCTGGGTCGTCTCCACATACACACGGATACCATCGGGACGATCGAACGACACGCGGTAGACGGGAAGCAGCCGGTTGATGCTCTTATACTCATTGTCATAGACATGCACCATGGACACATTCGCCACTTTAGCGCCCTTTGCGGGATTCAGCACCGTCTCTGTAGCGGCGCCGCAGCAGTCGTGCGACCCGTTCACCGCCCCTCCACCAACCGCCGTCCTATACACCGCCGGCCCCTCCAAAAACTGCCGCGCCAGATATTGCGCATACAACCAATCCCCCGCCGTCAGCACATTCCCATTGGTACAGCTGATATAGAGGGGCACGGCCTGCCCGCCAGGCTGCACCTGGTAAAACCAGTTCGTATAGATATGCA
>Ga0207671_10003931_pt1 | contig 14488 bp, 13 predicted proteins | sample KBSC24metaG_FD_184352 | JGI IMG/M metagenome (GOLD analysis project Ga0207671, IMG submission 184352) | Corn rhizosphere microbial communities from Kellogg Biological Station, Michigan, USA - KBS C2-4 metaG (SPAdes) (version 2) | ecosystem: Host-associated > Plants > Roots > Rhizosphere > Soil... | reverse complement strand
CAAATCAAGTATTGGATGTCATCCCCGGGCAAGGTTTCTCCGAGATCTCGCATAGCGAACGCCTGAAGAGACAGCCGTTTAAATCCCAGGCCAGCCCGGGCTTACGCCGATGCCCGCCTCTTGGGACTAAACTGGTAATGATGAACCATTCAGAAAGACCCGGGAAGACGCGGCGATTCGACCCGAACACTTTTCTTGCAACCATCGGTGACGGCAGAAAGAATGTGAGCGTCGCCAGGAAACATGTCGTTTTTTCTCAAGGTGATATAGCTGACGCGGTGTTCTACATAAAAAAGGGAAAAGTCCGGCTGACGGTAGTATCAAAGCACAGGCAAAGAAGCAACGATCGCGATCATGAGTGAGGCCAATTTCTTCGGCGAAGGTGCATTGGCGGGGCAGCCTTTACGCATGGGATCCGCGGTTGCCATGACCGATTGTGAGCTCATGCGAATCGAGAAGAAGGCGATGATGGAAGCGCTGCACCGCGAACATGCCTTTTCTGACGTATTCGTTGCTTATCTGCTGGCCCGCAACATACGTTATGAAGAGGACCTGGTTGACCAACTTTTTAATTCCAGCGAGAAGCGGCTGGCCCGAGTCCTGCTGATGCTGGCCCACTTTGGCAAAGAAGGAGTACCCCAGACGGTGGTTCCCAAGATCAGCCAGGAGACCCTCGCCGAGATGATCGGCACCACCCGTTCGCGCGTGAGCTTCTTCATGAACCGGTTCCGCAGATTGGGATTCATTCACTACTCAGGCGGCATCGAAGGCGGCCTGGAGGTACACAGCTCTTTGCTCAACGTGGTTCTGCACGATTGAGTTCTAAACACCCCCGCCCTGGCGTCGGCTTTCCAGAAGTGGTCAATTTTGACCAGTTTTCCCACCTTGAGCGCGCGACAATTTTTTATGCGCCCGCTGTCCCGCATTTATGAACTGCTGAGCTGTTTCCGAACGTTAGCAAGTCCCAGATTCATCGTTTGAGCGCAAGTGCAGTGCCCGATCCATCCCGGGTACAAGGAGGCAATCACGCGTGCGTGTTCATCTGATCAACCCCAGTGACGTCTCTTTTGGCACCGCCGTCATCACGCCGCGGTGGTTGTATGTTCTTGCCGCCGCAACGCCTTCAAGTTTCGGCGATCCTGTGCTCACCGACGAAACGCTTGAACCGTTCGATCCTGACGGCATTAAAGCGGGTGACGTCGTTGGCATTGGCATTCACACTGCCAACGCTCTCCGTGGGTTCACGATCGGCAAGATGGCACGCGAGCGAGGGGCGTATGTGGTGTTCGGAGGAATTCACGCGACGCTCTATCCGAATGAAGCTCACGATCTGGGTGGTGCGCACGCCGTAGTCAAGGGCGACGGGGACCTCGTGTGGTCGAAGGTATTGGCCGACTGCTCTCGCGGAACTCCGCTGCTCGTCTATGAAGGCGGCCGCATTGATGCCTCCCACTTCTTGCCCGCGCGATGGGACCTGGTGCCCCGGCGGAGCTACATGTGGGCGTCGGTTCAAACCGTGCGCGGCTGCCCCAAGCACTGCTCATTCTGTTCGGTCTGGCGGACCGATGGTCAGCGTCCGCGGCAGCGCTCGTCGGACGTGGTAGTTGAAGAGATCGTCCAACTGCGACGCCTTGGCTTTCGCTTCATCGCGCTGGCCGACGATAACTTCTATCCGGTGACGCTTACCGACATCCGCTTGGCGGAACAGCAGAACAACACGGCGCGAGTCAATGAATTGAAAAGCATCCGCGCTGAGCGGTTTGCCTTGATGGAGCGCCTCGCTCAGCTTCCGTCCGACACTATCTTCTTTACCCAGATCACCATGGAAGCCGCAGAGGACAATGAGTTCCTTGATGCCATGCAAGCCGCGCACATCAAGGGCGCGCTGGTGGGCGTTGAGTCCGTGACCCCGGAAGGCTTAAAGGACGTGTACAAGGAATTTAATTGCGCCGGGGAAGATCTAGTGACGCGCCTGAAGAAGTTCCGCCGCCACGGGATCTATGTGCTCGGCTCTTTCATATTTGGCCTGCCCAGCGACCGCCAACAGACCTTCGACGCGACGGCCGCGGTGGCATCCCGCGCGGAGATTGCCTTTGCCCAGTTTGTCATGCTGACGCCTTATCCAGGCACCGTCGATTTCATCAAGTGGGAGAAAGAGATGGAGGCGGCACAGGTGAAGGTTGCCGGGATTCCGATCACCCGTCGCTGGCTTATCCCGTTGGGCCTGCGGCCCAAGCTCTATTGGCCTCATCCCACGATGTCGGGTGAGGAGATTCGCCAACGCACCCAGTCCGTGTGGGACAACTTCTATGGCTTGAAGTCGATATGGATGCGCTCTCGTTTTATAAAGTCGCTGCGTGCGCGCCTGGCTTTCGTTTTGATCTCGAAGATCTATAGACAAATGTACGCAGACACGGGGATCGCCACCGACAGCGCACGCGTCTCGAGGTCCGCACAGTGGGCACGAGGGTTAGCGAGACCCTGCCAGCGACTGTTTGCCGGTACCCCTATGCCGCTCCTCCAAGTCCCCAAACGCCGGAGTGAAGATGTCGGCATGGGGCTGACTACGCTTCAGGCGGACTGAGATGTCCAATGTGACCATCGGACGCGAACCTCATTGTAGTAACTACGAATATGGTGCATAGGTATTGTCTTGAGTGCGGTGGTGAATTGGTCTTGGCGTTTCGGCCGGCGGACAAAGCATGGCATAGTCCTGGGGATGGGGCTCAGCCGAAGCCAGCCAAAAGCTGGCGATGCAGCACCTGCGGGCATGAATTCACCGCCGAACAGCTTCGCTCGGGCAAGCCTCAGAATTCCGCCAAGGTAGAGCAGCAGCCTTAAACAAACGACTACCAAGTCCTCGGTACTTCGATGCGCCCTGCGTTCGTGAACTTGCGAGCGTGAAAACACGTACACTAGGGTATGCATACCGATAAAACAGCTCAACGCAGCCACGATCGAGCGCTTGGGAGAACAGAGTGGTTGGTTGCTGAAGAGGTACAGATCCGAGTTAGCCAAAGATCCTGATAGCCAAGCAACCAAATCGTCGCGAAGCAATTTGATTGCTCTGCTGCATACCATTCATGTGGTTTATGGAGCTTCGATCTCTGGAGATGTGACCAACGCCTTACGTTCTACAGATCTTCCAGCCGACTCGGATAAATAGCCCACAAATAAACCCCAATCTCCTGCAACATACGTGGAACTGCTTTGCTTGCATCAGAACAGACTGAAGTCTGGTCAAAATTGATCAGAACAAAACCACGGACTGTTCTGGAGTTGGAGCTGTCAAACGTTCTTGCGGGGCCGCTTCGTTAGTATGTTCTCGGGGGGAGGGCAAGACTTTTGAAGGGCCCCGTAAGCACTTTCAAGGAGCTTCCCATGATGTCGCCGGAAATGGGTCCTAACCGCTTGAACATGAAGTTCTCGGAGTCCGGAAGGAAGGTACTGATTCATCTCGTACGCGGACTTCCACCGAAGATCAGCCGGGACAGGAAGACGATTACGATCACCTCCCCAGATCGTTTTCCAGTGCGCACCAAGCCTACCAAGCCGTAGCTGGCCAGGAGTCACTCGCTCCTCAAGTCGCGCGGGACGCGGTCCATCTCAACACGTCGCGCAGCCTCAACGGATTCGACCCTTGTCATTGGCGTAGCTCGATTTTCTGTGCAACCAACCTGGCCCGTTTTGATAGCTCGTTTGAAAGACTCATGTCGCATTTTCCCCGAATGGAGGAAGCGCGATCGTCGAGTGTCCCTCTTTGGCTTGAACGTCTTACGATCGAAAAGCCGCCCTACGCATGTCCCGAACTGAAAGATAAATTCCCCCGGCGTCCGAACAGGTGGGCTAGGCCCATTCTGCCATGGGAATAGCCGTTTCTGATCATCGGTTAAGGTCCAGGGAGCACCTTCACGTTAGTCTCGGGCCAGAGCTCCAGTCTGTAATCTCCACCTCTTCCAAGACTAGTTCTCGGTGTTCGCGTCTTCCCCACGCTGCCTGCGTTGGGTGTACGCCCTTCTGCCAGGGCTCGGGCGGGCGCTCGAGCTCATGCGCCGGTATTGCGCCAAACAACCGCAAACCCGAAAAAGCGTTTGGCGCACACCGCGCCGCTCCTCGCGCCCTGACACCCTCCTGCGGCCGTGTTTTCTTCCTTTCACCGTCTCCGCCTGCTTTTTCTCCGCTATCGCTCCCCAGTGAAAGAAAAAGCAAGCCGGAAGACGGCAGAAAGGAAAAACATGAAATTAGAGGAAATCAAGAACAGAACCAATGAAGCTGTCAGCTATCTCGTCGAGGCTCTCGAAAAGGGTCAGAGTGAGGTGTTGAGCGAGTATTTGAACGCAATGGCTAGGTTTCACCAGTACAGCTTTGGGAACATCATGTTAATTGCTCGCCAGAGGCCGACGGCAACTCGGGTTGCCGGAATCCGCACTTGGAACTTGCTTGGCCGCTTCGTTAGGCGCGGAGAGAAAGGCATTTTGATTCTGGCTCCTATGGTCGGGGGTGAGAATCAGCAGAGTGATGCGGTCGCTACGGAGATCGCAACCGACAACGCAGCCGATGAACGTAAACGGGAAGCGCAGCTATATGGGTTTCGTGCCGTGTACGTGTTCGATGTCAGCCAGACCGAAGGCAAAGAACTGCCCAGCCTAACCGATGTCGAAGGCGATGTCAGCGGCTATCGCGAGAGACTCGTTGAGTACGTCGAGAGCAAGGGCATAAAACTCAGCTACTCGGAGAAGATTGCACCCGCGAAAGGCTTGTCTTCGGGCAAGCGAATCACTCTGCTGACCGGGATGCAGCCAGCTGAGGAGTTCTCGACTTTGGTGCATGAGATGGCACACGAGATGTTGCATCGCAGTGAGCGCCGGACTCTAACCAACAAAGAAGTACGCGAGACCGAAGCCGAGGCCGTCGCCTTTGTGGTTTGCCAATCGATTGGACTTGAAACCGGAACCGCTTCTGAGGATTACATCCGACTCTGGAATGGCAGCGCCAAGCTGTTGCAGGAGAGCTTGGAAGTAGTGCGGCGAACCGCTTCCGTAATTCTTGGCGGAATCGTCCCCAAGCCTGCAGCGACAATAGACGGAGATGCCGTCGCCAATCTCCAACCCTCTAACACGTATGCATCTCAGCCGTCAATGACGGCTGAGGCGGCGTCTGTTAGTGCATTCTGAAACGGAAACCATCCATTTGGGAGTGAAAATGCGGCGCAGCAACGACTTGTGGCCGCTTGCGGATTCACCTGCTCAAAGTATCCGACTGGTCAAGTTCTGGCGGACGACGCAAGTGCTGCGCACTTGCGCCGTCTCGATCATCAGAAACTGCATTCATTGAAGAACTAGCGCGTGAATCTCCGCCCCCACTACCCAGGCGCGGTTGTGCATGCCGCTCGGCGAAGGTCTCCCGAGCTGGCTGCTCGCCTCTTCCTCGCAGCATCAATTCGTGAGCGGATTGTCGGTGATCGGAACGTGCGACAGAATCGGAGAGCCGTTCCTTATCCGTCGTAACTACTGTTAGCCGATGGCGTCCGCGTGAAGCCGCCACGTAGAACGATTGTCGCCGCATTCCATCGGCTGAAATAATTACGTGATCGACCGATTTGCCCTGACTGCGATGAGCTGTGACCGCGTAGCCATGGGCGAATTGCTTGTAGTTCTGCGGCAGTACTCGACCATCTTGCAGGTGAATCCGTTGTTTTTCGTCAACTGCAGAAACCGTCACCAACTCCCCATTCACTGCCCTAAAACCCGGCTCACGCCGGTTTTCCAGGAGCAGCAGCTTGTCGTTTGGGGCAATCTCGATCTTCGAACGCTCGTACACGTCAAAGGCTTTCGCCTGTTTTGATGTAAACGTCCGCTCTTCGCCTCGGGAATTTCGGGCAACAACCGTTTTTCCCTTACGGCCGACTACCTCCAGCGTCTCGTTCTTGTTCACGCCTTTTACGGCCCGATGAAACTTGAGTACTTGTCCTGATTGGTAATTCCGCGAGGCTTGCTTCTGTGCCGTCGTCCAATTCAGGGAAACGTGTCTTTCTACTTCAATACTGGCCCCCAGCTTGCCTGATCGCGAGCGTTCTCCGCGAATCGCCGCCGTAATTTGCTCGATGTCGTCGTGTGTCGCAGCGACAACCAGGACATTCGGGTTTTGTCCTTTCGCGTTGAGCTCCATATTTGCGTCTGTGTATGCCTTCTGGACCGCCTCGGCGCGATCTTCCCAAGAAACCTCTCGAATTGCTCCCATTCCGTCGAGCTTCGCAATCCCCTGTTCTGGATCGCGACGCAGCTCTTGCACTGCTTCACGGTATTCAGCGCTTGACTGGCGTTGGACTTGAGTCAGCAACACACTTTTGAGGCCTGATTCCTTCTCCAGGAGTCGGAGCGCATCCGTTGATTCGACGCTACGGATTTGGCGCGTGTCGCCACTGAATACCAGTCGCGCCCCTTGATCTTCCGTCAACCTCAGCAGGTCGGACATTTGCCGCCCTGAAATCATTCCCGCCTCATCGGCGATTATGACTTTGTCTGAAAGATTGGTATGAGCTCTCTCGTCTTGCAGAAGGCGCTGTATGGTCATTGCGTCGTTAAACCCGACTTTTTGCAGCTCTTCGACGGCGCTCATGGTCGGAGCGACTGCAACAACTTCGCGCCCGCTTTCGTTCAGCGCCCGGTGAAGTTCCTGCAACGTGGCAGTTTTTCCGGTTCCCGCAGCACCATGAATGTTGACTGCCAGGTCACGACTTCTCAGAACAAAGTCAACGGCCTTCCGTTGCTCAAGACGCAATTGGCTGGACAATTCGATTTCGACGTTGCCGAGCGAGTTAAACTTGCCAATGCCCCCATCAATACGGGCAATCATGTCGTGTTCTCGTTGAAGTGTTTCGCGGGTGGCAATGTCTTTTCCCGCGCGGAGCAATTCGCCGCTACTTTCCTCAAACGCGAAAGTGCCCCTGAGTTGATCTAAGTCGATCCGCCCACGGCCATGCCGCAATGCTTCGGTAAGCAGCTCATGATCGCGGGCAACCGAAACGCGCTCGAATACGTGTTGTTCGGCATACTCCAACGACTCCGTTGAGGATTCCGGCTCGCGCTCAGGTTGTCGGGATGAGGCTTCTTCCCGAAGTTCCGTGAGATCGAAGGCTTCGTCCGGACTCAGCCGTTCGTGCTGTAGACGATACACCTCGTCAGTTGAAATCTCCACCAGCTTGTCAGCTCGTGATTCTCGTACCAGGACTGCCACTTCGTTGTCGGTCGGCTTGCGTCCATTCACCTTCGTGAACTCGTCTATTGCCCGGTCACGCTGGTGACTGCGTTGACTGTATTTCTCAATAAGTTCATGAGACACACCCTTGATCTCGAATCCCAGGTCCTTGCCTTTGGCATCGCGACGGTCCTCGACTTCGTACCCCAGGCTTCGGACTTCGCGAGCCAGAGCATTGCGGTATACCTCTGTCAAATAAGCCCGCTGCTCATAGATGTCTGAGGCCTGTAGTGCTTTCCAGCTCCCTTCTGTGCCGTCGTACGTCAGGTTGGCTGCAACCGCATGGGTATGTAGCTGAGGGTCAAGTTCGCGGCTGGTGTCATGGTGATAGACCGCAAGCACCAGATTGCTGGTTGTGCGGTCGCTGTTTCCTCCGTCCTTTCGGACGCGACTCGCTGCCTGCAGTTCCAGCTCTTTGAGTGTCTCGTCGACGGCTTTTCGATGGGCTTCGATGAGCCTCTCATCGCCACCTACTTTCGCCATCACAGAAACGGATTTTGGAGCGGAAATGGTGAAATCGTAGAGATTGCGGCCACGGCTCTGTACAGTTCCATCCGCTCGAATGCGGTGCGCGCTGTGCCGCTGCCGAAGAAAGTTCCCGGTGCTTGGATCCAGTCCTTGCCGCACACCTTCAAAATCCGTGGGCTCGACTTCACCTGACAGTCCCAGCAGTTCTGCTCCGCGTCCCTGCCAGGTGCCGACGACCCGCTCGCCTTCGGCGTAGTAATCGCTGTGCTGCAAGTGCCGCTCGGAATAGCCTGATCCGTCCGACATCGCGCGAATGGTCAGCATGGAAGAACAACCTCAACAACTCACTTTGCAAATAGACACCATCCCTAAGCCTTCGGCTTAGGTTCGGTGCAGCGTCCGCTGTGCGGAGGCTTCGCGGTCAATTTGCGGTGGATTTGCGGAGTGTTCGCGGCCTCTTTGCGGAGCTTCGGCCATCCTTTCTGGTTGCGTTCAGCGTCTGTTCTTAACAGCAGTTTTGGAGATCGAATGAAGCCGCAATTTGAAGCCATTCTCAAAACCTTGCCTCCGCAAACACCGCGCTCGCGGTTACATCCCTATAGCGAGCTAATTCGTGAGATGCGAAAACGCAAACGTTCTTATCGCGAAATCACTGAAGTCTTGCGCGATCAGTTTGGGTTGAAGGCAGGCATCAGCACCGTCAGAGATTTCTTGCGAGCCCAGACGAAATCAAAAACGAAACACCGCGAACGAAACAATCACAACTTGCACACCACGAGGAACAGGAAAGCACTTACAGCAACAAATAAGGAACGAGAAGCACTGGCAGGCACTGCAAGGACACAGAAGGCGTTTGAGAGCACTGAACGACATTTTCAGGAATCAATGCAATCACGTTTGTCAAAACTTTCGAACAGGCCACGCTTTGAATACAACTCTGAAGAGCCGTTGCGCATTCTGCGTAAGCAGGGAGAGCACGATGACTAGCGATACCTCTACAGAACGGTTACAGCCTGAGATGAAGCTTCCGGTGTCAGTAGTACCAATGCAGCAGGCCACAGAGCGCGTGATCCTGACAATGGGCGGCAAAGGGGGAGTCGGTAAGACTAGCTTCATGCTCGCACTTGCCGAATGGTTCGCCACGCAGAAAGTCGAAGCCAAGTTGCTCGACCTCGACTCCGAGAACAAGACTCGTGGCAGCCTGTCGCACTACTTCAACAGAGGCGCGATAAAAGTAAACATCCACACAGCAGCAGGCCTGGATTCGTTCGTTGACTACATCGAGGGTGGCACTTCGATTCTGTTGGCCGACATGGGAGCCAGCTCTGGCCAGGTCACATACGGCTGGTTTGATTCCATGTTCGAGGACGTTCAGGCACTCGGCGTCAGCTTTACTGCAATCGGAATCGTCACGCCCGATCCCGCCAGTGTTGAAAGCGTGTTGAGTTGGGCTGCACACCTGCAAGATCGGGTCGAGTACATCATCGTAGAGAATGCGATCGCTTATCCGGCAGATTTCACCTACTGGCGCAAGAGCGAACAGGCTCACCGATTCCGCCAGGCTTTTAATCCCGTTGTGCTGACGATGGAGTTCCGTCTGCCGGAACTGGAAAATGCGGCTCGACAGCACGGAATCACTCTCAGCGAGATCGCCGAGCGCAAGCACGGCATACACGAACTGCAACGGGCTTCGCTCGTGCTTCGCGCTCAGAGCTACCGCAGGCGACTGTTCGAGGAAATTGAGAAAGCGAAACATCTGCTCTTGCCATGAACGACGAAGGCAAAATCGCAGACCGGACCTTCAAAGAAGCGGATTTCATAGACGAGATCGCGGAACTACTGCCAGCGGAACAGCGCCCATTGTGGTATCGCGACATGGCGCATCTTCGCCGCCTGCCCGCCGAGGACGAGCTACTGCGAATTGCACGCGCGATGGGATTTCTGGCGCTGATTACGAGGCAAGCCCCGGTTGCAATTGCTCAAGAGCGCGAAAAACTGATGGCAGCCTTAGAACACGCAATCAGCTCAACGAATGCAGCCCGCCAGGACACGATCAGGTTCCATCGTGAAGTCGAAAAGCGCTTGGCTACTATGCCCCAAGAAATAGCGGAAGGCATGAACCCGGCAGCCGTCGCTGCCATACTCGCTGAAAGTCTGCGCCAGCAGTTCGCGCAAAGCGGCCTACCTGAAACTGCTCAAGCACTCGCTATCATCGGCAAGACCACCGCACAAACCGCAACTGAATTTGACCGTTCCTCACGGCAGCTACTCAATGATTGGAGGAACACCTCAAAACGATTTAGCGACGCTTTCGCCGATATGCGGGAAATGATCGACGATACAACAGAAGCGGCAAGAGAAGCGGCGCAAGCATTAACCAAGACGTTCCTCAGGGAATATAGATGGTCGGTTCTGATGCTATGCGCGTCAGCACTGATGCTCGGATTCAGTCTGGGAATTATCTGGCATCGCTGGATTAGCTCAACGGGGTCAAGCCCGTCTTCAAATATTCCAACGACTTCTCAGCCCTCAGCCATAGAGCCACATCCTTCTGCCAGCAGTCAGCAAGAACACAAACCACATCCGCCGAGACCACGCCATGAGACCGCCCAATGAAACTGCCACTCCCAACAATCCGCATGACGCCAGCCCGAACAAACCGCAGGTAAATTCTTCTTTCGTTTCTCCGGGCAGCAAACCGGAACCGCGAAGGCTCCGTCAAGGGACAAGTCCGCTGACGCGGTTCGCTCCGCTCACCCGTGACCGACCCTTCGCCGTTCCCGTCCAACCCGCCGCTACGAAACGCAAGAAGAAAAACGAAGTATCGCCCACAATCGAACTCGCAAACGTCGCTTCATCCGCAGGACATTCGGGTACAATCATGCTGCCATCCGTCCCGCAGACAAGGAGATTTCCTTTGAAGCGGAAACGGTATCAAGCCGGTTCTTTACACCGGAAGAAAAGAAACAGAGGTTCAGACGTGTGGGTATTGCGATATCGCGAGTCGCGGCAGGGCGGCGCTCAAGCACATCGCAGCATCATCATCGGAACAGTTGATGAATACCCCACGAAGGCCAAGGCTCAGAAGGCTGCCGAGGCGCTTCGTTTAACCCTCAACAGCGACTACAAACCTGCAAGTGTCTCCACCATAGCAACACTCGTTGACAGGTACATCCTTGAAGCAATGCCTGAACGCTACTCGACTACCAAAAGCTACACCTCCTATTTGAACGGGTTCATCAAGCCAAAATGGGGCGATTATGACCTCGTTACTCTGGGCCAGAACCCATTCTGGGTGGAGAAGTGGCTTCGAGCATTACCGAACGCACCGAAAACCAAAGCACACATTAAGGGCCTCATGCACCGCTTGTACGAGTACGCAATGAAATGGCGCATGATGTCCATTCAACGAAACCCCATGCAGTTGGTCGAAGTGAAAGGTGTCTCCAGAAGAATGCGAAAGCCGAAGGTATTGACGGTGAGGCAATATCATTTGCTCTTACCGCTAATTCCGGAACCTTATCGCACGATGGTGGTAATCGCTCAATGCCTAGGCCTCAGAATTAGCGAAATTCTCGGCCTGCAATGGCGCGATGTTGATTTTGAATCGCTTGTTCTTCGAGTCGAAAGAGGAGTGGTTCAGGGTCATGTGGATCGCGTCAAAAGCGAATATTCCGAAGACGATGTTCCACTTGATCCTGCAATTGCAGACGTATTGCGGCACTGGCAAAAAGACTGCCCCGCAAGTGCTGAGGGCTGGTTATTCGCGAATCCAGCAACCCACAAGCCGTATCACGCTAGTGAAATCTGCAAAAACTACATACGGCCCGCGGCAGAAAAGCTCGGACTCGGGAAAATTGGCTGGCACACCTTTCGCCACACCTACAGGACGTTGCTTGATGAAACAGGCGCGCCCATGAAGGTGCAGCAGGAGCTAATGCGCCACGCCAACATTCAGACCACTATGAACGTGTACGGATCGGCGATGTTGGAAACTAAGCGAACTGCGAACAGCAAGATCGTTCGCATGGTTCTCTTTCCGTCAATTCCAAGGAAAAATGAAAAGGGCCGCTCGTCAGCAGCCTCTTAATGTTCCCTATTGTTCCCTCGCCGTTTGGGGCGATTCCTCGTAACCTGCTGAATCTTTTGGTTGCGGGGGGTGGATTTGAACCACCGACCTTTGGGTTATGAGCCCAACGAGCTACCAGACTGCTCCACCCCGCAGTTCGATGATAGCAACCGTGTTCTGGAGCGTCAAACGGTCGCAGCGGTACATTTCTGTACAGCTTGTACTGTTTGAGGTTTACAGATTAGAAGGATTCTTGTAGCGAGTCATAGAAGTGCGGCTTTTTTTGGCAACATGAAAACGACCTGATGATCGAGGGCACGGCTGCACATGGCAACTGGTTCTGAAAAGCCAGCACTATTCGGGCGCTTACGATTTTGAGCTTCTGACGCTGGTCTTCAGCTTGCGCACTTCGTCGAGATTCAATCGTCGGAACTCGCCGGGAGGAACGTCGAGAGTTAAGGGGCCGTAGCGGACCCGCTTGATCTTCTCGACGTGGTGTCCTATCTCTTCGAACATTTTTCTGAGCTGGCGATTTTTGCCTTCGATCAGGGTGACCTCGTACCACGGGTTCTCGGACTCCTTGATCATGCGGATCTTGGCAGGGGCAGTGCGGACTCGCTGGCGTTCCGATAGGCGAGCCCGCCGTGCACCAGGTTTGGTCGGACCGCCCGAAGCAGCGTTCGTTTGTGCCTCGCTCGATGCCAATCCAACGCGTGACTCCGGAATCATTAGTCCACGGCGCAGCTTCTGCAGTCCAGCTTCACTCGGCATCCCGGCAATTTTCACGAGGTAGACTTTTTCTACGTGCGAGGCAGCTTTCATCAGTGCGTGCGCCAGTTCGCCATCGTTGGTGAGGAGCAACAAGCCTTCGCTGCCATAGTCGAGGCGGCCCACGGGATAGACGCGCGCATGAATCCCACGCAGAAGGTTCATCACGGTCGGCCGCCCCTGGGGATCGCTCACCGTCGTCACATATCCTTTAGGCTTGTTCATCAATAGATAGGTGTGCTGCTCTGCCCCGCGTAGCAACTTGCCGTTGACTCGGATGTGGTCGTTCTCGGGATCAGCCTTTGTACCGAGCTCGGTGATGGTCCGTCCGTTCACCTCAACTAGACCCGAGGTGATCATCTCCTCGGCTTTGCGTCGCGAGGCGATGCCGGCGGCGGCAATGATTTTTTGCAGGCGTTCGGCTGACATGCTAACGAAAGAGTATCAGGAACTTCGTCCAAATTGCCTTCACGATTGCGGGGAGACTGCGACTGTGGTCGCTGATTGACGCGAAAATGAGACTCACGCGCTTTTTTCGGCTTCCGCCTGGCTAGCTTCTGCGGGATTTTCGGCCGCGTCGGTGCTGTTTTGTTGCGTATCAGCTTGTTCCGTTGAGTTTGGCATGAATTCGGCGGTAGCGGCCGCAGTGTTTTCCGCCGGCAACAGATCGCTTTGGAATGACTCCGCGACCAATTTCTCGAACTCTTCCATGCTGGGAAGTTCGTTGACGTCTTTCAATCCGAAGCGGAGAAGAAATTCTTTCGTGGTCTTATAGAGGATGGGGCGGCCAACTACCTCTTTGCGGCCTGAAGTAGTGATCAGCTTGCGATCGAGCAGCGTTGCGATTACACCGCTGGAATCGACACCGCGGATTTCGCTGATTTCAGGTACGGTGACCGGTTGCTTATAAGCGATGACAGCCAATGTCTCCAACGCGGGCAACGAAAGGCGGATCGGCGGCTTCAGGCTCTTCGCGAACGAGCGCACTAGGTCGTGCTGCTCGGGCTTGGTGGACATGCGGTATCCGCCGGCAACTTCGCGAATTTCGATACCGTGCACGTCAGTGGAGTATTCCACCTTAAGTTCGGTCAACGCTCGTAAAACTTCCGAGCGGAGTTCGGCTGCATCGGCGATGCCAGATGAATCCTTCACCAATTGGGCCATCTGGTCCACGGTGATTGGCGTTTCGGCCGCGTAAATGATGGCTTCGAGTTGTGGCTTGAGGCTCATGTTGAGGACCATTGAGTCATTGAATCATCGGATCATTGAATTATTGTTCCGGGCGTATGCGCCTGTTGTATTCAATGATTCAATGACTAAATGATTCAATGATTCAATTCTCCAAGCTCCGTTTCATCTCCAATCGTCTCTTACCGCTTCCTGGTTCTTCATCACTTCTTCGAAATGAGAATGCTTGCGAATCAGGATTTCGCCGAACAGTCGCTCCTGGCGAAGTTGGATTGCCTGCAGGCGCACGAGTTCCAAGAGAGCCAGGAACATGCATACCAGGGCTTGCCGCGACTCCACGCCAGAGAGCATCTGCTTCAGACGGATTGGGCGATCTTCAAGCGTGAGCCGGCGGCGCAAGTACGTAATCATCTGGCCGACGGTGACCGTCTCCTCGTTCACCTCGATCATGGGCCGCGTGCGTACGCGCTCGAGCACCTGCTGGAACGTCTTCACCAGGTCAATGACGTCGGCGGCGATCTCCGGTTCGGCGCCTTCAGACTGCATGAACTCACGGATTGCAGGGTTCGTACGCACCGCGTCTTCGATTTGCTGTTTCTGGAGAAGCATTTGAGCGGCGGACTTGAACTTCTCGTGCTCGATCAGCCGGTTCACCAGTTCCGCGCGCGGGTCTTCCTGCGCTTCAGAGGCGACGGCCGGATCGCGCGGCAGCAACATCTTCGACTTGATGTGAATCAG
>Ga0207671_10003922_pt1 | contig 14505 bp, 9 predicted proteins | sample KBSC24metaG_FD_184352 | JGI IMG/M metagenome (GOLD analysis project Ga0207671, IMG submission 184352) | Corn rhizosphere microbial communities from Kellogg Biological Station, Michigan, USA - KBS C2-4 metaG (SPAdes) (version 2) | ecosystem: Host-associated > Plants > Roots > Rhizosphere > Soil... | reverse complement strand
GGCCTGTACCTGATCTGCCTGGCGTATGACTGGCGCGCGTTCCTCGCCCTCGTGCCGTTCTACTACCTCGGCCACTCGCTGTCGTCGCTGAACGGCTACTACGAGCACTTCAAGGGCAATCCGGACGCGCCGATTGCCTGGGGCGTGAGCACTTACAACAAATTGTACAATTGGACATGGTTGTACAACGGCTTCCACGCCGAGCATCATTACCGCCCGAAAGTGCACTGGACCAAGATGGTCGAGCTGCGCGACCGCATCCGCGCCGAGCAGGAAGCCGCCGGCGTGCACGTAATGAGCCACTGCCATGCGCTCGGATTCCTCGATCGCGCTCCGCCGCGATACCTTGCCATGAGCACGCGGGGGCAACGGGTGGCGTAAGCCGATCCATTGCGATTCAGGGACGGCAGCTGCTAGGCTTGGGACGCAAAGCCACAGGCGGCGCCGAAGATGAATGCATTTCCGACATGGAAGACGGGCTTACGGCCGCTGCTGTTGCTTGCAGTTGCCGCATCGGCGGTGAACGTCGGCGCCGCGGCGCCCCCCGCGCTTTCCCTTCAGGACCTGCAACGTTTCGGCGTGCAGCTGAAGATGGCGTCCGCGCAGGCCGAGTCTGGGCAGGCGCCGACACCAGAGGCATTGGCGACGATGGAGCGGCAATTCGCCGGCTTCCAGGATGCTTTTGGCACAGCCGGTGATCAGTCGCTGCAGGAAAAGTACCGGTCGATTGCCCGATTGCTGGGCAAGTTGCAGTACCAGTCGCTCCACGCGCCGGCGCCATCGCCAGTCTCCGCCCGGCTTCGCGCGCAAACTGACGTGGAAGTCGTTACCGATCGGCATGGCGGAGCGTGTGCGGCGGCGCTCGGAATTTCCGTGACGTTGCCGGTGCAGATCACGGCAGGACAGTCCGGCCGCGGCAGAAGCGATGCGTGGCTTCGTTTCGAACCCGCCCAGACCGGGCGCTATCGGTTCGCCACGGATTCCATGACTGCCGATCCCGCAATGGAAATATTTTCGGGCGCCTGTTCGCACCTCGGCAAGGCCATCGCTTCGAATGACGACACTTTCGGCCTGGATGCTGCGGCGTCGATCGCCGCGACCGCGCACGTTCCGCTCTATATCCACCTGACCAATTCCGGAGAGGGCGGCGCGATTACGCTGAGCGTCAGCGACATCGGCACCGTTTCCGGAACGATCACCGATGCGCAAAGCGGCCTTCCGATCGGCTCCGCGAACGTCTGGCTCGTCAATCTTGCGAACAACTACTCCGGATATTCCGACTACACCGACGCGAACGGCAAGTTCTCGATCGACGCGAGCCCGGATACCTATTACGTACTTGCGTCTGCCTATCAGCGTGTGACCGAGCTGTATCCCAGCGCCCAGTGTGCGTACGGCTCGGCCTATTACAATATCGCGCGTTGTCCGACCGCCCAGGCGACGTCTGTCAGTGTCACCGCCGGCGCTACAGTTTCGAACGTCAACATGGCGCTCGATCAGGGCCAGAAGATTTCCGGAACGGTGCGGGACGGCGCCAATCAACCGGTCACCAATGCAAACCTGATCCTGTATGACAACGCCGGCAGCCAGCTCAACTACCAGTACGCCGACAACTACGGGCGCTATTCGTTCCCCACATTGCCGTCCGCAACGTACAAGTTGGTGGCCCAGGCCGGCGGCTATGGATCGCAGGTGTTCGACCACGTCGCCTGCACGGGTCAATTGCAGACCCAGTGCAATCCGGCGCAGGGAACGGGCGTGGTTGTCGGCGACCAGGACGTACCGGGAATCAATTTCTCGCTGCCTTTGCTGGCGTCGATCCAGGGCAGCGTCTCGCCTGCGCCTTCGTACGCCACCCAGGTCTGTATCGTGGATGCACAAGGCGGCGCCGTGAGCGTATGCGCAAGTACGGATGCGAACGGCAGCTACAAGGCCGGACCGCTGCCGGTCGGCACCTTCTATGCCTACGCGCAGGCGCCCGGATATTTCTCGCAGATCTTCAACGGTGTGGATTGCACGGCCGATTGCACGGCGAGTCTGTCCGCGGCGACCCAAATCGTGATCAGCAATGTCGGGCAGATCGGCATTGCCAACTTTCAGCTCAATCCGCTGCCGGTCGTGCACGGGCATGTGCAGGATTCGATCAGCGGCTTGCCGCTGGCGAATGTCACGATCTACGCCAGCGTTTCGCCGCCCGCCAGCAGCACCGTGAGCACGACGACCACGGACAGCAACGGCAACTATTCGCTGACCAATACGCCCGCCGGCAAGTACTACGTGCTGGCGCAGAGCGATGACCATCTGGATCAGATCTACTCCGGCGTGCCCTGCGAACAGCTCGGCCCGTACTACTATCCGGCGACCCCGTGCAACGTGTCCGGAGCAACCCTGCTGACAATTGCGTCGGGCCAGACACCACCCGTCCTGGATTTCGCCCTGCAACCGGCTTCGAGCATCAGCGGACACGCAGGTACGCGCGGCGCGGCGGGCTCGGACCTCCCCGCAATGGTCGAGGTGGACGTCTATAACGGCGCCGGAACACTGGTCGGGACCGCCAACACCGATGCGTCCGGCAACTACGTCGTCGACGACCTGCCCGCCGGGACTTATTTCGTGATGGGCAATACCGGCTACTACAGCTACCAGTTCGTTACACAGATATGGCAGCTGATCGACTGCGCCTCGCAGTGCGCTCCCACGAGCGGCACTCCGGTCCCCGTCGGATCCAATGCCGCGGTTTCTGGCGTCGATTTCCTCATGACGCGGCGCGATGCCGTGGCAGGCCGGATTACCGATGACGCGGGCTCTCCGATCGCCGGCGTGCTCGTCGACCTTTTTGAGACGACTACGGGAGGTTACTCGGGTACCGGCGTCACCGACGCGGAAGGTTACTACGCAACCGCAGCCAATCTCGGCTACGCGTATTTTGCCGGCACCGAGTCCGGTGGCGGTTACGTCGACCAGGTCTACAGCGGCACCAGTTGCCCGAATGGCTCCGCCTTCTTTGGCCTTTGCAGTTTTTCCAATGCCACGTCTATCTCGCTGAGCTACGGCAGTCTGCAACCGCACGTCGTCAATTTCATGCTGAAGTCGAGCGACGCGATCTACTTCAACGGTTTTGATTCGCCGTGACGTGACGGTAGCGGCTCCTGCGGCTCACGAAATGCCGCGGCTGAGCACCGCAAGCAGCGTCTCTCCATAACGCGCGAGCTTGGCCGCGCCGACGCCGCTGATGGCACCCAGTTCGACGCGCGTCCGCGGCCGCTCGCGCAGCATCTGCAGCAACGTGGCGTCGTGGAAGATCACATAGGCCGGCACGCCCTGCTCGCGTGCCAGTTGCGCGCGCAATTCGCGCAGCGACTGCCACAGCGCGGTCTCGTGCGGGGCGATCGCCAGATCGGTCTGCCGTGACTTGGCGCGCGTGGACTTGCGCGCCGCACGACGCTCCTGGCGATCCGCCACGCGGCGCAGCAACACCGGCGTCTGCCCGCGCAGCACGCCGCGGCTGGCGGCAGTCAGGCGCAGCACGCCGAATCCATCGTCGTCGGTCGCCAGCCATCCGCCGGCGACGAGTTGCCGGAACACGCTGCGCCACTGGCGCGCGTCGAGTTCGGCGCCGATGCCGAACGTGCTCAGCGCATCGTGCCGCAGCGTCTTGATGCGATCGTCGACGTCGCCGCGCAGCACGGCGACCAGATGGCCCACGCCGTAGCGCTGCCCGGTGCGGACCACGCATGACAGCGCCTTCTGTGCCGCAACGGTGCCGTCCCAGGTCTGCGCCGGCTCGAGACAATTGTCGCAATTTCCACAAGGCTGCGGCATCGTTTCGCCGAAATAGGCGAGCAGGCGCTGGCGCCGGCACGAGGTCGACTCGGCGTAGCCGAGCAACGCGTCGAGCTTGGCGCGCTCGTTGCGTTTGCGCTCGTCGCCGGAATCGGACTGCGCGATGAAGCGCGCCAGTGCGACGACGTCGCCGAGGCCGTAGCAGAGCCACGCTTCGGCCGGCAGGCCGTCGCGGCCCGCGCGCCCGGTTTCCTGATAGTAGCCCTCGAGGCTCTTGGGCAGGTCCAGGTGCGCGACAAAGCGCACGTCGGGCTTGTCGATGCCCATGCCGAACGCGATCGTCGCGCACATGACGATGCCGTCCTCGCGCAGGAAGCGCTGCTGATTCGCGCTGCGCACGCCGGCGTCCATCCCGGCGTGATAGGACAGCGCGGAAAAGCCGTGTTCTCCAAGCCATGCGGCCGTCTCTTCGGTCTTCTTGCGCGACAGGCAATACACGATTCCGGACTCGCCGCTGTGCGCGCCGAGAAACGTCTCGAGCTGGCGCCGCGCATTGTCCTTCTCGACGACGCGGTAGCGGATGTTCGGCCGATCGAAACTGGCGACGAAGCAACTGGCGGACTCCAGCTTGAGCCGCTCGATGATTTCAGTGCGCGTGCGCGCATCGGCCGTCGCGGTCAGCGCGATCCGCGGCACCTGCGGAAAACGTTCGTGCAGGATCGTCAGCTGCCGGTATTCGGGCCGGAAATCATGGCCCCACTGCGATACGCAATGCGCCTCGTCGACCGCGAACAACGCCAGCCGAACGCGCGCGAGCAGGTCGAGGCAGCGCTCGGTCAGCAGGCGCTCCGGCGCAACGTAGAGCAACTTCAGCGCACCGGCCGCAAAGCGCCGCTCGACCTCGCGCTGCGTTGTCGCATCCTGGCTCGAGTTGAGGAAGGCCGCTTCGACGCCGCACTGGCGCAAGGCCTCGACCTGGTCCTGCATCAGCGCGATCAGCGGCGAAACGACGATTGCCGTGCCGTCGCGCAACAGCGCCGGTATCTGGTAGCACAGCGACTTGCCGCCGCCGGTCGGCATCAGCACGAGGGCATCGCCGCCGGCAGACACATGATCGATGATCGGCTGCTGATAGCCGCGGAACCGGGCGTAACCGAATACGCGCCGCAACAACTCGAGTGCTGGCGTCATGGCTGCATGCTAGCAAACCGGCAGTCCGCCACGCCGCGCTTTCGCCGGAAGCCCGTTTTGGCTAATGTATCGTCCCTGCTACCGAAGGATCGGCTGAACCATGTTGCGCTTGCTGCGTCTTGTCGTTGCTGCCGCCGGATTGTCCCTGCTGGCAAGCTGTGGTCCGCCGCTGCATCCGATCAATCCGCCGAGCGCGAGCATCCAGCAGCTCGACGTGCTTCCCGACGGGCGCTGGAAAGTGCAGATCCGGATCGAGAATTTTTCCGACAAGACGCAGCACTACACGACCTTCAAGGCCGACTTGCTCGTATCCGGCCTGCCTGCCGCGAGCATTTCGCTCAACCCGGACCTGGATGTTCCCGGCTACAACGCGGATATCGTCGAAACCATGCTGACACCGGGCGCCGACGTCACGCGCGCCTTTGCAAGCGACGTCAAGCAGCCGAACGGCGCAGGCTACGAGCTAAAGGGTACGATCACGATTCCCGCCGCCGACAAGGATTTCAAGTTCGAGCACAAGAGCCGGCTGTCGGCAGTGCCGGGCATTCCGAATCAGTATCGGTGAAACGAGGGCTGATGGCCGAGGGAAGGATCAAGAGCCTGCGATGCGGCGCTTTTCAGCCCTCAGCCGTCGACCCGGCCCTATAATCCTCGAGCGCCCCTGCGAGAAGACCGCCTCCGCCCCATGACCGCCTACAAGGCCCCGCTCGCCGATATGCGCTTCGTCATGTTCGACCTGCTCAAGGTCGATGCGAGCTATCCGGGCCTGGCCGGCGGCGAGAACGCAAGCCGCGACGTGGTCGAGGCGATCCTGGAAGAGGCAGCGCGATTTTCCGAGCAGGTGCTGGCGCCATTGAACGCCAGCGGCGACGAGGAAGGCTGTCACCTGGACAAGGCCACCGCCACGGTGACGACGCCGAAAGGCTTCAAGCAAGCGTACAAGACCTACATCGATGGCGGCTGGAGCGGGCTCACCGCGCCGGAGGCCTACGGCGGCCAGCACCTGCCCGAGTCGATCGGTGCGCCGCTGAAGGAAATGCTCGATTCGGCCAACCTGTCGTGGGGCAATTTCCCGCTGCTGTCGCACGGCGCGTCCGAAGCGCTGCGCCAGCATGGCGAGGAGTGGCAGCGCCAGGCCTTCCTCAAGCCGATCGTCGAAGGACGCTGGACCGGCACCATGTGCCTGACCGAACCGCACTGCGGTTCCGATCTTGGCTTGCTGAAGTCGCGGGCCGAGCCGCAGGCAGACGGAACCGTTCGCGTCAGCGGCACCAAGATCTTCATCACCGCGGGCGAGCATGACCTGACCGAGAACATCGTGCACCTGGTGCTCGCGCGCCTGCCGGACGCCCCGGCAGGCGTCAAGGGCATCTCGCTGTTCATCGTACCCAAGTATAAAGTGGACAAAAATGGACAAATGGGTGCGCGCAACGCGGTGACCTGCGGTGCGATCGAGCACAAGATGGGCATCAAGGCGTCGGTCACGTGCGTGATGAACTTCGACGGCGCCGAAGGCTGGCTGATCGGGCAGCCGCATCGCGGCCTGATGGCGATGTTCACCATGATGAACACGGCGCGCCTCGCGGTCGGCATCCAGGGCCTCGGCCTGATCGAGCGCGGCTACCAGAGTTCGCTGGCCTATGCGCGCGAGCGCCTGCAGATGCGCGCGATGTCCGGCGCGAAATTCCCGGACAAGCCGGCCGATCCGCTGATCGTGCACCCGGACATCCGCCGCATGCTGCTGACGCAGAAGGCGTTCGCCGAGGGCGGCCGAGCGCTCGCCTACTATGCGGCGACGATCGTCGACCGCGTCGAGCGTTCGCCCGATGCCGACGAGCGCAAGCGCGCCGACGAGCTGCTGTCGTTCATCATCCCGATCGTCAAGGCGCTTTTGACCGAAGCGGCGAACGAGTGCGCCTATCACGCCGTGCAGATCTTCGGCGGCCACGGCTATATCCGCGAAACCGGCGTCGAGCAGTTCGCGCGCGACGCACGCATCACGACGATCTACGAGGGCACGACCCAGATCCAGGCGATCGACCTGCTCGGCCGCAAGATCATGCAGACCCAGGGCGCCGGCCTGAAGCACTTTCTCGAGGAGATCAGCGCGTTCTGCCACGCGCACGCCGATGACGCCGTGGCCGGCGAGTTCATCGGCCCGCTCGCGATCGTGGCCAAGGAATGGACCGACCTGACGCAGTCGGTCGCGCGGCGCGCCGGCCCCGATCCCGACGAGATCGGTGCGGCCGCTGTCGACTTCCTTTTCTTTTCCGGCTACGTCGCGCTGGCCTATTTCTGGGCGCGCGGCGTCGCGGCCGCGAATGCCTCGGCGCAGCCGGACGACTTCAAGCAGGCCAAGCTGCTGACCGCACGCTTCTATTTCGCCCGCATCCTGCCGCGCACCCAGGCGCATGCTGCCGCGATGCGCGCGGGCATCGACAGCCTGATGTCGATGCCGGATTCATTGTTCGGATAGCCGACGAGCCCACTGCCTTCCCCGTCATGCCGCCATCATGACCCAGCCCGATCCCGACTACGCCCCGCATATCCGTCTGGCCCATGCCGATGACGACGACTTCATCCTGTCCATCGCCGAGCGCCTGGTCGGTTTCGATCTGCCGTCCTGGCGCAAGCGCAGCGAGACACTTGCCGGCATCCGCGCCGACATCGCGCGCCACCTGCGCGAGTTGCCGGCGGCCTCGCACCTGTTCGTTGCGGAGGTCGAGGTCGGCGACAGCCGACCGAGGGCGAGCCATGGAGGGCGGGCGGAAGACGCTCCACGGACGGTGTCGGGGGAGGTCACGGAACGTGTCGGCTTCCTCCACCTGCAGACACAGAAGGACTTCTTCACCGGCGTCCTGAACTGCCATATTGCCGATCTCGTGGTTGCCTCGCAGCACGACGGCGAGGGCGTCGGCAGCGCGCTGGTCGCGTTTGCCGAAAGCTGGGCGCGCGAGCACCGCTGCCGGCACATGACGTTGGCGGTATTCCCGGGCAACAAGCGGGCACGCATTCTGTACGAACGGCATGGTTATGGCGACGAGCTGATCCGGATGACCAAGCCACTCCGGTGAATCTGCACCGGCGGACTGCGTCCCCGGGCTTAGGCCTTGATCCGCCAGCAGAACTATTCGGATTTTCGCCCCCTGGAAATCGGCGTTGCGCTTGCTTTTGCCGATCTTCGCGTCTATGATTTCGTGCGGAGCGTCACAATTAGCGGTCGAAAACGTGAGGGTTGGCACGTTGTTGGGGTTCGGTACGCGGAAAAAACCAGAAAGCTCCTCTTGTACCGATTACAACTCGTTCTTTCTTTCACGGCGCGCTCGGCGTGCGTTGTCGTTGCTGCCTGCTGGGTGGCATCGATCATGCATTTGACGAATACGATCTTTGGCCCTGCGTTGATAACCGGAATCGGAGAAAGACAATGTTGATGTCCAACCAAGAGTTGAACCGCGTCGGAGCATCGCTGCGCGGATTGTGTTTCGCGATTGCGGCACTGGCCTTCGCGCCGCTGGCCCAAGCGCAGCCGTACGACAGCGAGACGACGGCCACCGAAGGGCTTTCCTGCGCCGGCGACCGCGGCGCGAGCAGCTGCACGGCGAACGACTTCGCCGTCACTGTTTCGGCGACGAGCAGTTCCAACATCGTATCGTGCCAGTTCAACCAGCCGGTCGTGCTCGACGTCGTTGCCAACATCACGGGCGCGACGCCCCAACGCTACAACGTCGGCTTGTTCATCGGCGAGGCCGGGAATTTCCCCGCGACGGCCGGTGGCAAGTGCTCGGTAGACACATTCCCGACAACCGATACGAATCCTCCCGCGGCCGTGGGCTGGACCAATTTCGACAACAACGCCTGCGGCGACTATAACGGCGGCGGCGTGACGACGGTCAACCTGATCCACAACGTCAAGGTCAATTGCGTGCCTGACAAGGTGACCGGCAACCTGTCGATCCCGTTTGCGATCACCTGGTCGAACAACGCGGGTAGCGCGACCTCCTGCAATGGACCTGCCGACGTCGCACCCGGTACCGGTTCGAAGTGCAACGGCTCGGCCGGTTCGCCGGTCGGCGGTGTCACCGTGACCTACAACGCCGATCCGGCCTGCGGTGGCAAGACGGTCACCTATGACCCGGTCGCCGGCACCGTCACCTCGAGCTTCATCGTCCAGAACAACGACCCGGGCAATGCCATTCCGCCCGACCCGGCCGATGGCACGCAGTATCACGATGTGGTCCCGGGTCCGGTTGTCGTGACCGGCGCCACCTGCACGGTGCAGAGCGGCGCGGCGAGCTGCGGTACCGGGCCGGTCGTTTCCGGCAATGACGTTTCCGGCACGCTGCCGACGTTTCCGACCGGCTCGAGCGTGAAGATCACGATCAACGGCACGGTACCTGCCGGCCAGACCGGTTCGTATTCCAACACCGCAGACGTCATACCGCCGACGAACCTGACGGCCGGATCCGACTCCGTCGGCAACAACAGCTGCAGCAACGCTGCCACGCTGCCGGTCAAGCTGCAGAGCTTCGACGTGCATTGATTGCCGGCACGGACCGGATTCGTTCCGGTCCGTTCCTCGAATGCGAATTCAGAAACGCGCCCCTTTCGGGGCGCGTTTTTTTTGGTCAACGGTCGCAGCGCACTCCCGGGAAGCGTGTGCTGCTTCTCATTTCACGCTCCCGCGAAAGAAATAATGTTCGGCGCAATGGGGAAACCGCCGTCCATGATGGCGGTTGGGGCCATGCCGATCTTCCGCCCGGATGATCGGTCGGGATCATCCGCGTCCTGTCGCTGACCTGTACTTCGCCGGACAAGCGTCCGCCTCGATTCCTGCGGGCACCGGCGCGCTCGACCTGAAATTTTCGTCCACGCACACTACAGGGCTTCGATGTGCACTGATCGGGCGCGGCGTCCGTCGCTGTTCGTCGGTCACGGCTAAATCCATGAAGTCACGAGCCGCGTCCCTTCGGGCGCGGTTTTTTTGCGTCCCGGCGCGATCCGGGCGCTAACTTCCGGTCGGCCGGGTTCGCGCAAAATTCATGCAAATGGTCTATGCTGCCGAGCCAGATAGAGCGTGTTCCGCCGACCGTGTCGGCACTCTGACTGGAGCAATGAATGCTGGTGGATCTTTCAGCGGGCCACAGCAGTATCCACACCACCCGCCTGCTTTCGCTGGATTCCAATGGGCGCATCCTTGACTGGATGTCGTGGCAGGATGCCGTCTGTCTGTACGTGCGCGGCGCCGTTTCCTGGACGCTCGGCGATCCCTGCCTGACGATCCACGGCGGTACCTGCCGCCAGAGCGGCGAACAGAGCCGGATCGACCTGCACCCGATCGTTGCAAGCCGTGGCCACGCGCGGCCAACCACCCAGGAACCGGCGCCGGCCCTGACCAACGCCGCCCTGTTCGCGCGCGACCGCATGCTGTGCCTGTACTGCGGCGACCACTTCACGCGCGGCGAACTGACCCGTGACCATGTCGTGCCCCTGTCCAAGGGCGGCCGGGACATCTGGGAAAACGTCGTGACCGCGTGCCTTTCGTGCAACGTCAGCAAGGGCTGCAAGACCCCGCAGCAGGCCGCGATGCCGCTGCTCGCCGTGCCGTACCGGCCCAGCTGGGTGGAGCACCTGATCCTGTCGAACCGCAACATCCTGTCCGACCAGATGGAATTCCTGATGAGCCATCTGCCCAGGCATCGCCGCAACGCCCACTGACGCGGTCACGTCGGCGCGACCGCGATCGACGCGTTACATCCATTTACAAACGTCGTAACATCGACGCTCGAGCAACCGCCGGGCCCGGCGGGTTATTGCGTGTTCGACCAACCAGCCATCGTGCGATTGCAGTTGAGCTTGCGATATCGCTGCAAGACTGCGCCCACGACCGACACATTTTGAACGGGGAGTACGAAAATGTCATTGCAGCCTCGGCATCCGGATCGGCCGGCCATCGTGCCGCTCATGCTCTCGCTCTGCATCGCCGCCTCGCTCGCGGCGCCTGCTGTTCTTGCCCAGGAAGCCGCGCCCGCTTCCGGCGCGGCGCCAAAGACGCTCGATGTCATCACCGTGACGGCGGAAAAGCGCACGGAAGACGTGCAGAAAGTGCCCGAGTCGATCACGGCGATCGATCAGGAGAAAGTCGACATCCTCAAGTCGGGCGGCGACGACATCCAGTTCCTGTCGGCGCGCGTGCCGAGCCTGCTGGTCGAATCCTCGTTCGGCCGCACGTTTCCGCGTTTCTACATCCGCGGCCTCGGCAATACCGATTTCGATCTCAACGCCTCGCAGCCGGTTTCACTGGTGTATGACGATGTCGTGCTGGAAAACCCGATCCTGAAGGGATTTCCACTGTTCGACATCGGCCAGGTCGAAGTGCTGCGCGGACCGCAAGGCACGCTGTTCGGCCGCAACACGCCGGCCGGGGTGGTCAAGGTCGATTCGAACAAGCCGACGCAGGATACCGAAGGTTACGTCGATGTCAGTTACGGCAACCTCGGCAACGCGAACCTGGAAGCCGCCCTCGGCGGTGCGCTGAGCCAGACCTGGTCGGCGCGCGTTTCCGTGCTGGCGCAGCATCGCGACAACTGGGTCGACAACACGGCGCCGGGCCGCAACGACAGTTTTGGCGGCTACAACGAGCGCGCCGCGCGGCTTCAGCTCGAATGGCGGCCGTCGGAGAACTTCAATGCGCTGTTCAATGCGCATGCGCTGAATCTCGACGGTTCCGCGATCCTGTTTCGCGCCAACATCATCGCGCCGGGCACCGACGACCTGGTTCCCGGCTTCAAGCGCGACCGGATTTCGCTCGATGGCCAGAACTTCCAGCACGTCACCGAAGAAGGCGGCAGCGCGCGCCTGACCTGGGATTTCGCCAACATGGAGCTGGTCTCGATCACCGGCTTCGACAAGGTCAAGACCCTGAGCCATGGCGACATCGACGGCGGCTACGGCGCGTCGTTCGCGCCGCCGTACGGCCCCGGCTTCATTCCGTTTCCGTCGGAAACAGCCGACGGGCTGCCGTTCCATCGCCAGATCACCGAGGAGATTCACCTGGCATCCAAGGACACGGCGCCGTGGGACTGGATCGTCGGCGTCTATTACTTCAACGAGAACGTGACGATCGACAGCTTCGACTACAACACGCTGGCCGGCAGCGTGCTCGACGGCGACGCGCAACAGAAGCAGATGGACATCAGCGAGGCCGTGTTCGGCTCGCTCGGCTACCAGGTCAACGATCAGTTCAAGATCAAGGGCGGCCTGCGCTTCTCCAGCGACGACAAGACCTGGAGCGCGGTCCGCACGCTGTCGCCGATCGGCGCCGGGCCGATCGGCCCGCTGTACGAAAATCCGAGCGACAACCACACGACCGGTGACCTTTCGGCGATCTACACGGCCAGCAAGGACACCGATTTCTATGCGCGCGTCGCGACGGGCTACCGCGCACCGAGCATCCAGGGCCGCCTGCTGTTCGGCGACACGCCATCGGTGTCCAAGACCGAGACGGTCACTTCGGGCGAAGTCGGCGTCAAGACACGCTTCTTCGACAACCGCGCGGCCCTGAGTTTCGACCTGTTCGACTACCAGATGAAGAACCAGCAGCTGACCGCGGTCGGCGGCACGACCAACTTCGCCACGCTGGTCAACGCCAAGAAAACCGAAGGTCACGGCTTCGAACTCGATGCACAGGCGTTCCTGACCGATCAGCTGATGGTGACCGCAGGCACGAGCTACAACTTCACCAAGATCAAGGACCCGAACCTGTACACGACGGTGTGCGGCAGCGGCTGCACGGTACTCGACCCGGAAATCACCCGCGGTGGAACCACGCTGGCGCTGCTAGACGGCAATCCGCTTCCGGATGCGCCGAAATGGATCGCGAACGTGACCGCGCGCTACAGCATTCCGGTCGGCGACGGCGAGGTGTTCGCCTATACCGACTGGGCCTATCGCAGCAAGGTCCTGATCAACGTGTTGTACGAGTCGGCGGAATACCAGAGCAAGCCGTGGGTCATCGGCGGCTTGCGCGTCGGCTACGACTGGGACGGGGGCAAGCGTGAAGTCGCCCTGTTCGGCCGCAACATCACGAACAAGGTGGCGATCATCGGCGGCATCGACTTCGACAACCTGACCGGCTACGTCAACGAGCCGCGCATCTGGGGCGTGCAGTTCCGCGCCGAGTTGTAGCCTCCCCGTTTGCGGCAGCGACCCTTCGCAGCGCGATCATGAACGATCGCGCCGGCGTTCAGTCTCCGGATCCGGGGGATTGTGCATCGTTCGCCTGCAATGCGCCCCGGCGTTTTTCCGCGGAGCGCCTTTCGGATTTCGCCGCGTCGACATAGCGTCCGCTCTTTTCGCCAAGAACGAACCGTACCCAGCCGGCACCCAGCAGGCGCCGGCCGCTGCGATGGAAATGCGCGCTGTGCACGTGCGCGAGGACGACGCCCTTGCCGGCGAAGTAGAACGCGACATAGAGCAGGCACATTTCGCGGAACCCGTCGCGATCCGGCTCGGGAACCCATGACGGCACGGTCACGCCCAGCTCAAGGCGCATGTAAAGAAGCGCGGCGTAGATGGCAGCGACGACGAATGGCAGCCGGGTGACAGCCAGCGTGAACCAGTCTTCCGCGTCGTCCGCAGCCGCGTCGAGCCGCGCCGATTCGACCCTTGCGTTGCCGTTAAAGAAATACAGGGCGATTGCGCCGTCGACGACCACCACCAGCGCGGCGGGCAGCATCAGGCGCCAGATTCGCGGATTGGCGAGTGCCTCGATCGTCCCGTGCACGCCGAGTTCAAGCACCGTGACGAGCAGGATGATCACCACGAGGATTGCGACGGACAGGACAAAGAATTTCACTGCATGCCACGGCGAACGATAGTCCCCGTATGCGTCGCGCAGGATCCGCAAGACGATGATCCGAGCGAATTCCAGCGGCAGCAACACGAATACGCCGATCAGCCAATCGTCTGAATCGCTCCACTGCGGTTCCACTGCGACATAGACCATTGCGGTCACTATGACCGCAGGCATCAGCAGAGACAGGATCACTCCCTGCCAGTCGGTATGGACCGTCGCATCGCTCATTCTTGGCCCCAGTCCCCGCCGCTGCGAGCATAAGCCGAGGCGCGCCGACGAACACCCGCGGGCTGCGGACCCTGCCAACGCCGGTCCCGGGAACCCCCACGGACGGATTGCTGCAAGGGTGCGATCGAGACAGCGTCAGGCGCGTCGATACGCGAAAATCCAGCGCTCGTCAGCATTGTAGGGCGCCCTTGGCGAGCATGCACCGGACAAACCACGATTTTCCGGTATCTGGCCTTGATTGCGCCTTGCCCACGCCACGCCAACAGCCGAAAATAGCAGACCAGCCGCAAGGATCGGCGCCGTAGCTGAAAAGCAAGAAGAGATGATCGATTCCCAGCGCTATCCGCGCCTCGCCCGCATCGATTCCCCGGCGGACCTGCGCAAGTTCGACGAAAGCGAGCTGCCCGAGGTTGCGCGCGAATTGCGCGAGTATCTGATCGAGTCGGTTG
>Ga0207671_10003918_pt1 | contig 14511 bp, 8 predicted proteins | sample KBSC24metaG_FD_184352 | JGI IMG/M metagenome (GOLD analysis project Ga0207671, IMG submission 184352) | Corn rhizosphere microbial communities from Kellogg Biological Station, Michigan, USA - KBS C2-4 metaG (SPAdes) (version 2) | ecosystem: Host-associated > Plants > Roots > Rhizosphere > Soil... | reverse complement strand
AGCTCGCAGGATTAACAAACGCGAACGTGATTACTGCAACCGTGACAGACTGGTTTCGATCCAGTGCTGTTGGTCCAGTCGACTTCGTCCTGCTCGACCCACCTCGCGCCGGCGCTGAGTCGTTAGTGATCAAAGGGATCCTGGATGTACAACCGCGTGCGATCAGTTACGTTTCGTGCGATCCGGCGACGCTTGCGCGCGATCTCAAGAAGTTGATTGCCGGCGGATACATGGTGAATTCAATCCTCGGGTTCGACCTGTTTCCACAGACTCATCATGTCGAGACAGTTGTGCGGCTGGCGCGTTCGGAATAATATCTCTGCGGCCCTCTGCGTATCTCTGCGATCTCTGCGTTAATCGCGATTTCAACGCAGAGATCGCAGAGATACGCAGAGGGCCGCAGAGAAAGCTCACAACCACAATGCATCCTCACCGAAGCTTGTTCAGTCAGCATCCCCTTGCTCAGCTCGCTGTGGCGTTCGCGGCTGGGATCTGTACCGCACAGTATCTGCCAACACGTTTGGTGTTTTCACTGGTTCCGGGCGCGATGTGTTCGGTGCTGGCGTTGATGTTTGTAATTAAGAGGAGGACGTTGGTTGCGGGCGCGTTGTTGTTGACGGCGATGTTCTTTGCCGGTGAAATGCTTGCAGTGCTTGAAAGACAGGCCGAGCAGACGAGTGAAATCAAGCAGGTTCTGGATGAGCATGAAGGAGAGCCGCTGAAGCTCACGGGTGTGTTGGATGGTCCACCGGAATTCGCGAGTGACAAGGTTTATTTGTCGCTGCGAGTGGAGCAAGTCGCGGAGACCCAGATTACGGGGCGGGTGTCGTTATTGGCCCCGTCGCGAACCTCGGATCAGTTCGATAAGCTTCAACTTCGTTACGGTGCTCGAATTCAAGTTACGACTACGCTCGATCGCACGGGCAACTATCGCAATCCCGGCGTTTCGACACTTTCCGAATACCTCGATCGCAGAGACTTCGATGCGACCGGCATCATCCGCGGCCCGGGTTCAATCGTGCGGCTCGACGACACAAGAGTTTTCCCGCCCCTGGCCTGGCTTTACGAATGGAGACAACGGCTTCAACAAGCGATCGATTCACGATTCACTCCGGAAACTGCCGGCGTGCTCGACGCAGCGCTACTCGGTAATCACTACAATCTTTCGCGTGACGCATCCGAGCGTTTTCGCGAAGGCGGAACGTTTCACGTCCTCGTAATCAGCGGTCTGCATATCAGCTTCATCGGGGGCCTCGTGTTTCTCGCCGCGCGACGAGTGACTAGAAGCAGGCTGCTTCAGTTCCTATTGCCCGCGATTGTCGTTTGGGCGTACTCGCTCGCGGTCGGTGCTGAGGCTTCAGTGGTTCGCGCGGCGCTGATGTTTACGTTTGCGGGATTGGCCTCAATTATCTTTCGTCAAGCTTCGTCGCTGAACGCGCTTGGTGGAGCAGCACTCGTGCTTCTCGTCCGGAGCCCGAAAGAGATCTTCGATCCTTCGTTCCAGCTCACGTTTCTGTCGGTTCTGGCGATTGTCGCGCTCGCGTGGCCGTTACTTCTCAGGTTTTCGGCGATTGGCGCCTGGCATCCGACAAACACGACACCTTACCCGCCCGCGTGTTCGCGTGGACTCAAGGCCTTCTGCGAATTGTTGTTCTGGAGCGAGCGGCTGTGGGCACAGGAACTCGATCGCTCGTCGCATCATTGTCGATTGTTCAAAGTTAGGCTTGCGGGGTGGCTTGAGCGCTATCACATACAGCGCTGTTTGCGATACGTGTTTGGAGCGGTGGTCGTTTCTGCGAGCGTCCAATTGGTGCTGTTGCCGCTAATGATCTTTTACTTTCACCGATTGTCATTAGCGTCGCTGGTTTTGAATATCGTCGTGAGCGTCTTGCTGGCAGTGTTAGTTGCAGTCGCGCTGCTGGCGCTGTTGTTTTCCGCAGCGCCGTTATTCAAACTCGCAAATGCGATCGACTGGTTGATGGTCCATAGTGTGGATCCGTTTTCAAATCTCGGCGTCGCCTCCGTGCGCCTGCCCGAGTATTCAGGGACGGCCGCGTTGCTTTACGTGCTTTACTACGTTCCTTTTCTGCTACTCGTTACGGCGCTTTCACACTGGCATCCGATCGGGTCGCAAGCCCAAAGGCGATGTAAACTCCACCGCTTCGTCATTCCTGTGGCGACTGTTCAATTGCTCTTGCTGGCTGTTTTGCTTTTGCATCCGCTAAGTAGCGGTCGTCGCGGCACAAATCTTCGCGTCGACATTCTCGACGTTGGCCAGGGTGATGCGGCGCTGATCACGATGCCGGACGGAGCCACGCTGCTGGTCGACGGTGGTGGTCGACCGTCGTTTGCCACGGCGACTGACACTGCTCGCCGGATTGGAGAGACAGTAGTATCGGAATACATGTGGTGGCGAGGGCTGAGCGAAATCGATTACGTCCTGGCTACACACGCCGACGCCGATCACATCGATGGACTCAACGACGTTCTGAAGAACTTTACCGTGAGAGCCGCGCTCGTCGGTCGAGCTCCAGCGAACGATCCGGAGTTCGCAAAGTTCGCGCAAACGATCGCTGAAACACGAACCCACCTCGAGATAATTCACGCGGGAGATGTGATCAGGTTTGGCGAGGTTGAGGTCACCGTGCTTTGGCCACCGCCGGATGGGATGGGCTCAGACAACAACGATTCGGTCGTGCTGCGATTGAGATTCGGCGAGCGTTCGATCCTGCTGACCGGCGATATCGAAAAAGCCGCAGAGCAATCGCTGCTAACATCGACGCAACTGAAAACCGACGTCGTTAAGGTTCCACATCACGGCAGCAAAACATCGTCAACTGCGGACTTCGTGCACGCGACAAAGCCCGCCTTCGCGATCATCTCCGTTGGGCGCAATTCGATGTTTGGTCACCCACACAAAGACGTTGTCGATCGCTGGCAAGCAAACGGCGCCACGGTCCTCACTACCGGCAACTCCGGCACGATCACCGTCACAACCAACGGACACGATTTGTGGCTCAAGACTTTTATTCAGCCACAAAAAGGCACAAAAGACACAAAATAGTAAGTCAGACAGGGTGCTCTCCTTAATGAACTGTTTTTGTGCTTTTTGTGCCTTATTGTGGCAAGGTAAAACCGTATTTTTGCATGATCGCTCGGCCCTGTGGACCAACAAGAAAAGCAGCGAAGGTGCGTGCGGCTTGCTCGTTTTTGGTGGTCTTGATGACCGCTAGCGCCTGGTCGATTGGTTTGTGCAACTCTTCCGGAATCGCGGTCCAGCGACCCTTGCTCTGCATACTCAACGACAGCGCGACAATCGCAACGTCGACGTTTCCCGTTTCCGCATACTGAAGTGTCTGGCGGATGTTGTCGCCGTAGACTAATTTCGGCTTCACGCGGTCCCACACTCCGGCACTCTCGAGCGCCTGCCGTGCTGCAAGTCCGTATGGAGCGTGATCAGGATTGGCGATCGCGATGCGTTTCACTTCCGGCCGCGCGAGGTCGGCAATGTTTTCGAGCCGTATGTTGCTCGTCGCGGGTGTCCAAAACGTGATGCGGCCCCGCGCATAGATTGCCTTAGTACCGGGAAGAATCAGCCCCTTCTGTTCCAACTGCTCGATGTAACTCACGTTCGCGGCCGCAAACAGATCCATCGGCGCGCCATTCTCGATCTGCTTCGTGAGCAGACCCGTTGAGCCAAACACAAATACGACTTTCGTTTTATGCGCGGCTTCAAACTCGCGGCCGAGCTCTTCGAATGCCGGTGTGAGATCGGAAGCGGCGGCAACCGTCAACTCATTCGCGTGATTTGTGGATTGGTCCTTGCACGCGGTGACGCAACAGAGCGTTAAAAACGCCGCCAGCAGCGCCAACCGCGTATCAAGTCGGAAAATCATTAGGCGTGTAAAGGTCTACCTGCGAGCTACCCACCTTGTAAGTTTTTAAGACACCGAGCGGCGGCGCATAGACGTGGACAGTAATGAGATCCTGGCCACTGACGTCGGGATTGCCAAGCTGGTGAATGTCGGGCTCGCCGGCACCCGTGACAGTACCGGCTGGACATTCGCGTCCCGTGTCGTAACACAAACCCCTCTCACCTTCGAATTTAAAGATCGTCTCCCACATGAGCCCACTGTGTACTCTGACAACTCCGTGTGAACCATTGTGGTCGTGAATCGGCGTCCGATGGCCCGGTCGCCAGCAGATCACCAGCATTTCCACCGCTTCGTTACGACAGACGCGGTGGCGCCAGTAATTGCCTTCTTTGAATCCGCGGTAAGGTTCGAGGTCGAGATCGAACATTTCAACGTTTGAAAGCCAGGAAGTTATCTGTTCGAGAGAGGGAGGCGAGATTTGGCTGTTCAGACGTTCGACCAGTTCCGAAAACGTAATCGAGCTGCCATCGAGCGGTTTGGGAGTAATGGGAGTTTGTGTATTCAGCAGTGTCGACAAGAATCCGGCTCCGGTGAACTCTTATAACGTTCAGGAAGTTGAGAGTCAAGACGTAAACCACGGATTATGCGCACGCGCGCACAGATTTAAGTACGATTCGCAGATCTCGGACGTTGGTACCCGTGGGGCCGGTGAGGACCAGGGCGTCCAGCTGATCAAAAAAACCGTATGAATCGCTTCGCGCGAGAAAGTCTTCGGGATCGAGACCGTATCGCCGGGCGCGCGCGATCGTCGTCTCGTCGGCAATCGCGCCTGCACACGGACTGTTACCGTCGACACCATCGGTTCCGGCGCTCAGGATGACTGTGTGAGGACGATTACTATCAAGCTTTGTAGCGCAGCGCAATACAGTCTCGAGGTTTCTGCCGCCGCGCCCATCGCCTCTCACTGGACATGAAAACTCGCCACCGGAAATCTCGCAGAGGTTTGATTCGCCTTCGAGAATATCGACTCCGGAGAGTAACAGGTCGCAACCTTCGTCGATCGGCTGTTCGCAGATGTCTTCGCGTGTGACGCAGGTGAAACCGAGCTCTATCGCCCTGTGCGCAGCAGCTTCGACAGCGTCCCAGTTGCCCAGCAATACGTGATGAGAGCCCGGAGTGTGCGTGACAGCAGCAGAAGCTTGTTGCACCGACTTCACAATCGACGCTGGTAGAACGAGCTCCAGTCCGTATCGTTCGATGACTTCGATAGCGGCCGGCGCATTCATCGGAGGCGACAGCGTTGGACCAGAAGCGACGCTCGCTTCGTCGCCGCGATTCGTATCGGAAACAATCAACGTGATCATTTGCGCATACGGCGCACGCCGCGCTAACGCTCCGCCTTTAACCGCCGAGAACGCGCGTCGCACTGCGTTAACTTCGCTGATGCGCGCGCCACACGTGATCAATGTCTGATTCGCATCGCGTAGATCTTCCAGCGAAATAGTCTTGCGAGTGATGGGCCACTCGAGCATTGCAGAGCCGCCACCGGAGATTAGAAAAACCACGAGGGCGCGCTGTGCACTTGCCCGATCCAAAAGCGTAAATGCTGCATGAGCGGCTTCGATACTCGCTTGATTCGGCAAGGGATGGCCACCCAAAAAACTCGACCAACGTTTCAAATGCAACGGTGGATCCGGAGAACTGATTACGCCCGCGGTGAACCGTTCACCCAATCCCTCTTCCAGCCCGATGGCCATGGAAGTCGCGGCCTTCCCAATCGCAATCGAATATATTGGTGAGGACGTCGAAGTGTTCTTCAGGTATTCGCGGCAGAAATCAACAACAGCCTCGCGAGGATCAACCGCCAACAGCGCAGAGTCAAATATGGCTCGCGCGTCACGATGTAATCGTTCCAACTCCGCCAAAAATATTTTGTGCTCTTCTTTGTGCCTTTTCGTGGCTAGTCTTCGGAAACAGCCATCGCATCCCAATCCGCGACCATCTCGTACGCGCGACCGAGCACGGGCCGCGGCCGCGAACCATCCGCCTGGCCGATCAACCCTTCGCGCTCCATGATGTCGAGAATCGCCGCCGCACGGCCATAGCCGATTCGCAGACGCCGCTGCAACACCGACGTCGAAGCACGTTTCATCTCCACACAAATGCGAAGCGCTTCTTCGAAGAGCTCGTCGTGCTCGCCTTCAGTCGTTTCCAGCCCGAGCGCTTCTTCGTCAGATTGCGTGATGCTCTCGTCGTACGCAGGCGGACCCTGCGCCTTGATGTGTGCGACGATGCGACTGATTTCTTTCTCCTCGAGGAACGCGCCATGAACGCGAATCAATCGCGACGTGCCCGGCGGGAGAAACAGCATGTCGCCACGGCCGAGTAGTTGCTCGGCGCCGTTTGTGTCGATGATGGTTCGTGAGTCAACCTTTGACGACACGCGGAAAGAAATACGGGAAGGGAAGTTTGCTTTGATCAATCCGGTGATCACATCCACCGAAGGTCTTTGCGTTGCGAGCACCAGGTGAATACCGACTGCACGCGCCATCTGCGCCAGCCGCGTGATTGACTCCTCAACCTCACGACCCGAAGTCATCATTAAATCGGCGAGCTCGTCGATGATGATCACGATATAAGGCAGCGGCTTCCACGGTTCGCCTTTATCGTCGTACTCCTTGATGAGGTTGCGACGCATGATCTCGGTGTTGTAGCCGTCGATGTTGCGCACGCCCCATCCGGCGAGATCTCGATAACGCCGCTCCATCTCCGCGACCGCCCATTTCAGCGAACGCGATGCAAGCTTCGGATCGACGATGATCGGCGCCGCCAGGTGTGGAATGTCTTCGTAAAGCCCGAGTTCGAGTCGCTTCGGATCGATCAGGATGAACTTCACTTCATCCGGGCGCGCGCGATACAAAATGGAAACTATCAGCGCATTTACGCCGACTGACTTGCCCGACCCGGTGGTTCCGGCAATCAGCAGGTGCGGCATCTTCGCGAGGTCGGCAACGTAGTTCAGACCGTCAATCGTCTTTCCCAGCGCGATAGTGAGCTTCGAGCTCGACTCGCGAAACGGACGCGACTCGATCACTTCACGCAGGAAGATCGTTTCGCGACGCGGGTTCGGCACCTCGATGCCGACGTGAGGCTTGCCCGGCATTCGGTCGATACGAACTGATTCGGCTTTGAGCGCCAAACAGAGATCGTCGACCAACGACACGACGCGCGAGTACTTCACACCCGGATCCGGCTTGAACTCGTAAGTCGTGACGACAGGTCCCGGACAGATGTGTTTGATCTGACCGGTGACATTGAACTCTTTGCACTTCTCGGCGAGACGCGTCGCCAGCCCGAGCAACTCCGTGTCAGCTTGTTCGCTGTGTGGCGGAGCCTCGTTCAGAAAGTCGAGCGGTGGCAAACCGTAGTCGTTGTAATCGACGCGACGTGCGGAGTCGAAAGGCAGTTTGGCGGTTGCAGGCGCTTCGGTTTTGACTCTCACCACCGAAGCTCCCTTCACCATGTCTTCGAGATCTTCTTCCTCTGCAGGTGTGGGAATGATCGAACGTCTTCCCGATCTCTCGCTAACAACCGTCGCGGGCGGAATAGCGGTTCCAACACCGGCGCCAGCGGCTGTCGCTGCTGCGACAGTGGCTTGCGGTTCGGGCCGTGTCGCTTCCGTGCGAATCACCGGCTGAGGAGCTGGCGGTTCCTTCATGAACTCCGCGACACGATCCGCGGGAGTCAGATTCAACGTCTGCTTGAGAGTGCTCTTCGCTGCCTCGCGTTCAGCCTTGATCGCGGCTTTGGTTTCCTTTTGCAGCCTGGCTCGTTCGGCGCGCTCATGCCGCCACACTCGGAATCGCTCAGGAAGTTTTCCGACAAAAGCGAAGCGAGTGCCGATCGCTTGTGCGACGACCTCGTACATGCGCACGAACGAGAAGTTCGTCGCCAGCAACAATCCCATCGCGGCAACAGCCACCAGCAAAACGGTCGCGCCTACGTTGTTCAACCCGCTCGCCAGTCCCTGCGCGACAATAGCCCCCAACAGGCCACCGGGTTGTACGCTGCCGTCGAACAGGGGATGTATTTGTGAGATCGACAGCAGCGCGGCAGCGGCGACGACGAGGATCACGAGTCCAACGATTCGCGTCCACGGACTGTGAATCGTCGCGGCGTGTACTTGTCTCCATGCTGCTGCGAATAAAAGCAACGGCAACAGGTACGCGGCGAGGCCGATGAATTGAAAAGCAGTCGCGGCAACGTTGGCGCCGACCGACCCGGCCCAATTCTGCGTCTGGGCCTGTCCAGCCGAGTTCCATGATGGATCGTTCGGATAGAACGCCGCGGAGATGAGGCAGAGGGCGAGCAGCAATCCGAGCGCGAGAAAGAGTATCGCCAGTATTTCGTTACGACGATTGGCGCGCGGAATTATGATGCGCGGCTTCTCTTCAATATGTGTGGTAGTCGCCATGAAAACTCCCAACTGACTGAGACACTACGCGGCCTTGCGTGCGAGCAAGTAGGCTTTGATGAAGTCGTCGATGTCTCCGCTGAGTACTGCGTCGACGTTGCCTCGTTCGAGCTTAGTGCGTGTGTCTTTCACCAACTGATAGGGGGCCAGCACGTAACTTCTGATCTGGGACCCAAATGAGATGTCGGCCTTGTTGGCTTCGAGTTCGGCTGTTTCGGCTTGCCGCCGCTCCAGCTCGAGTTCATAAAGACGTGAGCGCAGCACCTGCATGGCAACTGCTCGATTTTGATGTTGTGAACGCTGATTCTGACAGGATACGACGATGCCTGTGGGTAAGTGTGTGATGCGCACCGCGGAATCGGTCGTGTTGATGTGTTGTCCGCCTGCGCCGGTGGCGCGATAAGTGTCGACGCGCAAGTCTTTGTCGTTGATTTCGACTTCGATGTCTTCGTCTATCTCAGGGTAAACAAATAAAGAGGCGAATGACGTGTGTCGCCTTGCCGCTTGATCAAACGGCGAGATGCGGACCAGCCGATGGACTCCGGCTTCTGCCGTGAGGAGTCCGTAGGCGTATTCGCCTTCGACTCTGAATGTCACACTCTTCAGTCCGGCTTCCTCACCTGGTTGATACTCGAGCACTTCCGCTTTGAACTCGCGCTGCTCGGCCCACTTGAGATACATGCGCAGGAGCATCTCGGCCCAGTCCTGCGATTCGGTGCCGCCCGCGCCGGGGTGAATGGTGCAAATCGCGTTGCGGCGATCGTTGTCGCCGGCGAGCAGCATTTCGGTCTCGGCCTGGCTCAGGTCATGTTCGAGGCGCTCAATCAATGAATGAAGTTCCTTGATTGATGTTTCGTCTTCTTCGGCAAACTCAAAGAGCACTTCAGCGTCTGCGACCTGCGATTGAAAATGTTGCTGTCTTTCAATTTTTTTTTCGAGGCGGCTACGAGTTTGCAACAGCTTTTGCGCGGCTTCCTGATCGTTCCAGAAATCTGGTGCCGAGGCCTGCGCCTCGATGTTCTTCAGCTCCTCGCGGCGTGCAGGGACATCAAAGAAACCTCCCGAGCTGGTCTACCCGCGCACGCAAGTCGTCAAACGAAGCTCTCAATTCCTGAATCGATAAAGTGTCGTTCATCTTAAATTCCTAAAACTCCTTCTCCTGCTGAACACGATCGCGATGAATACCAACAATGTAATCGCCGCACAAAACTGCACAAACAAATCACCGTGCCGGGTGTAGAAAGTGCGTTTACCCGCCGGCACAAATTTCCAAACTCGAACGTCCGTCTCGAATGCGCCGGTCGGGTTATGAACCACACCGCGCTCGTCAATCAGTGCCGAGATACCGGTGTTCGTTACGCGCACAACCGGTCGACCGTTCTCAACAGCGCGAAAGATTGCGTTGGCCAAATGCTGTCGTATCACGGCTGTCGGTCCGAGATAACCGTCGTTCGAAATATTTATCAGAACGTCAGCGCCTTCTTTCGTCATCCGCCGCGCAATCCACGGATACGCCGACTCGATGCAAATGAAGACGCCCGCTCGATATTCTCCAACGGGCATCAACGTGTAATTGTTCCCGGGAGTGAACTCGCCGACGATTCCAGTTATCAAAGAAGCTCCCGGTAACCATTGAGGGAGCGGCACATATTCGCCAAACGGCATCAGGCGAATCTTATCATACTGCGAAATCAAGCGGCCCGAATCATTTATGAGCAACGCTGAATTGTATGAACCATCCGCGGGCGCGCGTTCGAGAGAGTTGAAGAGCAACGACGTGTGATTCTCTCTCGTGAAGTTGGCAAGCAGTTCCTGCAGTGCGTGGTCGGTACCGTATGTGAAGTTCATCGGCGACTCGGGCCAGACCACCAGCTTCGCGGAAGCGCGACCGGCGTTTGGGAGACTCTGCAAGGCGGTCGTGCTCAGCGTCAGATGTCGTTGCATCAACTCATTTGTTTCTTCGACACTCTTGATCGCCTTCATCGGCACATTTGGTTGCAAGGCTACGATCGTCACGGAAGGCGTGTCTGACGAATTCCAACGTTCGCCAGGAGGATTTGCCGAGAGCGCAATCGTCAAGAGGACAAACATAACGATTAACGAAGACGCGGCGACGGTCCACCGCGTGCGGCGGATTATCAACAACGCAACAACGACGTTGATTGCAAGGATGATAAAGCTGACGGCGTATACCCCACCCCAATGCGCAGGTGTGATCAACGTCGAGTGGTATGCCTGTGAGTACCCGAGCGCGTTCCAAAGCTGTCCCGTGACGCCGAGGCGAATCCATTCGAGCGTCGCCCAAAACACCGGCGCCAGCAGCAGTGCCATGTGGCCCCATTGCCGGATCGCGAGCGCGGTTAGTGCAGCGAAGAGTCCGGGGAAGATTCCAACAACCACTGCACCGGGAAGTAACAGCAGGTACGCCAGCACCGTTGGCAGCCCGCCGTAATGAATCATCGAGTAGGTGAGCCAGTAGCAGGTGGCGTAGAAGAAGACCGTACCCGTCGCCCAGCCGAGGATCAGCGCACGGCCCGGCGACGGCCGGCGCGCGATCGCCACGAGCAGTGGAACCAGACCGACCCACGCCAGAAACCACGATTCGAAGTTTGGAAACGAGAGTATGAGGAAGCCCGTTGTGAGAGCTGCCAGAGCCCACTCAACCCGACTCGGGAAAACGCCTTGCTCCATCGCGGTTGAGTTTAATCAAAAATATTTTTTTGAGCGAGGAACTGGGTGCGCGCACAGGAGGTCAATTCGCCAGTTTTTGACGCAAAAAGACAGATTCCGTCACTCTCAAAGTGACAAATTTCGGTAGGCCACAAAAAGGCACAAAAGGCGCAAAAAAAGAAGACCGCTGGTTTAAATAATTCTTTGTGTGCCTTATGTGCCTTTTTGCGGCTGATTTAAATGCGGGAGAACCCAGTCATCACTGACTGGGTCCACGTTTCGGGGGGAAGCACTGAAGGATCGCTCGGAAGGTTAGCTGGCGCAGCGGCAGGCGGCGCTCAGGGGATGTAGGCGGCGGGGGCACGGTCAACGATTTTGTTTCGCATTCCGTGTCGTGCCGGTCGTCTACTGAGCACACGCTGTGCCAGAAAACCTCAGTTTCCCATCGTGACTTGTCGTTGGAGAGCGATCGCTTCCTGGTTATTTGGGTCGATCGTGATCGCGCTCAGCGCGTATTTTCGCGCCTCGCCCTTGTCACCACGTTCGAGAAAAATCTTTCCTAAAAGTATATGGGCGTCGATGAGTTTTGGATCCCAGAAGATCGCGGTTTTCAAAGCCGCTATCGCCGCCTCCTGATCACTGCGGCGAAGATTGATGCGACCGCTGAGCAGGTACGCCTCGGCATTCGTGGGTTCGATCATCACCACGCGATGCAGCTCGGGTAATGCTTCGTCGTCGCGCCCCGCTTGATAAAGATCGCGCGCTTTGACGAGCAGATCCTGTGTCGCCGAGCTCGGCGAACCAGCGTCAGCAGTCATCCGTTTTTCGCGGTTGAGACCGAACACCTCCTCGCGGTTCAAAACGTCACGCATCCGCAAGTTAACGCCGCTCGTCGTTTGCGACTTCTGCCATTCAGTCTCCCACTTCGCATACGCCGTTCGCAGGAAGCGGCGCGCCATGTCGTCGGCAGCGTTTGCGGCTTCGGTCTTCCCGAGTTTCAGCAGCGACTTGGCAAACAGGAAATACGCTTGCCCATCCTGCTGATCGGAAGTTATGACCGGCCGAAAATGTTCGGCAGCTTCATCGAATTTTCCGGCCAGGAACAACGCGTAACCGTAGTTGAAGTGGACCATCTGATCCGACGGCGCTGACTCTGACGCACGAGCGAGAAACTCTGTGCCCTGCGACAGGAGTCGCTTGCGTTCTGCGTCGTTCTTGTTTTCTCTTGCCGCCTGAACCGCCACTGCGCCCGCGTTGTTGTAGACGCCGATCAGCGGCAAATCACTCGAAAGCGGCACAACCGTCGCTAACGCACGTCCGTAATCGCCGAGTTTGGCGTAACCGAGACTCGCGTAGAACGCGGCTTCCGCGTAATGAGGTTCTTTCTTCTGAATTTTTGAGAAATACTCCGTGGCGTCTTTCCAATTCCCGAGACTCATGTAGCCACGGCCGAGCTCGAACGCTGCTTGCGGATAAACCGCGCCGCCCGCGGCTTCCGCGTAGTAGTGCATCGCATTCTTCAAGTACTTCGAGCGCAGCTCATGGCGCAGGTCCAACTGAACAGCCTTGACGTAAGCCTCGAATGCCTTCTGCGGGATCTTGGTGGCTTCCTGGACGATCTGGTTTTGGGAGTAGGGAAGCGCTTTGTCGCGCTGATAGAGAATCTGGTACGCGAGGCGCCCGTGAATATCCTGGAGCGTGGTCAGAAGAGCGCCGTAATCAAACTGTCGCGTGGCCCAGCCGCCGTCCATCACCTCGCCCATCGTGCGCCCCTCGTTCACTTTGATCACGCGGGCCGTCACCTGAACGTAGGCGTCGGAAGACGTATTGCTTTCGGCGTTTGCCGGTGGCGTAACGGTATAGCTGCCGACGACGATCATCGTCGCTTTTGCCTGGCGCGCGAGCTTGATGGCGGTCGCGCGAGACGGAATCACGGTTTCGGGCAGGCGCAGTTGCTGGTAGGCCAGTTCGCGTTCGTCGCTCGAGACGACGATCAGACCGGGCTTATTTAGCAGTTCGGCCAGCGCGTCGGCGAAGCTTTCGCCAACCCAGTTGTATTCGGGACGATTGGACGTGTTTTCAAAGGGCAGAACCATCACGACGTCGGCCGATGGATTCTGCGCCATGACCGGAATAGCGATAATTGTTAATAAAAGAGCAAGAATCAAAAATCTCATGATCGGCAGTCTAAACCAGGCGTACACAAAGACACAAAGCGGTCCACAGAGTGCACATATGTTTTGTGCAATCTGTGCACGGATTTACATGGAATAGACGAGGGAAACGTTCTCGTCGGCTGGCTGGGCGAGATCGAGATCCGGTTGCAGGTCGCGCGTCGCATCCTGGGTGAGGAGGTGCTGGACACCGGCCTTGTCGACCGGGCGGGAGAACAGGTAACCCTGGCCATACTCACAGCCCAGCATCTTTAACTGCTGATACTGCTCTTCAGTCTCGATTCCCTCGGCAATGACTTCCATCCCGAGGTTTCGCGCCAGAGTTGAAATCGTGCGGACGATCGCGTTGTCGTTGTCGGTCGTGAGACGCATCACGAATGAACGATCGATCTTCAGATAGTTGAGCGGGAAACGATGCAGGTAGCTGAGCGAAGAATAGCCGGTGCCGAAGTCGTCGATACTCAACTGCACGCCCAGCGAGCGCAATTGTTTGAACATCAGCGCCGCCGCTTCCGCGTTCTCCATGACCACGCTTTCGGTGATCTCGAGTTTCAAGCAGTGTGAATTGAGTTTGCTGGTTTCGAGTGCGAGTTTGATCTGTTGCAGCAGATCCGGTTGCGCAACCTGTCGCGCGGAAAGGTTGACGCTCAAACTAAGCGAGCGATGGCTCGGAGAATTGATCTGGCATTCGCGGATGTGTTTGCACGCTTCATTCAACACCCACTGCCCGATCGGAACGATCAAACCTGTCTCTTCCGCCACCGGAATGAAATCCACCGGGGAAACCAAACCACGTCGCGGGTGGTTCCAGCGTACCAAAGCCTCAAAACCCGAGAGACGTCCGGTTTGCAAGCAGATAATCGGCTGGTAGTAAACACTGAACTCTTTCTGTTCGACCGCCTGGCGCAAATCGCTTTCCAGTTGCAGGCGCGACACTGCACGCGCGTGCATGCCGTGATCGAAGAGTTCGTAACGCGCCTTTCCGTTTTCTTTAGCGCGATACATCGCGGTATCTGCGTCGCGAAGAATGTCTTCAGGCCGGTCGTACCCGCTCGAACTCAGGGCGATGCCGATACTCGCGGTCGCGAAGGCGGAGTTCTTGTCGAGCACAAACGGCTGTGTCAGCTCGTCCTGAATTCGTTGTGCGACTCGCACAGTGTCAGTTGCGTCGGTCATGCCGCTCAGGAGAATCGCAAACTCATCGCCACCGAACCGCGCCAGCGTATCGAGGGGACGCAGCGTTCTCTCGAGACGCTCGGCGAAAGCGACGAGAAGCAGATCGCCGTGCGTGTGGCCCAGGCTGTCGTTGATGTTTTTG
>Ga0207671_10003911_pt1 | contig 14518 bp, 12 predicted proteins | sample KBSC24metaG_FD_184352 | JGI IMG/M metagenome (GOLD analysis project Ga0207671, IMG submission 184352) | Corn rhizosphere microbial communities from Kellogg Biological Station, Michigan, USA - KBS C2-4 metaG (SPAdes) (version 2) | ecosystem: Host-associated > Plants > Roots > Rhizosphere > Soil... | reverse complement strand
TTCGTAAATGTCGCTGGCATTATCCTCGTTCAGCTCGCTTTTATCCATGTCCGGATTAAAGAGCTTTTTTGAATAATGCTTGATATAGTTACCGCCGATTTTGAAGCCGGTTTTTACAAACTTGGCCGAGCGTTCAACTTTGCCGGTGGGTATGCTGTTTTGTTCTTTTGGTGTTTTATCACTCATTTTAGTGTTCCTTAAATAGGGCGGCGAGCTTTTGCACCGTCAAGTCGGTATAGTCGGTTATTACCAAATCAACCGGGTGTAAGTCGGCAGCCGGGTGCCCTGTAGTAATGCCGACAACTTTCATGCCTGCATCGTTCGCGGCCTTAATACCTGCCAGCGAGTCTTCAAAAACAACGCAATCGGCAGGTTTGCGACCTAATTGTTCTGCAGCCTTTAAAAATATCTGCGGGTTAGGCTTCGGCTTGCTCACCATGGTTGAGTTAACAATCGAATCAAAATCATCGCGGATAGGGATACGGTCGAGAATGAAATCAATATCCTTCACGGTTGCAGAGGTAGCCATAGCCATTTTTACCCCCGCGCTTTTTAATCCGGTCAAGAAGTTTTCCAGGCCGTTTATAGGCGCTACAAATGGCGAATATGCCTGCCGGTAAAACTCTTCTTTTTCTTCAAGCAGTGCTTTTAAACCAGCCTCGTTGTGGTCATTACCAAAAATCTTTAGAATGGTTTCCATGACCGGTACCCCGCTGAACTCTGTATAATACCTTTCTTTCGAAAGGTCGCCTTTGTCGTATTTTTTAAACAGCGCCTGCCACGATTTAAAATGGTAGGGTGTATTGTCAATGAGCGTTCCGTCCATATCAAATATGGCGGCGAAAGAAGCCCCCTCTAAATCTCCCCCGGTTGGGGAGACTTGAAAATCTGGCTTTTTTAAGCCCTCCCTACCGGGGAGGGTTTGGGTGGGGCTAGTTGCTTCCAAATCCCATGCTTTCTTTAACGCGCCCGTGCTTAGCTAAAAACTTGCCGTATTCAAACAGGTTATCAATCGGCGAACGCTGGAATAAATCGAACGTTACATTGATGCCTTTTTCAATGGCTTCATCAGTTTTCTCGAAGCCCGCTGAGCTATCGTTTATCCAGAAATTCAGAACAAATACCAGTTGCACCCAAAGTGCATCTTTATACCGGTTGCTGAAAAACTTACGTTCCGACAGTTCGTTCGACTCCAGTCCCTCGGTAATCAGGTCATTACAAAATGATTCGAACACGTCTTTGATGCCGGTAAAGGTCAATGGCGTGGCAAAGCTTTTTGGCTGCTTGCGCACGCTGTAGACCACGAAGCTGCGGCTGCTTTTCAGCAACTCGAAAAAGCTGTAGAAAAACGATAATGCCTTTTCGCGTGCGGAATACTGCCCCCAAACTTCCTGGGTTTTTATTTCGGTGATGGTGCGTACTGCAAAGTTGGTCCACAAATGCTGCTCAATTGCGTCGAACGAGCTGAAGAAGTGGTAAAACTCCTCTTCGGTCATTTTATTTTTCTTGGCAAAAATGTAAACCGATTTTGGCTGATGTCCTTCGGTCAGTACATAATCAATATACGCTTTCTGGATGCTTTCGATAGTAGCCATAAGGTGTGTGTTAAATTGATGGATAAAATTATAACATAGTTTACTAACAAATGTCATACCTGTATTATAATTAACGATGGGATTAGGGGGATAGTACAAATGAGGGGGTGAAAGGGTATTCCTGGGTGGGGTTATTTTCTCATTGTCTTAAAGAACCACCGGCGGTTGTGTCTCCACAACCACTTTGCAGGAATATTGTGGGTGCGCGAAAGCATATTGCATAGCAGCTGTGGAGACACAGCCGCTGGTGTGAAAAATATTATTCAAATATTGATGGGGCCATCGGCCCGGCACATTTTGTAGCCACGGGTTTCAACCCGTGGCTGGTTGACCAATAACACCCCACCCAATGTATCCCTCATGTCAAATATTAATTACATCTATTGTTAACAACCAAATAAATTGCAAATTTGTACACTGCAATTAAGTTAACCCCCTGTTTAACTATGAGTGAAAGAACGATACTGGTATGGTTTAGGAACGACTTACGCATTCACGATAATGAAATATTGTTGGAAGCTGTGCGTAAGGCGGACAAAATACTGCCGGTATACTGTTTCGATCCTTTTTATTTCAAACAAAATTCTTCAGGCAACCCAAAAACTGGCAACATCCGGGCCCGTTTTCTTATTGAATCTGTTGCCAACCTGCGTAAAAACCTGCAAACAATTGGCGGCGAGCTGATAGTACGAATCGGCAACCCGGCAGAAATATTACCTCAACTGGCTGAAGAATATCATGTTAACGAGGTTTACCATCACCGCGAGGTAGCCAGCGAAGAAACAGAAATTTCTGAGCAGGTTGAAACTGCTTTATGGAAAATGCGGCTGAACCTGAAGCATTTTATTGGTCACACCTTATATCATAAAGAAGACTTACCCTTCCCGATAAAAGATATTCCCGACAGCTTTGCCGTTTTTAAAAAGAAAGCGGAGCGTGACAGTAACGTTCGCCCATGCCTGGATACACCTGGACATATAGCCACCCCGGGAATTAGCGATGCAGGTGAAATTCCAACATTGCAAATGCTGGGTCTGAATGAACCTATTGACGACCCGCGCTCTTTAAACCGCTTTGTTGGCGGAGAGGATGAGGCTTTGACACAGCTCGCCAACTTTTTTGAGAATAACAGCCATCTGCTTATCGGCAAAAAAGGGGCGCAGGTTAATTTGTCGAAATTATCGCCATGGGTTGCCCTGGGCTGCATATCGCTTCGGAGGGTATACTGGGAAGTGGTTAAGCATCAGCAATTAAACAATACGCAGTACGGCAACATTTTGCTCGACCTGCTTTGGCGCGATTATTTCCGCTTTATGTTTAAAAAGCACGGGCAGAAGTTCATCGCGACAAAAGATAATACTGAGGATACCGCCATCGGCACCGATGCTCTTTTTGAGATATGGAAAAATGGTGAAACAGGTGTGCCGATTATAGATGCCATTATGCACGAGCTGAATGCAACCGGCTATATCAGCAACCAAAGCCGTCAAATCACCGCCGGCTTCCTTGTAAATGAACTAAAGGTTCACTGGAAAAAAGGCGCCGCTTATTTCGAGGAAAAGCTAATAGACTATTCCCCTGCCAGTAATTGGGGCAACTGGGCGTTTATAGCAGGTGTTAATGATGCCCGCGAAAGCCGGTATAACGTAGCTGCTTTGCCCGAGAGCGCTTCACGTAGCGAATATATTGATACCTGGCTGCCGGTGTTGATATAGTCTAAACTTGACATTTTGCCGTAAGTGCGGCCCAAGTCCTTTCCATTAAACAATTTGTACACACCTTACCCGCTACTTTTCGTGGCCCATAGGGCCTACCGCTTTGTAGTAGAGACGCGACAAAGGCTTTTTTTTGCCTCGTAGAGGTTACCCTGCGTCAACATCCGGCGTATCAAGATATAAAATTCATTACCAATTTGACGGTGGGTAGCCTCTACGAGGCAATAACCTTGCTCAATACGTTTTTCTACAAATAGGTAGGCCCTATGGGCCATGGATTTTAAAACTTGTGTACACGGATTGGTGCTTTAGCGAGGATTATTTCACGGGAGAGTCGCCGTTTGGGTGGGACAAATGGAAAGCTCATGGCTACATTTAGCCATTGTTGATATAATAATTCTTACCCTGCCTGTAATAATCAGCCCCTTCCTGCGTCATATTAGTGATTATGAACGCTTTCGAGCAATTTACGGTTATCATCGGCTTGCTTGCCATCCTGTTTGAAGGCGCGGATTATTTGCGCAATTTCTTTCGCCGCATCTTTCATTAACAACTACTGATATTTTCATTATAATTTATTTTGAAAAGTTAATCAATCAGCCTAATTTGAGCTATCCAATTATAACATTTAATGAAAAAAATATGCTGGTATACTTTTGTAACCAATATTTGCGGAAATTACCTATAAACAGGCAATCATTAACTTAAATTAAGCCGCGTTTTGAAAAATTACTGCACACTTTTATAAATAAATTACAAAGTTTCCGGGTACATATGTTTACTTTTGTACCGTTTTAAAGATTGGTTTTCCATGGATCGTCTCAATTATATCAACAGCGGCAACGCTGCATACATCAACTCCCTATACGAAGCTTACAAGCAAGACTCTGAATCAGTTGACTTTGGCTGGCAGAAATTTTTTGAAGGTTTTGATTTTGGAAGGGAAACACCGGCGGCGGCGGCACCTGCCGCAGGCGGCGAAACTCACGAACATTTTCTGAAAGAAATTAACGTGCTGAACATGATAGATGGCTACCGTACACGCGGCCATTTATTCACCAAAACCAACCCGGTAAGGGAGCGCCGCAAATATTTCCCCGGCAAAGAGCTGGAGACATTCGGCTTAAGCGATGCTGATTTGGATACCGTTTTTAACTCGGGCGTTGAGGTTGGCCTGGGTGCTGCCACACTGCGCGATATCCGCCAGTTATTGGAAGAAACTTATTGCCAGTCGATAGGCGCCGAGTACAGGTATATCCGCAACCCAATCAAGCTGAAGTGGTTTGAAGACAGGATGGAAAGCAAGCGCAATACGCCGTCTTTCTCTGTCGACGAAAAGAAGCTGATGCTCGATAAGCTGAATGAGGCCGTAGTTTTTGAAAGCTTTTTGGGAACCAAGTTCCTTGGTCAGAAACGTTTCTCGCTCGAAGGCGCTGAGGCATTGATACCTGCGCTTGATTCGGTTATTCAGAAAGGTTCCGAATTCGGTATACAGGAGTTTATTATCGGCATGGCCCACCGCGGCAGGCTGAACGTGCTCACCAACATTATGGAGAAACCTTATAAAGAGGTATTCTCGGAATTTGAAGGTAAAAACTACGACGAAGAAGCGGGCATTGGCGGCGACGTTAAATATCACTTAGGCTATTCGACCGATGTGGTTACCAAGGGCGGCAAAAAAGTGCATTTGAGCCTTTGCCCTAATCCATCACACCTGGAAGCTGTCGACCCGGTTGTGGAAGGCCTGACCCGCTCGAAAATTGATTTTAAATACGCTGGCGACGAAAGCAAAATCGCGCCTATATTGATACATGGTGATGCTTCTGTAGCAGGCCAGGGCATTGTTTACGAAGTATTGCAGATGGAAAAGCTGGACGGCTACCGCACCGGTGGTACCATCCACATCGTAATCAATAACCAGATTGGCTTTACCACCAACTTCAAGGATGCCCGCTCGAGCACCTATTGTACTGATGTGGCCAAAACGGTATTATCTCCTGTTTTCCATGTTAATGGTGACGATGTTGAAGCATTGGCTTACGTGGTAAACCTGGCTATGGAATACCGGCAGGTATTTAAAGAGGATGTATTTATCGACATACTTTGCTACCGCCGCTATGGACATAACGAGGCGGATGAACCTAAGTTCACCCAGCCTTTGTTATACAAAGCCATCGAGGCGCACCCCAACCCGCTTGAAATATACAAGCAAAAATTGCAGGCCGAAGGCAGCATAGATGCCAACCTGGCAACCGAAATGGAAAAGAAATTCCGTGCCGAGCTGCAAATCAGGCTGGATGAATCAAAAGCCGAAGAAAAGTTTACGGAAACGGTGCACATGTTTGAAGGCGCATGGCAAGGTATGCACCTGGCTACCACCAAAGAGTTTTTTGCACCTATCGAGACCGCCGTTCCTGAGAAGGAATTATTGGAGATAGGCAAAAAATTAACAGAGCTTCCAAAAGGAAAAGAGTTCTTCAAGAAAATTGAAAAGCTTTTTGAAGAGCGTAATAAAATGGTGACCACAACCCATGTGTTCGATTGGGCGATGGGCGAGCTGATGGCTTATGGTACAATATTAAAAGACGGCCACCCTGTAAGGCTGAGCGGAGAGGACGTTAAACGCGGGACATTCTCACACCGTCATGCAGTACTAACGCTTGCGGATTCGGAAGACGAATACATACCGCTGGATACCATCGAAACAGACGCCAAATTCAGCATATTTAACTCCCTGCTTTCTGAGTATGGCGTTTTAGGTTTCGAATATGGTTACGCATTGGCTAACCCGAATGCATTAACCATTTGGGAAGCACAATTCGGCGACTTTTTTAACGGTGCGCAAATCATCGTCGACCAATATATCGCCAGTGCTGAAACAAAATGGCAGCGTGGTAACGGTTTAGTAATGCTGCTGCCGCATGGCTACGAAGGCCAGGGTCCTGAGCACTCATCGGCGCGCGTGGAGCGTTTTATGGAGCTTTGCGCCGAAAGTAATATACAGGTAGCCAATTGCACAACGCCTGCAAACTTCTTCCATTTGTTAAGGAGACAGATACTGCGCGACTTCCGCAAGCCGCTGATTATATTTACGCCGAAGAGTTTATTGCGCAGCCCTAAATGCGTATCAAAGCTGGAAGAATTTACCAAAGGCAAGTTCCAGGAAATGATTGACGATTCGTTCGTCGACCCAAAAAAGGTAAAACGCGTGCTTTTGTGCACCGGTAAAATCTATTATGATTTACTGGAAAAACAACAGGTTGATAAACGCAAGGACGTGGCGATTGTGCGCATAGAGCAGCTATACCCGACGCCTACAACGCAGATAAAGAAGATGATGCTGAATTACCCCAAAGCCGAAGAGTTTTTCTGGGTTCAGGAAGAGCCGGAGAACATGGGTGCCTGGCCATATATCTGCCGTAAATTCTATAGCAATATTGACGTTAACCTGAAAGTAATATCAAGGCCTGAAGGCAGTAGTACAGCTACCGGCTTCTCTAAACAGCATGCGGCGCAACAGCTGCATATTGTAGCCAAAGCGTTTGAAGCACCGGCCGGTAAAGCTGTAAAAGCAGCTGTTAAGGAAACGACTGAAAAAATGGCCAACGTTGGCGCGGATTAATAAACCGTAGAGACGCAATGTTTTGCATCTCTGAACCGAATGACCTAAGAATAAAATACAAAGAGACACAAAGTATTGTGTCTCTACATACAAAAATTCTACTATGAGTTTAACTATCAAAGTTCCGCCGGTTGGCGAATCGATTACCGAAGTAACACTGTCGAGCTGGAAGAAGAAAGATGGCGACACCGTGCAAATGGATGAGGTAATTGCTGAATTAGAATCAGATAAGGCGACTTTTGAGCTTACTGCCGAAAAAGCCGGTGTTTTAAAAATATCGGCTAATGAGGGCGATGTATTGCCCATTGGCGCCGTGGTTGCTACTATTGAAGATGGTGGTGCAGCCGCGCCTGCCAAAGAAGCCGCACCTGCCGCACAACCGCAGCCCGAAGTTGTCGCCAATGCGCCGGCTCCTGCTCCTGTAGCCTCGGAACCTATTGCTGCTGTACCTGCCGCCGAAGGGGGCTCATTGCAAGTTAAAGTGCCACCCGTAGGTGAATCTATAACCGAGGTAACACTTTCCCGTTGGATTAAGAAGGACGGCGATGCCGTTGCGATGGACGAAGCGATTGCCGAGCTGGAATCAGACAAAGCTACCTTTGAGCTTACCGCTGAAAAGGCCGGAACATTGAAGACCATAGCTAAAGAAGGCGATGTGTTGCCGATTGGCGCCGTGGTTTGTACCATTGAAGGCGCAAGTGCTGCTACTCCTGCCGCTAAACCTGCCGAAACTTCTCCTGCCGCCGCAACCGCACCGGCAGATAACGGAAAAGCAACAACTTATGCATCAGGTACACCATCGCCTGCTGCTGCAAAAATATTAGCCGAAAAAGGCGTTGAAACCGGCTCGGTAACAGGTACCGGTGTTGCCGGACGGATCACTAAGGAAGATGCCCTGCTGGCTCAGAAAGTTTCTGAAAATCCACAGGCACCGAAAGATATGCAGGTTACCCCTGCCGCTCCTGCAAAACCAGCCGGCGCATCGGCACCAAAGGCCGAGCCTGTTGCATCAGGTCCACGGTCAGACCGCCGCGAGAAAATGTCGTCGCTGCGCAAAACGGTTGCCAAACGACTGGTAGCGGTTAAAAATGAAACCGCGATGCTGACTACCTTTAACGAGGTGGATATGTCGCCCATTATGGAGCTGCGCGCTAAATACAAAGACAAATTCAAAGAAAAACATAATGTTGGCTTAGGCTTCATGTCATTCTTCACCAAGGCCGTTTGTGAGGCCCTGAAAGACTGGCCGGCCGTTGGCGCACGCATTGAGGGCGAAGAAGTTGTGTATAGCAACTTTGCCGATATATCTATCGCAGTATCAGCTCCTAAAGGCCTGGTAGTTCCTGTTATTCGCAATGCCGAAAGCATGAGCCTGGCTGAAATTGAAAAAGCTGTAGCCGCGCTGGCTGTAAAAGCACGCGAAAATAAGCTCACCCTGGAAGAAATGACTGGCGGTACATTTACCATCACCAATGGTGGTGTATTCGGCTCCATGATGTCGACACCGATATTGAATTCGCCGCAATCGGCCATTTTGGGTATGCATAACATTATTGAGCGCCCGGTTGCTGTAAACGGACAAGTGGTTATCCGCCCGATGATGTACCTGGCGCTTTCCTACGACCACCGCATTATCGATGGCCGCGAATCGGTAAGCTTTCTGGTACGCGTTAAACAATTACTGGAAGATCCTGCAAGGTTATTGTTGGGGGTATAGCCCCTCTAAATCTCCCCTAAAGGGGAGACTTGAAAATATTGAAACCCGGTTTAGGCCGGGTTTTTGCTTCATTTTAATTTAATAAGTATATTTGTTTATGGCGAAAATAATTGAAGTTAATAAGTCGACCGGACGACGTAAGCTTGATGAAGAATTGACAAAACTTCAAGGGAAAAAACAGCCCATGGATTTATCTAAATACTTTGGTAAGATAAATTTTGGGGAGGACGGTCTAACCTATCAATTAAAGATTCGCGATGAATGGCGATAGAATAGTTGCTGATACTTCTCTTATTATTAATCTATTCAATGGCGTTGAAGAAGTTCGTGAATTAATAACTGGTCGCAATTTATTTGTATCGATAATTTCTGAAATCGAAGTTTTAAGCTACCCCAACCTTACTTCTGAAGATAGCCAGCTTCTGAAAGATTTTCTATCCAATTGTTATATCGTTGATATAGAGCCCACTATAAAAGACATAACAATAGAACTACGGGCTAAGTATAAGACTAAGCTACCGGATGCCGTAATTGCTGCAACAGCTATATATTTCGATTTACCCTTGTTTACAATGGATAAGGGTTTTAAGAAGATTACTGACTTACAAGCTGTGGTTTTGTCGGTCTAATCCTTTATACATTAATCTATAGACCATATCAGATTGTGTTAGAAATGGATAGGGAGAAAATCCCTTTGGAATAGGTGAAACACAGTTATTAAAGCGATTTCTCATACCTTTACACCTCTGAAACTATTCGGTAAATATGCCCGCATCCGCCTTAAGCAAACCCATCCAGCCCAATAAGCTAATCTGGTATTTCCTGCTGGGCTGGACGGTGCTAAACCTGGTACAGGCCTGCACGTTGGAACTCCAGGGCGATGAGGCCTATTATTGGATGTATTCGCGCTACCTCGACTGGGGCTATTTCGACCACCCACCCATGGTAGCCCTGCTTATCCGCATCGGCGATAGCATCATGCACAACGAGCTTGGGTTGCGCCTGTTTACCGTAATAACCAGTTCGGCATCTATATGGCTGCTATGGCTTACGCTGAAGCAATACGCAGTAGATGCGCTGGCTTTTGTACTAGTCGTCTCGGGCGTATTTATCTTTCATATTTATGGCTTCACTACTACGCCTGATGGTCCGCTGTTTTTCTTCACAACCCTGTTTTATTTCCTTTATCAAAAATACCTTAAATCTGACACATGGGGATTGGCAGCACTTTTAGGGCTAACTATAGCCTTACTTTTATACAGCAAGTACAATGGCATCCTTGTGGTTGGCTTTACTTTACTGGCTAACCTAAAACTTGTAAAACGTTTTTCTTTTTGGGGGATAGTGGTAATCGCGGTGGTGTTGTTTATCCCGCACATTATCTGGCAGGCCAATCATAATTATCCGTCTATCAATTATCACCTGTTCGAGCGTTCATCGGACAAATACGACTTTCTGAACACTTTTTCTTACATCCCCGGTCAGCTATTGATGGCTGGTCCGCTGATAGGGTGGTTTTTGTTTTACAAGGCTTATACCGTTAAAATTACCGACGACTTTATCCGTTGTTTGATAGTTAATTGTCTTTGCACGTTCTTGTTTTTTCTCATCAGCAGCGCCAAAGGCGAGGTACAGCCACAATGGGCGTTTATCCTGTTTGCACCGTTGGTGATGCTGGCGCTTATACACTTTAAGCAGCAAAACGGCTGGCCAAAATGGTTGCTGCCGCTGGCAATAATAAATGTAAGCATCATCATTATCGTGCGGATTATTGTAATAGTAGGTTTCGGTTTTTCGCGTACTTACGGCCACTTAAAAAGCTACTACGGCTTTAAGGAATGGACGCAGATGGTTAAGCAAAAAGCCGGCGATAATTATGTGGTGATGACCGAAGGCTTTCAAAATCCGTCGAAATATAATTATTATACCAACAGCCTGAAATGTTTTGCATACGACAGTCGTTATTACCGGGCAACCCAATACGACATCTGGCCAATGGAAGACAGCATTCAGCATAAAAAAGTACTTTACCCCACCATCGAACCGATAAAGGGACTAACGACAGACTCTATAAAAAATGAAGCCGGCAAATGGTATTTAAATTGGGTGGAGGATGTGCGCACCTATCAGAAGGTAGTTATCGAAACCGCGCCGCTTAAGCTCGCAACGGCTCCCGGTGCAGTAACCAGCTTCGACCTTACCCTAACTAATCCATATCCACACCCCATCAGCTTTACCGACAGCGGCTACACGCATCCGGTTAAGCTGGAATATTGTTTTTTTAAGGGCGATGTGCTGACCGGTGTAGTTGAGGCGAAGGACACTTATAAAAAAATAACTTTACAGCCCGGTGAGCAAACCCACTTTACTTTTCCCGTAACTTCGCCGAAGGAAAAGGGAGAGTTTAATCTCATTTTTTCCCTGCGTACTGAGCCCTTTTACGGTAGTAAAAACAGCCGTGTAATAAAATTAACCGTTAAATAACATCGCCCCGTGATAAAAAAGATTTACCTCATTATTTTCATTTCGTTAGTAACTGTTACCGCCTCGCTCGCGCAAAGTCTCGACATACATTTCAACGGCCTGGGCTTTTTAGATAACCGCGAGTACAAGGATTTTACCGCCCGCTCCCGTACCTACTCGGGCACCCGCCTTGCGTTGGATTTAGGCCTTAACCTGGATAGCGTGAACCATTTTATAGTAGGGGTTAACGGTATACATGAGTTCGGTGCCAAACCTTACTTTTTAAAAGTGAACCCTGTAGCCTATTACAAGTACGAAAGCAAAAACTGGCTTTTTAACGCGGGCGAGTTTCCGCGCGAAGGTTTGCTCGATAATTACCCACGAGCATTATTGAATGACACACTGCGCTACTATCGCCCCAATGTAGAGGGCTTGCTGGCGCGATATCATAACGAACACTTTACCGAAACCGGCTGGATTGACTGGGTAAGCCGCCAAACCGCAACCGACCGCGAACAATTTCTTTTCGGTTTTGAAGGTAAGTGGAGGCCATCGTTAGCCGGTCCGTTTTATATTTCGCATTATGTGTTGATGCTGCATGATGCCGGAGCAGAGATATTATTACCCAACGACCATATCGGCGATGACGGCGGCGGACAGGTGAAGCTGGGCATTGATTTCAGCCACAAACAAACCACATTCGATTCATTGTCTGTTGAAGCCGGCTTTATGGGCTCCTTCCAGCGCAGAAGAGGGGTTGACGGCGGTAAATTTCAGAAAGGCTTTGTAGCCAGCGCCTATATCAGCTATCACCGTTTTGCTGCCTTTAATGAATTTTATGCGGGACAAGGCTCCGAGATGAGTTTTGGCGATGCCTTTTACGAAAAGAAATTTTATGACCGCCTGGATTTGATGTTTACCCCGTTCCTTTTCAATCGTATCAAAGGGCAATTTATTTTCAGCATCCATCGCACGCCGGGCTTTACCAGTAACCAGGAAGCCTTCAGGGTAACCTATGATTTGGGAAGGAAGACGTTGTTGAAGTGGAAAGATAATTAACTAAAAGACGCGTCATCGCGAGGCGCGTTGCTTGCAACGTGCTTCGAAGCAATCTCTGCGCCATACCGCACCTAAGCAATAAACTCCTTGGTGTCCAATCGGCCGGCTGCAGGATAACTATTGCCATAAGGGTGCGTTGACAGTCCTGGGCAGAGATTGCTTCGTTCCTCGCAATGACGAAATGTATTATAGCGCCGAGCCCTGCACAACCCCTCTCGACAATATCCTTTGATCAATAAAATACTGTATCTCGGATTTTTTCAACCCCCAGTTAGGGGCAATCAGCAATTCACGGTCGCTTAAACCGAAGAGACGTTGGATAACAATATCCGGCCGCACAAGTGGCAGCAGCTCGCACAAAAAATCCGCATACTCATCCAGCTCAAAAAGCTTAAATGGTTCGCGTTTGTATTTAACGCCCATAACCGAGCCTTCAACAATATGCAGGTGGTGAAACTTTACAAATTTTATCTGCGGGAAACGGTTAATTTCATCAGCATAACGCAGCATCATTTCTTTAGATTCCCCGGGGAGACCAAATATAGTATGCACGCAAACATCCAGCTTGCTGTTCTCCACCATCTTTAATGCCTTAACCAAATCATCATGACTGCAGCCACGGTTTATTTGAGACAACGTGTCGTTATAGATCGACTCCATCCCCATCTCCAAATCCACATCAAAGCGGTCGGTATAGCTTTCAAGCAGTGCAATTTTTTCCGGGTCGATGCAATCGGGGCGGGTACCTACCGAAAGGCCGACGATATCTTCTGTGCCATAACTGAGCGCTTCATCATACAGCATTTTCAGGTAATGCGCCGGGGCGTAGGTATTGGTATTAGGCTGAAAATAGATGATGAATTTATCGGCTTTGTTTCCATTGCGGGCGCGTTCCATACCCTGCATCACCTGCTCCCGCACGGTAGGCGCGTTGCGCGATACCGATGGCGTAAACGAATCCACGTTGCAATATGTACAGCCGCCATAGCCTTTTGAACCATCGCGGTTGGGGCAGGTAAAACCGCCGTCAACAATCACCTTAAACACACGGTGCCCTTTGTATTTCTCCTTAAGCCACGGGCCATAGTTGTTATAGCCCTTCTCCCAAATTATTTCCTTTGTCGACTCCACCGATTTTTTTGTTTGGGATTTCACCGATTTGAGGATGATTTCACCGATTTTATTTTTTATTTTTTTTGTGATTTCATTGATTGGAATGATTTCACTGAATTGTTGATGATTCTTTAGGTCGCAAAGATACGGAATTTTGAAGTATAGGTTGATTGAGTTACGGGCGGTCACTATGCAACGAAGATGCCCGTTTTATTGCGGTGGATTTTAGTTTAAACGAAAGTTTTAGCGGAGGCCGTCAGAAGAAAAGCTTCGGGAAAAAGCGGGGGAAACCTGCCGGCCTATGAAGTGGGTTCGGGCATAGGAACTTTTTTGCATTACAGGGTTTCAAAGCGATAGGGTCACAAAGCAAAAAAGATTCGAGCCCGCGCAGGTTTCCCCGCTTTGTGCGTGAAAAGCCTTGTGCGGCAAAGAAGCCTTTCGGCTGACTTGATTTTTTTGGTTACTTTTTGTATCAAGACAAAAAGTAACAGCCTCCGCGGCAAATGAGCGGGGTGAGGCCTAAAGTTCGACTTTGAAAGCATATTCGAAGCAACCTATGTTCTCGTTATTTTCTTGGTTGTCGTCTTGATAGCTACTTGCAAGAATGACGGGATTTTAGAATCTCTGTCAAAACTTTCTTCGCACTGCCACACCCACAAACCCAACCCCCACAACCAAAATCAAATACCCAAACCAATCCCCAAACCGCGAGTAAAACGTATCAATGTGTTCCATAGAAACATCGCCAACCAAAGTTGCTGCTTTGCTATTTGCGCAGTTTGCCTCATAATTAACACGGCCGTAATAATCACTAATGGTTAACCGGCCAAGCCTGGCTGCACGAACTTCAGAAAAGCCGTTCTCAACGGCGCGTAACAGAGCCATGCGGCAATGCAGCCAGTCGTCTACAATAAAATCCCACGCAGGTACAAAAACAAAGCCTGCTTTAGCTGCCCCATAGCGGTTAATATATTGCTGGAAATCCAAATCCTTACATACGGCTATGCCGGCTTGCATACCCTGGTATTTGAACAAGCCGACGTCTTTCCCCGGTGTAAACTGCCGTTCGAGGCCAACTACCAAATGAACTTTGTTATAGTCAGCAACAGTTTTACCTTCATCGTTAATAACCAACGCAGAATTACGCTCCTTATCTCCTTTAAAGTTGGTGTAACCCGCGATAACGAAGATATGATTTTGCGCAGCCACGGCGCTGAGCTTGCCCGTAATACTG
>Ga0207671_10003895_pt1 | contig 14550 bp, 9 predicted proteins | sample KBSC24metaG_FD_184352 | JGI IMG/M metagenome (GOLD analysis project Ga0207671, IMG submission 184352) | Corn rhizosphere microbial communities from Kellogg Biological Station, Michigan, USA - KBS C2-4 metaG (SPAdes) (version 2) | ecosystem: Host-associated > Plants > Roots > Rhizosphere > Soil... | reverse complement strand
AGCGCCGTGATCGCTTGCCGCTGCGAGGGTTGCAGCCTTTCGTCGCGGGCGACGCGCTCGACCGGCCAGCCCAGGACGTGTTTGGCCAGTGCCGCCGCTTCATCGATTTCCACGGCATCCAGGTGTGAATGCAATTGCCCGTCCGCCTCCGAAGGCAGTGGGTCGCCGGGACCAGTGTGGGCGTGAGCGATGGTCAACTTGCCCGCCAGGGCAGACAGCAGCGCCTGTTCGTCGGTGCTGCGACTGGGCGCCAGCCGATCCAGCGCCCGCCGGGCTCCTTCGCGACTGTCGAGATCCATCGGCAGCGCCACGAGTTCTTCCACCAGTGGAACCAGCGCGCTCACCTGGGCCTGCGAGTTCATCAGGTTCATCCGCCCCACGATCCACGATGCGCGCGCAATTGTCCCGGGCCGGTCCTGGGGAGAAACGTAGTCGCGGCGGAGCGGAGCCACCTCGCTGTCCCCGAGGTGGGCGATGATCTCCGCCTGTTGGCTGAGCAGACGCGCGGCGGCCCCATCCGGCGTGTCGAAAAACCGCTCCAATCGCACGACGCTCGCATCATCCAGGGTCTGCCGATGAAATAGCGCAGGCACAACGCTGAGCATGGCCAGCAGCCGGCTGCTTTCCGGCGGCAATCCGGTGTCGTTTCGTGGGATCTCCAGTCCCCTCGTTCCATCGCTCTCCCGATGTGACTTGATCGTGAAGCAAAGCAACGACGGCCACAGGTCGCCAGGCAGATTGCCGCCGATCGGCGTGAATTCGTGGTAGGTGCCATTGCCGTAGATGATATACCTGTCCCATCTTCGTGGCTGGAAAAGGGGCTGGATGCTGACCCCACCCATCGTTCCATCCCAAAGCGTCCGCAGTCGCGGCGGAGCCGGCCAATCAGTTCGACGCGGGGTCTGAAGTGCGATCCAGCGAAAGGCATAGGATGCCGCTTCCGCGCGATGGTCCTCCGCGCCCTCTCCGAAGACCCCGGCGGCATAAAGCGTCGACGTATGAAATCTCACCCAGTCCCGAGCCGACGGTCCCGATCCGTACCTGGAGAATCCGTCCAACGCCTCGAGGAACGCCTGGTCGGCTTCCGGAAATTTGCCGGCTTCAAATAGCTTCCAACAGCGAGCCAAAGGCGCCAGCCAGCGGTGTTCGGCCGTTACCCTCGGAGAGGCCTCAGCGGGCGCCTGCGGATAGCGGGCCAGCAGTTTGACCAGTCGTTCACTCGTCTCCGCGGAGAGGTTCGGCACGGCAAGCAGACGCGACAACTGGCCGCGCGCCAATCGCCGGAGTGCCGCGGAGGACGATTCGCGATCGGCGATCTCTGCAGCGACATCGAGCAATCCCGATGGACTTTCGACGGTGCTCCAGGCGAGCAGCTTTTCCTCGGCCGGCCAGGGCGCGATTTGTTCCCGAAGCCGGATAAGGATTTTGTCGCGAATCTCCCCTGGGAGGCGGACCGCCAGATGGCGGAGGTAGGCCAGGGCGAGGTCGCGACCATCGCACAGCGAATATACCGACCAGTCCATGGTCTGCTTGTCGTTGGGCTCAAAGACGGTCGGATTGCTGTCGGTTTGCGTACGAATCTCGCGCAACCGCTGATCCATGCCGAATCCCCGCAGGGGAAGAAGAGATTGGTGGATGTTGAGGGAGTTGCCTTCGCTTCTGCTCAGCGAGGCAGTTTCGTCCCGATCAAATTCGCCGGCGAGGACGCGCCACAAGGGCTCGGAAGCCGCCTCGTAATCTTTCTCCAGGATGGCCATCTCCGCGAGGACCAATGGCAATTCCCATCCACCCGCCGGCGCATGGGGAGTGAAGACCTGGCGCAATTCCGCGGTCAGGCCCATGCGCCACAAGCCCGGCAGCAATTCCCGCCAGCGCGTGGCCATCGGCGCGAGTTGAGCGGCGTGCCGGCGGCACAGGCGCAAGACGTGGTCGGGAGCGCCAAGTTGCACGAATGCCTGGAGCGCTTCGATCAAGGCCTGGTCATCGGGATTCTCGCCGAGATCCGTTTCAATACGGGCTGCCGCTTCTCCGGCAAACCCGGCCGCTCGGGCCGAACTGATGGCGAGTCGCTGGAGCCCCGCATGGTCGGCGGCTTTCTTCAACGCCTCGGTCGCGAGGCGATGGGCGGCGGCGGGATCTCCGAGGGCGAGCCTGGCCGCACATTCCACAGCCATGTCGTCTGCGCTTCCAGAGGAGGACCCGGCGGAGGCCAGATCCGACGCCCACCCCTGGTCATCCCCGATGGCACGATGGGCCCGGGCAAAGTCAGGCATCATGGCCAATCGGACCGCGGGAGCCAGCGGTTGCGCCTCGAGAGTCTTCCACGCCGCCCAGGCCGCGGCCAATTTCCCCTGCTCCTGTGCGACAATGGCGGGCAACCGCAGCGCCTCTACTCGTTGCATGTCATCGCCCGCGAGCGCCTGGGCCTTGCGGATGGACTCGACACCCGCCCCGTCCCCGGTGCGCAACTGCATCTCGGCCAAGGCGAGCCAGGCGTGATAGCTGCCGGAAGCGATTACCGTCGCCCGCTCGAAGTGCGCGCGCGCGGCATCATCGTGGCCGGCTTCCAAATCCAGCCAGCCGAGAAGAATGCTCTCCTCCGCGCCGGCCTGCCCCTGAATTCGAGCTTCCCAGCGCCCGCGCCAGGCTGCTTCCAGTTGATTTTCGATGGTGAAGTTATGCAACTGCACCAACGCCGTGCCCGGCCGGGGATCACGCAACACCACCCGTTCCAAAGCCAGGATCGCATCCGGCCAGGCGGGCTCTTCACCCGCCAGTGTCAAAGGCGGCAATAGCGCCAGCAGGGCGAGCCAATAAAGCTGCTTCCCCATGCCGGTGCCTTCAAACCATGGTTACTTCTTCTTCTTTTTTGGCTCCGGCGTGGCCACCGGGGCCGCGGGCGTTTCCGGGGCCGGAGGCACGCCATTCGGATAGAAGGTAAAGTTCCAGGAAGTCTCGACCGGCCGGCCGTTGGATTTTGCAGTGATGAAGACGCGGTAGCTGTTGGGCTTGAGCGGCGTCGTGACCGTGTATGAGATGGTATTGTTCGCCTTGTCGTACTTGGCCTGCACCGGGCCCAGGCCACCGATGCGCATCGCCACGGTGCCATCATCCAGGACGCCCATGGCTTCGAGATTGGCTTTGATGGTCGGCGTCGGGTCCGTGATGTTTTCCCCATTGGGCGGCTCGGTAATCATCGAAGTCGCCGCCAACTGGCTCATGGCCGAAGGACCGTTGTCTTCGGGACTCACGCCGCCGCCGAGCATGGTCAGGGAGTTTTCGAAAATAGCCGGCTTGGCGGTTTCGACCGCGTACCGCCCCAGCAGATCGAACGGGGCGGAATGCGCGAGACGCTGACCGTAGACGGTGAAGGCGGCTTCGTAGCCGGCTTCCTTCACGAGGGCTCGCGCCTCAGCGTTGTAATTGCCAAACGGATACGCCAGCGCGTTCACCTTGATGCCCAGCCGGTCCTCGAGGATTTTTTTGGACTCGATGATTTCCTTCCGCATATACCCGTCTTTTCCGACCGTCTGCACCTCTTTCATGATCGCCGCCTTGGTTTTGGCGTCCACGCCCGTGCCGGGCGCCCGCAGATTGCCGTGGTAGTAGGTGTGGCATTGGATATCCACTCCCGCGTCGCGCATCTCCGCGAGCTGATCCCAACTGATCGATTTTCCGCCCGTGCCGATGTAGTTGATGTAGACGAACATCGTGAACGGGTAGCCCATCTTCTTCAGGATGGGCCACGCGATGGTGTAGCCGGAGACCCAGCCGTCATCGATGGTGATCACGCAGCTCTTGGCGGGGATGTTCTTCTCGCTGCGGCGCCAGGCCAAAAAGTCCTGCATGGGGATGACCGTAAAGCCCTTGTCTTTGATCGCGTTCAACTCGCGCTCAAACTCCGCCACGGTGATCGTGAGCGCCTTCATCCCGCTCTTGTCCTCAATGTTGTGGAAGCACAAGACCATCACGGAAGCGTGGGTATCCACGACCTGGACAGGTGGCGCTGACGGGCCCTTATGTTCCTTGGCCAATTCGGTCCCGGACGCGGAGGTCGATCCGGCCGAAGAACCCGGGGCCGATGCCGTCGACGCGGGCGTGGGTGTCGCCTGGACGACCGGTTTCTTCTTGAAGCCGGGGATTTTATCGCAACCAGTGAAAGCGAGTGAGGCGGCAAGGATGAGAAGAGCGAATTTCCGAGTCATAGAGGCATTCCGAATCAGTGTGCGCGAAAGATACAGCATCAGGTGCGGGTGAAAAGGGCGAACCGCGGCTCAGGTTTCGAGGCCAAGCTTGCGGAAGGTGGCATCGAGGTGGGCAAAGTGAATATCGAGCGAGCAAAGTTCGTCGATTTCCGCCCGGGAAAGCACTGCCGCGACGTCCGGCTCGGCGGCCAGGTTCTCCTGCAGGGAAACATTGCCCTGCCAGGTTTTCATCGCGGCGCGCTGGACGGCTTCGTAGGCCGCCTTGCGCTCCAGGCCCCGTTCCGTGAGTTTCAAGAGAATGGTCTGGCTGAAGTAGAGGCCTTTGGTGATGCGCAGGTTGCGCTCCATGTTTTCCGGGTAGACGAGCAGGCGATCGACGAGCTTGCGCAGGGTCACGAGCATGTAGTCCACCATGATGCACGAGTCTGGCATGATGATCCGCTCGACCGACGAGTGCGAAATATCGCGCTCGTGCCAGAGGGCGACGTTTTCCAAGGCGGCCATGGCATTGCCCCGGACGACGCGCGCCAGCCCGCTGAGTTTTTCCCCGGTGATCGGGTTCCGCTTGTGGGGCATGGCGGAACTGCCTTTCTGGCCGGCGGAGAAATACTCCTCGACTTCGAGGACCTCGGTGCGCTGAAGATGGCGAAACTCCGTCGCCCAGCGATCGATGCTCGAGGCGATGATGGCCAGCACTGTTTGGAATTCCGCGTGCCGGTCGCGCTGGATCACCTGCGTGCTGAGTGCCGCTTCCTTGAGGCCCAGACGCTCGCAGACTTTTTCTTCCACCCGCGGATCGAGATGGGCATGCGTACCGACGGCGCCGCTCAGCTTGCCCACCCGGATGCGCGGTTGGGCTTCCTCCAGCCGTTGAAGCGCCCGGCCAAATTCGTCCCACATCAGGGCCAGCTTCAGGCCGAACGTAATTGGCTCCGCGTGTATGCCGTGGCTGCGTCCGATCATCGGCGTGCGCTTGAACTCGATGGCGCGCCGGCCGATCACCTCGCGCAATTCGCGCAAGTCCTTGAGCAACAGATCGGAAGCCTGGGCCATCTGCACCGCCAGCGTGGTGTCGAGAACGTCGCTGGAGGTCATCCCCTGGTGCATCCACCGGCAGGCCGGCCCCACGTAGCTCGCCACGTTTTCCAGGAAGGCGATGACGTCGTGATTGGTGCGAAGCTCGATTTCAGCAATTTCCTTCAGGTCGAATTTGGCCTTCGCCCGAATGGTGGCGGCGTCTTCCTTCGGAATTACCCCGATCTCCGCCTGCGCCTCGCAGGCGAGCGTCTCGATTTCGAGCCAGATTTCGTATTTACGCTGATCCGCCCAGATGGCGGCCATTTCGGGTCGGGTATATCGTTCAATCACCCGGCGGAAGCTACGGGGGCTTGGCGGATTGAAAAAGGAAAACTTCCGCTGGGTGCTGTCGGACGGGTCTGGCTGGCCGGACAAGGCTGACCAGTCCGACTCTTCCGAGGATCATGCCCCCCAAAAAACTTACCCCGCTACCGGCTAGGAAACCGACAACGGGGCTGGGAAAGTTTTGCCGGTCCTGGCGCCACTCGGGCGCCCCTCAGGCCGGCCTGCCACCGGGTGGCTCAGTAAACGCGAGCGCGGATCTTGCGACCGTGGCTGCTCAGGCGGACACGTCCGCTCTCGAGGAGATCAGCAACCGCCGCGACCGTTTCGCGGTTATTCTTCGTGTAGCTGCTCACAGCCATGATGAGATCGCCGAGGCTGTAGTTGGCGCGAGCCGAGGTTTTGAGATTCTTTTTCATAGGTCTTTGGGTGGGTTGGCGTTCTGTTGAGAGATAGTTAAGCAGCCGTTGTGCCACGCTCAGTTGGGTCGTACATTTTCTGAAGCAATAGACGTTTCATCTCCGAAAAAGTTCAATCTTTCGCGCCGTCTTCAATGACACTTGTGTCGGCATTTTGACACAAGTGGCCCTATTTCAGGTCATTTAGGTGGGTCAACGCGGCGCAAATGGCTGAAGAATCGTTGCCAAGGGCGCGGTTCGCAGTATTCCATCGCGTTCGATGTCCATCTACCGCCGTGTGCTCGCCTACTATCGCCCCGATCTCGGGCCGACGATCACGGCCATGGCCCTCACCCTGCTCGCCAACGCGTTCAATGTCCTGCGGCCGTGGCCCCTAAAATACATCGTCGACAAGCTGATCCCCGCCGCGCAGGAACAGGCGCATCACCTGACCTTCGGCGGCTTCGACCTCAGCGGCTGGAGCGTACCCGCGATCCTCGCCTTTGTGTGTGCGTCGATGGTCGTTCTTCATCTGCTCGCCAGTTTCATCGGTTACGCCGTCAACGTCATCACCATCCGCGTCGGGCTGCACGGGCTCATGCGGTTGCGCACGGGGCTGTATGCCTACCTGCATTTGCTGCCGCTCAAATATCACGACCAGCGGCGCAGCGCCGACAGCAGCTTCCGCGTCGCTTATGACTCGCAAAGCATCCAGGCCTTTTACAGCAAGGGCTTCTTCATTTTTCAGAGTGTCATCTCACTCGTCACCACTTTTGCCGCGATGTGGTATTTCGACTGGTCCATCGCCCTGCTCTCGCTGCTCGTCGTGCCGTTGATGGTGCTCGTCATCTATTTCTACGCGAAACGCATTCGCGATCAGTCCACGGCATTCGCCGAAAAGGAGAGCGCCGTCCTGACGGTGGCACAAGAAGGCCTCAGTTCGATCAAGATGGTCCAGGCCTTCGGACGCGAAGCTGACGAAGTGCAACAGTTTCAAACCAGTGCCCGCGAAAGCCTTGAAACCAATCTCAAGTTGAACGCAACCTCGATGAAGAGCGCCCTGCTCGTGGGGACGCTCATTGCCGCCAGTTCCGCCGCGATGTACTACGTCGGCGTCCTGCACATCCTCTCGGGAAAACTGACCGTCGGGGATATCTGGTATCTCTCGACGCTCCTGCTGATGCTCTACCAGCCGCTCGAAGCGCTCACCCACATCGCCTGGGCCTTCCAGGGAGCCGCCGCTGGCGTGACGCGCTGCTTCGAGGTGCTCGACAAGGAAAACGATGTGCCCGACGCGCCCGATGCCAAGGCCCTGCCTGTGGGCAAAGGCACCGTCGCCTTCGAAAATGTGTCGTTCGGCTACAACAGCGAGCGCGAAATCCTGCACGACGTGAACCTGACGATTGAGCCCGGCCAAACTGTCGCCTTCGTCGGCGGTACCGGCGCCGGCAAGTCCACCCTGCTCTCGCTCGTCCCACGTTTCTATGATCCGACACTTGGGCGCGTTCTCATCGACGGGCATGACCTGCGGGCGATCACCAAAAAATCGCTGCGGGATCAGATCAGCATCGTCCTCCAGGACACTCTCCTCTTCTCCACGACCATTCGCGAAAACATCGCCTACGGCCGGCCCGATGCCAGCGAGGAGGAAATCATCGAGGCCGCCAAACGCGCGCAAGCCCATGAATTCATCATGGCCATGCCGGATGGGTACCGCTCGCAAGTTGGCGAACGCGGCGGCCATCTCAGCGTCGGGCAGCGACAGCGCCTCGGCATCGCGCGCGCCTTCCTCAAGAACGCGCCGCTGCTCATCCTCGACGAACCGACCAGCGCGCTCGATCCGACGACCGAGGCCGCAATCATGCAGACCATCGAGGAACTGATGCGCGGCCGCACGACGCTCATCATCACCCATCGCATCGCCACCGTGCATCGGGTGGACAAGATCGTGGTCCTCGCCAGGGGGACCATCGCCGAGGAGGGGCGCGGACCGGAGTTGGTCGCGCGCGGCGGCGTCTATGCCGGGCTGTATCGCTCCGCCAATTTGAACTGACCCATGACCAACGTCCTCCCCGACCGCCGCATCGAACACGACTGGACCACGCGCCAGATCCCGCCCAACGTCACGTGGGGCGACGGCTTCTACTGCGAGAGCGCGCAATCCTTTCTGCATTTCAAGGGCAAGCGCGAGCCCGCGATCGAAATCGGCGAGCACGTGTCCGTCTATGCCGCTTCGCAATTCGCGGTGGCGGAACACGGGCATATCAAGATCGGTGACTTCACGCTGCTCGTCGGCGCGCTGCTGACTTGTGAGACGAGCATCGAGATCGGCTCCCACTGCCTCATCTCCTGGGGTACGGGCATCGCCGATTCCGATTTCCATCCCGTGGCCGCCGCCCAGCGTCGCATCGACGCCGAGGCGCTCGCGCCCTATTACGAAGGCAAGCCAGAGCGTCCGCGTGAGGCGGTCAAGTCGCGCCCGGTGAAAATCTGCGACAACGTCTGGATCGGCATGAACGCGATCGTCCTCAAGGGCGTGACCATCGGCGAAAACTCCATCATCGCCGCCGGGGCCGTGGTGACCAAAGACGTGCCGCCCAATACCGTCGTCGCCGGCAACCCCGCGCGTTTCGCCAAACGTCTCTCATGAGCGACCGCAAACGGATCATCGTCACGGGTTACATGGCGCGCTGCCCGATCGCGGGCGTCATCTGGCAGCATATCCACTACGTCGTGGGTCTCCAGCGGCTCGGCCACGAGGTCTATTACATCGAGGATTCGACGGCGCATCCGTACCATCCGATCACCTACGATTACGTCGCCGACTGGAGCTACACGGCGCAGATCATGCCCAAGCTGGCCCGGCAGTTTGGATTCGAAGGACGCTGGGGATATCGCGCCCGCTATCTGGACGATCGACCCACGGCCGGCCTGAGCGGCCAGCGCATCGATGAACTCTACCGCGAAGCGGATGCCGTCTTGAATGTGTGCGGCGAGCAGGAACTCCACGAAGACATCCTGCAAAACCGCTGCCTCATCTACGTCGAGAGCGATCCCGGCAAGGAGCAGTGTCTCATCGACACCAAGCCCGATGCGCCGATCCGCCAGACGCTTGCTCAGTATCAGGCAGTCTTCACCTTCGGTGAACACATCGGCACGCCGAAGTTTCCGGTGCCTCTGCACGGCATTCCCTGGCAGCCAACCCGACAGCCGATCGTCACCGATTTTTGGAAAACGGATGCCCCCCCGCCCGCGGGCGCGGTCTTCACCTCCGTCGCCAACTGGAACACCAAGGGCAAGGACGTGGAATGGCGCGGTGACAAATATCTCTGGAGCAAAGCGCTGGAATTTCTCCGTTTCATGGACGCTCCGCGGCATTCCGGCGAAACATTCGAACTCGCCACAAATCTCCGCGACGAAGCCACCAAGGCCCAGTTGCTCGAGCGGAGTTGGCGCCTGACCAGCCCGCAGGAAATCAGCATCGATCACGATCTGTATGTCCGCTATTTGCGCGACTCGAAGGGCGAGTTTACCGTCGCAAAGGATCAATACGTGCGGCTCAATACCGGTTGGTTTAGCGACCGCACCGCGTGCTATCTGGCGTGCGGACGGCCGGTCATTACGCAGGAAACCGGGTTCACCGATCTCTACGGCGGCCAGCGCGGGTTGCTCGCGTTCCGCACCCTGGACGAGATCGCGGAGGCCGTGCGCGCCGTGAATTCGGATTACGCGGCGCACTGCCGCGCCGCCTACGAAGTGGCGGCCGAGTATTTCGAAGCGACGAAGGTGGTGGCGTCGATTCTGGATCGCGCGGGCTTATCCTAAATCACGGTTTCGCCGTCCGAAGCCGGCCGATCCATGTCCTCTTGCCGAGGAGATGCCATTCCAGTTCCTTGATGGGCACTGGCTCCGCCGAGACCACCATCAACCGGTCGTTTGCCCTCATCTTGTGCACCCATTCTTTATAGGATTCGGGAGACTCCGGGGCTTTGAGAATATTTTCGTAAACGGCGAGATTCTCGGGTGTCATCAAGGTCGGTTCGAAGCCAAGAACGTAACGCCAGTTGCCTCCCGGATACTTGAAGAAGAAGCGGTAAAACTGAGTCATGCCGGTATTATAAAGAATGCCCCCTGGGCCGGGCAGCCATTCTGAAACTTGGGGATCCTCCTTCCCGCCCAGGTCATCGCTCGCATAAAGATTGTGCGACCAGCGGAAGTTCAGATCACTTGTCGTCGATGCCACCAGCGCCGCGGAGGCAAACAGGCAGACCAGGCAACGATCACCCACCCGCGGAAGCATGGTTTTCGCCGAAGCTTGCAACTGGATCGCCGACCATCCAAGGAAAGCGGAAAGACCCCATTCGGTCCAAAAGCGACCCGCCTTGAGGCCCACAATCCAGCCGATCAGTGTGAGGATAAATGCCGGATTTCGCACCACTTCGCCGGAGGTGGCGCCCCGGGAAATGCGCCAAACATAAATGATTCCCGCAGCCACGCAGATCAGCTTATCGCCATTCGAAGGAAGGATCTCAAGAGACGAGGACGTCGCCGACAGCGGCTTCTCCAAAACCGCGTGCCACAAGATCGCGACGGCCTGCACCAGGAAATCGACCGGATGGCCTGTCAGCATCGCCCCCGCCAGCGAACCAACGATCCATGTCGCCGCGAGCCAGCCGGCATCTCTCCACCGGCCTGAAAGGGCGCAGGCCACGGCCGGGAGGCAAAATAGATACCAGGCGCCATGAACCCATGACGCAATAGCGATGATTACCGCCGACTGGACCAATCTGCTCCACGGAATGCTTCCTTCTTCGGATTCATCCTTCCAGACAAGCAGAAGCGCCACAACGCAAGTCATCGCGATCACAAGCGGCCGTCCCAGCGTCAATCGATTGAGAAGCGCGTCGGAGAGTGTGCATCCCATGAGCAGAGTCGCGATCCAAATTTCCGGGCGCCTGAGCCAGATGAGGGGAACAGCCGCGAAGGCGGCGAAGGTGCAAAACACCGAAAAGGCCACCAATGTGTCGACGTCACATCCCGTGGCGTGGACGATCCTGAGGATAAGATGCCACCCCGGATTATGATCTACCTTCACCCAGTCCGCGAGTACCACCACATCATTCCACGATTTGCCAGATGCCGCTTTTGCCGCATGCCGCAGTGCGTCGTCGATCGGCAAGAATCCCTGGCCGATGATTTTCAGCGGCACGAGGCAGATCGCGATTAGCGCCACGACCCAGAGAAATAGATGCGCATATCTCTCGAGACCGGTGCTCTCCGGTTGAGCGGTGGAAGTATTCATGTGAGGCTTATCTATCCGGCCACTTGACCGTCCGCCATCCTTCAGTGCTTTCGATCTCCAGAAGGCGATTATACTTCGCGAGCCGCTCCGACTGCGTGATCGATCCGATCTTGATCTGGTCGCCGCGCCAGCCCACCGCCAGGTCCGCCAGCCACGTGTCCTCGGTCTCCCCACTGCGCGCGCTGACCGTGACATTCCACCCGGCCGCGCGGGCCAGGCGACACGCTTCCGCCGCTTCGCTCAAAGTTCCCACCTGGTTCACCTTGAGCAGGAGCGCATTGGCGCAATCCTTCTGAATCGCCCGCCGGATTCGCTCGGCATTCGTGCACAGAAAGTCGTCGCCGAGAATCAAGGCCCGACCACTGAGCAACGCGTTCAGACCGGGCCAGCCCAGCCAATCTTCCTCGGCCAGGCCATCCTCGATGCTGACGATCGGGAACCGCTCCACCCAACTCGACAAGCGTCCGATCATTGAGAGACTGTCGAGGCGATCGCCATCGAGTTCGTAGCGCTGATCCTTGTAGAAATGGCTCGAGGCGACATCCACAGCCAATGCCATGTCGTGTCCAGGCTTCAAGCCCGCCGCCTTGATGGCGTCCACGGCATCTTCCAGCATCGCTTCGGCGCTCGGGCACGGAGGAGCAAGGCCGCCTTCGTCCGCTCGCAGAAGTCGCATGCCGTATTTGTCTTCGATCAGCCTCGCAGCGGCTTGGTACACATCGGCGATCATGGAGAGCGATTCGTCGGTTGTCGTGGCATGTACCGGAACGAGCAGCACATCCTGGATCGCCACCTGCGCGCCGGCATGTTTTCCGCCGCTGAAGAGATTGACCGTGAGGCGCGGCAGCGTGCGCGGAGTTTCGCCGCCGAGCATCGTGGCGAAGTGCTGATACAGCGGGATACCCTTCCGCACCGCCACCGCGCGCGCGAAGGAGAGCGATGTGGCGAGCAGGGCATTGGCCCCGAGGCGGGATTTGTTGGCCGTCCCGTCGAGGGCGATGAGCGCCTGGTCGAGGCTTTCCTGAGTCCACTCCTGTCTCTGTACCCGATCATTGATCTCGCCACTGACGTGCCCGGCTGCGCGGCGGCAGCCTCGTCCCGCATAGCGTTTCGGATCGCCATCGCGCAATTCCCACGCTTCGGCCGCCCCGGTGGACGCGCCGGATGGAGCGTCGGCCGTCGCACGGGCGCCACCGGACAGGACGCACGTCGCGCGCACGGTCGGTCGGCCACGGCTGTCAAGAATCTCGCGCGCGGATACGGACTCAACGACCAAAACGTCTTTCCTTTCGTTCGATCCGGTGGAGAAAGGCATCGATCAATGACGGCATATCTTCGGGTGGATTTTGCATGAGTTCGAGAGCCACTTCAGCCTGCGCCCGGCGTTCGGCGGAATCCAGATATTCCAACGGAGAGCGCCCGACGACGCGCGCCAGCAAACACGCTGCGGTGTGTTTCGCCGCCCGCGCCCCGAGCGACGTTCTCCACGGAACATCGCCCAAGGCTTCGGAATAGGCGTGCCAATACTCCGCCGCGCCAGCCGCGAAGGCGGCATGCTGCGGAATGAAGTGATGCGCCTTGCTCAATAGATGGGTCATGGAAAAACCGAGATCGAAGGCCGGGTCGCCCCAGTGAATCACTTCATGATCGAGCAGGATCAGGCGTCCGTCGTGGATGAGAATGTTCTTGGGGCTGTAGTCCCCATGGACGAGCGCCTCCCGGGTCACGCGCGTTTGTTTGACCAGGGCGCGAAGAAACTTCGCGGCCGCCGGGCGCTGCTCTGCGCTGTAGAGATAATAGGGTTCCACGCGCAGCGATTCAAAAAAAGAGCGATCCTTGAACACCCGCGCCAGTTCCTTCCGGCGCTCATGGGAACCCCGGTGGATGGTGGCGAGCATCCGCCCGAACTGCCGGATGTGGTCCTGTTCCAGTCTCTCGCGGAGCAGATGACTCTTCCAATTCACGTGGGGTTTCGGCACGGCGGTCATCGCGAGCAGATGATGGTGCGGGTCTTCGAAAAGCAACTCGGGCACGCTCCCCGGCGGAAGGAGCTCCGCGAGATAGCGCATCCCCAAGGCCTCGCGTTCGATCCGCCGGGGATCCGCATGCCAATCGACCGCCACGCGCAGTTTTCCCAGCGCCTGTTTCAACACCCAAGCTTCGCCGTTCTTGCGTCTCACCAGCACACCGCGATTGGAAACTCCGCCCGCCAGCACGCGCGTCTGTGGCGCTTCCTTTTCTCCAATGCGCCCGGTGGCCCGCAGATATTCGATGAGTTGCGCCGGTTGCTCGATATCGAGCGACACCTCAACATTGCCTGGAGGAAACATGATTGATTCGTTGTGCGTGCAAAATGGGATCCGGTGTTCGTAACCAATCAGAACGATGATACGCCCCCCTGGTCCTGCTTGCTGTTTTCCTTCTACCGCTTTGCGCTCCAGGTGACGAGCCCACCGATAGCTATCGTCCGAGATTGCATTTCACCGCGCGTCACATTCGGCCCGGCACCGGAAGAACCCAACCAAAGGCATTTCGGCGCAGAGGACGTAGAGACGCAAGGAGGAGCATTGCAGGTTCGGCCACAGTACGCTCGTACCATCTTGCGGGTGCCCCGTACTCGTCATTCTGAGGAACGAAGAACCACTGATCTCTTCCGGCATCTGACGCCACACTCGTGAGGAAATGCAGAGATCACAGGTTCTTCGCTCCGCTTGGAATGACGGGTTGGGGGGGAGCGTCAGGTAAGGCCGGGTCTTTTCCAAAACTGGATCCGCGTATGAATGCGAGTCCGTAGAAAATCCATCCCACTTGACAGAACCGATTTTTCCTCAGACCAGCTCGCCCTGAGGGTTTCAATCTAGGAAGCTCCGCCTAACTCCGAAAATTCCCCGACTCCAGTCTGATGAAACCCTCGCTGCTCCATCCGGCCTTCGAAGCCACGCGCCGGGATATTCTCCGGACGGGATTGGCCAGCCTTCTCGGCTTGGGATTGCGCCCCTTGGACGCGCTCGGCGCCCTCGCGGCTCCGGTCACGCGGACCGGACCGGGCAAAGCCAAATCGATCATCCTTATCTTCAATGGGGGCGCGCCCAGCCACATCGATTTGTGGGACCCGAAACCTGAGGCGCCATCGGAAATTCGCGGGATTTTCTCCGCAGTGAAAACCAACGTGCCGGGCATCCACGTCTCCGAATTGCTCCCACGCATGGCGAAGAGGATGGACAAGGTGGCGCTCATCCGCTCGGTGCATCACGAGCACACGAGCCACAACAGCGGAATGTACTGG
>Ga0207671_10003894_pt1 | contig 14554 bp, 10 predicted proteins | sample KBSC24metaG_FD_184352 | JGI IMG/M metagenome (GOLD analysis project Ga0207671, IMG submission 184352) | Corn rhizosphere microbial communities from Kellogg Biological Station, Michigan, USA - KBS C2-4 metaG (SPAdes) (version 2) | ecosystem: Host-associated > Plants > Roots > Rhizosphere > Soil... | reverse complement strand
CGCATCAGCTATGTAATAGACCTCGTCATAGGCGGTATATCCCGCGTAGGACGGGTAATTGCCGTAGCGCTTCTTGAAGCCATCAGCAAACGGAACCGACTTCGGCGTTACCGCGACGTTTGGACCAGACACACCCTGATAGAGCACGCCTTCCGCCGCGTCATTGGTGTCCTTGCCGAAGGTCTCGTTGGTCGCCTGCGATGAGATGCCGAACATCGGGATCGGCACCTGCTGGTTCTTCCACTGCACCGTCGGCTGCACGCCGACATGCGAGATGCCCGTGATGATCACGTCAGGCTTCGATCCCTCGATCTTGTTGAAGATCGGCGTGAAGTCCGTGGTGTCGGGCGAGAAGCGGATGTGATCGAGCACCTTCAACCCGATCTTCGGCAGGCACTCCTCGTATCCGACGTCGAGCGGCTTGGTCCACGCGGCGTCCTCGCTCATGATGACCGTCGTCTTCATGTGCTTCTGGTCGACCAGCAGATCCTTGGCCGCGTCGCAGACCGACAGCGCCAGCGCGGCCGAGGTCAGGTAGCCGTGGAACGTATACTTGTTCTTCTCGTAATCGGCGTGAACGCTCTTGCTGATTTCGTTCGAGGCTGCGCCGGGCGTGATGAACGGCGTCTTCAAGCGCGAGGCCCAAGGCTCCAGCGCCAGCACTACCTCGCTGATGTAGCTTGCGATGACGGCGTTGACCTTGTCCTCGTTGACCGCGCGCTGAAATGCACGTACCGAGTCCGCCGAGGAAGAGTGATTGTCGTAGCTGACGATTTCGATCTTGCGGCCGTCGACGCCGCCCTTGGCGTTGATCTCGTCGGCCGCCAACTGCGCGGCCTGGGGGATCGAAGCGCCCGCGATGGCTTGGGCTTCGGCGATCACACCGATCTTGAGGGTCTCTGCGCCCGACGCGCCGCCGGCCGTCGCTACCAGTCCCAGCGCTGCCACACCGAGCAGCTGCGGCAGTCCAAATAAACGCAAACGGGATGTTCTTTTCATATTGTTTCACTCCTCTTTTTATTGGCCTCTTACCGAGCAATTGAGTGAAACTATAGCTGCGACAAAAAGCGCAGCAAGGGGAACCGCGCGCAGATCGCCATGCAAGAACGGCAACTTAAGTAGTGGGTCGTGCCGCTTTGAAGATGAACAAAAAGCAATGTTGACAAACAACTTCATGTGGTCCGACAGGCAATGCGATTAAAAGTTTTTCTGCACGCCAATCACTGATTTGCTCGACTAGGCAAGCCCACACGCTTAACACGTCGAGTAAATCAGCTTTGCGAATCCGCCCGCCTCGCCCGATTGACGGGCATAAGGGCGAGTTACTCTTCGAGCAGGATCAACTCCAAAACGGCCGCGCCGCTGATGCACTCTTCCGGGAAGCGTTGGCGATTGCCCAGCAACAGCGAGCGAAGTCCTGGGAACTCCGCGCAACGACCAGCTTGGCGCGCCTGTGGAGCGCCCAGTCCAGACGGCGCGAAGCCTACGATCTCCTCGCGCCTTTATATGACTGGTTCACGGAGGGCTTTGACACGGTGCCTCTCAAGGAGGCGCGGGAGCTGTTGGACACCCTACGTGACACTCGCCGATTCGGATCGGGCCAGCGCCGCCGCGGCGCAGGCCGGCCTTTCGGCTGAGAGCGTGAGCAAAGCGAATTCGCGCATTGGCCACATCCGCCCTCGAATTTAGGCGCGCGTTAGCCGAACGCCGCGGATTAGCGCCGATGCCTGGAGCGCCCACGCCCAATGGCATCGCGGCCTCTATGTGCCAGCTTCCCCGCTGGTAGCGGAGGCGAGGTTCGCAAATCAGATGTTACGGAATAAGTCGGCCAGTGGCCGGCCAAAAATTGCATGCCTGCCACGGGCCGATGTCCGCTCTTCATTAGGGGTCGGAATTGCATCGGCCATGTCCTGCACGTCAGCTAAGGGCCAAATCCAGACCTAGCAGTTGCAGCAGATCGAGCAAACTTACTTGATCACCTCGCCGTTACGAGCCGGCAAGTGTCCGTGGTGCATCGTAAGCGGTTGTTTTGCGTTCCGTCATGAAGAGAGCGGATCGCAAACATGATTTCGGATGTTGTTGACGCGTTACCGGCTCGGCTCCAGCGCCGTCGTTGGAGCGACGATGTCAGTGCGGCATATCACAGAAGGACGGATTTGCTTGTGCCTTTATGGACGGCGGCGTCATAGGCACCCGAGCGTCGGCATGAAGCAGGTGCGGGAATTTTAAGCCGCCTTGTGCATCTTCGTGAACCTGAAGGCTTGGGCGATATAGAAAGGCCGAGGGAAATGGCAGTCGGGCCCGCTGGTACGATCAATGACGCGAACGTTCTACCGCAAAACAACGGTGGCGTTTTGCCGAAACAGGTCGAGCAATTCAAGGAGGCGATCCGTTCGACCACCCCAAACGATGCATCAGGTGCACAGGGCCCAAATGGCGAGCATGCTGCAGAGCATTCCCAGGATACGTCAAAGTCATTCGCTATTCCTCTTGCGACCCGGCCGCCGATCAACCTTGGCAACCAGATAGGCCAGCAGGGCGCGCCGTCGCAGGCGAACACTGCGTCTACAGCCGCGCCGTCTCAGGCGGGCACTGCGCCTACAGCCGCGCCTGAATATGTTCCAACGGTCGGGGCGACTGAGCGGGCTCCTCCAGGAGCAATTCCCAAAGGACACGCTGAAGTAATTGGCCGATTAGATTTGGATGCCAGCGTTACAAGTAACACCATAGTGCGCGACCGGATCGAAAGCGTAGCGAAAGAGCTTGATATTGATCCGGGGCTATTGGCGGCGACGCTGGCGGCCGAAAAGGGCGGCTTTTCTCCTTGGTCTAGGACTTCGGGAAAAGCAAGCGGTGAGGACCTTGGGTTGGACGATTGGACAGGGAAGGTCAAAAACAAAGTTACAGGCGTAATAACAACCGACGAAACCGTCCCTAACATCGAAAAAGCGATTATCAAGGCGCATCCGAATTTAGGTTTGAAATTTGGCGATATGAAAGAAACCGGAGCTTGGTGGGATGTTTCCACTGAAAATCCTCACGGTGAGCTCAAGCCTAGAACGACTTTGGATGGTACAAAAGCTGTTGCGGCGGCAGGCGTCTATTTAAAAATGCAAGAGACATTGCTGCGGCGAGCCATTGAGAACACGCATTCCGGACAAAACTTAGACGATCTCCTCCCAGAAGAGCGATTAACAGTTCTGAGGGTTGCGTTCAATGGAGGCGTTGGAATTGCCAGAGATCTGTTCGTTGATCTCGTCAAGGGTGGAGATATCCAACGCACTGGCAGCGCGGAACGAAATCCTAACAACGCGGGGCGCACCGCAGTGCTACACATGGCCCGAGCTATGCATCTTGACCAAACGGTCTTTGGTCGCGATTCGAGCGAGTATCGGCCAAACGTTACAATGGTTCTAAGACGAATGGGCGCAACTATTTCTGTTGAAGATCCTCCGCAGAGACCATGACGTTTTGGAGAGACTTTCGATTCTACGAATCAAAGTGCGGAGTTAGTGCGGAGTGCAGGGTCGTTTCTTTTCCGTCACCGGTCGCCGGCCTGTCCGAATCCGACATCCGGTGTCGAAAAGAGGTGGGCGCGCCCGGCCGGTGTTACCGTGTCCCTTCGGCTTGCCGTAGCCGACGACTGCATTGACCACATCATTGACGAGCTGAGCGGAAATCCGGTGCTCACTCATGGCGGCACAGTCGGCAGCGCTCGCTATGTCGGCGCAGACTTTGTCCCACCAACGGGCGGCATCAGTTCTCAAGACCTTCTGGCGTTTCCCGCGACCGCTCATAACACCGCCCGCCGGCTACGACGGACCTGAAATGTTGTTATCGAGGAAGCGCGGCCAATCCCATCGCGTGCTGCCACACCCAAGATAGCACGCAGGAAGTCGGCTGCACTACCGGATTTCAATCCAGCTTTTGTCGGGTTCGGATCACACCCGGAAGAACTCGGGTTGAGCATATCAAGTCCGCTTCACCCTAAACGAGCGGACATCCAGCGGACATGCCGGGGCAGCCGCTTTGGGTCAAAAGCGGCCAAGTGCTAACCTGCTGCGCCAGGTCTGGTTTGATATCGCGAGCGGACATCTGGGCTACCGCTTGGTGCCAGCCTCCACCGCTAGCAGCACACCGCAGCAAATCAGCAATGGCAACCTGCTGTCGGCCAGCTCAGGTCGGCATCTGCTGTCACGCCGGTGCGTGAGAATTTTTGGTAGCGAAGGTCCGACTCCGTCAAATCCCCTCCCCCAAATCCCTGCCGCTCTCGGTGTTCGCGGCCAAACCAACTTAGCCTACTGAGATAACCTGGTGACTAACCGTGACCCTCAGGGATTGCGCCGCGAGAACGAGATGGCATAGGCGCCGTTGCGGACATCAATCATCGGATCGTCGGACTGCTCGATCCCGTCGGTAAGTTGGCCCGGCAGGAACAGGAGCTTCTTCTGCGCCTCGTCACTGTTCGTCACGGCCTTGTCGATCGTCAGCACGCCAAGCTCGACCAGCTTGCGATCGTCAGGCCAGGGCTTTGATGGATCCCTGGTGGAGTCACCGGCGGCAGCGAGTTGCGCCTTGAAGCGGAAGGTCACCGGCCCCTGCTTCAATCGTGCGGGCAGCTGCTCCATTAGGAAGTCCGGCGCCTTCTTCGCAGCCTCCGCCTTGTCCAGGTGCACGATCTTCTCGGGGATCATCTGGTAGCGGACGGCCTGCCGCTCACCCGCCTTGTTGACGAACACGAAGGCATTGATGCCGAAATAGGCCTCGTTGGCAAAACTGTCCGGCGTGGCGACCGTGGCGAAGGCAGCCGGGATGGTGGAGTGGCTTGCCACGAACTGCTCGAACTTCGTCGGCTTGGCCGCGTCCGGCGGGCTCTGCGCGATCGCGACGAGCAGGTCGCGAAACTCCTCGCTGGTCGAGACAGGAAAGAATTTCAGTGAATTGATCACGATGTCCATGTCGCTACCGTCGGGCAGGTGAAACTTCACCGCCATGCCATGCGGATTCGCGTCGTCGGACCCGTCGGGCAGATTCGGCACTCCCGTGGAGTCCGAGAACCGCACCGTCACCGGAACCTCAGTGCCGCCGAACAGCACCGCCTTGCTCAAGCCGCTGGCTTCTGTAGAGGCCTTGAACTTTCCCTCGGCCACGACGCCCTTGGCGTGATTGGCGCGGAATCCGGCGTGGACACCGAACACCTTGTTCATCTGGTTGACGATCTGCTCCTCGACCGGCGCTTCCTGCGCGCGGGTGACGCCGGGCAAGGCCAGGCCAAACGCGACCAGCGCGGCAACGTGCTTGCGGTTCATCATCAGCGGCTCCTCCTGTCATGGGCATCGCAGCATAGCAGCATAAATCGACGCATGAGCGACTTTCGTGACGTTCACGGCGGACGCGCGGTAACTCCTTGCTCAAGCCTGCCCCTCGACAGGTTGGCCCAGTCCGCTAATCCTCCGGAAGCGGACGGTTGCGACCAGGACCAGTAGCTCAAGCGGGACCAGTGACCGCTGACTTTTGGCTTCTCTTTTCTCCCGCCCTTTTGAAATAGACGCCGAGATTGTCACCGTTAACCCAGGCAAGTTCGCAACGTCGAAATGCCGCTCCGGTACACGACAGTACTAGAAAAAATTCCTTTAAAGGCAGACCTTCGATCGAACTCTCTACACTGAGTTTCGCTCCGGTCTCCGAGATGTCCTGGATCTGGCAAGCTCGGTGCCAAGTGCCGTCGATAGCCATCAGTCGAGCGTCGTACCCTCGCTCGAACATTACGCGCCGTGACTTGCGCAACTCCATTTGGGTTATCCCGTCATCGAATTGAACGGCCCAGCGCCGAGGTCGGTCAGCACTGAGCCGCTCTGGACGCAAGCAGAATGGGTCTGCTTATGACGACCGTAATCTCTATTGTTAAAGCGCGCCCTAATCAGCCTATCGAAATTCGGCACTGCCCCAGGTTCGGTGGGCGGCGGACCGCTAATCAACGCCGGTGATTGCTTTGCCGCGCAGTTCCATTTGCGCAGGAACCTTGCGTCTTGCTCAAAACTTCGTCTTGTCGCGCGCTAGCCGGTACGTTTCAATTTCGCCTGCAGGCCATTGCGAGCGACATCGGCCTTGGTCACGGGCTACCCTCGCTCCATACCCTGTTGATTTGCGCCCGCCGTATTCTCCAAGTTGCGGCGGGGGTTTCACTGCCGGCCGAAGCAAACCACCATGACGCTTTGGTGCACCGCGACGGCAGTAGAATCCCAAGCGTTGACGTCCCGGAATCAAAAAGGGCCACATTTGCGCGACCCCGTGCCGGTCAAAATTAATTCGGAATGAGATCCAGCCCCGGCAAGAGCTAGCTTACAGTGTCCAACAGGTTTGTAGGATTCCGTAAGAAGACGGTGCCGGAGCGTAGGGCCGCCGGCATGAGCCGGCGCAACCTCTAGGGATATCCCGTTTGCGAAATCACGATCCCATCACGCCCGTTGCAGTCTTGTCCCGCTATCCTGATTGGCGCTCTGGATGCGCACAGATGGATGGAGATGGCGTCGGATTGACGCCGCACCCTTTCGCGATTGCGCGCGCGATCGCCGCGGTCGCCTGTTGAGGCTGCTAAGACTCTGGTGTTAGCGGGTATGGGAGCCGGTCGACTGAAGAGCCATCCTGTGATGCCGAGCGCTTCAATTCCATGGTCGCCTTCGGAGGAGCGAACATCCTAGCTTCGTAGCTCTGAGCCAACGCAAGAAGTCGTTTCTTGATAAAGGGGTCAGCTTGTTCGGCAAGATTGCGGATATGCCTGGCTCTCTGCCGGCAGAATTCATCGTCCACAGTCAGGTCTCCAGTATCAATAGCGCTCGCCTCGCAATTTCGCGAGGCCGATCCAAAAAAGAATTGTCAGCCATGACCAATAGGTCGGATTAGACCGAACGACCGGGGCTGCGTCTGCCTCTAACTTCGTCCAGGTGCGAACCGTGCCCACTTTCCACAGAGAACGCGAACCGCCAACGAAACCTGAACGCCGAGCGACCCTTTCGACAAGATCTGCACTTCAGCGAGGCTTCCAGCTTCCAGCTTCCAGATGGGGTCGTGTCCCGCGGCCGGCGGATGGCATCAAGCGGGAGGCTCGCCCGTGTCTTGCGGCGATTGCATTCCACCTCGAGCCAGCCCAGGCCGCCGTTGAGGCATTGGCCGATTGTGGGTGACGGCTGTGCGGGCCCTCCGTCGCCCTCCATGCGGATGGACCAGGCTTCGGCAGTCGCGCGGTCGGCTTATGGCCCTTCTGCGCGGCTTCCCAAGGCGCCTTGGGCGCTTAGCTGAGCGCCCATGATCCGGCCCCGCCCCACCCGAAGGACATGCCGGTCGCGAACCGATGAAACTATTCCCAATTCCGGGATTTGGTTTCTTTTCCGGAGGCAATGATGTCGAACTTCGTAGCCCTCATTGTGGAAGACGATCCGTTCCAGCGGGAGTGCCTTGCTGACGTCTTGAAAAGCGCGGGCCTTGAGGTCGTGGAGTGTGCCAACGGAGAGGTCGCGGAGCTGGTCTTGGCGAGAACTGGAGCTGAACTTCGGGCTCTGGTTACAGACGTAGAGCTTGGTGGAAAGATGTCCGGCGTCGAACTTGCGCAGTATGCTAGGCGTCAGTTCCCGGACCTCAACGTCGTGATGGTCTCAGGACATGGCCAGCCCTACGTCCCGCAAGACACCCACTTTCTCATGAAGCCCTATGAGCCACAGCAGCTACTTGACGCGGTACTGAGGTGAGGCCCTGCACACCCTTTGGAACGTGGCCAAGAGGTTGCACCCGAGGAACGATCGAAGCTGCGTCGCGTTTCTGTGACATAGCGGAGGTCTCTCATGAGAAACGAGCGGAATAGCCACCGTACCGCAGTCCTACTTTTCGCTGTTGCAGTTGTAATCGCAATGGTCGCGGCATTCTTCACGACGCTTGATCGGATCGAGACGAGGACAGCTAGCAACGAGGCTCCCCCGGGTACGACGGGCCTCGCCAAGCCACGGCCGCCACTGGACCGTGCACCAGGCCAGCCGGTGTTAGGCAACTGACTTGCAACATTGACAAGATGGATTCGAAATGAATCGGCCCCAACCCGTCTAGCTTCGCGGAAAATTGGGAATTGGACTGCCGTAGTTGGTACGAAGGTTGCGGAGAAAAATGCATTCTCCACCCCCTATCGAGAGCAACTCATACCACCCGGCAAATTCTCCAGAACAAAAACATCGGCAAAATCCGCGGCATGCTGGGCCTTCCGCGCCCTGAAGTACGGGCCATCAAATTTGGCTGGCGGAGGGAGAGGACCTGGGCTCGAACCTTCTCTACGTCTGCCGAACTCCGCGAAAACGGCTCCCGGAACCAAGGCTCTTTGTGGCGCGGCTCAGGACAGCTGTCGTCATCGCGCTCTCCGCCCTTACGCGACGATACGAAGGCTCCTGGCCCCCGGCTCAGCGCAGCCACTAGCGATCTCAGCGGGACATTTATGAGACCCACTTGGCTGCCAGTCAGGCTCCCGCCTCCCGCTTTGACCTTGAAATCCTTAGAGAATTTCTTTGAACGCAAAGATCGTTATCGATAGCTGTGCAGCTGAATAAGACCGCTATAGGTTGCATCTGGAGTGCCAATCGGTCAACATCCAGTGGATGTCCCGCATTTTCTTGAGCCATTCCAGCACGGACAATGGCAGCGCCGTTGCGCTTCGGGAATGGCTTGCTCTTCAAGGCTGGGACGACGTTTTTCTGGATCTTGATCCGCGGCGGGGGATAGCAGCAGGGGAGAGGTGGGAACGAGCGCTGAACCAGGCCGCGCTTCGTTGCGAGGCGGTGCTTTTCCTGGTCTCCAAGGCATGGCTTTACTCAGATTGGTGCCTGAAAGAGTTCAACCTTGCTCACCGCCTCAACAAGCGGCTGTTCGGCCTCTTAATCGAAGACATTCCGATCCGCGATTTGCCAGCCACGCTCACCGGGACGTGGCAGCTAGTGCCATTGGCTATGGGCCGCGACCACGTAATGCTTAGGGCGGTACTGCCAGGATCTCAGGACGAAGTTCACGTCACGTTCTCCCAAGAGGGACTGAATAGACTTCGGATCGGTCTTGAGCGTGCCGGGCTCGATGCCCGGTTCTTCGCGTGGCCGCCGGCAGATGACTCTCAACGCCCTCCCTACAGGGGCCTACTACCCCTTGAGGGCCCCGATGCAGGTATTTTCTTCGGCCGCGAAGCGCCAACTGTGGAGGCGCTGGACCGTATTCGCGGGATTAAAGATGGCGCGGCCCCAAGATTTTTGGTGCTGCTAGGCGCTTCAGGAGCGGGCAAGTCATCGTTCCTACGCGCGGGCCTACTTCCCCGCCTAGCCCGTGATGACCGCAATTATCTCATCCTTCCGGTTGTCCGACCTGAACGCGCGGCCGTGAACGGCGAGGCTGGACTTCTCCGATCGTTGGAAACAGCTCTTAAAAGCGCTGGCTCGGCCAAGCCACGCGCGAAGATCCGCGAAGCCATCGGTAACGCGGCCGCTATGCAGCCGCTGCTTCGAACTCTGGTGATGAAAGCCCACGCCACGCTTCTTGCTGATGACGCCAAAGCGAGGCCACCTACCTTGGTCCTCGCAATCGACCAGGGTGAGGAACTATTCCGATCAGAAGGCGCCTTGGAAGGCGCCGCCCTTCTCAGTCTGCTGCGGGACCTCCTGACCGATGATAGTTTGGCGATACTAGTCCTTGTCGCCATTCGTTCAGATTCCTACGAACAATTGCAAACCGCGAAGGGACTTGAAGGCATCACGCAACAGACCTTAAGCCTGACACCGATGCCCCGCGGCGCGTACCAAGCAATCATTGAGGGGCCCGTGGCCCGACTAAAAGAGACAGATCGCCCCCTCGTCATCGAGCCGGCTCTAACGCAAGCACTTCTCTCGGACATTGAAGAAGGTGCTGGGCGCGATGCGTTGCCGCTGCTCGCCTTCACATTAGAGCGCCTATACTTTGAATACGGCGCACGCGGACGACTCACTTTACAAGACTACGACGCGCTTGGCCGCATCAAGGGTTCGATTGAGGCCGCGGTTGATCGAGCATTCATCGCCGCCAACAATAGCGCCAGCATTCCTCGCGATCGCGAAGCTCGATTGATACTTCTTCGAAGAGGTCTTATTCCATGGCTAGCAGGTATCGACCCAGATACCGGAAGCCCACGCCGGCAGAAGGCTCGGGTTTCAGAGATTCCCGATGAAGCCCGCCCCCTGATCGATCTGTTAGTCGAAGAACGGCTTTTGTCGACCGATGTGAGTCAGGAAACCGGTGAGCGAACCATAGAGCCAGCACATGAAGCGTTATTACGACAATGGGATTCTTTGCAGGGCTGGCTGCAAGAGGATCTCGCCGCGCTCACTAATCTGGAGACAATCAAGCGTGCCGCGCGCGACTGGAACGCTAATGGCAATCTTGAAGATTGGCTTGCCCACCGTGCTGGACGCCTGGAAGATGCGGAAAGGCTACTTACCCGGATTGATTTGGCTGGAAAGCTTGGATCCTCGGAGCATTCGTATCTCGCAGCATGTCGTCTTGCAGAGGAGACAGCGCGCAAAGAAAAGAGTCTTGCGCTTCAAAAACGACTTCGGCTCCAATGGCACTTGAGCATCGCGGCGGTTGTCGTCGCAGTTATTATGGCAGGCATCGGAGTAACCGCCTTTTGGCAAAAGAAGAAAGCCGACGAGGCAACGATCTCAGCTCAGGCATCCGAGACTGCTGCGAACTCGAATCTAAAGCAAGCGCAGGAAAACCTTCTGCAGGCAAAACTAGCGCAGATTCGATTCTTAAGTAGAGAATCGAGACTTCAAGCGACAAGAGGGGATTCGGTCACAGCTATTAATCTCGCTCTGGAAGGTCTCGATCTGACACGCGCCTTAGGAATTCCAGATGAAAAGGACATTAGCAACGCGCTCTATTCCAGCTTAAACGAGACAAGAGAGATGTCCATCTTCGCTGACTTTCATAGTCCTATTGTCAGCGCTATGTTTAGCCCCGACGGTAATACGATCCTAACAGCCTCCCAAAAAAGCGTCGCGCAGACATGGGGTGCTATCACCGGAGATCAAAAGTTCTGGTTGGACGGACACCGTCGACAGATACTGCAAGCCAATTTTAGCTCCGACGGTACGAAGATCCTAACTTCATCGATGGATGCAACCGCGATCGTCTGGGACGCCGATCGAGGACAAATAATCTCAAAATTGCAGGCGGCCGATTCGTCTGTTCTCATATTGTTTAGCCCTGACGGAAATTTCGTAGCCACCGTTACGACTGAGGGTGCAATACAAATCTGGGAGGCGAAGTCCGGTACGTTAATTTCTCATATTAATGAAACGCATAGAGTGAATACTATGGCGTTCAGTCCCGACGGGAAGCTGCTTGGTGTTGGGCTTGCGAATAAAGATGCAGCAGTCTTTGACACAAGCTCCGGCAAAAGACTCTGCTCTCTTAACGGCGGACACTATGGCGAGATCACCGATGTCATGTTTGGCCCCACTGGCGAGCGCCTTCTCACAACGTCCACAGATCGGGCCGCCATTATTTGGGATGTATCACTTTGCAACCAACTCTTCGTTCTTCTAGGACACCGCGCTCGAATCAGTTCTGGTGCATTCAGTACATCTGGCTCTCGCATAATAACTGCATCTGACGACAATACGGCGCGCGTCTGGGATGCATCAAACGGAAATCAAGTATCCGTCCTTCAAGGACATCATGCCGCGTTAACTTCAGCAAAGTTCGATCGATCCGGCGCGAAGGTAATTACAGCATCGCAAGATAAGACTGCACGACTATGGGAGGCTTCAACTGGTCGCCAGATCGCCATCTTCGATGGGCACGTGAACAGTGTGACTCAAGCAGAATTTAACTCTGCTGGGACCAGAGTTGTTACAGGATCAACAGACGGAACCGTGCGCATTTGGGACGCCAGCCCTGCGTTGCCTCGAATAATTCTGACGAAACCCCTCGTCGACCGCATTGCCCCAAGTGGCGACATATCGTGGGACTACGAGGCAAGCAAGAGTGTAGCGGAAGGAACCGGCCCGGATGGGGCGATTAGCAGCGCCGCATTTAGCCCGGATCAAAGCAAAATAGTGACCGCGTCCAAAGATAGGACAGTGCGACTTTGGGATGCAAGATCTGGCAGCGAGCTCCGAGTGCTTCGCGGGCATGACTACAGAGTGAAGAGCGCCGTTTATAGTCCGGACGGGTCGAAGGTACTTACCGCATCACTCGATGGAAATGCCTTGGTGTGGGATGTAGACACTGGAAAAGTGCTAGTCAAACTTACCGCGAATGGCTTGCCATTCAGCCGAGCACGATACAGCCCCGACGGATCGCGAATTGTTACAGCGTCCGCAGATAGCGCTATCGTTTGGAACGCAGCAACGGGCGCACAGCTTGCGCGATACGGATGGAGGGATGCTGACAGCCAGACCAACGCGACGTCGAACACCGACGGCTCCGTCATGGCGAGTAGTTCGATTGATGGTCCAGTTATGGCAGATGCCGCCGGGACCAGAAAGCAACGCCGTGAACTAGTAAATGACGGTTTAAACGACGCCACTATTAGCCCGGATGGTTCTTTGATCGCAACGGCTTCGACCAATGGTCGAATCACTGTATGGGAGATCGCGACTGGACGCCTGCTAAGCGCGCTTCGCGATCCGAGCGAAGGTCAAGTAAGAAGCATTTCCTTCAGCCACGATGGACAGCGCATTGTCGTAGGCTGCAGCGACAACGTTGCGAGAATTCTTGATGCCGCGGCTGTCGACAAGGTGGTGACGTTGCTAGTTGGACACGAAAGCATCGTAAACGATGCACAATTCAGCCCAGACGACTCTATGATTATTACAGCGTCGAACGATCACACTGCGCGCATCTGGAATGCATTGAACGGCGAGCAATTGGCGATACTTCGGGCTCACGACGATATCGTCAACACTTCACATTTTAGTTCGGATGGGAAGCGCATTGTTACAAGCTCCGAGGATGGATCGGCCAGGATATGGACAATGGCGTCGAGCATCGACCAGTTGGCTGATCTCGCCAAATCGATCGTGCCTCGTTGCTTGTCAAAAGAGCAAGCAAGAGACTATTTTCTACTAGATACCGGCCGAGCTTGGTGCACTGAGATGAAGAAGTGGCCCATTAAGGAACTAGCGCGCTGATCGATTTTTGAGGGCACAGCAATACGTAAGGGTTGCCCTCGCTCTCCGATTGCGGTTGAATCTACTAAGTGCGCAGGGTGAGCGTCATGGCGTCAGATCAAAAAGCAGCCTACGAAGCGGTCGTCGCCCTCATCCATCGCAAAGCAACGGAAATTGCCTAGCCTCCCAAAGAGCAGCGCGAGACTGCGTTGAGGTTGCGCCACGCCACGATCTGCAAACACGAGCTCCAATATGGTGAGGCGCAAGCATCATGGGGCATGGCAGCAGAGCACGTCGAATCAACAAGAATTTTGCGAAACGCACGGGATTCCCATTCACCATAAGATTCCTCAGTTTTTGTTTTGACCGGCGCGTCAGTTGTTGTTGCGCCGGAACACGTAGTCAGCGGAATAGGGAACGCTGAGATAGGCGCCTGCAGTTTCGCAAGCCCCTTGCGCCATGCCCCCTTTGGTGTTGATGCGCTCGATCGTCGCGGCTTCGGACAGTACGCCGCTGCCGCGATGTTCGATGATGTCGAGCCTGAGCCAGGCAATATCATTTGCGCTTGCGCCGGGCGCGGTGGAAGCCACCCTGCCCTTCACACCGCTGCCATCGATGGAATCCCAATTCGGTCCGGCATAGTGTCGCCCGAATGACTTGCCGTCGACGATCAGCGTGGCAACGGGCTCGCGAAATTGCCAGGCCAGCGCGCGAGGCTCCGACGGAAACTTTTCGGAATCTGGCTTGCACTGGTAGATCTGGGCGCCCTCGGCATGAAATGTGGCGATCACTGCGCCGTCGCGAGCGACAAGTGCCGCAGGGATCTGTGCCGATACCTTGACGGACAGCCAGGTGGCGACAAGGCATGTCGCGGTGAGCGGCACTTTCAAAAAACTATTCATCGATTCGCTCCGGTTTAGATCTAAGCATGGTCACACATTCAGCCGAGCCGACCTCATCCTAGGGAGGCCGGCATTCAGCGTTCGTGCAGAACCTCCTGTTGATAGCGCAGCAGTGGCGAGAGCAGATAGCTTAGGATCGTGCGCGCCCCTGTTTTGATCTCCACCGTCACCGCCATGCCCGGTGACAGGTCGACCATCCGGTCGTCGACCTGCATTTTGGTGCGGTCGAGCGAAATCCTCGCGCTGTAATTCAACTCCTGGCCCTTGGGTTCGCTGCTATCGTTCTGCGCGCCCAACCGCCGGTTGCCGGTGCGGTCCTGCGGCTGGTCGCGGATGATGGCGTCCTGCGAGACGTTGAGCACGTCGCCGTGCAGCAGGCCGTAGCGGGTGAAATTGAAGGTATCGATCTTGATTTCGGCCTGCTGGCCGGCGTGGACGAAGCCGATGTCGCGGTTCGAGACCATGGCCTCGATTTCCAGC
>Ga0207671_10003889_pt1 | contig 14573 bp, 13 predicted proteins | sample KBSC24metaG_FD_184352 | JGI IMG/M metagenome (GOLD analysis project Ga0207671, IMG submission 184352) | Corn rhizosphere microbial communities from Kellogg Biological Station, Michigan, USA - KBS C2-4 metaG (SPAdes) (version 2) | ecosystem: Host-associated > Plants > Roots > Rhizosphere > Soil... | reverse complement strand
GCCGGTCGCCGCGACGGCCTTGGCGTAGCTGATCCGGAAGCTCTGCCCCGAATAGCGGCGCTCGCCCGGAATCGACGTCGTCGCATGCGTGACGTCCACGCCGACCGCGCCCAGCGACGTGTTCAGTACCGCGCCTGCCATCGCGGACAGATAGCCTTGCGCGAACGTCACGCCGCTATAGCCAGTCAGCAGGTTCGTGACGCCACGCTGCCAGGTCGCCTGAGCGAAGTACGGCGTGGTGTTAGGCAGGTTGCGTACGACGCCCGTCGTGAAGCTGTAGCGATTCTGGCCCGGGCGCAGCGACAGTGGCACCGCCGCGTACGGCACGGAAAACGAATGCACGGAACCGTCGGCTTCCGTCACGCTGACCTTCAGGTCGCCGCCGTAACCGGTCGGATACAGGTCGTCGATCACGAACGTGCCCGGCGCGACGGTCGTCTCGTACAGCGTCGCGCCGTTCTGCGTGACCGTGACCTTCGCGTGGGTGTTTGCGACGCCGCGTACGACCGGCGCATAGCCGCGCTGCGATTCAGGCAGCATGCGGTCGTCGGTGTACAGGCGCACACCTCGGAACGACGTCGAGTCGAACAGATCGCCGGACGTGTACGCGTCGCCGACGATCAACTGCGACGACCACGCGGTCAGGTCGCGCTGCAGGTAAGTCGCCACGTTCTCGTACTTCCTGCGGCCGCGATCGTCCCAGCTGAACGAGCCGTTATGACGGAAGTGCCAGCGTCCGACGTTGATGCCGCCGTCGACGCCGACATAGCCCTGCGTGCTTTCTCCCTGGCCGCCGGTACGCGAGTGATACACGCTCGCGTTGTAGCCGAGCATCCCGACCGGGACACCCTCGCTCCACTGGTCGGGGCTCACGTAGCCGCGTGCCTGCCGCCGCATCGAGATTTGCGGGATGCTCAGATCCAGCCGCTGCTCGTTGAAGTCGTAGCTGACCGACGCTTCCTGAATGGCCTGACCGATACGCAGGCACGCGCCGTCCTCGTCAAGCGTTGCGCGCACGTCCTGCGGCAGCTTCGACAAATCGACACCGATCAGCTCGAACTGCGCCTTGTCGAAGCACGGCTGCGCATCGACCGTGTTCGGCGCGCTCTTGAACTGCAATTCGACGCGGCCGGCCCAGTTGCCGTCGACATAGACGTCGGGTTTGTACAGGCCGGCCCGCACGACGTTGCGACGCCCGTAGCGCGACACGTCGATCGCGCCTTTGCCGTTGTTCAGGAAGCCGCCTTCGAACTCGACCTGCGCGAAATCCGTCTGCGCGACCTGCAGTTCGCCGGCATCGGCCTGTGCCGCATGCGCGTGCGTCTGCCAACCCGCGATGATCGTGAGAAGCAGCGCGCAGACCGGCTTCAGTTTCGGTTCTGTCTCCGCCTGCATGCTCGGTTGCCGCTTCTCCGTCATTTGATCTTTCCCGTCAGTATTGAGTTGAGTGTTCACCTCGGATCGAATGGCCTGGCTGAATCGGCCGTGCGCGCATCACCTCATCGGGACACGGGAGCCTCGTTGGATCGGTTGCCGCCCCAGTCGTCGAAGCTGCTGTACACGACCGTTCCGCCGGTTGCATCCGCGTTCGTCGAACCCTTGACCGGGAACGAAGCGGTTTCGCCCGGGCGCACATAGCCCACGCCGGCGTCCAGCGTCTTGCCGTTCGTATGGAGTGCGATGCCGCCGAGGTTGACGACGTATGGCGTCGGATTGGTTGCCTTCAGAACCAGCCGGTTGTCGGGATCGGCTGCGATCTTCCAGGTGAGCTGACGTGGCGCGTCGGCTGGATTTCCCGGCAGCCCTTCGGGCCGGTACATCAGCTTCACGCGTGTGCGAAATGCGATCATCAGGCGATTTCTATCGTCGTCGGCCGCCGCTTTCGGCGGGACGTCGAGCACGTTCAGCCAGAACAGCGACTCCTTGTCGGCCGGCAGCGCTTCGCCCGAATAAAGGATCCGGAGGGTCTGCCCTTTGCCGCCCTCGAGCCGGAAGATCGTCGGCGTGATCACGAACGGCACGTCGATTTGATCCGGTGCGGCACGCTCGTCGCCCTTGTCGATCCACGTCTGGACCAGGGCCGGTGCCTTGCCGTCGTTGGACAGTTGCACCGTGACCTCCTTGTCGGCACCCGGAAATACGACCCGTGTGCCGGAAAGCGTCACGCTCGCCTGTGCGCTCACGCAGGACAGCGCGGCCATCAGCAGCGCGAGCAAGCGATAGGGGGCGGCAAGCTTCATCATCATCCTCCTTGTGTTATGTAGTCCAAATAAATTAATCAGGAAATCGAGAGAACCGTCCGGCGAGCCAGCCTCATCCGGAGGCCGGCTCTGTCACTCAACCAACCGATTGTTCAGGGATAGATCAGCGAGTAGGTGACGTGCGAATTCGCGGTCCCGCCGGTCACGTCGCCGGTTGCGTAGTACTCGGCCGAATACTGCAGCGTCGCGGTGCCGGCCGTCGTGTCGATATTGACGACCTGCGAGTTCTGCGCCGAGGATTCTGCGCCGACCTTGATCGCCTCATACTTGTCGTTCAGGATGCTGATTTCGACGTTCTTCGCTGAGTCATCACCCGTCAGCATCAGACGGCCAGTCGCGAGGTTCACGGTCGCGCCCGGCTCGAACGCCACCGCCACCTTGTTGACCGGCGCCGGAATCGTCGTGCCGCCCTCTTCCTTGTCCGTCGTGCAGCCCGTCAGCGTGAGTTTGAACGGCGTACGACCCGCAGTCTTGCCTGCCCCGGTGAGGATGTTGGTCGATGCCGTCGGCAGCGCTACCTTCAGATCGTTGACACCCTCGTTGATCTTGCAGGTCGACGCGACGACCGAGCCCGTGAAATTGATCCGGCCGTCCGCCGCATGCGCTGCCGAAGTTGCCGCGAGGCCGGCTGCGACCACGAACAGGGAAAGTGCGGAAGTGCTTTTCGCGATTTTCATTGATTGAGTTCCAAACGATGGTTTAAAGGTGATGAAAGCGCGCATGAGATCCGTCTTGCGGAGGGGGTATGAGGTGAATCTCAATGTTTGCATTTCAATACGTATTTTCCTGATGCGAGACAAGACGGGAAATCGGACGACGTTTAAAGCGAAGCCTTAAGGAGTCGTACAAGTACTAAAGTTATGAATTGCGATGGGAATCGTCAGGTGGACTGCACGAATTGTTAAATCCGGGATGCGAGGCCGGGCGTGCTTTCGAGCGCGTGGCTCGTCCCGGCAGCCCCTGTTCCCTGTACGAACGATGGGTCGGCGTCAAATTACGATCGCAAGATGGGTGCCGGCCGGATGCGAAGGTAGCTAATGGGATTCCGGAGAGGGCTCCGAGGTTGCGTTGCCGGCTTGTCGGCGTCGCCCGAGCGCATGACGTTGCGATTAGGCGCAGCGACTATCGGCTTGGTGGATCGCGTGTATTGCATGGCGGCATACTTCAAGGTGATTGAATGCGGCCTGATAAATGCGACGCATCGGAGCCAACTCAACTCAACGGGATTCAATTTCGTCAAACGGGAGACGATTTGAATGGGACGTGTATTAAGTGGGTCTGTCGCCCCTTGAGACATGGAAAGCTGCGAGGCGGCGTTTTCCGGATTTGCGCGGCACGAAATGCCGGACGCAGATCGCGCTGGGTATCGGAGCGTTGCTCGGCGAAGCACGCCGGCATGGTAGTAGCCGATGCCCGCGGAGGTCGTGCTCAAGCCACTGTCGATCGAGACGCTCGATGCGACGTTGCGGCGGCGTGCGGGACGCGACGCGGCATTCGCTCGCGGCGAGCGGCGACGCCGATACGCTTCGAATCGAACTGCATGCGATGCGCGGCGGCTTTGCGCTCCGGGGACGCATGTGCGCATGCCGAGCGGATCGTGGCCGAGGGCGGCGTGGATGGTTCGCACCGGCGTGGCCGGCTTGCCGGGCAGTCATCGAACGCTCGCTTGCCCGGCTGACCGGAAGTAATCGTGGCTTCGGAACGCCATAGGGCCGGCGTTCGACCGGATGCGATTGTGAACTCCTGCAATCACGCGATGAAATGCGTCCGGAAATGGTCCCGATCACGAATGATCGACTGTGGCCGCCATGGTGTTCGCCATCAATGGACAGGGCCGGACGATCGTCATGCGGATTGACGCGACGTCGGTCAGGAATCGATGTTCCGTCGAGCCGTTGAGACCCGGCACAATCATGTGTCGAGTGCGAATGCTATGCGGTGAGACGGCAGGCTCCGGTCGCCGGTTCCGGCGTCGCGCAGGAAGAACCAAGAAGGGGAATGCCGGTGCAATGCGGCATTCCTCGCTTGGATAATGCGGTTACTGATAGCTCATCGTGAAGGTGGCGACGGCATCCGCCGTACCTGCTTTGAGCGTGTCCGAGGTTCGGACATAGCGTGCGCTAAGCGGGATATTGACGGTTTGATTGCCTGCTTCGGTCGCGAACCATTGATTCGGGTTGCCGGTCTCGCTGGAATCGGGCCCATATTGGACCGGTGTCGTCCCGTTCATGATCCGGATACCGACACCTTTTGCCGTCGAAGCGTTCGTCAGCGTGAGCACGTCGCTCCGGTTGCCGGGGTTGGTTGCGTCCGTCAGCGTGATATACATCCGGGTCTTGGCGTCGCTCGTGCCGCCAGAGCACTGCAAGCCAATATTGACCGGTTGTTCGGGTGCCGTCGCCGTGCCGTTCAGGTTGACCTCGCCAAACTGAACCTTGATCGACTTTGTCGTCACGCTGCAGGTCGGTACGGTCGGCTTGAGTTCGATCGATCCGTTGATCCTGAAGGATTGATACTGGAAAGTCCTGTTTTTGAGCCAAGCGCCGGCCACTTCTCCAGTCATCTTGCCGCCGGCCGTGATGCGGCCGGTCTTGACCACTTCAATGACAATGGCATAAGGAAACCAACTTGAGCCCTTGGAGGTAGTATTGTATAGATGCGGCCACCATGACGAGAGCGTCGCGTGTCGCATTCTGACGCCGATGCCGGCGACACCGGTTGGCCAAGTGGAATATTGGCCCACTGGCTCCAGTCGCCCAGTAATTTCATTTTCGACGGAGTCGGAGCAGGAGACCGCTCCGAGGCCGTTCGCTGTCGTCTGGAGTTGTCTCGAGAAGAGCACGGTACCGTCTGGCACATTGGGGTCGAAGGTGGGTGCATTGAAAGACGGGATCGTGAGGACCGCGGGACTCTGACCGTTGTTCGCTGTCGGGTAGGAGTTCTGCGTGACGGTGCAAGAAAACTGCGCCAGCGCGGTACCGCATACGAATGGCAACATGCTTGCCAGTCCAATAAGCAAACTCTTCGGGTTCATGTCGGATCGAATGTCGTTAAGTTAATCGGGCCGCGATCGGGGCGGCGCATTGTGTTTTCCCGATGTGCATCAGGCGAATGTCTGGAGCCGGATCGGGTAAAACGTCAGCGATTGCCCATACGGCAGCTCATCGCAACGCGCTCGTACATGAGCGCCTTGTTCCGCTGGGGTAAAACGTAGCCGCCTTCACACGTGCCTTCACTCCAGCGAATCGACAGACGCCCCTGATCTTTCACGCCGAACACGAGCACGCGCGATGCGTTGTCGACCATGCCGAGTACCTTGTCGTCCTCGTCGTAAGCCGTCGCCCCGAGGGGCACCTTCTTGCCGTCGGTCGTCGTTACGTCGAACTGGATGCGGCGGCCCGTTTCCGCGGCAAAGCGCGTCTTCACGATCGCGCCGCGCGTCGGCACGATCGTTTTCGCGTTCTCGGTGATCTCGGTGTCGTTGCCGAGGCTTTCCGTGTCGATGTTGAGCCAGTTGTACCGGTACGGCTGCGCATAGGGCAACACTGCGTAGCCGCGACGATCGGTGCTGACCGCCGTCGACGAATCGAAGCGCGCGCCCTTCACGCCGGGCACCTCGACGATCGCGAACGTTTCGCCGACCGGCTGGCCGAGCGTGATGCCGCCGCGGTGCGCGACGATCGACCCGGTTGCACCGACGTCGACGTGCTTGCCGTGACCGGACTGGCTGTAGTTCGACGTCAGCTTCGCCATCGGCGTATCCCAGCCGAGGCCCACGGCGCCGGAGCCGCCGTTGTCCTTCTGGTACTCGCCCTGCACCGAATAGTTGACCGTGTTCCGGTCGTTCAGGAAGCCCGATACGCCTGCCTGAACGCGCACGTCGCCGCGCGTCGACGCCGTGACGTTCGAATAGGCGCGATGCGCGCGCGCGCTGCTGCCGAACGGAATGCTGACCGTCGCGGAGATCTGGTTGTCGATCCGCCCGAACGGCCCCGTCTCCTCGGTGCGCGCGAGCGCGACGCTGTAGCTGATGTTCTTCAGCGAGCCGCTGTAGCCGAGCTGGATGTTGCGGCTCGTGCCGCCGCGGTTCCAGTAACTCGTCTCGCCGATGCTCGCGTAGACCGACCCGTTGCGGCCGAGCGACTGGTTGATGTTCAGATCGATGCGGCTCTTCTGGCGCCGCATCCCGCCGCCTTGCCGGCTGCTCGTATCGTCGACGTGCTGGCTCAGCGTGCGGAAGCCGTCGGTCGAATACCGATAACCGACCATCGTGAACGTGGTGTCGGTGGCCGCAAGCGTCTTCGAGTACAGGAACCGGAAGCTCTGCCCGTTCGCCTTGCGGCCGGGCACGTTCGACTGGCTATGCGTGACGTCGAACGAAATGCCGCCGAGCCGCGAGTTGAAGCCGACGCCGAGCGCGATCGCGGCATAGTTCTGCGCGCCGATCAGGCCGCCGTAGCCGGTGAAGTTGTCGGACAGGCCATACACCACCGTGCCCTGCGCGAATTTCGGGCGGACCTCGCCAATCCCGTGATACTGGCCCGCGGAAAACGAATAACGAATCGAGCCGCGCCGGATCATCACCGGCAGGAACGAATAGGGCTGCGTATAGCGCCGGACGCTACCATCGGATTCGGTGATCGAGATTTCGAGATCGCCGTTGGAGCCGCTCGGATAGATGTCCTTCAGCTCGAATGCACCGGGCGTGACCGTGGTCGAATAAATGACGTAACCGTTCTGGCGCACCTCGACGACCGCGTTGGACTGCGCGATGCCGCGCACGACCGGCGCGTAGCCGACCTCGTCGTCCGGCAGCATGCCGGTGTCCGATCCGACCTGCACGCCGACGAAGCGGAAGCTGTCGAAGATTTCGCCGGCAGAATACAGTTCGCCCGCCGACAGCGTGCCCTTGATGCCGCGCAGGTCGCGCTGCACGTAGGTACGGTTCGACGTGAACTGCGACTTCGTGCCGCGGCGCCCGGTCAGCGCCGATTCGTTCCTGAGCCGCCAGCCGCCGACGTTGAAGCCGTTGCGCAGGCCGAGGTAATAGTAGGCGCTGTTGTATCCGGAGTCGGAGTCGTGGCTGAAATTGGCCTGATAGTTGCTGTAGGCCGCGACCTCGCCGTCGTCCCACTTCGACGGATCCACGTAGCCGCGCGACCGGCCGGGCACGTAGGCCTGCGGCACGCTGATGTTCAGCGACAGTGTGCCGACGTCGAAATCGGTCGACGCGCCGTCGATGATCTCCGCGAGATTCAGCGCTGCGTCGTCTTGCAGGTCGGCCGGAATCCGGTTTTCCCGCTCGAGTCGCTTCACGTCCACGCCGAGCGCCTCGAGCAGGCCAAGCGTGATGACGGGATCGACCTTGTCGCCGTTCGCCTGAAAGACAATCGATTCGCGCTTGCCGGGACGCTGATTCAGCGACACGTCGACGTCGTACGTGCCGGGCGAAACCGAACTGCCCTGTTCGAAGTACTTGAGCTCGACAGGCGCGTTTTCTTTCTTGATGAACAGTTCGTTGAATTCGGCTGCCTGAACCGAGGTGGCTGCAACGAGGCCCCCGAGCGCCACCAGACAGGTTGCGCCCTGGCACGCCGCTATCCGCAAATCGATTTTCTTTTCAGTGGTATCCATGCCTTGACCTTGGTCGCGTGCCTTTTCCAACCTGTCCGGATTTCAGGAATGCGCGCCTCCGATAAATTAGTAATGCGAATTTATATTGGGCGATTCGAAGCCAGAACCAACGAATGCGCTGTCAGTTGGCGACTGTTGCGTTGTTTTCTTCGACCGCGCCGAAGTCGCTGATCGACTCGAAATCGACCTTGGCGCCCGGTGCAAGCGATTGGCCGTTGTAGTTCCTGACGCCAAGCTGACGGGTCGATTGCGGCGGAATCATTTCCGTGTCGATCGGATGCGTTTGCACGCCGCTGTGGAGCGTTGCCTTGACCAGCGATACGAAATAGGGGGTGTTGTTGACGACCTCCATTCCGTATTTGCCGCCCGCCGCCCGCCAGCGCCATTGAAGCTGCTTGGGCGCGTCCTCGGGCTTGCCTGCGAGGTTGGTCGGCCGATAGAACAGTTTGATGCGCTGACGCACCGCGATTTGCAGCGTGTTGTCGCCATCCGGTTTCTGCGGAATTTCCTGCACGCTGAGCCAGAACACGGATTCACGGTCCGTCGGCAGACCCTGGCCGGCGTAGAAGATCCGCAGCGTTTGCTGCTTTTCCGCGCCGAGACGGCTCAGCGAAGGCGTGATCGCGAACGGCAGATCGCTTTTCCGGTCGTCGGATTCCAGCCATGACTGGATCATCACGTCTTGCTTCGACGAATTCCTGACGAGCACGGACGCTTCTTTGCTCTGCGCCGTGTACACGACACGCGTGCCGTTCAACGAAATTCCGGCGACAGATGCGCCTGAATGGATTAATAGCGAGCTGGCCGCGACCAGCCCGGCAATGAGTGATCGTTTCATGATGGAATTGGAAAAGTGAGAGGGGCGACGAAACCATGACCCGCCGCGTCGCCCGGAGGAGTGCTTTACTCGTAGGTCAGCGTGAACGGCAGCGTGCCGATTGCCTTGCCGGCCTTGATCGGCGCACCGTTCGCGACATAGCCGGCGCGCAGATTCAGCGCGGCGGTATAGATCGGCGCTTCTTCCGTGCCGCCCTTCACGAGCGGGGCATTGAACGTGTCGCTTGCAGCCAGGTTCAGCCGCTCGTTGTTGGCGTCGTAGAGGCCGATGGCAACACCTTCAGCGTCGCCCGTGACCTTCAGCAGTTGGTTATTCTTGGCATCGAGGCCCGAACCTGCCGCCGGGTCGAACTTCATCTTGACCATGTTCAGGCCGGTGCCAGTTTTGCCGCAATCGAGGTTCAGGTTGATGTTCGTGCCTGCTACAACGCCGCCGCCAGCGGCGTTGCCGATCGAATCCGCACTCACCGTGCCGAGGTTGACCGCAATGTCTTGGCCGCCGGTGCCGGGCGACACGCTGGCGCCCGCACCACCCGTCAGCGAGCAGGATGCGGTCGTGATCGCGCCGGTGAAGGTGATGGTGCCGTCGGCAGCCATTGCCGAGCCTGCTGCTGCGAACGAAACTGCTGCTGCAGCAATAGCAAGAATGTTTTTGTTGAAAGTCATGATTTTCTCCGTTTCAACGTGATTTGAATGAGGCGAATAACTCTTTGAAAAGAGTTGTAGCGATGGTATCGTTCCGGCGCATGCCTATAAATTTGACTTGTCCTAAATGCATGCTTCGTATGATGGGACAAGTACTAATTGGAATTTTTTGAGAAAGTCTAGGCGTGTATTCTCATGCAACGTCAAATGGATTTGACATTGTGGGAAGTGATGCTGATGGCGCCGGTCCGGCAGGGCGGACGGGCGATTTTCATCGGGGCTAGCCGGAATGGGTCGTCGGTTTGAATGCGACATTCAATTTTGCCGGACTCGATATCGAGTGCTGCGCGTATGACCCGGTTTCATGTCGGTATATGGTTGTGTCGGAATCGAGAAAAATGCCATTCCGCATATGCCATTTTCCATCACGTCGAAATTCCCGGCAGAAACGGGATTTCATCGCATGGCAGCTTCAATCGTTACCCTCATGATTGTCAGCGACCCTGTATTTCATGGCGGATGACGCATCTGCGCAGGCGGAGGAGCATCGGTGGTCTCCAGATCGTCAAGCCTCTCGAGCCGCGCGCAACGCGTCGATCACGTGTTTGCGCGCGGTGCGAATCTGGTCAGGCCCCGTCCAGGCCGATTGCCGGAACGCAGTCGCCGAGCCATCGGCGAGGATCTTTGCGGCGACAAGGTCCGGATCGAATGCCGCGCCGTGGCTTGATAAACGTGACGCGTCTGAGCCAACTCAACTCAACGGGATTCAATTTCGACTACCGGGGAGACGATTTGAATGGGACGTGTATTAAGTGGGGCTGTCGCCCCTTGAGACATGGAAAGCTGCGAGGCGGCGTTTTCCTGATGCGCACGGCACGAAAGACCAGACGCGGATCGCGCTGGGGATCGGAGCGTTGCTCGGCGAAGCACGCCGGCATGGTAGTAGCCGATGCCGGGACGGCACGCGATTCCCGCAGCGGGCAGTGCGCGCTTGAGGTGCGAGTGTGCGATGCGTCGCGAAAAATTCGACGCCGACGCGCGATGGCCGAGGTGATTCGCCGGTGGCATCGCGGGCGATCTTCGCGAGGTTTTGTCTAAATCAGGACGGGCAATCGTGAAAATGACGACTGGCGTGCGAGGCTGTCATCGATGATATGAATGCGGGCGCATGCGTCATGGCATTCGCGGGGAGCTATGCCGTTCGGCAAGCCGGGCCGACACGCAGCGGGCAACTGCGTGTACCCGACGAAAGCGAAGTGTCTTTGCTGACGCGTGAGTGTGCTCGATCAGGCACGACTGAATTGCCGCGGCTCTGCGGACGGGACGACGATGCGGCACGCATTGCGCCCATTGTAGAGATGCGTGAACGTGCCACGCATCGATACACGGCCTCATTGTCCGCCTGTCGCTCAACCCTTCGCGACGACGTCGATGCGCAGCGCGTCGCCGCCGGCGACGATCGCGAGCAGGCGGTCGACATTCGGGTGCGCGCCGGGGCGGTTGCGTGCGTCGGCGGTGTGCTCCGCGAACACCGCGAGGCCGTGCTCGGCAGCCTTAGCGTCGAGCGCGCCGAAGGCCTGCTTCAGGTAGTGGTAGACCGCGAGCGAACCCTGTTTGCCGGGCTGGTTTTCGATGCTGGCGACCACGTCGCCGTTCGCGCCGACGAGATCGATGCGCGCGATGCCGTCGATGGCCGGCAATTGCGCGAGGTTGTCCTTGAATACTGGGGTAGCTTGAATCACTGAAAACACTCCGTCGGTTCGGTCATGGGCCAATGAGCGTGGCCGGCCGTATTTTATCCGATCGGTTTCGGCGCACCGGCCGGCGCGGCCGAGCCGGTCGCGCGCCACGCGAGCGCGGCGCACGCGTGCCCGCAAGCATCGCGATCGGCAGCCCGGCCGCGCCGCTGTGCCGCACGCGGTTCAGATGCCGAGCGGGCGTGAGCGCTCGGCCGAATCGCGCCAGATCATGCGGACGATCGGGCGCGACGCGGGAATCAGCAGGCCGGCGTCGGCATCGACGAGCGCGCGGCCCGCGACATCGCTTTTCATCACCGCCCGGCGCCAGCCGGCACGCCCGCATCGCGCGAGCGCTCGATGTCCGGGCTGCGATACGCGCGCTCGGGAATCTCGGCGAGCCGCGATGCATGTACCTGCCGAGGCCCCAGACCATAGAATTTCTGGAAGCTCATAATCAGCGGCGACCATTTGTCCGGATCGATGCGGTCTTGATGACCATCCATCAACAGGTCGGGATGCACGTGCACGCGCTGGATGCGCACCTCGAACACCGTGATCTTCCCGCGCAGGTCCGGTGTTTCATCGGCGAGGCCGTGCGTGGCCGCGACGACCGCTTCCAGGTGAATCGGGCATTCGAGCGCACGCGGCGGCCACACGGTTTGCGATGGCGTTTCCGCCAACCCCGCCGTGCCGAACTTGTCGGGTTCGTACACATAGCCTCTCGCGCGCTTCGATTCGGGCACCGGATGCGTGCCCGTCGTCCGTGCGATTCGGTCGACCGCGTGCGCCTGCGCGGACGACGGCAGGTTCAGCACGCATTCGCCGGTACGCATCAGGTTGCGGGTGGTCTGCGAGCTGGCGGCGATGCCGATCACCCCGCGCCAGCCGAGCCAGAACGCGGACGAGATCGGCGCGAGATTTGCTGTGCCGTCCGGGTTCAGCGTGCTGACCAGCACGACGGGCGTGCCGAAGTAGAGGATGTTCGGTTCGGTGACGCGATGCGGAGCGTTCATGGTCGGGGCCTTCGCTTCGTTGAGGGATCAGTTCGCATGCTGATCCTGTCGCGGCCGCGCGGCGCTCCGATTCTTGTCGTGTCATCCGGAGATCGGCTGCGATGCGGCGACGCACGAAAATTGCTCGCGGAGCCGCGCTTGCAACGCGCGGCAACGGCGCGAGCATGCGGCGCGCGAACGGCCATCAGCGCATCGGCACCGCGCCTGCTTTTCCGCTACAGTAAGAAATCGCAGGCCGCGTGCCGCCGCGCGGTCATTTCCGGAATTGCACATGAGGACCCCGATGCACACTCCGCAACGCTATGCCGAAGAAGCGCCCACGCGCGAGGAAGTCGATGCACTCGCCGGCGCGACCGTCATCGAATTCGGCGCGAACTGGTGCGGCATCTGCGCGGGCGCGCAACCGGCGATCGTCGAATCGTTCGCCGCGCATCCCGCCGTGCGCCACCTGAAGATCGAGGACGGGCCGGGCCGCCCGCTCGGCCGCTCGTTCCGCGTCAAGCTGTGGCCGACGCTGGTGTTCCTGCGCGACGGCGTCGAGGTTGCGCGCGTCGTGCGCCCCACCGATGCCCGACAGATCGAAACCGACGGCTTTGCCGCGCTGGGCTGACGCCATGGCCATGCAACAAGCCCTCACGCATATCGCCGTCGACGCGCACGGCGGCGGCCTCGTCGAATTCACGCCGCAGGTGCGCGCGTTCGTCGACCAGCAGTCGATTCGCACGGGGCTGCTTACGGTGTTCTGCCGGCATACGTCGGCTTCGCTGCTGATCCAGGAGAACGCGGATCCGTCGGTGCAGCGCGATCTGGAACGCTACTTCGCGACGCTCGCGCCGGAAGACGAAACCCGCTATGAGCACGACACCGAAGGCCCCGACGACATGCCGGCGCACCTGCGCACGGCGCTCACGCAGGTGCAGCTGTCGATTCCGGTCGAGCATGGCCGCATGGTGCTCGGCACGTGGCAGGGGATTTATCTGTTCGAGCATCGTCGCGCGGCGCACCGGCGCGATATCGTGCTGCATCTGATCGGCGAATAGGCGGGAATGTGAGCGGGAACGCATGATGCGGCGCGCGATGCCGGGCGCGCTTGCACGCGGCATGCCGATTCAGCCGAGCAGCTTCTCGACAAGGGCGCCGAGTTCGCGCAGGTGTACCGGCTTCGGCAGGAATGCGTCGAACATCCGCTGGTTCTCGCGCAGCGCGGCCGATTCATACGCGCTGACGCCGAGGATCGCCGGATGCCGGCCGTCGGCGTCGGGTTCCGCCACCGCGCGAATGCGCCGCGCCACGTCGAATCCGCTCAGGTCCGGCAGTTCGAGATCGAGCACGACGACGTCGTAGCGGCCCGCACCGAAGCGCGCAACGCCTTCCTGCCCGGTGCCGCACAGATCGGCGTCGATGCCGAGCGCCGACAGCATCGCACCGAGCGTTTCGCGCGCGTTGTCGTTGTCGTCGACCACCAGCGCGCGCCGGCCGCGATGCGCCAGCACGGGCGGCAGCGCGGGCACGTCGCCGGCCGCAGTGCCGGCCGTATCGACGCCAGGCACTTCGGCCGGCAGCGTCACGACGAACTCGCTGCCTTCGCCGACCACGCTGCGCACGTCCACATGCCCGCGCAGCGTCGTCACGATTTCGCGCACGACGGCGAGCCCCATGCCGATCCCGTCCACATGCAGCCCGACCGCGTCGTTCGCGCGATAGAACGGCTCGAAGATCTTCGACAGATGCTGCTTCGCGATGCCGGTGCCCGTGTCGCGCACGACGATCGTCAGTTGCTTGCCGGCCGGCGCGTCGGCGAGCGCGATCGATACGTCGATCGACCCACCGAGCGTGTACTTGACGGAATTCTCGACCAGGTTGGACAGCACCTGCCGCAACAGCTTGCGGTCCGAGCGGATCGCCAGATCGTGCGGCTTTACCTGCTGCGCGACCGCGATCCGCCTGGCCGCGATCTTCTCGCGCAGCGGCTCGATGACTTCGGCGAGCAGCGATGCCATGCCGACCGTTTCCAGTTCGGCGAGGCGCTTGGTCGAGCGCAGCTTGATGTAGTTGGTCAGGTCCTTGACGAGCGCTTCCAGCGACAGCGCGGAATTCTGCAGCCGCCGGATCGTCTTCAGGTTGGCGTCGGATTGCGGCCGCGCGAGCAGGATTTCGATCGACCCGCAGATCGCCTGCAGCGGCGTGCGCAACTCGTGGCTGACCATTCCGAGGAACGCGTTCTTCGCCTCGATCATCTCGAACGCGCGATCCGACGCCTTGCGCTCCGCGTCGAGCGCCGCGTCCTGCCGTTCGAGCAGGTCGTCGCGCGTGCGCATCGTATAGAACAGCAGCAGGAACAGCGCGCACAGGATCACGCCGAGCACGATGCCGAGGATCAGGATCGCGCGTTGCTTGTCCTTCAATTGATGGAACGTGAAATCGCGCTGCGCCATTTCGATCGC
>Ga0207671_10003883_pt1 | contig 14594 bp, 10 predicted proteins | sample KBSC24metaG_FD_184352 | JGI IMG/M metagenome (GOLD analysis project Ga0207671, IMG submission 184352) | Corn rhizosphere microbial communities from Kellogg Biological Station, Michigan, USA - KBS C2-4 metaG (SPAdes) (version 2) | ecosystem: Host-associated > Plants > Roots > Rhizosphere > Soil... | reverse complement strand
GTGCTGCTCGCGATGGGCGCAGCGCTGCTGGGTATGCTGGCGCTGGTCGGCGCGGTCATGCTGATGGATCGCACGCAGTCGACGGGCGCGTCGCGTGCCGGTCTGATCACTTTTGCGATTTTCGCCGGCGGTTTGCTCGTCGCGTTGTTCTCGACGTGGCTTGGACGGGATAAAGGCGCAGCAGTGATGGGCGCTGAGCCGTCTGACTCGAAGAGCGTAGTCGTGGCAATGATTTCGTCGTTTGCGTTTCTGTTTGTGATTCTCGGCGTAATCGTTTGGGCCGATCAAAGGAACAAGAGACAGCAGATGCTGGCGCAGGCGAACGAAGAACTTACGGTCGAACAGATGCTTGATATTCCGGCCGAACAGCCGACGCCCGACCCCGGTACTGCCGGATTGAACAAGGGCAGCGGCGGTGGCAGTAAGCCGAAACAGGAGCGACCCGGCGGCGGTGGTGGTGGCGGACGTGAAGAACAAAAGCCTGCGTCGTTTGGTAAGGTCCCGCAGGCGTCTCTGGAAGTTCCGCAGGTGGTAGCTCCTGATCCGAAGCCGATCGTTCCCAAGAATCCAGCGTTGCCGGTGGCAGCGACCGTTGTTGCTGATCCGATGCTGGTGCCACCTGATGCGCGGATGTTGCCTTACGGTGACTACAAATCGAAGAGCACCGATCCATCGTCTGGTCCGGGTACTGGAAACGGTATCGGAACGGGCAAGGGCGGCGGTATTGGTCCTGGTGAAGGCGGCGGTCTTGGACCAGGTCGCGGCGGTAACATCGGCGGTGGCGACTTCAATGCCGGTGGTGGCGGACCTGGCGGTGGCGGCGGTGGTGACTATTCGAGGATCTTCACCGGCAAGGATGTCACGACGAAAGCACGTCTGATTTCGAAGCCTGAGCCGCAGTACACCGAGGAAGCGCGCAAGAATCAGATTACGGGCACAGTCGTGTTGAAATGCGTGTTCTCATCGTCTGGCCAGGTGACGAGTATCAAAACGGTTTCGGGGCTTCCGAACGGATTGACTGAGCGTGCGATCGCAGCAGCGCGTCAGATCAAGTTCGTGCCTGCAACCAAGGACGGACACCAGGTCTCGATGTGGATGCAGCTCGAATACAACTTTAATCTGTACTAAGCCACGGATGACACGGATGAATGCGGATAGGGCGCTGGGAACTCTCAGCGCCCTATCCGCATTCATCCGTGTCATCCGTGGCTAAAAGTGTCTTTGGGCGAACCGTTTGATACGTTCAGTCCCTTCCTGAATCTGCTCGATCGAAGTCGCGTAAGAGATGCGAATGAAGCCTTCTGCTCCGAAGCCTGCTCCGTCAGTCACGACTGTTTGCTCTTCTTCCAGCAGGCGCTGAGCGAAGTCGCCGGAAGTCTTCAAGTCTTTCTTCAAACAACCACGCACGTCAGGGAAGGCATAGAACGCTCCTTCAGGTTCGCTGCACTTCATTCCCGGAATATTTCTCAGCTCGTTCAGCAACCACGCTCTGCGCGCCGTGTACTCGGCGAGCATGATACTCACCGATTCCTGCGGACCTGTCAGCGCCTCGAGCGCGGCCCATTGCGCGATCGAATTGGCGTTCGACGTCGAGTGGCCCTGCACCTTCAACATCGCCTTCGTCCACTCGGCCGGCGCAAGCGCGTATCCCATGCGCCAACCAGTCATCGCATACGTCTTGGAGAATGATCCCGCGATACACAGGCGTGCGCGTAGTTCTGCCGGTAAACTCGCGGCGCTAAACACCTCTCCGGGAGGATACACAAACCGCAAGTAACACTCGTCAGAAACAACATAGATGCCGCGTTCTGCCGTCAGTTCCAGGATGCGTTGAAAATCTACCGGCGGCAGCACACGACCCGATGGATTCGACGGAGAGTTCAGTATCAGAAGTTTTGTCCGTGGTGTTATCGCCTGCTCAACTTGCGCGACCGTCAGAACGAAGTCAGTCTCTTCAGTTTCGATGAAGACTGGTTTACCACCGGCAAAGACCGCGATTTCAGGAAACGTCACCCAGTAAGGCTTCGGAATCAAACATTCGTCGCCTGGATTCAGCAACGTGACCACTGCATTGAAAACCGCCTGCTTGCCGCCGGCAGTCGCCATCACTTCGTTTGGTTGATACTCCGTTCCGAATTCGCGTTTGTAGAAATCGATAATGGCGCGCGTGAGTTCGCGAATGCCGCCCGCGGCTGTGTATTTCGTGCGCCCGGCGCGCATGGCTCTGTCGGCCGCTTGCTTGATGTTGTCAGGCGTGTCGAAGTCGGGTTCACCAGCGCCGAAGTCGCAAACGTTTGCGCCGGATGCGCGCAACGCTTCGGCAGCCTGCATCGCAGCCATTGTGGCTGATGACTGCATTCGGGCGACGTTTTCAGAAACGGGGAAGGGTGCCATAGCGCGAAAGGTCTTCATCCTTGTCTCATCTTTTCTTTCATTCGTTTCTCGACGACTGGAGGCACCAGGCCTTCGACTGCGCCGCCGAGTTGGAACACTTCTTTAACTAAACGCGAACTAACATACGAATAAGTTTCAGCGGGCATCATGAAAACAGTTTCGATTCCCGGCTGGAGGCGACGGTTCATCAGCGCCATTTGGAACTCGTACTCGTAATCGGAGATGGCGCGGATGCCGCGCACGATGACGTCGGCTTGTTGGGCCATCGCGTAGTTGACGAGGAGTCCCTGGAAGGAGTCGACGCGAACGGCGCAACGTCCCTGACTGATGTTGGGCAGCACTTCGTCGAGCATTTGCCGGCGCTCTTCGAGAGTGAAGAACGGTTGCTTATCAGGGTTGACGAGGATGCTGACGATTATTTCGTCGAAGAGTTTGCAGCCGCGCTCGATGATGTCCAGGTGGCCGTTAGTGACGGGATCAAACGAACCGGGGTAGATGGCGCGTCGCATGTACGAGCATGTTAAGGGTTAAAGTCGAAATCGTAAATAGCCGGTTCGACTTAAAAATAGCCATTTTCGACAAAAAATAGCCGTTTTCGGTTATTGCTGAGGAGTGGGATGGATGGTAGATTCGCATCAACGAGTAAAGGAGTTTTGGAATGGCTCACAATCTCACGCAAACTGACGAATACATTCCGGCAGAACTGATTGAGCTAACGCATCAATTAGTAACGCCTGAACAGTTCGAACAACTCTGTATCGAGTACGGCGAACTACGGCTTGAACTCACCTCATCCGGAGAATTAATAGTAATGCCGCCTACAGGCTCTGAAACTAGTAGAGGCAATTCAAACCTCACATATCAACTTGAAGTATGGGCTCGAACGGATGCCACGGGCATCTGCTTCGGTCCCTCAGGTGGATTCACATTGCCAAACGGTGCGATAAGGTCGCCGGATGCCGCTTGGGTTAAGCGCGACCAGTGGGGGTTTCTGACGAACGAGCAAAAGAAGGGCTTTGCTCCCTTTTGTCCTGACTTCGTGGTTGAACTTAGGTCTCCTTCTGACCGTCTTCCTCCGATTCGCGCGAAGATGGTGGAATATCTGGAAAACGGCGCGTCGCTGGGCTGGCTAATCGATCCGATCGAGCGGCGAGTGTACGTTTACCAGCGCGATCAGGAGCCCGTTATCCTGGAGAATCCCGAAACGGTCTCCGGCGATCCTGTATTGCCCGGTTTCACATTAGACTTAACGGAGCTTTGGTGACAATGGCTCACAATCTCACACGATCTGATGACTACATTCCGCGAGAGCTAATTGCGCTAACGCACCGATCAGTCACACCTGAGCAATTCGAACAACTCTGCAGCAAGTATAGGGATTTGCGGCTTGAACTCACCTCAACCGGAGAACTAATTGTCATGTCTGGTACGGGCGGCCGAACTGGTCGACGCAATTCAAACCTCACATACCAACTCGAAGCATGGACCGAAACTGATGGCAGCGGGGTCTGCTTCGATTCTTCAACTATGTTCGCGTTGCCAAACCAGGCTCGACGATCACCCGATGCATCGTGGGTTAAGCGTGAAAGGTGGGACAGTCTGACGGAACGGCAACAAAACAGCTTTCCTCCAATCTGTCCGGACTTCGTTGTCGAGCTTCGGTCCCCGACTGACAGGCTCCCACAGGTTTGCGACAAGATGGTCGAGTACCTCGAAAACGGCGCGTTGCTCGGCTGGTTGATCGATCCGTTCGAATTTCGAGTTTACGTTTACAGGCCCGGGCATGAGCTCGTTATTCTTGACAATCCCGACACGGTTTCGGCTGATCCGTTACTCCCCGGCTTCGCACTGAACGTCATGAAGCTTTGGTGATTTACAGGATCGGCAGGATTGTGGTTCAATGTGCCTTGACAAATTGACGTGGTGAGTTAAAGCGACTTGCGGCCACGTAAAATAATCCGCTAAACAGCTCGATGAGTTTATTCAGGCTCCGCGTTGTTAAGCGCGGGGCCTTTGTTATTACCTATGCCGAACCTGCTAGAAATACTGAAAGAACGCATCATCGTCTTCGACGGCGCCATGGGCACCAACCTACAGGTCCAGAACCTCTCGCTGGACGACTTCGGTGGCCCGCGCTTCGAGGGCTGCAACGAAAATCTGCTCGTGACGAGACCCGACGCCGTCGAGAAGGTCCACGCAGGGTTTCTCGAGGTCGGCTGCGATGTGGTCGAGACCAACTCGTTCAACGGAACGCTTGTGGACTTTGCCGAATACGGCATCGCCGACAAAGCTTACGAGATGAATGTCCTCGCTGCGCAACTCGCCAAACGCGTAGCATCTGATTACGCCACAAAAGAAAAGCCGAGATGGGTCGCGGGGTCGATGGGCCCGGGACGCAAGCTTCCGACGCTCGGCCACATCTCGTACGTTGAACTCCGCGACGCCTACAGCGTGCAGGTGCGCGGCCTGCTCGACGGCGGGGTCGATCTGCTGATTGTCGAAACGTGCCAGGACGTGCTGCAAACCAAGGCCGCACTCGCCGCGATCTTCTCGGTTTTTGAAGAGAAACGCTCGCGCGTACCCGTGATTGCACAAGTCACTATCGAAGTGTTTGGAACGATGCTCAACGGCACCGAGATCGCCGCTGCGTTGACTGCACTGTCACCATTCTCAATCGACGTGGTCGGTATGAACTGCGGCACGGGCCCAAAACACATGACCGAGAGTATTCGCTACATCTGCGAGAACACTCCGCTGCCCGTGTCTGTGTTGCCAAACGCGGGACTGCCTTCAGTCGTCGAAGGCAAAATGCACTACGACGAAACTCCCGAGAGTTTCACCGCACAACTTGTCCATTTTGCAAATGACTTTGGCGCCAACATCGTCGGCGGTTGTTGTGGCACGACGCCCGCGCATCTGCGACTGGTCGTCGAAGCGATGCAGCGCATCACTCCGAAGCAGCGCAGCGCGAAGCTTCTGCCGGCAGCATCGTCGATCTACTTCCAACAGCCTTACGTGCAGGATGCGTCGTTTCTGATCGTCGGCGAGCGCGTGAATGCGAGCGGGTCGAAGAAGATGCGCGATCTGCTGAACGCGGGAGACTGGGATGGCCTGGTCGCACTCGGCAAAGAGCAGGAACGTGAAGGCGCGCACATTCTCGACGTCAACGTCGACTTCGTCGGTCGCGACGGCGAAGCCGACATGCACGAGCTCGCGTCGCGCCTGGTGACTAATGTCAAAATTCCGCTGATGTTCGACTCGACCGAGTGGCAGAAGATGGAAGCGGGCCTGCAACACGCGGGCGGCAAGTGCATCCTGAATTCAACGAACTACGAAGACGGAGTGCCGCGCTTCCTGAAAGTGATCGACCTCGCGAAACGTTACGGCGCGAGTGTGGTTGTCGGAACAATCGACGAAGACGGAATGGCGCGCACCGCCGAAGGCAAGGTAAAGATCGCGAAGCGTGCGTACGATCAAGCGACGAAGGAAGCCGGCCTGCCTGCGTCTGACATTTTCTTTGATCCACTGGCGTTACCGATTTCTACGGGCATTGAAGAAGACCGGCGCAACGCGCTCCAAACCATCCAGGCGATCAAACAGATCAAGGCTGAACTTCCCGGCGCCTTCACGATTCTTGGGGTTTCAAATATCTCTTTTGGCTTGAATCCGGCATCGAGAGTCGTCTTGAATTCCGTGTTTCTCCACGATGCAGTCGAAGCCGGCCTCGACTCCGCGATCGTCAATGCGAGCAAGATCGAACCTCTCAACCGCATCGGCGAACAGGAGCTCAAAGTCGCGCGCGAATTGATTTACGACCAGCGCAGGTTTGAAGGCGACGTTTGCGTCTACGACCCGCTGACAGAATTCACAAAACTCTTCGAGGGCGTGAAGTCGAAAACGACGAAGAAGGCGTCGAAAGGCGAAACCGTCGAGGAGCGTCTCAAAAACCACATCATCGACGGCGAGAAGATCGGTCTCGAAGATGAGTTACGACTCGGACTCAAGAAGCACTCAGCGCTCGACATCATTAACAATATCCTGCTCGACGGCATGAAGGTCGTCGGAGATCTCTTCGGCAGCGGACAGATGCAACTACCTTTCGTGTTGCAGTCAGCCGAGGCGATGAAAGCCGCGGTTCGATTCCTCGAGCCGTTCATGGAGAAGAAGGGCGGCGCAACGGCAAAGGGCACGATGGTGCTCGCAACTGTCAAAGGCGACGTTCACGATATCGGAAAGAACCTCGTCGACATCATTCTGACCAACAACGGCTACAAGGTTTTAAATCTCGGCATCAAGCAGACGATCGAGAGCATCCTGCAAGCGTACGACGAACACGGAGCGGACGCGATTGGCATGAGTGGTCTGCTTGTGAAGTCGACGCTGATCATGAAGGAAAACCTCGAGCTGATGAACGAACGCGGCATCAAGGTGCCCGTTGTGCTCGGCGGCGCTGCGTTGACGCGGCGTTACGTGGAAGAGGATCTGAAGTCGCTCTATCACGGCCAACTGTTCTACGCGCGCGATGCGTTTGCCGGTCTGCACACGATGGACCAACTCATGAGTGGCAATGGACAGGGAGACGCGGAGACGGGGAGACACGGGGACGCGGTGACGTTGCAAGTCGCGGATGATGCGGAAGACCTCGTGGGCGAAGAGGCGAAGCTCGGGATTCGCAAACCGGCGCGACCGAGAGGCATGAGAGCGACTGGTAACACCACGCACACCGTTCGCTCGCAGGTCGATCCGGACGTTCCGATTCCCACGCCACCGTTTTACGGCTCGCGCGTGGTCGACGACATCAAGCTCGACGACGTGTTCGCTTTCATGAACGAGACAGCACTGTTCAAGGGTCAATGGCAGTTCAAACAGGGCCGCACGCCGATTGACGAGTATCAGAAGCTCGTGCAAAGCAAGGTGCGTCCAATCTACGAAGAGCTCAAGGAGCGCTCAAAGCGTGAAGAGTTGCTTGTGCCGAAGGTGGTCTATGGTTACTTCCGCTGCCAGTCCGACGGGAACGATCTTGTCGTCTACGACGAAGACAAGGAAGTGAGATTCACATTCCCACGCCAACCCGCGGGGAAACACCTGTGTCTCGCAGACTATTTCGCATCGAAAGAGTCAGGCAAGATGGACGTCGTCGCCTTTCACCTTGTAACTGTTGGCCGGCGTGCGAGCGAGTACTCACACCAATTGTTCAAGTCAGACAATTACTCCGACTATCTCTACTTCCATGGTCTCAGCGTCGAAAGCGCTGAAGCACTGGCAGAGTTGTGGCACAAACGCATTCGCGAGGAGTTGGGAATTGCCGGCGCGGATTCGCCGGATCTGTCACGCCTCTTCCATCAGGAATATCAGGGGTCGCGCTACAGTTTCGGATATCCCGCGTGTCCGGACCTCGAAGACCAGGCCAAGCTTTTCACGCTGCTCGATCCCGCCCGCATCGGCGTTGAGCTCAGCGAAGAGTTTCAACTGGAGCCTGAGCAGTCGACTTCGGCTATTATTGTTCACCACAGGCAGGCAAAATACTTCTCGATTGAGTGAAGCCACAAAAAGCACAAAAGATATCAACCGCGCAGTGACTGAGCTCGACGTCCTAACGTCGTTTGAACGCTTCGCATTCCGGTTCGTCGGGCGCATGAATCGCGGCGCCTGGAAACGATTCTGGACCTGGTGCCAAAGCACCATGGGCGCGGGCTGGATTCATCTTTCCACCTACAACATCATGAACGTCTACGGCCTCGAGCACGTCGAAGCCGCGTCTCGCGATCGCCCGCTGCTGCTCGTCGCCAACCATCGTTCATTCTTCGACATGTACGCGGTCTCCACCGTGCTCTTTCGCAACACGAGGTGGCGAAAGCAACTGTTTTTCCCGGTGCGAGGGAGGTTCTTTTACCAGTCACCACTGGGTTTGCTGGTGAATTTGATCATGGGCTGGTGGTCCATGTATCCGCCGTTCTTTGCGACCGGCGACAATCCGATTCCCGAGAAACGTTCATTCGACAAACACTCATTCAACCTGCTGGCGGATATCGCGCGCACCGGTCCAGGTAACATCATCGGTTTTCACCCGGAAGGCACGCGGAACAAGAGCGACGATCCATACTCGTACCTGCGTGCACAGCCGGGAGTCGGGAAGTTGATCATGGACGCGCATCCGCAGGTGATTCCGGTTTTCATCGCGGGTTTGTGTAACGATTTGCCGAGACAGATGGCGCGAAACTGGAATCGAGAAGAGGTGATTCGGATTCACTTCGGGCCCGTGTTGGATTTGACCGATCAACTCTCAAAGCCTGATCGGATACGTTCGCACAAAGAGATTGCTGATTTCGTGATGGAAAAGATCGCAGAGCTCGGCGAGCAGGATCGGGCAATGCAGTTACAGCCACAGGTGGCACAGATTAGACAAATCGAACATGTCGGTAGTGATCGTTAATCCGTCGTCGGCCAGTGGCAGCACTGGCGAAGTGTGGCCGCAGATTGCGAGCGATTTGCGATCGGAGTTCGGAGCATTCCGACCCGTCTTCACGAAGAAGCGTGGCGATGCGGCGGCGCTGGCGAGTGAAGCGGCGCGCAAAGGAGAGAAACTCATCATTGCGTGCGGCGGTGATGGTACGGTCTCGGAAGTCGCGAATGGAATCCTTTCGTCCGGCAAAGACGTCGAACTCGGCATCCTGCCCAGCGGCACCGGTGGTGACTTCAGGCGAACACTCGAGATTCCTTCGAAGAGCCGTGCTGCCGCGAGAGTTCTGAGTACGGGTCGCACGGTAAAAATCGACGTCGGTCGAGTTTCGTTTGTCGATCACAACGGCAATGAGGCGATGCGGTATTTTGTTGGCGTCGCGTCGTGCGGAATGAGCACGAAGGTTATCGAGCGAGTTAAAAAGGATGGGGTCTCGTTTGCTGCTTCGTTGTTGCAAACCGCCGTGCGCACAACGCCCACCAGGATCGTGGTCCAGCTCGACGACTCGCACGAACACCATCTCGCCGTTTTGAATTTCTGCGTCGCGAATGCGCGTTACTTCGGCGGCGGGATGAAGATCGCTCCTGATGCAAAGCTGACGGATGGCAAGTTTGATGTTGTCGGCGTCGGAGATCTCAGCGCGTTGAGAATCTTTACGAGCGCACCAAGAATCTACACGGGTTCACACCTCTCGATGCCGGAAGTCAGCCACACCCTCGCACGTAAAATCACGGTTCGAGCACACGATCGCACCGCAGAAATCGCTCTCGAAGTCGACGGAGAACTCCCTGGAAAACTGCCCGCCACATTCCAAATCGTGCCCAAAGCTCTACGAGTACGGACGCCGTAATCCTCACAATCTAAAGGCAAACCGGCAAATATTAACCCGCAAGAAACGTTTTGCCCTGTTCTCGCATTTCTATAAGGAAATACAAAATCCGGGCGGTCGTACCTCAAAATCGATCCGTCTTTGAACCTAAACTCACCCCTCCTGAAAGGAGCCGCTTATGTCCAGCTCACGTTCGGTGCAGATCGCACTCTCATTCCTGTTACTCATGCTCTCATTCACTTTAGGCGGTGGCACAGCCAACGCTACGGACCTGACAACAACCACCGGCGGAAGAGTGACGATCGAACTCGTTTCCTCAGACGCCGCGTTCAGCAATACGCTTTCCGTCGTCACTCCGGGCGGCATTTCGATCGCTCTCACCGGTTGCCAGCTTGAACCCTCACCCCAGTTGACAGGTATCAAGATAGTCAGTGAAAAGCAGTCGCAACATGGCTGCAGGGTTGAGCTCGATTCGGACCCGGGTACAGCAGGCATTCAGCCTTTCGCTGCAGGAACAACGTTTCGCTTTAACATGTGTTCGCAAGAGGACGCAGATCCGGACTGCGAACATGTTTGGTCCAGCAACCCCGGTTCCAACTCGGATAATTTCGATCATTTGCGGACAACCGCGATTCATTCGGCGGATTTTCCGGGACAGATTTTTCAACTCGGCTGGGAAGACCTGACAAACGGCGGCGACATGGATTTCAACGACCTGATCGCTGTCTTCAGAACGACCGCAGACACCGACGGTGATGGGCTGTGGGACGATTGGGAACGCTTTGGAATCGACACAGACGGAAACGGCACGGTTGATCTCGATCTCCCGAACCTTCTGCCAGTCGATCTGAACGGTGATGGAGACACGACCGATCCTGGCGAACGAACAAGTCCAAACAGGAAAGACGTTTTCCTCGAGATCGATTTCATGGACTGTGCAGCCGCAGGAGGTGATTGTGCAGCCGGAGACACGCATACCCACCAGCCTAACGCGAACGTCACGGGGGCAGTGGTCCGAGCGTTCGCTAATGCCCCCGTCAACAATCCGGATTTAAGTACCGGCATAACGCTTCACATCGACGTCAGTAACGCTATTCCCCACCAAAATTTTCTCAACATTAACGGACTTTGTTTTGCGGGTGGTCCGGGAATCGGAAGTTTCGACGCGGTTAAAGCCAATCCGGCTAACTTTGGACCAAACAATCCGCGCCGGTTTGCTTTCCACTACTCTTTGTTTACCCACCAGCAGGTCAGCACGTCCACCAGTTCGGGATGTGGAGAATTCCCAGGGAATGACTTTCAGGTCGCTCTGATTGGAGGGACTGTTCAACAGCAGGCTGGAACTCTGATGCACGAGTTCGGTCACAACCTCAACCTGGGCCATGGTGGAGGTAATAGCGTTAACTTTAAGCCTAACTACCTCAGCATCATGAGCTACCGCTACCAGCTCTCGGGTATTCCACCGACCGATCCGGATGGCGCCGGTCCGCTTACCGGACGGATCGATTACTCTCGCTCCGCACTTGCCTCTCTCAATGAAACTAATCTGAACGAGGCGGCAGGCATCGGCGACGGCACTGACACCGCGTTCTGGCGTTGTCCCAACGCATCCATTCGTTCAGCAGTCGGAAATGGACCACTGGATTGGAACTGCGATAACGATACTGTCGATAACGGCGTTAACAACGATATCAACGGCGATGGGCTGACCAACACGCTGACGGGCTTCGACGATTGGAACAACTTGTTATTCGATTTCCAGAGAACCGGCGATTTTGCGGACGGCGACCATACCCACAGTATCAAGGTTGAAGAAGTAACCATGGAAGATTTCGTGCAACAGATCGCGCCTGATCTCGAGATCACCAAAACTGTTTCACCTGATCCAGTATTAACCGGCTCGAACGTCACCTATTCAATTGCAGTACAGAATAAGCGTCCCGACGCAGCTACGTCGGTACTTGTGACTGACCTTTTACCGGCCGGAACTTCGTTCGTTAGTTGCTCGGCGAACGGTGGTGGCATCTGTGGTGGCTTGAGTAATATGCGGACCGTCTCATTCGCAACGATTCCGGGTGGAGCGACGGTCAACATTCAGATTGTTGCCGCTGTGACTTGCTCGCTCGCGAACGGCACTGTGTTGAGCAATTCCGCAACAGTGTCTGCCGCCCTCGACGTGGACCTGAGCAACAACTCTGCGAACGCATCAACCACCGCGTCTAATCCGCCGCCGGTAATCTCGAACGAAGCGGTGAGCACGCCGACGTTGCTGATACCTAACCACGCGATGAACGACGTCACGGTGAGTTACGACGTCAGCGACAACTGTGGGCCACTCACTAACACTCTGACCGTGCAAAGCAATGAGCCTATAAACGGACTCGGCGACGGCGATACGGCCCCCGATTGGGACATCGTCGACTCGCACCACGTACGTCTGCGGGCCGAGCGATCCGGCACCGGTTCAGGTCGAATCTACACGATTACAATCACGTCGACGGATAGCGCGGGCAATTCCGTTAGCAAGCAGGTGTTTGTGACCGTGCCTCATAGCAGACGTGCCGTAGTGCCGACCCATGCGCCAATCAAAGCTTCGCGCAACGGGCAACAGTCAACAGTCAACCAGGGCAGGGCGGCTGGTGGCGCCCTCAACCCGATACCGCAAAGTACCAGGAAGATTTACAATGCTGAGTCGGTCATTAAACTGATGAGGAAATGAATATCTTTCGACAGTGCGCAGCCGGCATATTGGCAATTGGCATGGCAGTCTCGATCCTGGGTCAAACAGGCGAGGACCAAACTCATGTGATCCTGGATTTCGGAAGTTGTGTTCCAGAGCGCAAGGGCGTCAGCTTCGCTTTCGGGTCGACAACTTACGAGCTGAAGAGAGCACAAAGAAAAACGTGCCGGCTGCGCTACGGGACTGAAATCGAAAATCCGCTCTGGGACGGTACTTTAGACACCACTTGTATCGTCCCAAGACGGCTTGGGAAGCAGAAATTTGTGATTACCGGCGAGGGCGTTGATTTTTCTTCACTCGCACGGTATTGCGTAAAAAGTCAGAAATCAGGGTTGAGGTCAGTACCGTAACGCGGTAGCGTCGGGTCGATCCGGGTCACACATGCTCATCGCCAACCCGATGCTACCGCGTTGCGGAACTGACTTCATCCAAGCTAATGTTCACATTCCCAGAGAATTAGCGCCTCACGAAACATTTCTCTTTGCCTCCCTCAACAAAAAATTTATGATGAGGTTGGCTCATGGATGACAGACGTTCGAAACCCCGGCTAAGTGTTCACCTGGATGCGGTTTGGCATGGCGGCGAAGAAAGACATTCAGCCCGCATCACCGATCTTTCCGAAGGAGGCTGTTACCTTGATACTGTGGGAGAGGTAATGGCCGGCGAAATCGTGGCGTTTCGCGTGCTCCTGCCTGACGATGATTGGCTTTACCTCGAAGGTGAAGTCCGGCATCATCGCCACGGATTAGGTTTCGGCGTTCAATTTGTTGATCTAAACGAAGAACAAACGGAGAAACTTTTGGTGCTGTTGAAAATCGCGCGGGAAGCCGGACCTGAGGCGCCGGCGATTTCAGCAGACCTGGTCGAGGATTGAGCCCGCATTCCGCTTTTCGCAACTCCGCAATCAATTACATGGCGTTCAAAGGCACTTTGAAAACAATGAACCTGACTGACCTGTTGCAGTTTTTGGCAGCAGGGAGAAAGTCAGGGACGCTCAAGTTCGATCACGGCAAGATCACCAAGCAGGTCTATTTCAAAAACGGAATGATCGTCGGCTCGAAGTCGAACGATCCGAGAGAGTACCTGGGCCAGGTACTGCTGCACTACGGAAAAGTCGACGACGCTCAGTTAAAAGCCGCGCGGGAAGTGCAGCGCACGTCCGGTGCGAAGCTCGGTGAGGTTTTGGTCCAGCAGGGATTTCTAACTGAAGACGAGGTGCTGGCAATACTCAAGACGCGAACGTTGGACGCGATCTACGATCTGTTTGTTTGGACCGATGGAGAGTTTGAGTTTTACGACGAGGAGCCACCGCCCGAGGATCTACTGCTGATCGAGGTTGAGCCGACCAACGTGATCATGGAAGGCATCTACCGGATCGACGAGCTGGCGCGTTACAAGACGCTCGTACCGTCAGACAGGAGCATACTCGAACTCAACGCCGGCTGGACGGCGTCACTGAAACTCGGCAAGGAGTATCGACAGATTCTTTACTTCGTCGAAAAGCGCATGTCAGTGGCGGAGATCTGCTATCACATGCATGCGTCGGCATTTCATGTTTACGGCCAGCTTTATACGCTGATCAGTGAAGGTGTTGCGCGCGTCATCGGTGAGTTACCGGCGGGCAGTCCTGCGCCCGTGCCTGAAGTCGAGGACCTGCCGGAGAGCGTGACGGAGATGGTCTGGTCCGCTGAACGAAAGCTCGAACAGGATCCTGAAGCCGCTTTGCTGATCGTACAGAAAGTCTTACAGCAACAACCAAACAATCCCGAAGCCCAGTCGTTGTTGCCGGTTGCGGAAGAAAAATACATCAAGCACATGTACACCGCCGGCGGGCTCTCGCCGAAGTCAGTGCCGCAGTTGCTGGTTGCGCCCAGCGATCTGACGACGCAGCAGATCGATCCGCAGGAGGGCTTTGTGCTCTCGCGCATCAACGGGAGTTGGGATATACAATCAATCCTCTCGATCTGTCCTTTTCGTGAGGCAGATTGCTTACGCATGATCAAGAAACTGATAGAGCGTGGGGTAATCGGCATCAAGAGTTAATGGTGAGCAAAGCGAGCTGCGCATTATTGTTCGTGCTTTCATTGAGTTTGGCGACTGCGTCGAACGTTGCACAACTGCAACCCGGATGACGATTACAACGGAGAAGAGAAGCCGGTCCACCATTCACA
>Ga0207671_10003882_pt1 | contig 14602 bp, 14 predicted proteins | sample KBSC24metaG_FD_184352 | JGI IMG/M metagenome (GOLD analysis project Ga0207671, IMG submission 184352) | Corn rhizosphere microbial communities from Kellogg Biological Station, Michigan, USA - KBS C2-4 metaG (SPAdes) (version 2) | ecosystem: Host-associated > Plants > Roots > Rhizosphere > Soil... | reverse complement strand
ACTGAGGAAGAGCATTCTGGACTCGCGCAGCTTCGGCGTGATTATGACTGCCATGAATGCCGCATCCTGGATCAATGAGAAGATGATGAGTTGGTTGGGCGAAAAGAATGCCGCGGACACACTTTCCCGATCTGTGCCCAATAACATCACTTCGCAGATGGGTCTGGAGTTGATGGATGTCGCGGATGTGATCCGCCCTCACGCAGAAGTAGTTCATTACTTGCAACAGGTAAAAGCCAGCGATTTGGATGAGTTGGTTCAGTTTGATGGTGGACGGGAATCGCGAGAGGCTATCTACACCTACCTCAGCAAATACGGAATGCGGTGTCCCGGAGAAATCGATATCACCAAACCCCGGTGGAGCGAAGAGCCAGCCGCACTCGTTCCGATGATCCTTGCCAATATCAAGACTTGCGAGCCTAATGCCAGTCATCTGAGATTCGAGCGAGGGCGGCACGAGGCTTTGAATCAAGAGCAATCATTGCTGAAACGATTGAGGGAACTGCCGGATGGTGAGCAAAAAGCCCAGGAAACGAAACGGATGATCAACCTGGTCCGGAATCTCAGCGGGTATCGTGAGTATCCAAAATACGACATCGTCAGTCGCTACTTCATTTATAAGCAGGCTCTACTGAGAGAAGCTGAAAGGCTCGAACAGGCCGGAGTGATTCTTGAAAAAGAAGACATATACTACCTCACCTTTGAGGAACTTCACGACGTCGTGCGCACTCAAAAACTGGACCAGAAGGTCATCAGCAGGCGAAAAGACGAGCACCAAGCAAACGAGCGACTAGCTCCGCCGCGTGTCATCACATCGGATGGCGAAATCATCGGGGGTGAATACAAACGGGAGAGTCTCCCGGCCGACGCCATCGTTGGTCTTGCTGTCTCGTCCGGGGTGGTCGAGGGACGTGCGCGTGTCATCTTCAAAATCGACGATGCTGTTCTGGAAAACGGCGATATCCTGGTCACTCCTTTTACGGACCCTAGCTGGACACCGTTGTTTGTAGCGATCAAAGGCCTGGTTACTGAGGTCGGCGGGCTAATGACCCATGGAGCGGTCATCGCGCGTGAATATGGCTTACCCGCCGTTGTCGGAGTAGAAAATGCTACCAGGCTGATTCAGGATGGGCAGCGAATTCGCGTGCATGGAACAGAGGGATATGTAGAGATCCTGTAGTGCGAAACCGCTCCGTTGAAAGACACTTCAAAACCTATAGCAAGTACCGCTTCCTTGCGGTGGCGGCTCGGAAACACTCGCGAGCACGTCTACGGAGCCGCGACTGCGAAGGAGCGGTGTTTTTGAGTTGCCATGGACTCAGGCGGAGGCGGCTTTGCTGGTTTCGCGGTAGTAAGCGATCAGGTCCAGCGGCGGTGGCGTGTGTCCCATACTGCGCAGGAAGCCTGCGACTTGCCCGCGATGATGCGTCGCGTGGTTCACGACATGCAGCACGATCTGCCAGATGGGGGTAGTCCACTGCCGCCCTTTCAAGTCATGGTAGGTGATCGCATCGGAGACCGTCTCATCGGTCAGGGTATTGGCCCACTCGGCCCACCGTCCGAGCAGCGCCGGCCAATCGTTCTGCAGCACTGCCAGATGGCGATCGGCGTCGGTGATGAAGGTCGGAATTGGGCCTCCGACAAGGCGCGCAAGCCAGACGCGATCGCCGGCGAAGATATGTGCCAGGGTATCGAGAACGCTTCGGTCAGCAGTCTTGAAGTCTCTCGTTAAGTCATCGGTGGGAAGCCTTGCGGCCGCGTCCGTAAGACGGCGGCTCGCCCAAGCCGTGTAATCGATATGAGTCCGTAAAGCATCTGCGGAAACAGGCATAAGAGAATTATCCCGCACGCTCGGTCTTGACGCCGATGGAATCCAGTTCCGCAATCATTTCGGGAGACAGCTTGAGCGCGGCGGCGCTAAGATTCTCGCGAAGGTGGCCCCGCGACGAAGTGCCGGGAATCAACAGAATATTCGGCGAGCGATGTAGCAGCCATGCCAGCGCGAGTTGCATGGGCGTTACCTGGATGGATGCGGCTGCTTCGTTGAGCTTTGACGACTGGAGCGGTGTGAATCCTCCCAGAGGGAAGAACGGCACATAGGCGATGCCTTGGGCGGCCAGATCGTGGAGGAAGGCATCGTCTTCGCGGTGCGCGATGTTGTAGTAGTTCTGCACGCAGACGACATCCGTGATCTTCTGGGCTTGGGCCAGTTGCGTTGGGGTGAAGTTGCTCGCTCCGATGTGCCGGATTTTTCCCTGCCGTTTGAGTTCGGCCAAGGTGGTGATCTGTTCCTCGATCGATCCCTCTACGGGGCTGGAAATACCTCCCACCCGCAGATTGACGACGTCGAGCGCGTCCAGGCCGAGGTTGCGAAGGTTGTCGTGAGTGCCATCGGTCAAGGCTTGAGGCGACTGGGCAGGAATCCAGGACTTGTCCGGGCGGCGAGTCGCGCCTAGCTTGGTCACGATCACCAGTCCTGCCGGATACGGATGCAGTGCTTCCCTGATGATCTGATTGGTCACGTGCGGTCCGTAAAAATCGCTGGTATCGATATGATTCACGCCGGACGCGACGGCTTCGCGCAGGACGGCAATCGCCTCATTCCGGTCGCGCGGCGGTCCCCATACTTCGGGGCCGGCCAGTTGCATGGCGCCATAGCCCATGCGGTTCACGGTCATTGCGGTGCCGGGGAATGTAAAGGTCCCGCCCAGTTCCGTCTGTTTCGTCATTCCGTTCTCCTCTAGTGTGATTAGATGAGAGAAGCTTTCCGAAAGGAGTTCGCATTTGCCGCAGCGCGCACCAGTCGTATTAGAGCCCCGTAAATCGCCCGTTCAGGCCCGCTCGACGGCCAGTGTGGACGCGATTCTCGAAGCGACTATTCAGGTTTTGCTGCAGGTGGGAAAAGAGCGGCTGACCACCACAAAAGTGGCGATGCGCGCCGGCGTATCGGTGGGGACGCTGTACCAATACTTTCCGAATAAGAGCGCGCTCCTGCGGGCGGTTTTGAAGCGGCACATGGTGGAAGTGACGGGCACGGTGGAGCGGGTCTGCCGGGAACAGAATGGTGGAACTCCGCGGCAGATGGTGACGGCACTCATCACCGCATTCTTGCAGGCCAAGATGCGCAACGCGAAGACCAGCGTCGCGCTCTATTCGGTGAGTTCCGACGTAGATGGCGCCAAGATCGTGCAGCAGATGTCAGCGCGTTCCGATAAGGCGATCGTGCGAATGCTGGCGTCCGCGTCCAAGCCGCTGGCGAATGACGTCCGAATCGTGGCTTCCGTGATACAAGGCGCGATGGCCGGTGTGAGCAAGAGATTGCTGGAATCGGGCGCGCCGGAAAAGCAATTTGAGGCGCTGCAGAGGGAGCTGATTTTGTTTGCCTGCACCTATTTGGATGCGATTGTGGGGCAGGCGCTTTGAAGTCGGCGTCGCAGGCGGGCAGGCGGAAGGGAAGCGCCTGCCCCACAATGTTTTACGGCGCAGGCTCTACGTGCACCAGGACATCTGCCACCCACTCGAGGCGCTCCATAATTCGTAGGCGCACCTGGTGCGCGATATCGTGCGATTGCCGTACGGTCATGTCGGGATCGACCTCCAGGTGGATGTCGACGTGGTACCGAAGTCCGGTCTTGCGCGCGAAGCATTTCTCCACTCCGCGTGCGCCCGGCACGGTGGCGGCCGCTTCGCGAATCTCGTGCATGTGACGCTCGTCGGGCATGGTGTCCATCAACTGGCGGGCCGTGTCGTAAGCCACGCGAACGCCGACCAGAATGACCATCAATCCGACCAGGAAGCCGCCGTAGCCATCGGCGTCCCGGAAACGTTCGGGATCGTGCAGTGCCAGCGACACGGCCACCAGCGCCATCACCGCCGAGAGCGAATCCATCGCGTCATTCCAGGCGTCCGCCTTCAGCGAATCGCTCTCGATCTTACGCGCCGAGCGAAATTTGTAGATGGAAAGCGAACTCTTGGCGACCAACGATAAAATCAGCGGCCAAATGACAAAGGAAGCGGGAGCAGGCTGCGGCCTGCCGACACGTTCCAGCGCGCCATACGAGATCAGCGCGCCGCCCGCCGTTAGTGCAAGCCCGATCAATAATCCGGTGAGAATCTCGACGCGACCGTGTCCGTAGGGGTGGTCTTCGTCAGCCGGTTTCGCGGCCAGCGTCAAGCCCAGCAGAACGAGCCCCGAAGCCAGAACGTCGCTGGCCGATTCGAGGCCGTCCGCCAGTACCGCTGTTGAGTGGCCGGACATCCCGGCGAGAATCTTGATGACGGCTAATGAGCCGCTCACCAGCATCCCAGCCACCGCCACGCGCTGTCCGCTGGACATCTGGTGAGCGCCCGAGGTTATGCCAACGCCGGATCGATCTTCTCAGTCTCGACGCCCAGGTCTGCGAAGGCAGCCTTCGCTTTGGCGGCGTCGAACTTGCCGTCGCGGGACAACCGGGAGAGTGCCGCAGTCACGATGGACTCGGCATTGATCTCGAAGTGCCTGCGCAGGTATTCGCGATTGTCGCTACGGCCGAAACCATCGGTACCGAGCGTTTCCAGTCGTCCGGTGAGCCAGGGGGCAACCTGGTCGGGAACCACCTTCATGTAGTCGCTGGCCGCGATGATCGGTCCGCGAGCGCCCTTCAGTGCTTCGACGATGTACGGCACACGCTCCGGTTGATCGGGATGCAAGCGGCTCCAGCGTTCCGCCGAGAGAGCTTCGCGGCGCAGTTCGTTGTAGCTGGTCACGCTCCAGACGTCGGCGGCGATCTCGTACTTCTCCACCAGGATCTGCTGCGCGCGGAGCGCTTCGTTCAAGATCGGACCGCTGCCGAAGAGTTGCACGACCGCGCGGCCCTTTTCGGCGGCCTTGTAGCGGTAGATGCCCTTGAGCACTTCCTCGGGGTTGAGGTTGGCCGGCATGGCGGGCATCGGGTAGTTCTCGTTATAGAGCGTCAGGTAGTAGAAGCGATCTTCCAGTTCCTGATACATGCGGCGAATCCCGTCCTGCACGATAATTGCGATCTCGTAGCTGAAGGCCGGATCGTAGGCGGCGCAGTTGGGAACGGTGCTCGCGAGAAGCAGGCTGTGACCGTCCTGGTGCTGCAGTCCCTCGCCGGACAGTGTCGTGCGGCCCGCGGTGCCGCCGCATAGGAAACCCTTGCCGCGAGCATCGCCAAATGCCCAGATCAGGTCGCCGACGCGCTGGAAGCCGAACATCGAATAGTAGATGAAGAACGGAATCATCTCCACGCCGTAATTCACGTAAGAGGTTCCGGACGCCGTGAACGAAGCCATCGAACCGGCCTCGGTGATGCCCTCTTCGAGGATCTGGCCGTCCTTCGATTCCTTGTAGTACAGGAACATTTCGGCATCGTGCGGTTTGTACAACTGCCCCTGGCTCGCGTAGATGCCGAACTGGCGGAACAGCGACTCCATACCGAATGTCCGCGCTTCGTCGGGGATGATCGGTACGATGTGCTTGCCGAGTTCCGGATGCTTCATCAGCAGTGTCAGCACGCGGACGAACGCCATCGTGCTGGAAACTTCGCGGCCGCCCGAGCCTTCGAGCGACTCCTTCATCAGGTCCAGCGCCGGAGCTTCGATGCGACGGCCGGTCGGTTTGCGGCTCGGCATCGGTCCGCCGAGAACACGGCGGCGCTCCAGCATGTAGGAAATCTCGGGGCTGTCGGAGGGCGGACGGTAGAACGAGGCGTTCAGCGCAGCCTCTTCCGGAATCGGAATCTGGAAACGCGAACGGAAGTGCGCAATTTCCTGCTCGTTCAGCTTCTTCTGCTGGTGGGTAATGTTGCGGCCCTCGCCGGCTTCGCCCAAGCCATAGCCCTTGATCGTATGCGCGAGAATCAGCGTGGGCTGACCTTTAGTCTCGACTGCGGCGCGATAGGCGTTGTAGACCTTACGGGGATCGTGACCCCCACGCTTGAGATGCGCGAGTTCGTCGTCGCTGAGGTGCGATACCAGGTCGAGGAGTTCGGGGTACTTGCCGAAGAAATTCTTGCGGATGTAGGCGCCGTCTTTGGTGATGTAGGTCTGGAATTCGCCGTCCACCACTTCGCCCATGCGCTTCTGCAGCAGGCCGGTGGTGTCGCGCGCCAGAAGGCTGTCCCAGTCGCTGCCCCAAATGACCTTTATTACGTTCCAACCGGCGCCGCGGAAAGCCGCTTCCAGTTCCTGAATGATTTTGCCGTTGCCGCGTACCGGACCGTCGAGGCGCTGCAGGTTGCAGTTGATGACGAAAATCAGGTTATCGAGCTTCTCGCGCGAGGCCAGCGTGAGCGAGCCCATCGATTCGGGCTCGTCCATTTCGCCGTCGCCCAGGTACGCCCAGACGTGACGCGGCGTGGCCGGAATCAGGCCCCGATTCTCCATATACCGCATGAAGCGCGCCTGATAGATCGCGTTGATCGGACCGAGACCCATCGACACGGTCGGAAAGTTCCAGAAGTCGGGCATCAGCCACGGGTGCGGGTAGGATGACAGGCCCGGATGCTCGCGCAGTTCGTGGCGGAAATTCTTGAGGTGCTCCTCGGAAAGGCGGCCTTCGAGAAAGGCGCGCGCGTAGACTCCGGGAGAGGCGTGGCCTTGGAAGTAAATCAGGTCGCCAGGCTGGTCGCCGTACTTGGCGTGGAAGAAATGGTTAAAGCCGACTTCCAAGAGGGTGGCAAGCGAGGCATAGGTGGAGATGTGTCCGCCGATGCCGGCATCGTACTTGTTCTGCCGTACTACCATCGCCATGGCATTCCAGCGAAGGAGGCTTTTAATTCGCCGTTCGATAGCGCGGTCGCCGGGGTAAGGCACCTCTTCTTCTAAACGGAGGGTATTGACGTAAGGGGTGTTGAGCTGGATGGGTAATTCCGCGCCATTGGTTCGGGCCCGCTCGTTGAGTTGTTCCAGGAGGAAGGCGGCCCGGTCAGGCCCCGCATCTTCAATCACCTGTTCGAGCGCTTCTACCCACTCCGACGTTTCCTGTGGATTTAGGTCCACTACCCTCTCATTGAGTTTCTGGTGCATGGATACCTCATTATACGAAACTGGCATGCCAGCCCGCCGTGGCGGTTCCGGCTCAGAAGTTGGGCCCTGCCTAGTACAATGTGGACAGGGAATTTGCCGCGGCTTAACTGGCGGGAGTGCCGGAATGATACCCCCAGGTAAAAAATCCGTCCAGTCGTCGAAACTGGAGTTGCAAACGCGGTTACCTATCGTATAACAGTAGTATTTTGGGAGGAATTTCCGATGGTCACGTGTCCGGTATGTGAAGGCACAATCGATGTCGATGAAGAGGATGTTGACGAAGGCGACGCTATCAGTTGCGACGAGTGCGGCGCCGATCTGAAAGTCGTGAGTACCGGGCCTCTGGAACTGGAATCCGCGGAAGAAGCGGAGGACGAGGACGAAGAGGACGAGGATTTCGTGGAGGAGGAAGAAGAGGAAGCCGACGAGGATTGGAAGTAGGCTCGACAATGGTGGTAACGCAAATGGTCGAGGCAGCATCCAATAAGCGGGAGAAACGAATGCGCAATTTCTGGATTTTCTTGATGGCGTTTGTGCTGCTGGCCGGCGCTCCCGCGAGCTTTGCGCAGAAGAAAAACAAGGCAGACGAGCAAAACAGGAGTGTGAAGGGCGCCGTAAAGTCGGCCGATGAGCAGTCGGTGACCGGGGCTGTGGTGCAGTTGAAGAACACCAAGACCCTGCAGGTCCGCTCGTTCATCACCAAAGACGATGGCACCTTCTACTTCCACGGACTGAGTCCTGATATCGACTATGAATTGAAGGCCGATTATCAGGGCGCGTCCAGCGATAAAAAGACCCTCAGCTCCTTCGATTCCCGGAAGGAAGCAATCATTAATCTGAAATTGAACGCCAAGAAGTGATCGGTGGGCAGATCCCGGATCTGCCCACTGTGCCCCTACCCATGGTCAATTCCCTCGCCACCGAAGAGTAGTTACGCCCGCCAACAGTTGACTCCGAGTGCCGGAGATGATCAGATACATCCTGTCGGGGAGAGGGTCGTAATGTTCTGGCTGGGCGATCGGCAGTGGGGGTTCTATCTCCAATTCGAAAAAGCGCCGGAAGGTCGGGCTCTGACCTTTCAGGACAACGTGACTACGCTGCAGTTCCTCTTCGCATTTCGAAATGATACCTTTGCGCTGGTACGATTCAGGGCCCTGCTTCCCGCATCCGGGCGCAGCGGGCAACGACTTACCGATGAACAGTTGCTACGGAGAATCGCGAAGCAACTGCTCTCCGGCGAGCTTCGGGTCTCGCGGGCCAAGGTAGAAACTTACGGAGGACGTGGGACGCCGCCGGATCCGGCCGTCCCCAAGTTCAATGTCAGCGAACGGCGCAAATACGAACCTCCGCCGCCGCCCAAGAAAGAGGATGAATTCTTCCCGGACGCGGACCTTGTCGCCATCGCGGCGGTGTTGAAAGCAGCCGCCGAGTCCGGAACTCCCTTCTGTGAGGAGTGTGCGCGTAAAGCCGCCGCTGCGGGAGCGGGCTCTTAGTATGTCCGACCTCGCAGACCTTCAGCACGTTCTGTGGCCGCCCGGCATGAAGCCGTCCATGAAGGTTTGGGCCGTCCTCGATGGCGCCCGGGACACCCGCATCTTCGGCGCGGTAGACGGCTTTCGCGGAGAAAAATGCTGCCTCTACGCGGGCACGCTTCCGTGGCAACTCCAAATGACCGCGCCCAGCCTGGTACAACTGGAACCGGGCGACCAGTTCACGGAATTCATCCTGCGAAATGGATGGGGCAACTCGTGGGGCATCTTCCTGCACACCGATACGGTCCTGCATCATTTGCGGCGTCACCTTCGGAGTTTTCTTCGCGTGAGGGATGAGTCCGGCCAAAAGCTGATTTTCCGTTATTATGATCCGCGTGTTTTGCGAGCATACCTACCCTCGTGCTGGAAAGAGGAACTGCAAACTGTCTTTGGTCCGATCGAACGCTACCTGATGGAGAGCGAGAACTCCGGTGAATTTCGAGACTTCACCTTCGATGGAACCCACCTGAAGGAGCGTTCGCGTCCTCTCATCTCTCATGCCGAACATCGATAAAGAGCACCAGAGAAGTACCGCTCCGTTGCCGTCGCGGCTCGGAAGTCTGACGCTGACGTACGACAATCAACCACCGCTCCCTAGTGTGGTGCTTCAGAGAGTCCACGCGGTATGTTCGGGACGCCTCAGCCCACAGCGAAATCCGCTTGGCGTCTTCATCCACATGTGCTCTTGGCTTAATGGGCATTCTGCATCACGCAGTGCACTAGCAGCCACGGTAGGGGCGCAGACTTAGATGCCTAATAACTCAGTACTGGTCATTCGCCGCGCTCAAATGGAGGCCTTACGCGATTCGCGGGGGATGGAGTCCGTGGTCAAGCTGGAGGGGTGTCTGCGGCAAAGCTTCCCCCGCGATCTTGCGCGGCTGAGCGGCGGTGATTTGCGCGCGGTTGTCCGGTTGGGCATGGAACGAAGCCGCTCGCACGGCGGCGGTACCGATCGCGACATGTACCTCTACCTTACGATGATGTTCATGCTCGGCTGCCATTTCGACGAGGACCCTCAGTTGGAGTGGGTGCAGGACCTCCTGGCCCGGAACGCGCCGATCGTGGAATTACATGCAAAGACGCTCGGATATTTGAACGTCGTGGCAGGGAAAGAGAATGAACACCTAATCAAGGCGCTGGCGCGAATCCGCAAGCTCGAACTGCGTTCTCTGCCCGATGCGAACGCCGCCGATTTTGAGACACAGGTGCTGAGTTTGCTGAGTTCCCTCTATCCGACCAAGTTTGAAGCGCAGAGTGAGAAGGCCAATCGTGAACTGGTCAATCTCGGGCGGTCGCTGGCCGGGCGGTACTCAATGCCGGGAGCGGGCGCGGCCCTGCTTTCCGGGTTGGCGTTTCTACTCGGCGCCGGGTTCGATCGCGACGCTGTGCATCCCTGGATCGGGACGGTTCTCGAGCGGCCAGGCGGCGAGTCGAAGGTAGAGGAACTATATCGCCGTTCCCTGGAATTCGTAGAGATCGCGCTGAGCTGAGACGATATGTGCATCCCAAAGGGCAGCAAGCGCGACGATCAGCTCGAGGTACAGAATCAGGTCCTTCCGAGCGATCAGCAAAAGGTGACCCTCCCGTGCGAACAGGCGAAGAAGGTGACGCCGAAACTGATCGCACTCGAAGTAACCGGCGCCAGCCCGTTGGGAGGCGATCGTTACTGGGTACTAAGGGACGACCGGGCGAAGGTGCGAGTCAAGGCCGTTACCGAGCCGCCGAACACGCCAGTGACCTGGAGCGGAGGCACGGCAACATCCAGCCCCGTCGTCCAGGAAGTTGCTGTGTCCGTGGTTGCGGATGTGCCGGTGAAGGCCACACTCGACTGCGAAAAATCCGTCACAATCGAGATCTACGATCTGATTTCGGTCTCCTGCCCGCTGCCCCTGAAACTGGGCAAGCACAAGGCGTATGTGTCAGACAAAACGACGCGCTTGACAGCGGTCACCAGCCCGGATGCGAAGAAGGTGTGGGACCTGCTGACCTGGAGCGAAGGCGCCGCCGGGCCAACCAACAATCTACGCGATGTGGATCTGAAGCCTGTCGGCGACAGGACTGTCACCGTGTCGCTCGGCTCGAAGAAATTGCCGGTAGATCTGCACATCTGCCAGTGGCCGCGCCTCAAGATCAAAGAGATCACGTTTGAGTGCCATGCAGTTCTGAACGATGGCGTTGCCGAGATCGGGGTGGCGTTCGACAAAAAATGGAAGAAGGGAAGGCCGGCTCCGGCGGTCAACCAGAAAGCCGCGGACAGCCAGTCGCCGATCTGTTTTACAGCCCAGAAGAAGGTCAAGCTCTCCGCCGTGTTCGATGTGACGGTGAAGGCCACCGACGACGAAACCGTTTCGGTGAAAGGAGACCTCGGTTTCGGGGAGATCAAGGCCGATGTGGCAGTGGGCTCCGGGGCCGACACCGCGAACATGGCGCTGACGGAGTCAACCAAGGCGCTCTCGGATCTGGTGAATTGCGATGACGCCTGGGCAATCCCCTGGACGCATGTCCTGGAAGACAATGCGACGTGGGTGGATGCGGATTCCAGCTCGCACCTGCTCTACGTCCTGTTTAAGGATCCTCTTAAGGAGATCTACTTTACGCTGCTCGACATCTCCTGCCGTGCCGCCAAGGGCAAAAATGTGGAGGCAGACGTCGCCCACGAATCGTTCGAACCCTATAAGACGCATACTGGGGATGGCAGTGGGTTCCCACGCAAGGGTGACGGTTTGAAGATGTCTTATTACAAGACTGGCTACAATACAGCCGCCGACGATACCACCTGGACAACCAAGGGCATGCTCGGCAGTCCGGAAGCCACGGGTCGCTGCGGTGGCTGGGTCGAATTTCTGTTGCACATGTGGGCCCTCCACGGCATCACGACGGCTACCAAACGCTGGTACATCCGCGCGACGGCTCCATCGGAGCACAACAGTAAGCTGCGTTTCCAGGTGAAGAGTCTGACATTCAAGGCGGCGACGCTCGGCGGTCCCTACACGCACGACGGTCAGAACGACGTCACCAAGAATAACGGCCTGCCGGGTCAAGGGAAGACGAATCCGCAGTTCGACTTTTCCGATCACGTGGTGGCGAAGTACAACGGGAAGATTTACGACCCGTCTTACGGGGTGGGCGCCGACACGGACAAAGCGTACCTGGCGGGGGCGCTCGACGGCATCGGGTATGAGGCGTTTTACACCTTCGTCATGGGCGACGGCACAGATCAGTTCATTGCGAGATTAGTCAGGCCCTACAGGAACGGTTTTGCGATTTATACCATTTCGGCGACCGTCACTTTCGATGCGATCGCGGCCGCGCATGGGCTCACCAAGCAGGCGATTTTTGACCATGCCGCCAACGGGCCGCTGAAGACTCTTCGGAAGACAGTAGATAAAGTGGTCAACGGCGACAGGATTGTGATTACTTCGAACCTGCAACCTGGGGGACAGTGGGTGTTGGGACACGACATATGATCTCCCGCGGTATTCGTTCGATTGGGCTGGCCGCGGCACTGGCCACTCTCACGATATTGGTTGGGGCGAGGACGACGATGGATATCAAACTGCAACCTCTCGCGGTCAACAGCGCCGCTTCTCTGACGCGGGTCCAATTGGTCAGTCAATCTGGTCTCCACCTGCTGGCGGCCTCGAGAAATCAAGTCGTGATGCTGAGTAACCTGAGCGGGCCAATCGACTCCCGGCCGGCGTTCCAGGTGACATCGGGCATCGAGATTTCGACGTGGGAGGCGCAGGGCATCGCGGGCGGTAAATTTTCCTGGATTTACACGGAAGCGGGCAGCGCGGTGAACTGGGTGATGACGAGGGCAACCGGCGAGGAAGGCACCCGGGTGCACAGTGAAGGGTTCGCGGTGTACACAGCGCCGCATTATGTGCGAGGCCAGCGGAGCGAGGGCCTGATCACAGCGATTCACCACGACGGAGGCCGTGCCCGCGTGAAGCTGTTTGACAGGCGCTCTCCGAAGGAGTTTGCCCCCTCGCGACCCGTCGACGAGGAGCGAACCGCGATCACGGATGCGCGCCTGTTGCGGGATTCCTCAGGATTCTGGCTGTTACTGTTGCTGCCGGCAGATGGGGCCGTGACCAATCCGCAACCGCGGAAGACGGGCACGGGCACTCGCATGCCAGGGATGGCTGAGGCTATCCGGCTCGATCCAAAACTCAAGGCAACCGGCTTGCCGATTCGACTGTTCGGCGGGTTGCCGGTGTACGAGTTCGATGCCGCCACGGCGGGGGACCAGCGGATCGTGATTTTCGCGACTACTGCGGCAGGTGCAGTGGCCGCGGTCGGCGTTTCCCCATCGGAACTTGTCTTTAAAGAGACGCCGATCCAACCGGCGCTGGCTTCGCCGACGTTATTGGTTGAGGAGCAGACCGCTCATCTGGCGGCGATCGCGGATTTGGGCGGCAACCGGGCAGCGGTTGTTTATGGAAGTATTCACCTGGAGCGCTAACCGGATGTCGTTCCGTACTAGCCTTGAAGGGTGACCTGCAAGCGGTGTGGCACGAAGATGCAGCAGCTGGCTCACGTCGCTCACGGCCAACGCAAGTTCAAATGCCGGAACTGCGGGGGCTCTCGGATGCAGAAAGCCAAGATCCGGAAGGATCGGAAGAGTCGCAAGCACCTGCGTGAATCGGCGTCCTAGCACCTAATGGACCGGCGGAAGCTGGGTACCACTCTCAGGTGCCTATGCCTGGACGACAGTCACGCCCAACTCGCGGTAAGGTGTTCGTTTTGCATCATCCGCGGAGGCGTCGGTGATGAGATACGTCAGCGCTTTCGCTGGGGCCAAACCATACGGTAACGCGGTCCCAAGATTTTCGGCGATTACCAGGCCGGCGACCTCGGCGGAACTGGCGATCGTTGCGCGCTTCACGTGCGACTCATCGAAGTCATCGATGCCGAGGCCAAACTCCGGATTCACGTTGCACACTCCCAGGAAGCAGATGTCGGCATGAAAAGTGCGCAGCGCATCCACTATGCGGAGAGGGTTCTTGGTGCTTACACCGCCCGCTGTTACCGCACAGGACACACCGAAAATCGAGTCATTCGGCGGCTATTCGTTCTTCAACGCGGGAGCGCAACCAAGGACTCAACTCCAGTCGACAAACCTCAACGGGTGTGATTTCTTGGCAAAGATCAATGTGACACCGCGTCTGGATTGGATTGCCGATTTCGGCAATGAGAGTCAGGGATTAAATTAGGATAATACAATCCGAAATGAGCTAGAATTGCGCAATGGGTTCCCTGAAGTGGACCGTATCGCATGCTGTGTATGTCCCTGAGATCGACGATCAACATCAAACGATCTTTGAGGCGCTTGCGCAACTGGAGCAGGCCCTTTCTGCAGCCCGTCCGCTGCCTGAGATCCGTGAACGAACCGATCGCTTGTTAACACTCGCCGTCGAGCACTTTGCCCATGAGGAGCGCCTGATGCGGGCGGCTCGCTACGACTCAATGCGCTGGCATCGAAAGCAACACGACGCCGTACGAAAGCGCGGGGCGGCCTTGGTGCCCAAAATTGCCTTGGGCGACGCCGAAGCCGGCCACGAGTTCATCGATTTCCTGAAGTCCTGGCTTTCCAGCCACACGAGCGTGGCTGACCGGATGATGGGAGCGTTCTTACGGAACCATCAACTCAGCAAGTTGACGATCCGGGTGGGCACGAAACCGGCAGACGCTTGTGAATGGGTGGGCTCGAGGGGCGACAAGTTCGATCCGACCGCGTGAATTACGCCTGAACGACCGTGACGCCCAACTCGCGGTACGGCCTTAGCTTGGCATCATCTGCCGTCGCATCTGTGATGAGATAGGTCAATGCCTTGGCAGGTGCGAGCACGTAAGGCAACGCGGTGCCGAGATTTTCAGCGATGACCAGGCCGGCGACCTCGGCGGAACTGGCGATCATGGCGCGCTTCACATGCGCTTCCTCGAAATCATCGATCCCGAGGCCAAACTCCGGATGCACGCTGCAAACTCCCAGGAAGCAGATATCGGCATGAAAAGTACGCAGCGCATCCACCACCGCG